>Ga0075352_1000029_pt1 | contig 18613 bp, 17 predicted proteins | sample Sandmound_TuleA__FD_120092 | JGI IMG/M metagenome (GOLD analysis project Ga0075352, IMG submission 120092) | Natural and restored wetland microbial communities from the San Francisco Bay, California, USA, that impact long-term carbon... | ecosystem: Environmental > Terrestrial > Soil > Wetlands ...
ACCGGGGCGAATTCGAGGAACGGCTCAAAGCGGTGCTGAAAGAACTCGGGCAGGACGAGGGACGGACGATCGTCTTCATCGACGAGCTGCACACCATGGTCGGCGCCGGCAAGGCCGAAGGCGCGATCGATGCCGGCAACATGCTCAAGCCCGCGCTGGCGCGCGGCGAGCTGCACTGCATCGGCGCGACCACGCTCGACGAGTACCGCAAGTACATCGAGAAGGACGCCGCGCTCGAGCGCCGCTTCCAGAAAGTGCTGGTGGAGGAGCCGAGCGTCGAGGCGACCATCGCCATCCTGCGCGGCCTGCAGGAGAAGTACGAGGTCCACCACGGCGTCGAGATCACCGACCCGGCGATCGTCGCCGCGGCGGAGCTTTCGCACCGCTACATCACCGACCGCTTCCTGCCCGACAAGGCGATCGACCTGATCGACGAGGCGGCGGCGCGCATCAAGATGGAGATCGACTCCAAGCCCGAGGCGATGGATCGCCTCGACCGGCGCCTGATCCAGCTGCGCATCGAGCGCGAGGCGGTGAAGAAGGAGAAGGACGAGGCCTCGCAGAAGAGGCTTTCCTTGATCGAACAGGAAATCCGCAAGCTGGAAAAGGAATACGCCGACCTGGAGGAGATCTGGAAGGCCGAGAAGGCCCAGGTCCAGGGCAGCCAGCACATCAAGGAAGAGATCGAGAAGGTCCGCCAGCAGATGGCCGAGCTGCAGAGGAAAGGCCAGTACGACAAGCTAGCCGAGCTGCAGTACGGCAAGCTGCCGCAGCTCGAAGCGCAGCTCAAGAAGGCGGAAAAGGGCGAAGCGCCGAAGGCGAGGCTGGTGCGCACGCAGGTCGGCGCCGAGGAGATCGCCGAGGTGGTGTCGCGCGCCACTGGCATCCCGGTGTCGAAGATGATGCAGGGCGAGCGCGAGAAGCTGATCAAGATGGAGGAAAAGCTGCACGAGCGTGTCGTCGGCCAGGACGAGGCGGCGCGCCTCGTGTCCGATGCGATCCGGCGCTCGCGCTCCGGGCTATCCGATCCCAACCGGCCTTACGGCAGCTTCCTGTTCCTGGGTCCCACCGGCGTGGGCAAGACCGAGCTTTGCAAGGCGCTCGCGGCGTTCCTGTTCGACTCCGAGGATCACCTCATCCGCATCGACATGTCCGAGTACATGGAGAAGCACTCGGTGTCGCGCCTGATCGGCGCCCCGCCGGGCTATGTCGGCTACGACGAGGGCGGGCAGCTCACCGAGCAGGTGCGGCGCAAGCCCTATTCCGTGATCCTCTTCGACGAAGTCGAGAAGGCGCACCCCGACGTGTTCAACGCGCTGCTGCAGGTCCTGGACGAGGGCCGCCTGACCGACGGCCAGGGCCGCACCGTCGACTTCCGCAACACGGTCGTGGTCATGACTTCCAACCTCGGCTCGCAGATGATCCAGAGCATGGCCGGCAGCGATTACCAGGTGATCAAGCTCGCCGTGATGGGCGAGGTGAAGACGCATTTCCGGCCCGAGTTCGTGAACCGCATCGACGAGGTGGTGGTGTTCCACGCGCTCGGCGAGGAGCACATCAAGTCCATCGCCCGGATCCAGCTGCGGATCCTGCAGCAGCGCCTGGCGCGGATGGATTTCGGCCTGGAGGTTTCCGACGCCGCGCTGGCGGAGCTCGCCAAGGTCGGCTTCGACCCGGTCTACGGCGCGCGGCCGCTCAAGCGCGCCATCCAGTCGGAAATCGAGAACCCGCTGGCGAAGGCGATCCTCGAAGGACGCTTCGCGCCCAAGGATACGATCAATGTCGACTGGCGTGGCGGCAGGATGGTGTTCGAGAAGAAGGCGAGCGCGCGGCGCGCCGCGTAACTACTGCCGGGCGACGATCTCGGCCCCGGCGTCGGCGCGGATCCGGCGCGTCGACTGCAGCAGCTCTTCCCACAGGCTGTCGGTGTCCTTGCGGAACACCATCTCGACGTTGGCGTCGAGCACCGACCACAGGCCGCGATCGATCTCGCTCTTCAGCTCGCCCGGCCGCCAGCCGACGTAGCCGACGAAGTAGCGCGCCTGGTTGGGCGTAGTCTCGATCACGTGGTCGATGGTGTTGGCGCGGAACGTCAGATAGAGGTTCGGCATCAGCAGCACCGAGCCCGCGCCGGGGGTGTGGTCGGCCTTGACCAGGGCAACGAGCGCGCCGCGCGAAAACGGGCCGCCGTAGTAGACCGGATCGACCACCTTCTTCGACGGCTCGTGCTCGGGGAAGAGGCTGCCGAGCGAGCGGCGGGTCGGGCGGTTGAGGATCACGCCCACATGTCCGCCGCTCGGCGCGGGGGCCGCGATCAGGACGGTCTGCCGATACTCGAGGTCGCGGAACGCAGGGTGCGCGATCAGGATGATCGCCTCTTCCTGCGATTGCGCTCCGGCGAGGCCGGCGGAGGCGAGGAGCAGGACCGCGGTCAGCAGTCGTGCAACGTTCATCAGCACAGTATATCCGGTTTGATTCGTCCATCCGCGCGCGCGCCGCGCGCTTTGTCGAACAATTCCCTCCACAGGTTGCGTGTATCGGCGCGGAACAGGATCTCTTCCGTGACCGGCATCACGAACCAGGCGTCGAGCTGCAGCTCGCGTTGCAACTGGCCGGGCGCCCAGCCGGCGAAGCCCGCGAAAAATCGCACGTGCTGCCCGGGACGAGACGGCAGCACATCGATGTTGGCGGGGTGCATGCTGAGGTAAACGTCCTGGCTGACGTGGAAAGCGGGTGCGGGCGGCGGGCTGTCGGCGCCGAAGAGCGCGAGCGTCACTTCCCGCATCACCGGCCCGCCGGCATACACCGGCTCGCCGGTCTTCTCGCTGCGTCTGCCGCTGGGCCGGTTGAGCACCACGCCCACGGTGCTCCCGTCCGGTGCCTGGGTGACCAGGACCACGGTCTCGTGGAAGTTGGGGTCGGTCAGGCTCGGCTTCGCCACCAGCAGGATGCCGTTCGGCGGCTCGGCGCGCTGCGCTCCGGCGGGAAAGACCGCCAGGAGGAGGACCAGAGCCGCGACGAGGCGCACGGCCCATTATCGTCGAAGCCGACGCTATTTTAGGGAGAGGGCGGCGAGGGCGATGAAAAGGGAAACGATCGAGATCGTCATCGCGACCGCGCACAGCACGATCGCGCGGCGCAGCCGCGCATCGGCGAGCGCCGCAGCCTGCTCGAGCGCCGTGACCGTGCTCTCCAGCTGCGCGGCCAGCTCCCTGATGTGCCCGGCGTTCTGCGTGGCTGCCGCCTGGAGCTCGGCGATCTGCTGCTGCGGCAGATCTTCGGGGACGGCGGCGCCTCCAGCCTTCTTGCGGGTGAAGGCCGGTCGTACCGCCGAGACCACGTCGCTGACGTGCGGCAGGATCGCCTTCAGCGTCGGAATGAGCCAGCTCGCCATGGGAGCATCTTAGCAAGCGAAGCCAGCCGATTAGAATCGTCGGCATTCATCCCATGCGTTCCCGCGCGTCGTGAGGAAATGGCTGACCCGGCTGGTCGCCGACCGTCGCATCGCCGCCGGCAACCGCGCTGAACGCAAAGGCGATCTTGCGGCGGCCAGCCGCTGCTATCGGCGCGCCGTCGACGGGGCGCCGTACTACGCCAGGGCGCATCTCAATCTCGGCATCGGGCTCGAGGCCTCGGGAGACTTCGACGCGGCACGCGGCTGCTACGAGCAGGCGCTTCGCCTCGACCCCGGGAATCCGTACGCCCATTACAACTTCGGCAAGCTGCTCGATCGCCGCGGCAATGCGGCCGAGGCGAAGCGCCATCTCGCCGCCAGCCTCGAGCGCAAGCCGGATTTCCTCGAGGCGCGGCTGCTGCTCGCGCATGTGCTCGATCGCGAGGGCGATGCGGCGGCCGCCGCCCGCGAGCTGGACGCGGCGCTTCGCGCGCGGCCGGAGAATTTCGCCGCACTCTTCAGCCACGCCCTCGTGCTGGTCAAGCTCGGCCGGCACCGCGACGCTGAATCGTCCTTACGCCAGGCTCTCGTGGTCGAGCCGGGTAACGCCGACGCGAGCATCCGGCTTGCCGGGCTGCTGTGCAGCCGGGGCCTGCTCGACGAGGCCGAGGGTTTTCTGCGCGGCGTCGTGGCGAGTGAACCGGGCCGCGTGGAGGCGCATTACGGCCTGTTCGACATCCACAAGCGCCGCGGCGAGCTGAGCGCAGCGGCGTCCGAATTGCGCCAGGTCATCGCGAGCGCCCCGGCATTGCTCCCCGCCTACGGCGAGCTTGCCGCGATTCTCCTGCGGCAGGGGCGGGTGGACGAGGCGCTGCAGGTGCATGCCGAGGCGCGTCGGCGAAGCCCCACGACCGGGCAAGTGGAGTCGAACGAGTCGCTGGTCCTCGCCTCGAACGAGCTGTTCGCGCTGAACTTGTCCGACTCGATAACGGAGGAGGACCTGTTCGCCAGGCACCGGTCGCTCGGCGCCCGGCTGGAATCCCGCTATCCGCGTCGCTTCGCGCGCTTCGCCAATGCCGCGCAGCCCGGCCGGCGGCTTCGCGTCGGCTACGTTTCCGGCGAGTTTCGCTACCACCCCGTGACCGTCTTCGCGATTCCGCTGCTCGAGCGGCACGATCGATCGCAATGCGAGGTCTATTGCTACTCGCGCGGCGCAGAGGCTGACGAGTTCACGCGCCAGGTGTCGCAATGCGCCGATGCGTGGCGGGACGTCGCGTCGCTGCCGGCGGCGCGGATCGCCGACCTGATCCACGGCGATGGCATCGACCTTCTCGTCGACCTCTCCGGCCACTCCGGCGTCGGCTCGCTCGAGGTCTTCGCCTTGCAGCCGGCGCCGGTGCAGGCGAGCTGGCTGGGCTACCTGAACACGACCGGCATGACGCGCGTCCACTATCGGATCTGCGACCCGCACACGGATCCGCCCGGGCTCACCGACGGCTTTCACACCGAGACGCTGGTCCGGCTGCCGCGCAGTCAATGGTGCTATCGGCCTTTCGTGACGCTCGAGCCTGCCGGCGAGCCGCCCTCGGCGACGAGCGGCCGCATCACCTTCGGGTCGTTCACCCAGATCGCAAAGCTCTCGCCATCGACCCGCCGCCTCTGGACCGAGATCCTGCGCCGCGTGCCCGACTCGAGGCTGGTCATCCTCGGCGCCCCGGATGCAGAGACGAAGGCCGCGTTGGCCGGCGGCTTCGTCGCGAACGGGATCGATGCCGCTCGCATCGAGGTGCTCGGCTATGTCGGCCTGCAGCAGTACTTCCGCTCGTTCGATGCGGTCGATATCGCCCTCGACCCCTCGCCGTACAGCGGCGGCACGACGACGTGCGATGCGCTATGGATGGGCGTCCCGGTGATCACGGCGCCGGGACGCCGCCCGGCATCGCGGAGCGCCGCCAGCATTCTCGCCAATGTCGGCCTCGCCGATTGCATCGCGCCCGACGCCGCGGGCTATGTGGACCTGGCGATCCGGTTCGCGCGCGAGCGCGGACGCATTGCCGAGCTCCGCCGCACGCTCCGCGCCCGCATGCGCGCGTCGCCGCTCATGGACGAAGCGCGCTTCGCCCGCGACATGGAAGCGGCTTATCGCCGGATGTGGCTGGACTGGTGCGAAGGCCGTCGGGCGGCGCCGCTTCACGCGTAGCCTTCCGCGTACAGCTGCACGCAGCTCAGATGCCCGTCGGTGAATTCCAGTGCGAGCGTCGCGCCAGCGCGCTCGAAGTCGATCCAACGCAAGTCGCCGCCGCCCGTGGAGTCCGACGCCGGCTCGCCGAACCAGGTGAGCGCGTCGAGAGGCTTCACGGCGCGCGAGAGCCGGATGTCTCCGGCCACATCGACGCTCGACCGCTCGTCGATATCGAACTTCACCGCGACCAGGCGGTCGTCCTTGAATTCGAGCTCGAAGCTCTCGTACTCGAGCAGCCCGCCGCGTGCGCGCTTCGGTCGGCCGAGCGCCCTGGCGCTCTCGAACGCGTCGCCGAGCCGCAGCGGTCCAATCGCCTGCTGCTCCAGGTCGAGGGCGGGCGCCGGCCCTGCCGCAGGCCAGTCGGAAGTCGGATCCTTGGCTTTGCCGAACAAGCCTAGGTGAACGCCTGGATCCCCGTGATGGCGCGGCCGAGGATCAGGGCGTGGATGTCGTGCGTGCCCTCGTAGGTATTGACCACCTCGAGGTTGACGACGTGGCGGATGACGCCGAACTCGTCGGAGATGCCGTTGCCGCCCAGCATGTCGCGCGCGGCGCGCGCGATGTCGAGCGCCTTCCCGCACGAATTTCTTTTCAGGATGGAAGTGATTTCCGGGGAAGCGCTGCCCTCGTCCTTCATGCGCCCCAGGCGCAGGCAGCCCTGCAGGCCGAGCGCGATCTCGGTCTGCATGTCGGCGAGCTTCTTCTGGATGAGCTGGTTGGCGGCGAGGGGACGGCCAAATTGCTTGCGGTCGACGACATAGGTTCTTGCTCTGTGAAAACAATCCTCCGCGGCACCGAGCGCACCCCAGGCGATGCCGTAGCGCGCCGAGTTCAGGCAGGTGAACGGCCCCTTCAGGCCGCGCACCTCGGGAAAGGCGTTTTCTTCCGGGCAGAAGACGTTGTCCATGACGATCTCGCCGGTGATCGAGGTGCGCAACCCCACCTTGCCGTGAATGGCCGGCGCGGACAGATTCTTGAAGGATTTTTCCAGGATAAAGCCACGGATGTCGTCGCCGTCCTTGGCCCAGACCACGAACACGTCCGCGATCGGCGAGTTGGAGATCCACATCTTCGAGCCGGTGAGGCTGTAGCCGCCTTTCACCTTCTTCGCCCGGGTCTGCATCGACCCCGGGTCGGAGCCGTGGTTCGGCTCGGTGAGGCCGAAGCAGCCGATCCATACGCCGGTGGCGAGCTTGGGCAGGTATTTCTTGCGCTGCGCCTCGGTGCCGAATTCGAGGATCGGCAGCATGACGAGCGAGGACTGCACGCTCATCATCGAGCGGTAGCCGGAGTCGACGCGCTCGACCTCGCGCGCGATCAGCCCGTAGGAGACGTAGTTCAGCCCGGGGCCGCCGTACTCGGCGGGGATCGTCGGCCCGAGCATTCCGAGCTCGCCCATCTCGCGGAAGATCGCCGGGTCCGTCTTTTCATGTCGAAAGGAATCCAGAACCCGGGAAGCGAGCTTGTCCTGGCAGTACCTGCGCGCCGCGTCGCGCACCATGCGCTCGTCCTGGTCGAGCTGCTGCTCGAGGAGCAGCGGGTCTTCCCAGACGAACTTCGCCTTCATGCTGTCGCGCTTCATTGCACTCGCTCCAGGATTACGGCGAGGCCCTGGCCGACGCCGATGCACAGCGACACCGCCGCGTACTTGCCGCCCGACTGCTGCAGCTCGCGCGCGACGGTGAGCGCAAGGCGCGCGCCCGAAGCGCCGAGCGGATGACCGATGGCGATCGCGCCGCCGTTCGGATTGACGCGTGGGTCCTTGAAGTCGACGTTCATCAGCTTCAGGCAGCCGAGCACCTGGCTCGCGAACGCCTCGTTGATCTCGATGATGTCCATGTCCTTGAGCTGCAGCTTCGCCCGCTCGAGGGCACGTGGAATGGCATAGGCGGGACCGACGCCCATGACCCGCGGCTCGACGCCGGCGCTGGCGGCCGAAAGAATCTTCGCGATCGGCTTCTTGCCGTTCTTCTCACCCCATTTCCTGCTGCCGATGAGGAGGGCCGCGGCGCCATCGTTCACGCCCGAGGCATTGCCGGCGGTGACCACGCCGCCTTCGAAGAGCGGCTTGAGCTTCTGCAGAGATTCGAGCGTCGAGTCTCGGCGCGGATGCTCGTCCGCCTGAAATACTTCAGGCGGCGCATCCTTTTTCCTGGCCGGGAGAGCAATGCCGAGAATCTCACCTTTGTAAAAACCTTCTTTCTCCGCAGTCGCGTATTTCTGCTGCGAGGCGAGGGCGAACTCGTCGGCCTGCTGGCGCGAGACGCCGAAGTCCTTCGCCACGTTGTCGCCGGTCTCGGGCATGGTGTGGTTGCCGAACTGCTTCGCGAACCTCGGATTCGGGAAGCGCGAGCCGATCGTCGTATCGAACATCTTCACTTCGCGGCTGTAAGGCGAGTCGGACTTGGAGAAGACGTACGGCGCGCGGCTCATGCTCTCCACGCCGCCGGCGACATAGAGGTCGCCTTCACCGCAGGTGATCGCGCGCACGGCGTCGACCACCGCCTGCAGGCCGCTCGCGCATAGCCGGTTCACGGTCACGCCGGGGGTGGTCGGCGGCAAGCCCGAGAGCAACGCCGCGAAGCGCGCGACGTTCCTCGAGTCCTCGCCGGCCTGGTTGACACAACCGAGCACGACGTCGCTGATCTCGGCCGCGTCGACCTTGTTGCGGGACACGACCTCCTTGATGACCTCGGCGGCGAGGTCGTCGGGGCGCAGAGGCGCGAGCTTGCCGGCGTGGCGGCCGATCGGGCTGCGCAGGCCATCGTAGATGTAGGCGTCGAGCATGGTTACTCCTGGGTGAGCAATGAGAGGCCGAGTTGCGCGCGGCGCCGCAGCCATGGGCTGGGCCGGTAGCGCGGCTCCTGGAAGATCGCGTGCATGGATTCGAGGATGGTGAGGATCTTTCCGGCGCCGAGCGCATCGCCCATCGCGAGCGGACCCCGAGGATAGCCCAGGCCGAGCACCACGGCGCGATCGAGATCGGCCGGCGCAGCGATGCGCATCTGAACGATGTCGCAAGCCACATTGACAATGTGGGCGACTACTCTCTGAGCTACGAATCCCGGCGAGTCATTGATCACCGAGACCGGCACGCCGTCGAACGCGAGCAGCGCGTGCGCTGCGGCACGCACGTCCTTCCGCGTCGCGGGATTGACCATCAGCGTGCGGCGCTTGGCAAAGCCGAACAGCGGGTCGACGCCGACGGTGCGCGCCGGGTCGAGGTCGAGCTCGAGCGCTGCCGTCGTCACGTCCTTGCCCAGCGGGGCGACGAAACAGACCTCGGCGTCTTTGCTCTTGCCAAGGGAAATCAATTCGTGGAGTTCGGGCACTGCCCAGACCGTTTTTGGCGTCGATGTCGGGACCGGCGTCTCGGGAATTTTCTCCGCCGTGCCGTCGCTGCCGTAGCTGTACCAGCCGCGGCGCGTCTTGCGGCCGAGCAGGCCGGCGGCGACACGGGGCTCGGAGAGAAACGAAGGGCGGTACTTCGGCTCCTCGTAGTACTGCTGATACATCGACTTCATCACCGCGTGCGCGACATCGAGGCCGACCAGGTCCATGAGGCCGAACGGTCCGATGCGAAATCCCGCCGCGTCGACCAGGATGCGGTCGATGGTGGCGAAGTCGGCGACGCCTTCGGAGAGCACGCGCAGCGATTCCGGCACGAAGGCGCGGCCGGCGTGATTGACGACGAAGCCCGGGGTGTCCTTGCAGCGGATCGGCTCGTGGCCGAAGCGCCGCGCGAGCGCGGTCAGGGCGTCGCTCGCCCAGGGCGCGGTCAGCACGCCGTCGACCACCTCGACGATCTTCATCACCGGTACCGGATTGAAGAAATGGTAGCCGGCAACGCGCTCCGGACGCTTGCAGGCGGCAGCCATTGCGGTCACCGACAGCGACGAAGTATTGGAGGCGAGCACGCAGGTCTCGGCGACGATGGACTCCAGCTTGGAGAACAATTCGCGTTTCGCGCCCAGGTCCTCGATGATGGCCTCGACGAGGACATGGCAGGGCGAAAAGCGCGCCAGCCCGTCGATCACCTCGATGCGGCCGAGCGTCGCGTCGACCTCGGCCGGCTTGAGCCGACCCTTCTCGACCAGCCTGCCGAGCGCCTCGCCGATCGCCGCCTTGGCCTTTTGCGCCGCGCCGGCCTGCGCGTCGAACAGCAGCGTGCGTGCGCCGCACTGCGCCAGCACCTGCGCGATGCCGCGCCCCATGGTACCGGCACCGGCGACGCCGGCCGTGAAGTCGGTGCGGGAAATGTCCAGCAATGAGGTCTCGCTCGGCGGGAAAGTTGTTATTATCCGCCGGAGGAGGAGGGCAGGAATGAAAAGAGCCAGTCTCGGCGTTTTTGCCGCATTGCTGCTCGTCGCCACGGGCGCGTTCGGGCAGGCGTTCCCCGCCAAGCCCGTCACGCTGATCGTCCCCTGGCCCGCCGGAGGCAGTACCGACATCTACTTCCGCAGGCTCGGCGAGATCACGCAGCGCCACCTCGGCCAGAACCTGGTGATCGAGAACCGTCCCGGGGGCAGCGGCAACAACGGGCCGACCACGATGGCGAAGACGGCGCAGCCCGATGGCTACACCATCTCCCAACTGACCATCTCCGCGTTCCGCGCGCCGCACATGCAGAAGGTGGACTGGAACCCGGTCACCGACTTCACCTACATCATCGGACTCGCAGGCTACACCTTCGGCATCGTCGTGAGGTCCGACTCGCCGTTCAAGACCTTCAACGATCTCATCGCCTACGCGCGCGCCAACCCCGGCAAGCTTTCCTACGCCACGCCGGGGACGGGCACCTCGCTGCATCTGGCGATGGAAGAGATCGCCGCCAAGGCGGGCGTGGAGTTCCTGCACATCCCGTTCAAGGGCTATGCCGACGGCGCCATTGCGCTCATGGGCGGACACGTCATGATGCAGGTGGATTCCACCGGCTGGGCGAAGCAGGTCGACGCGGGAACCCAGCGACTGCTCGCCACGCTCGGCGACCGGCGCACGCGCTGGGGCGCGCCGACCGTGAGGGAGCTCGGCGTCGACACCGTGTCGAACTCGCCGTTCGGCCTGGTCGGCCCGAAGGGCATGTCGCCGCAGGTTGTGAAGGTCCTGCACGACGCGTTCAAGCGCTCGCTCGACGACCCGGAGTACCTGAAGCTGCTCGCGCAGCTGGACCAGCCCGGCTGGTACCAGACGAGCGAGGACTATGCGAAATGGGCCGCGGCGACCTTCAAGGCCGAGCGCGGCACGATCGAGCGCGTGGGACTACTCGCAAAATAGGAGGGCGTCATGAAGTATCGCAAGATCCTTCTCGCCTACAACGGCTCCCAGGAAGGCAAGCGCGCGCTGCTCGAGTGCGCCGACCTGGCGGGCTTCCTCGGGGCCGAGACGCATCTGCTTGCCGTGGCGAGCATGCCGCCGAGCCTGTTCCTCACCGAGGGCTTCGTCCCGGAGGAGCTGCTCGAGGAAGAAAAGAAGCGCACGCAGACCGTTCTCGACGAGGGCATCCGCACCCTGCGCGAGCGCGGCTTCACCGCCACCGGCCATCTCGCCGTCGGCGAGCCGGTCGAGGAAGTGGTGCGCCTCGCCAAGAGCCTTGGCGTCGACCTGATCGTCGTCGGCCACAACCAGCATTCCTCGTTCGCCGCGCGCTGGTGGAAGGGCTCGGTGGGCGCGACCCTGCTGGATCACGCGCCCTGCAGCATCCTCATCGCCCTGTCGCGAACCTGATCGGATGAAAGGCAGACTCGAAGACGACCGGATGCTCACCGGTCGGGGGAGGTACGTTTCCGACTGGAACCTGCCGGGGCAGGCCTACGGACATTTCCTGCGCTCGGATCGCGCGCACGCGAAAATTGTTGCGATTGACAAGGAAGAAGCTTTGAAAAGCCGCGGCGTGATCGCGGTCATCACCGGCGGCGAGCTGGTGCAGGCAGGCCTCAAGCCGATCCCGGCGGCGGCGCCCTTCAAGTGGAAGGACGGCTCCGAACAGCGCCTCGCGCAGCGCTTGTCTCTCGCCCATGAAGTGGTGCGCCACGTCGGCGAGCCGGTGGCGCTGGTCGTCGCCGAGACTGCGGCGCAGGCGCAGGACGCGGCCGAGGCGCTCGCCGTCGACTACGAGGACCTGCCTGCAGTGACGACCGCGGAGCAGGCCGTGGCGCCGGGCGCCCCGCAGCTCCACCCAGGCGCACCCGGCAACCTGGTGCTCGATTTCGTGGGCGGCGACGAGGCGGCGACAAACGCCGCGTTCGCGAAGGCGGCGAAGGTCGTGAAGCTCACCGCCTATCACTCGCGCGTGATCGGCAACCCGATGGAGCCGCGCGCGGCCATGGGGTCCTACGACCCCGCCAGGGAGCTGTATTTCCTGCACGCCACCACGCAGGGCGTGGGTCCCATGCGCGGGCAGCTCTCGGCGGTCCTCGGCGTGCCGCCCGAGAAGGTGCGGGTCGTCGCGGAGGAAGTCGGCGGCGGCTTCGGCGTGCGCTTCAACGCCTATCCGGAATACGGCGCGCTCCTTTACGCGGCGAAGAAGCTCGGGCGCCCGGTGAAATGGGTGGGCACGCGCTCGGAGGTGTTCCTCGGCGATGAGCAGGCGCGCGACATCGTGCACACCGGGGAGATGGCTCTCGACGCGAACGGCCGCATCCTCGGCATGCGCTTCGACTATCTCTCCAACATGGGCGCCTACGTCGTTTTCACCGGCACGGTGGTCAACACCCTGGGCCTGGTCAACGTGAACTGCGGCGTCTACGACGTGCAGGCGGTGCACGTGCGCGGGCGGCTGGCGCTCACCAATACGATTCCCACCGCCGCCTACCGTGGCGCGGGCCGGCCGGTCGCATCGTATTCGCTCGAGCGGCTGGTGGACGAGGCGGCGCGCGAGCTCGGCATGGACCCCGCGGAATTCCGCCGTCGCAACATGATCCCGGCGGCGAAGATGCCCTACAAGCTGGTGGGTGGCTTCGAGTACGACTCCGGCGACTTTGAGCGCGTCATGAACAAAGCACTGGATGCCGCTCGCTGGAGTTCATTTTCTCAAAGAAGGGAAGAGGCAAGAAAACGGGGCAGGTTGCGCGGCCGCGGCATGGCCACCTACATCGAGATGACCGCGCCCGGCGGTTTCGCGCCCCACGACCAGGTGCTCATCAACTGGGAGGCGGACGGCAGCGTGACGCTGCGCACGGCGTCCCACAACCACGGTCAAGGCCACGAAACGACGTTCGCGCAGATCGTCTCGCGGGTGCTCGGCCTCCCCATTGAAAGAATTCGCTTGCGCACCTCCGAGCCCGAGTACAACCTGGTCGCCAACCCCACCGGCGGCTCGCGCACGCTGCACGGCCTGGGCAGCGCGATGCACTGGGCGTCGCAGGAGATCGTGAAGAACGGCATGAACCTCGCCGCCGACCACCTCGAGAGCGCGGTGCAGGACATCGAGTTCGAGCTGGGCACCTACCGGATCAAGGGAACCGACCGCAAGGTGCGGATCGACGAGCTGGCGAAGACCTATCCCGGCAGGCTCGACCTCGATTTCACGGGCCGCCCGAAGGTGGGGGCCACGTTCCCGAACGGCTGCCACATCGCGGAAGTGGAGATCGATCCGGAGACCGGCGAGTGCGAGATCGTTGCCTACGTCGCCTGCGACGACGTCGGCAACATCATCAACCACCAGATCGTCGAAGGCCAGATGCAGGGCGGCATTACCCAGGGCGCGGGACATATCTTCCTCGAGCAGGGCGTGTACGACTCAGCCGGCCAGCTCCTTACCGGCAGCTTCATGGACTACGCCATGCCGCGCGCCGGGCTGGTCGGCGGGCTCACCGTGACCGACCACGCGGTGCCGACCGCCACGAACCCGCTCGGCGCCAAGGGGGTCGGCGAGGGCGGCGTGACCGGCTCGATGCCGGCCCTCATGAACGCAGTGATGGACGCGCTCCGTTCGGCAGGCGTGGGGCATTTCGACATGCCGGCCACCCCCCGCCGGATCTGGCAGGCGCTGCAAGAATAAAATAGGCGCATGGAAGCCAAGGACGATATCAAGGAAGGCCTGCCCGCCCCCGGTCGCTCGAGCTGGTCGGCGGCGATCGCGCAACTGCCCGGCTATCCGGCGAAGCCGGTTCTGCCGCAAGCGCCAGCCGGCCCGGTGCGCGAAGTGTCCATGGGCACCGACCACGAGGACGAGCATCACCCGTAATACCATTGCCGCATGCCAGGCAGCGATGGACGCATCCTGACCACCCACGTCGGGAGCCTGATCCGCCCACCCGAGCTTCTGAAATTCATCGCCGCGCGCCAGTCCGGGCAGTCGTATGACGAGCGCGAGTATCAGTCGTGTCTTGCCCGCTCGGTGGCCGAGGTCGTGCAGCGCCAGGCCCAGGCCGGCATCGATCTGCCGAGCGACGGCGAGTTCGGCAAGGCGATCAGCTGGTCGCAGTACGCGCTCGAACGCCTGAGCGGCTTCGAGCGCCGCCGCGTGGCGGGCGCCAACCCCTTCCTGCGCGGCGCGGACCGCGCGCGCTTCGCCGATTTCTACGCCGAGATGGACCGCGCCGACGGCGCGCCGACCACGGCGGTGGCCGGCTCGCCGGTCGCGGTCTGCGTCGGCCCGATCAAGTACACGGGACAGAGCGAGATCGAGCGCGACATCGCCAATTTCAAGGCGGCGCTCAAGGCCGCCGGCGTCGCGCAGGGCTTTCTCCCGGTCGCCGCGCCGGCGAGCGTGATCCCCGACCGCAAGAACGAGTACTACGCGAGCGAGGATGAGTGCCTGGCGGCGATCGCGCAGGCGATGCGCACCGAGTATCGCGCGATCATCGATTCAGGGCTGCTGCTGCAGCTCGACGACGCGCGCTTTGCCGTCACCTACGACCGCATGGTGCCGCCGGCGACGTTCCAGGAATACCGCAGCTGGGTGGCGAAGCATGTCGAAGTTCTGAACGCGGCGCTCGAAGGCATCCCGGAAGACCGGGTGCGCTACCACGTCTGCTGGGGAAGCTGGCCCGGTCCGCACGTGACGGACGTCCCTCTGAAGGACGTGGTCGACCTCGTCCTGCGTGTGCGCGCCGGCGCCTATCTCATCGAAGGCGCGAACCCCCGCCATGAACACGAATGGCGCGTCTGGGGTTCGGTCGATCTTCCAAAAAATAAATTTCTCGTTCCTGGCGTGATCAGCCACGCCACGAACATCGTCGAGCACCCGGAACTGGTTGCCGAACGCCTGGTGCGGATCGCGCGCCTGGTGGGCCGGGAGCAGGTGATGGCCGGCACCGATTGCGGCTTCGCGCAAGGGCCTTTCCACCGGCGCGTGCACCCTTCCATCATGTGGGCGAAGCTCGAGTCCCTCGCCGAAGGCGCGCGCCTCGCCAGCCGCGAGCTATGGAGCTAGCGCCCGCTCTTTCGCCGGACACTGAGACAAAACCCGGGGCTCGTCGGAGGTGTGAACTACTTCACGCCCCTAGGGGTTAACCCTGAATGTGAGGAAGTGAGCAGGGAACCATAATCGGCGAGTGAGTCAGCCGAATGGCAAGCGGGTCCTGATCGTCGACGACTCGAGGTTCGTCCGCACGACGTTCAATCGCATCCTCAGCGCCTCCTTTGCCGTGCGTGAAGAAGCCGATGGCGAGGCGGGCTGGCAGGTCCTGCAGACGGACCCATCGATCGGCATGCTGTTCACCGACCTCGAGATGCCGAAACTCGACGGCTACGACCTGATCGCCCGCGTTCGCGCCTCGGGCGACCCCCGCATCGCCAAGCTGCCCGTGGTGGTCATTTCCGGCAATGAGAACCAGAGGGCGAAGAAGCGCGCGCTCGAAGCCGGCGCCAACGATTTCATCAGCAAGACCGCCGACGCGCCGGAGATCCTCGCCCGCATCGACAACCTGCTGCGCCTGCATACGGCGAAGGACGAGCTGCAGCAGACCCGGCAATCGCTCGAGCTGAGCAGCACCAACGATCCGCTCACCGGCACGCTGACGCAGCATTACCTCTTCACCGAGGGAACCAAGCGCTTTTCGTATGCCCGCCGCCACCAGACTCAGCTCTCGGCCATGGCGCTGCGCATCGACAGCCACGCCGAAGTTGCGCGAGCGGTCAGCAAGGACGTCGCCGACCAGATCCTCGCCCGGGTGGCGAAGCTCGTCTCCGGGATGCTGCGCGTCGAGGATTCGATCGGGCGCGTGGCGCACACGACCTTCGTCGTCCTTTCCTCGGGCACGGGGGCTCCCCAGGTGCTCGCCTTCGCCCGTCGCCTGCGGGAGCAGCTCGAGGCGGCGAAGGTCAGCTACGGCGGCAAGGTGCTGAAGATCCGGGTGAGCACCGGGGTCGCCTCGCTCGGCATGGATGCCGCCGTCTCCATCGAAGAGCTCGCGAAAGTCGCCCTGCAGCGCCTGGAGAGGGCGGTGGAGCCGGCGGTTGCGCCAGCGCCGGCGCCCCAGCGCCTGCCGGCCGAGGTCGACGCGGCGCTGAAGGTGCTGGAAAGCCTCGACGCCGCGCGGCTCGATGCGTTCGCCGACCAGATCGCGCGGCGCCTCGCGCCGGTGGTGCAGGCCGCGTTGAAACTGCGCCAGGCTGGCAGGGAAAAGATCGCCAAGATCGTCGGCTGAGGGTTCGCGGGCTGCGGCTATCATGCCGCCTGTCATGCCTGAACCGACCCGCAAGGCCCAGATCGACGCCGTACTTCTCAAGCTTCCAGGCGTCGTCGCCAAGAAGCTCAACAAGCTGGACGCCTACTTCGTCAACGACCGGATGTTCGCCTGCATCAGCGGCGAAGGCGTCGCCCTGCGCTTGCCGTCCGCCACCGTCACCGAGCTGCAGTTCTCCCGCAGCGACGTGGGCCCTTTCTCCGCCGGCGGCCTCGGCGCCGCCGCGACCCGCGAATGGCTGCAGATCAACCGCCTGGACGCCGCCGACTACGAGAAGGACCTGGAGCTGTTCCGCGCATCGCTCGAATTCGTAGGCAAGTCACGATGACCCGCTCGCTTGCGCTGCTGCTTGCCGCCGCCGTGCTGGCGACGGCGTGCCAGACCACGACCCCGCCGATCAGCCGCGAGCGCATCGCTGAAATCGTCGCCAGCCCGGATCGCAGCGCGGCGGATCGGAGCAACGACCGGCGCCGCAAGCCGGAACTGATGCTGGCGTTCATCGGCATTCGCCGCGGCATGGTGGCGATGGACTTGAGCGCAGGCGGGGGCTACACGACCGAGCTCGTCGCGCGCGCCGTCGGCCCGACCGGGAAGGTCTATGGGCAGAGCGCGCCGCCCGATCCGACTCGCGCGAAACCCGCCGCACCCGAGGGGGGAGCCGCGCCCGCGGCGACGGCGCCCCGTCTCACCAGCGCGCAACGCCTGGCCGAGCGGGCAAAGAATCCGGCGGCCGGGAACATCATCGCCGTCGTGCGGCCCTTCGAGGATCCGGCGCCGCCCGAGGTGGCGGCCGGTACGCTCGACCTCGTGACCCTCATGTTCAACTACCACGACCTGGGCTATCTCGGCGTGGACCGCGCGCGGATGAACCGCGCCGCCTTTGCCGCGCTGAAGCGCGGCGGGATCTACGTCGTGGCCGACCACTCCGGCCGCCCGGGCACCGGCATCTCCGAAGGCGGGACGTTACATCGCATCGAAGAAGCGTTCGTTCGCCGGGAAATCGAGGCCGCCGGGTTCAAGCTCGCCGAGGAAGGGCATTTCCTCAGGAACCCGGCCGATCCACGCGACCGGAACACGCCCGAACCGCCCATGCCGAAGGACGAGTTCGTGCTCAAGTTCGTCAAGCCCTAGGGGGCCGGCTACTCCGCCTTGATCCCCGCCGCCCTGGCGATCCGGGTGAATTTGGCAATCTCGCTCTTGATGTGGGCCGCGAACTGCTCGGGCGAGCCGGGCGCGAGCTCGAGGCCCTGGGCGCCGAGCGTCGCCTTCACGTCCGAGCGGCCGAGCACCTTCACGGTTTCCGCGTTCAGGCGGCTGACGATCGGTGCCGGCGTTCCTGCCGGCGCGAGCAGCCCGAACCACGAGCCGATCTCGAATCCCGGCAATCCGGCTTCGGCCAGCGTCGGCACCTCGGGCAGCAGGTTCGCGCGGTGCGACACGGTGACCGCGAGCGCCTTGACCTTGCCGCTCCTGATCTGCGAGCCGATGTCGGTGAGGTTGGCGAACATCAGCGAGACTTCCCCGCCGAGCAGGCCGGCGATGGCCGGCGGCGAGCCCTTGTAGGGGATGTGCAGGACATCGATCCCTGCCATCGACTTCAGCAGCTCGCCGCAGAACTGGTGGGTGCTGCCGTTGCCGGCCGACGCGTAGTTCATCTTGCCGGGCTTCGATTTCGCCAGGGCGATCAGTTGCCCGACCGAGCTGACCGGCAGGGCCGGATCGACCACCAGAACGTAGGGCACGGTGGCGACGAGCGTGATCGGCGCGAAGTCCTTGACCGCGTCGTAGGGGAGCTTCGGGTACAGCGCTGGATTCGAGCCGTGCGTCGAATTGTTCGCCATGAACAGCGTGTAGCCGTCCGGCGCCGAGCGCGCCGCCGCCTCGGTTCCGACCGCGCCGCCGGCGCCCGGCCGCGTCTCGATCACGACCGGTTGGCCGAGGCTTTCCTGAAGGCGGTTGCCGACCACGCGGCTGATGACGTCAGTCGCGCTGCCGGGGGCCTGCGCGATGATGATGCGAATCGGTTTGTTCGGGTAACTCTGCGCGAACGCCGCGGCGATCGAAGCGGCGAGCAAGCCGGCAATGGCGAGAATGCGCTGGAGCACGGGGTTCCTCCTCAGGTTCCGTGCCCATTGTAGTAGTGGTGGAGGCGGCGGGAATCGAACCCGCGTCCGCAGACCCTAGACAGTCAGGACTACATGCTTAGCCTGGTGGTTTGAGCTTCGCTTTGCGCCCGCCCACCGGCAGGCTTGCGCTCGGCTAGCCGCTTCGACGGATCCCCCGGGCTAAGTGGCCAAGCCCGGAAGAGAGGCTGATGTGAATGACGCTGCACCGATAACTACGAGT
>Ga0075352_1000030_pt1 | contig 18605 bp, 22 predicted proteins | sample Sandmound_TuleA__FD_120092 | JGI IMG/M metagenome (GOLD analysis project Ga0075352, IMG submission 120092) | Natural and restored wetland microbial communities from the San Francisco Bay, California, USA, that impact long-term carbon... | ecosystem: Environmental > Terrestrial > Soil > Wetlands ...
CGCAAGTGATGCCGACGCACCGCGGCAGCAAGTCGGACCCCGCGGGCGTCGAGCACGCCCGGCGCATCATGGCCGGAATCCCGCCCGAGACCTACCGCAAGGCGGTGCACCTTCTGACCACGTTCGACCGGCGCGCCGACCTGGCGAAGATCGCCGTGCCGACGCTGCTCGTCGCCGGCTCGGACGACCGCACCGCCCCGCCGGCGATCATGGCGAGCATGCAGAAGAAGATCCCGGGCAGCGAGCTGGCGGTCCTGGAAGGCTGCGGCCACCTCGGGCCGATGGACCAGCCGGGACCGTTCAACGCCGCGCTCGAGCGTTTCTTGCGCAAAATGGCAGGCCGATGGGCAGCTACCGAAACGATGCCGGCGCGCTGAAGCGGCTGGTGCAGGCGGATCGCGTGCATCGCGACGTCTACACCGACGCCGAGGTTTTCCAGCTCGAGATGGAGCGCCTCTGGTCGCGCACCTGGATCTACGTCGGGCACACGAGCCAGATCCCGAACCCCGGCGACTTCCTCACGCTCGACGTCGCCACGCAGCCGGTCATCGTGGTGCGGCACACCGACAACAGCGTTCGCGTCCTGCTGAACCGCTGCGCGCACAAGGGGACGAAGGTCGTCTACGACACGGCGGGCAATGCGGGGAAGACGTTTCGCTGCCCGTACCATGCCTGGACTTACCGTACGGACGGTACCCTCCTCAACGTTCCCCTCAAAGAGGGATATGCGGCCACCGTTCAGCATGGTGGCCTCTCGCAAGTCAAAAGCGAGACCTATCGAGGGTTCATCTTCGCCAGGCTGGCGAAGGATGGCATCGGCTTCCGCGACTATTTCGGCGACTCGCTCTCCTCGATCGACAACCTTGCCGACCGCTCGCCGGAGGGCGAATTGGAGATCACCGGCGGCTGCCTGCGGTACCTGCACAACTGCAACTGGAAGATGTACGTCGAGAACCTGAACGACACCATGCACCCGATGATCGCGCATGCGTCGTCGGCGGGCACGGCGAAGAGACTGTGGGCAGACAAGCCGGCGGACATGCCGAAGCCGATGTCGATCGAGCAGATCGCGCCCTTCGCCAGCGACTACAAGTTCTTCGATGACATGGGGGTGCGCGTCTATCCCCACGGCCACGGCTTCTCGGGGGTCAACTTCTCGATCCACTCGGCCTATTCGAGCGTGCCGGAGTACGAGGCGGCCATGAAGAAAGCCTACGGCGAGGAGCGGGCGAAGAAGATCCTCGGCACCGTGCGCCACAACACCGTGTATTACCCCAGCCTCACCATCAAGGGCGCGATCCAGTCGATCCGCATCGCGCGCCCGCTCGCCGCCGACCGCACGCTGATCGAGTCGTACACCTTCCGCCTGAAAGGCGCGCCGGACGCCCTCCTCCAGCGCACCGTCGCCTACAACCGGCTGATCAACTCGCCGATGTCGGTGGTCGGCCACGACGACCTGCACTGCTACCGCTCCATCCAGGAGGGGCTGGCGGCGCAGGCGAACGAGTGGGTCGATCTGCAACGGAATTTTTCCGCCAATGAAAGCGGCGAGATCACGGCGAACGGAACCAGCGAAATTTCCATGCGCAATCAGTTCCGCGCCTGGGCCGAGTTCATGACGCCGTGACCGACCCCATCCAATTCGTGATTCGCGAAGCGCGCTTGCTGGACGAGAAGCGCTTCGACGAGTGGTACGAGCTCTTCGCCGAGGACGGCTACTACTGGGTGCCGGCATCGCCGAGCCAGCCCGATCCGCTCAACCACAACTCGCTCGCCTACGAGGACAAGCTGCTGCTCAAGCTGCGCATCGAGCGCCTGAAGCAGCCCAACGCCTTTTCGCAGAAGCCGGCGAGCCGCTGCCACCACCTGTTGCAGACACCCGAGATCGAACAATCAAAAAAAGATGAGTTTGTAATACGAACAAACTTCATCTACACCGAGACCCGCGGCGACGAATCGCAGCGCTACGCCGCGGTGGCGTGGCATACGCTGGTGGGAGAGCCGCTGAAGATCCGCCTCAAGCGCGTCGATCTCCTGAACTGCGACGCCGCCCTGCCCTCGATTCAGCTCTTCCTGTGAGCACCGCCCTCATCACCGGTGGCAGCGCGGGGATTGGTCGTTCCATTGCAGAAAAGCTGTTGGAAAAAGGCTACGACGTCATTTCGCTGGACATCCAGCCTTCGAATCTCAGGAAGGTGAAACATATCCAGGTCGATCTCACCGACATGGAAGCAACCGCGAGAGCGGTAAAAGGCATCAAGGCGACGACCTTGATCCACAACGCCGGCGTGATCCGCCCTTCCCTGCTTCCGGACGTGAAGCTCGAGGACTTCGATGCGCTGGTGAAGCTGCACCTCGAAGCACCGGTGGTGCTGATGCAGGCGCTGCTGCCGGCGATGGAGGCGGCGAAGTTCGGCCGGGTCGTGCTCGTCTCGTCGCGCGCGGTGCTCGGCCTGCCGACGCGCACGTCCTACTCCGCCACCAAGGCCGGCATGCTCGGCATGGCGCGCACCTGGGCGCTCGAGCTCGCGCCTGCCGGCATCACGGTCAACGTGGTCGCCCCGGGGCCGATCCGCACCGCCAACTTCCACAGCGTCATTCCCGAGGGCAGCCCACAGGTGGAAAAGGTTGCGCAGGCGATTCCGGTGAAGCGCCTGGGCGAAGTCGACGATGTCGCGCGCGCGGTGCTGTTCTTCGCCGACCGGGACGCGGGCTTCGTCACCGGCCAGGTGCTCTACGTCTGCGGCGGCACCAGCGTCGGCACCCTGACGTTCTAGCTCTCTATTCGACCGCGAGCTCCGCTTTCCCGAGCCCGGTCACGCTGAATTCGATCCGGTCGCCCGCGCCGACTGTTTTCGAAGTGATCAGGCTGCCGGTGATGACGATCTCGCCCCGCAGCAGGCCGCGGTTGAGCGAGGCGAGGTGATCGGCGATCCAGACGACGGCGTCGAAGGGGTGCCCCATGGCGGCCTCGCCCAGGCCCTCGCCCACCGTCTTGCCGTTTATCTTCGCCACGCCAAGGACTTGGCGAAGATCCAGCGACTTCCAGTTGCGCCGCGGCTCGCCGAGCACCGCGCCCTCGTTCCAGCCGTTGTCGGCGATCAGCTCGTAGGGATGGCGGGACAGCTTCGAGTAGTCGGCGTCGCGATCGTCGGCGATTTCGATCGCCGGCATGACCGCGCCGACCGCCTGCATGACGCGTTCCCGGGAAAACGGCGCGTCGGCGACCGGCAGGTCATCGCCCATCTCGACCGCGACCTCGAATTCCACCAGCAGGCGCACGTAGTCCGCTGCGCGCACTTTGGCCGGACTGCGCCGCACCTGCGAGCGCAGGATCATCCCCGCCTGTGGGCTGTCGACGCCGACGAAGCGGCGCATCTCGGGAGAGGAAAGCGCGATCTTGTAGCCGGCGATCGGTCCGAGCTTGGCCGCTCGCAGAGCCACGAAGGCGTCCTGGATCGCATAGGCCTCGTCCGGGCTGCGGGGCGCGAGTTCCTCCGGCAGGGGCGCGAAACGCTCCCGCCGCTCGTGCGCTTCGAAGATGCGCGCGGCCGCCTGCTGCGCCGGCATTGGGGGTGCCTTGGGTTTCCGCATCGCTCACCCTAGAATACCCCCGACCCATGCCTTTGGCCCACCGCAACTACGGCTCCGCGCGCGTCCTCGCGCCCAGGGGCCGCCTCGACCACGACAGCTGCGAGGCTTTCCAGGCCGACCTGAGGCCGCACGCCGAAGCCTGCGCCAAGGAGGGCAGCGCGCTCGTGCTCGACCTCTCCGGCCTGGAATACGTCTCGAGCGCCGGCCTGCGCTGCCTGATGATCGCCGCGCGCGAAGCCAGGTCGCGCGCCGGCCGGATCGTCGTCGCGGCCATGCAGCCGGTGGTCGCCGAGATCTTCCACATCAGCCGCTTCAACCTCGTGCTCGAAGTGTTCCCGACATTGCGCGAGGCGCTCGCCTCCGTCTCGCCCCAGGCCGTGCAGGCCTTCGAGCGCGGCTGAAGCGGGATGCGCGTTCGTTTCTGGGGCACGCGCGGCTCGATCCCCGTCGGCCTCACCGCCGCTGACGTCCGCGACCGGCTCGCCCGGGCGCTGCTCGCCGCCTCGGGAAAACGATTCGAGTCCTATGGAGAAGCGCAGGCGTTCGTCGCGCAGTCCCTGCCGGCCGGGCTCGGCCACACGTATGGCGGACATTCCTCCTGCGTCGAGCTCGACCTCGGCAGCGACGACTACTTCGTGTGCGACATGGGTAGCGGCGCGCGCCCCTTCGGCGCGCACGTACTCGCCCGGCAGGGCGGCCGGCCGGCGACGGTGCACATCTTCATGTCGCACATGCACTGGGACCACATCATGGGCTTCCCGTTCTTCGGCCCCGCGTACGTGCCGAAGAACCGGCTGTTCATCTACGGCTGCCACGACGAGCTCGAGCAAGCCTTCCGCCGGCAGCAGGAGCCGCCTTCCTTCCCGGTGCCCTTCAGCGCGCTCGGCGCCGACATTCAGTTCATCAAGCTCGAGCCGGGACGCAAGCAGGAGGTGAGCGGCCTGCGCGTCACGCCGCAGATCCAGCGCCACTCCGGCGACTCCTACGGCTTCCGCTTCGAGTTCAGCGGCAAGAGCGTCGTCTATACCACCGACTCCGAGCACAAGCTCGAGGAGCGCTCGGAAGCGGAGCTGTTCGCCGGTTTCTTCCGCGACGCCGACCTGGTGATCTTCGACGCCATGTATTCGCTCGCCGACGCGATCTCGATCCGCGCCGACTGGGGGCATTCGAGCAACGTGGTCGGCGTCGAGCTCTGCCAGATGGCGCGCGCGAAGCACCTGGTGCTGTTCCACCATGAGCCGGCCAACAGCGACGCCGCGATCGACGGCCTGCTGCGCGACGCGCGCCGGCTCGAGGAGCTGACGCGCGAGAACTTCCAGCCGCCGCGCCGCCTCGAGATCTCGGCGGCGCACGACGGCCTGGAGATCGAGCTCTGAGCTTCGGCGCCCCGCGCTGGATCGGCACGGGGCTGCTCATCGTCTGTTGCCTCCTCGTCGCGCTCGAGCCGCCGCCGCTCGCCGCGCTGCGCGACGCCGCCTTCGACACCTACCAACGGCTCGTGCCGCGCCAGCGCCCGCCAAGCACGCCAGCAGTGATCATCGAGATCGACGAGAAGTCGCTCGACCTGAAGGGCCAATGGCCCTGGCCGCGCACCACGGTCGCCGAGCTGATCCGGGGCATCGCGGCGGCGAAGCCCGCCGCGATCGGCGTCGACCTGCTGTTCGTCGAGCCCGACCGCTCCACGCCCGGCGCCGATGCCAAGCTGGCGGACGCACTGCAAGGCAACAACGTCGTCCTCGGCATCGCCGGCCTCGAGAGCCGCGACCGGCGCTTTCCTTTCCCGCCGCAGGCCGCGCCGGTTCGCATCCGCTCGCTGCGCGACCTGCCGTTGCGCAAGTTCGACGGCCACCTGCAGAGCCGGGCGGAGATCAACAAGGCCGCCGCCGGCCGCGGGCTGCTCAGCGCCGAGTCGAAGGATCGCATCGTGCGCCGCGTGCCCCTCGTCGCGCGCATCGGACAGGTGGTCGTGCCGGCGCTTTCTCTGGAGATGCTGCGCGTCGCCATGGACGTGGCGCTGCTCCGCATCGACGACCGCGGCGGCGAGCGCGTCGAAGTCAAGGTCGGCGCGGTGACGGTGCCGGTGCAATCCGACGGCAGCTTTTACGTCTATTTCGGCCGGCACGACGACCAGCGCTTCATTTCGGCCGCTGACGTCTTTTCCGGCGAGACACCGCAGGATCATCTCGCCGGCAAGCTGGTGCTGATCGGCGTCTCCGGCCTCGGCCTGCTCGACTTCCAGGCGACGCCGCTCGGCGAGCGCATTCCCGGCGTCGAGGTGCACGCGCAGATCCTCGAGCAGATCGTCGACGGCGTCTATCTGCACCGGCCGGCCGGCGCGGCCTGGATCGAGGCGCTGGTGCTGCTGATCGCGGGATTCGCCTTCATCCTGTTCGTGCCGGATGTTCGCCCGACCGCCAGGGCGCTGCTGCTCGCCGGCGCGCTGGTGGCGATCGTCGGTGGCGGACTGCTGGCCTTCCGCTTCGGGCTGCTGTTCAACGCCGCCGCACCGGCGCTGGGCGTGCTGCTTTTCTTCGGCGCCACGATCGCCGCGACCCTCGCCGAGGCCGACCGGCAGCGGCGGCTGCTGCGCGAGGCGCAGGCACGCGTTGCCGGCGAGCTGGAGGCCGCGCGCCGCATCCAGATGGGCTTGCTGCCCTCGCCCCGGGAGCGTTTCGCCAGCGAGAAGCGTTTTTCGGTCGCAGCCCTGCTCGCCCCGGCGCGCACCGTGGGCGGCGATTTCTACGACTGCTTCATGCTCGACGAGGACAAGCTGTTCTTCGTGGTCGCCGACGTCTCCGGGAAAGGACTCGCCGCGAGCCTGTTCATGGCGCTTTCCAAGGCGCTGCTGAAAAGCATCGCCCTGCGCCGCGGCGACGATCCTTCGTGGATGCTCGCGCGCGCGAGCAAGGAGATCAACCGCGACAACCGGGAGCAGTTGTTCGTCACCGCGCTCGCCGGCGTGCTCGATGCGAGAACCGGGCGACTGGTCGTCTGCAACGCAGGGCACGAGCCGGCCGTGGTCTGCCGCGCCGGCGGGACGCCCGAGCGCAGCAGCGATGCGGCTGGGCCGCCGCTTTGCGTGATCCGCGACTTCGTGTATCAGAGCGTCGAGCACACGCTCGGGCCCGGGGAATGGTTCTGCGCGATCACCGACGGCGTTACGGAGGCGATGGACGAGCGCGGCAAGCTCTACGGCGGAGCGCGCGTCCTGGAGGCACTGGGCACGCTGCAGTCGGCTTCGCCCGACGCGGTGATCGCTGCCCTCAGCGACGACGTAGGGCGCTTCGCCGGCAGCGCCGAGCAATCCGACGACATCACGCTGCTCTGCGTGCGCTGGAACGGAGCCGGAAGCGGCCCCCCTGCGGGGGCTTAGCGGACGTTGATCTCGACGCGCCGGTTGAGCGGCTCGTCGGTGTTGTCGCCGGTCGGAACGATCTGCTCGCGCTCGCCGCGGCCCGCGACCTGGATGCGCCCGGCGGGAATGCCGATGCCGACCAGGAAGCCCTTGACCGTCTCCGCGCGTTGCGCCGAGAGCTGGTCGTTGGTGCGGTACTCGCCGACCGTATCGGTATGGCCGATGACCAGGACGTCGGGGACCGGGCGATGCTTCAGCTCATCGAGGATCTTCGGCAGCTCGGCCTTGGACTCTTCGGTGAGCTCGTCGGTGCCGGTGACGAAGTACAGCATGAAGACCACCGGGGGCGCCGGAAGGGCCTGCAGGGTCGCGCCGAACGCCTCTTTCACCTGCGCCGGAGTGACGACGGCCACCGCTTCGCCGTTGCGAGTGGTGGCGTAGGCCTGGTTCAGGACGCGCTGCGCGTCGCCGCGCTGCACGACCACGGTGCCGACGTGGCCATCGACGGCCGACGGCACGACGGTGACGGACTCGTTCGCCGGCTTCGCAACCCAGTAGACAAGCGCGAGCAGCACCACTACCGCGACCGCCGCCATGCGCTGTCCGGGCTAGTCGACTTTGACGACGAACTCGGTGCCGCGCACGCCCATGATCGAGCTCGGCGTGCGCACGCGCATCGCCTCGGGCGATTGCTTCACCATCTTGCCGGAGATGACGGCCAGCGTGCCTTTCTTCAGCGACGCGTCGAACTGGCCGGCATGGGTGGTGGTATCGAACGCGTACTTGTCGATCGCCAGCACGCTGTTCGGCCCCACGGACAGCAGGCTGTTGTCGGTGAACGTAATTCCGGCGCTGCCGTCGGCGCCGGTGACCAGCGTGTCGGACTGCTGCACCGCCATGCCCACCTTCACCGGCAATTTCTTGCCCGCGCGCTCGAGGTGCACCGCCCCGGAGGCGGTCTTGATCTCGCCCGCATCCGCCGCCAGTCCTGCCGAGGCGAAGCCGAGGAGCACTACCGCAATCGTCCAACGCATGGGTTTCCTCCCAATGGAACCGTAAGGGCGATTCTATAATGCCGCCACCCATGGTGGACGACGCGATAACAGCGACAGCGGCCACATTCCCGGCCCGCGCCAGCGAGTTGCGGCGAATTGGCACGTTCCTGAACGATTTTTGCACCCGGCAGGCAATCGAGCACGAGCACTGCCTGCGGCTGAATCTGGTGGTCGAGGAATTGTTCACGAATACCGTTCGCCACGGGCACCATGGCGACAGCGATGCGCCGGTCTGGGTCAGCGTCGATTCCGGGCCGGCGGCGGTGCACCTGACCTACGAAGACACCGCGCCGCCGTTCAATCCCTATGCGCTGTTCGCGAACGTGCCGGACACGACGCTCTCGCTGCGCAGGATCGGCGGCCTGGGCATCCTGCTGACGCGCGAGCTCGCCTCGACGCGGGACTACGCCTATCTCTTCGGGCGCAACCGGATCCGGCTGACGCTCAAGCTGACACGCTAGCCTTGCCCGGGTGCACCTGCCCGCATTTCGGGCATTGCCGCTCGCCGGCGTAAAACGCCTCGAAGAGCGGCGGCAGGTCGGCGACGATGTTCTGCACGTTGACTTCGACGCGGTGCACCAGCGCCCAGCACTTCGGGCAGTACCACTCGAAGCCGTCATCGACGTCGAGGGGCCGGATCTTCTCCACCACCAGGCCGACCGAGCCGGGCTGCGGCCGCTGCGGCGAATGACGAACGTGGCCGGGCAGCAGCAGGATCTCGCCCTCGCGGATCGGGATGTCGCGCGGGCGGCCGTCCTCGATCACCTTGAGGACGATGTCGCCGCGCAGCTGGTAGAAGAACTCCTCGTACGGGTCGTCGTGGTAATCCGTGCGCGCGTTCGGTCCTCCCACCACCTGCACGATCAGGTCCTCGGCCTCGCGGAACACGAGCTGGTTGCCGACCGGCGGCTTCAGCAGGTGCGCGTGCTCGTCGATCCAGCGGGAGAAGTTGAACGCGGCAAGCGGCATGAGCGAAAGCGTCTCTGTTGGTGCCCGGGGGCGGATTCGAACCGCCACGCCTTGCGGCAGGGGATTTTAAGTCCCCGGTGTCTACCAGTTTCACCACCCGGGCAAACTGGAGGCGGGAGTCGGAATCGAACCGGCGTCCACGGCTTTGCAGGCCGCTGCATGACCACTCTGCCATCCCGCCAGAAAACAAAGAGGGAAGGTCTTGCAACCTTCCCTCCGGAAATGGAGCGGGAAACGAGTCTCGAACTCGCGACCTCAACCTTGGCAAGGTTGCGCTCTACCAACTGAGCTATTCCCGCGAAAATTCAGGGGAATTTTACCGAGAAATCAAAGCATGGGGAAGCGCCCTGCGCAGGTAGTAGAGCATCGACGCGACGGTCAGGACCGCGGCGACGTTGATCAGGATCGTCCCCAGCCACTGGCTGTCGACGAGGTCGAACAGCCAGTCGCTGTAGAGCAGCAGCGGGATGGCGACCATCTGCGCCACCGTCTTCAGCTTGCCGATGAACGCCACCGCGACGCTCTTCGCCTGCCCCACTTTCGCCATCCACTCGCGCAGCGCCGAGATGGCGATCTCGCGGCCGATGATGATCAGCGCCACCAGCGGGTCGACGCGGCCGAGGAAGAGCAGCACGATCAGGGCGCCGACGACGAACAGCTTGTCGGCCACGGGGTCGAGAAAGGCGCCGAAGGCCGACATCTGGTTCAGCTTGCGCGCGAGGTAGCCGTCCAGCCAGTCGGTCACTGCGGCGAAGATGAAGATCGCCGTGGCGATGATGTTCTTCCCGGAAAACGAAATCAGATCGTCCGGAAAGTAGAACACGCCGACGATGAACGGAATGATGAGGATCCGCGACAGCGTGATGAGGTTGGGAATGTTGAACGGAGTCACGTCGCGGCAGACTCGTGGAGGTGCTTGTAGATCCGCTCGGCGAGCGGACGGCTGATGCCCTCGACCTTGGCGATGTCATCGACCGCCGCAGCCTGCACGCCGCGCAGGCCGCCGAACGCGGAGAGCAGCGCCTGGCGGCGCTTCGCGCCGATGCCCGGGATCTCGTTCAGCTCCGATGTGACGCGTGCCTGACTTCGACGTGCGCGATGCCCAACGATCGCGAACCGATGTGCTTCATCCCGGATCGCCTGGATGAGGTGCAGGCCCGGATGTGATGGCGCGAGCTGCATCGTGCGCGCTTCGGACTCGATGACCAGCTCCTCCATGCCGGGCTTGCGCTCCGGCCCCTTCGCAACGCCGACGACGCTCACCTGATGTAGACCCAAATCATGCAAGACTGAAGAGGCAATACCGGCCTGCCCTTTGCCGCCGTCGACCAGGATCAGGTCGGGGATCTTGCCGCCGTCCGCGGTCACGCGGCCGTAGCGCCGCGACAGCACCTGCCGCATCGCCGCGTAGTCGTCGCCCGGCGTGACGTCGCGGATGTTGAAGCGGCGGTATTCGGACTTCTGCATCTGCTGGCGGTCGTAGACCACGCATGAGGCGACCGTCGCCTCGCCCATGGTATGGCTGATGTCGAAGCACTCGATGCGCTGGGTGCCCTCAGGCAATCCCAGCGCGTCGCGCAGCGCAAGCAGCCTGCCCTCCTGCGTCGCGCGGTCGCGCACGCGCTGGGCGATGGCGAGCTCGGCGTTCTTGCGCGCCATGTCGAGCCAGATGCGTCTTTCGCCGTGGGATGGATGAACGACGTTTTCGATCTCGACTGGCTCGCTGGTGACGATCAGTCCGGGCCGGGGTTGGTCGAGGTAGTGCTGTTCAAGAAACGCACCAATGATCTCCACCGGTGCCGCGCCTTCCGCATTCGCGGGAAAGAAGCTGCGGTCGCCGACGTGGCGGCCGCCGCGGATCATCACCAGGTTGACGCAGGCGATGCCGCCTTCGATCGCGCAGGCGACCACGTCGGCGTCGACGCCGCGGTTGGACTCGACGTACTGGCGCGCCTGCACCCGCGACAGGGCGCGCACCTGATCGCGGTAAATGGCCGCCTGCTCATAGCGTTGCGCGTCAGATGCAGCTTGCATTCTCTGACCCAGTTTCTTCACGACATCATCTTCGCGGCCCTCGAGGAACAGCATCGCGTTCGCGACGTCCTCGGCATACGCGTCGGCGGCGATCTTGCCGGTGCAGGGAGCCGTGCAGCGATGGATCTGGTGCAGCAGGCACGGCCTTGACCGGTTCTCGAACACCGTGTCCTCGCAGGTGCGCAGGCGGAAGACCCGCTGCAGCAACTGGATACTCTCACGCACCGCGTAGGCGTGCGGGAACGGCCCGAAATACCGGTGCTTGCGGTCCTTGGCGCCGCGGTGGAAGCCCAGGCGCGGGAACTCGTGCCCGCTCACCATCAGATACGGGTAGGACTTGTCGTCGCGAAACAGGATGTTGTAGCGCGGCGCGAGGCTCTTGATCAGGTTGTTCTCGAGGAGCAGCGCCTCTCCCTCGGAGCGGGTCGCGGTGACCTCCATCGACGCGACCTGCGTCAGCATCATCTCGATGCGGGGGCTCTGCCCATGCTTCTGGAAGTAGGACGAGACCCGCTTCTTCAGGTCCCCTGCCTTGCCGACGTAAAGCGCCTCCCCGCCCCTGCCGAGCATGCGGTAGACCCCGGGGAGATTCGGCAGGCCGGCGACGAAGGTCTTGGCATCGAACACGCTGAATTCATTATAAAACGTGTAAAATTCGCACCCTTTTTCAGCGGTGGTCCAATGGCGAAAGTCGAAGCAGTCGAGATCCGGCCCGGTCAGCTCCTCGAGTGGGACAAGCGGGTCTGGCGTGTCCTGAAGAGCTACCACGTGCACGTCGGCGGGCGCGGCGGCGCGTTCATGCAGGTCGAGATGAAGGACATCGACAAAGGCACCAAGACCAACCAGCGCTTCCGCACCGAGGACAAGATCGAGCGCGCCTTCGTCGACCCGCGCGAGATGCAGTACCTGTACCAGGACGGCACCAGCTACGTGTTCATGGACAAGGAAAACTACGAGCAGATGCAGCTCGACGCCGACTTCCTCGAAGGCCAGGCCGGCTACCTGCTGCCCAACACCGACGTGCAGATCAACTTCTACAACGGCCGGCCGATCGGCATCGAAGTGCCGCCATCCGTCGTCCTGACCGTCGTCGACACCGAGCCCGGCATCAAGAATTCCACCGCCACCAACAGCTTCAAGCCGGCGAAGATGGAAACCGGGATCACGGTGCAGGTGCCGCCCTTCATCAACAAGGGCGAGAAGATCAAGGTCGACACCAACGAAGGCAAGTACATGGAGCGGGCCTAAGAAGAAACAGGGACAGACCACGTTTTCCCGGACCGAATCCCGGCCATGGAAGGAAAACGTGGTCTGTCCCTGATTTAAGCCGTCTTCTGCAGCACCTCCTGAGCCTCCCGGTACGCGACGCTCTTCCTGAGGTCGCGACCACCCAGCTTGCGCATCCGATCGAGCCGCTCCGGCCTCTGGAGAGAAACGCCCTCTAGAGAAGCCAGAAGCTCGTCGAGCCCCTTGGGGTTGTTGCAGAGAAGCACCATGTCGCAGCCGGCGGCGAGCGCCGCCTTCGCGCGCTCGGGCGGCCCGCCGGCGACCGCGGCGCCCTCCATCGACAGGTCGTCGCTGAAGATCAGCCCATCGAACTTGAGCAGGCCGCGCAGGACGTCCTGCAGCCAGTGCTTCGAATACCCGGCGGGCTCGGGGTCGACCTGCGAGTACACGACATGCGCGGGCATCACACCGGCGACGCCGGCCTCGATGACGGATCGATAGGGAAGAAGGTCTTTCTTTTGTATTTGAGAAAACGGCCTTTCGTCGCGTGGAGCGGCCACATGGGAATCCGCAACCGCGTAACCATGGCCGGGGAAGTGCTTCGCCACCGCGGCCACCCCGCCTTGCGCAAGTCCCTTCACCAGGCACGCCCCTAGCGCGCCGACCGCGGTCGGATCAAAGTGCAGCGCCCGGTCGCCGATCACCGAGCTGCCGCCGTAGTCGAGATCGAGCACCGGCGTGAAGCTGAAGTCCAGGCCGTGCGCGCCCAGCTCGCTGGCAATGATGTAGCCCACCGCGCTCGCCGCTTCCCTGCCCTTCTCCCGGTCGCGATCCCAGAGCTTGCCGAGGTGCCGCATCGGTGGAATCAGCGTGAAGCCGTCCTTGAAGCGCTGCACCCGTCCACCCTCTTGGTCGACGCCGATCGGCAATTCGGGTTCTCGCAATCTCTTGATTTCATCCGTGAGATGCGAGAGCTGGTCAGGGCTTTCATAATTCCGGGAAAAAAGAATCACTGCGCCGGCCGCGGGATGGCGGAGGCGAGCGAGGTCTTCCTCGCCCAGCGTCGTGCCGACCACGTCGACCACGACCGGTCCCGGCGAAAGCCTTACCTTTCGCACTCCAGGATCACCGTCGCCACCGCCATGCCTCGCTCATCCGCAAGGGAGAGATGATGGTGCAGAATCTTTCTCTTCTGCAGAAGCTCTTGAAGAGCGCTCGAAAACTCGAGCACCGGCTTGCCCGAGGGCAGGTTCTTCACCCACACCCCATGCCAGTTCGCGGGCGCATGGATGCCCGTGCCGAGCGCCTTGCCGAACGCCTCCTTGGCGGCGAAGCGCTTGGCGAGATAGTTGGCCTTCTGGCGGTGGCCGTGAAATCTTTTTAGTTCAGATTCAGACAATACTCGCTTCGCGAATCGCTCGCCGAAGCGCGCCAGCGCCTTCTCGATGCGCTCAACCTCGACGATGTCGGTTCCCACGCCGTAAATCACCGCGCCGCGTCCGTGATCAAACGCTTCATCTCCCGCACCGCCTCGCGCATGCCGACAAACAGAGCGCGGCTGACGATGGCATGGCCGATGTGCAGCTCGCGCACGCCGGGGAGCCGCGCCACCGGCTGCACGTTGAAGTAGTTGAGCGCGTGCCCCGCGTTGAAGCGCATGCCGTGCGAACGGATCGCTTCACCAGCCGTTTGAACCAGCTTCAATTGCGAAACAACCGCGGGGCTCTCGGCATCCCTGCCCTTGGAATGGAACGCATGCGCGTACGGCCCGGTATGCACCTCGCAGACCGCGGCGCCGATGCGCTTCGCCGCCTCGACCTGCTTGAGGTCGGCGTCAATGAAGACGGAAACAACGATGCCGGCACCGGTCAAGCGCTTGACCTTCTCAATCAGTGGCTTCTCCTGAGAAGCGACATCTAGCCCGCCTTCGGTGGTGACCTCGTGGCGGCCCTCGGGCACCAGCATCGCCATTTCCGGCATCAGCTTGCAGGCGATGCCGACCATCTCGTCGGTCGCGGCCATTTCCAGGTTGAGCTTGATGTGCGTCAGCTCGCGCAGCCGGCGCACGTCCTCGTCCTGGATATGCCGCCGGTCCTCGCGCAGGTGCACGGTGATGCCGTCGGCGCCGCCCAGGTGCGCTTCGACCGCCGCCCACACGGGATCGGGCTCGTAGGTGCGGCGCGCCTGCCGGACGGTGGCGACGTGGTCGACGTTGACGCCCAATTCGATCATGGATGCGCGATCACAGCTCGTTCAGCTCCATGAGGATGCTGCGCGTGTGCAGCGCCTGGCCGTGCAGCCGCTCGCCGATCAGGACGCGCATCAGCGCGCGCGCCTCGTCGCGCGTTTCGGGGCGCGCGTAGTCGCCGGCGGCGACGTCGAGCAGCGTGCGGCCGCTCACGAGGAGCTGGCCGGCGCGCGCACCGTTGGCCGGCACCGGGCCGCGGTCGGGCTCGTAGCCGTAGAGGCGCTCGGGGTCGATGGGTCGGCTCGCAGCATCGGTCTCCAGCAGCGGAGCATAGCCGAGCTCGGCGAGCAGGCGCTTCTCGAAGCCGCGCAGGACGGCCGACACCTCCTGCGTCGCCAGCCGGCCGAGCGTCTCGGCGTAGGCGTCGAACAGGCTTTCGTGCGGATCGTCGCGCGGCAGCAGCCGCAGCAGGAGCTCGTTGACGTAGAAGCCGCACATCAGGCCGCGCCCGCCGAGGAGCGGGATGCCGCCCGCCCATTCGGCGCCCACGAGGTTGGCGAGGTCGGCGGAGCCGCTCCAGGAAAGCCGCAGCGGATGGAAGGAGAGCAGCACGCCGCGCATCGCCGAGCGGGGGCGGCGCGCTCCGCGCGCGAGCAGCGCGACGCGCCCGAAGCGACGCGCAAAGGCCTCGACGATCAGGCTCGTTTCCTTGTACGGGTACGTGTGCAGCACGTAGCCCGGCTCGTGCTCGACGCGCTTCCTACTCATAGCCCAATTGTCGCAACACGCGCACGTCGTCGGTCCAGGCCTTGCGCACCTTGATCCAGGTGCCCAGGTAAACCTTGCCGCCGAAGAGCTTCTCCATGTCCCGGCGCGCGGCGCTCGCCATCCGCTTGAGACGCTCGCCTTTGGTTCCGAGCACGATCGCCTTCTGGCTTTCGCGCTCGACCAGGATCGTCGCCTCGATTCGCCGCAGCCGGCCTTCCTGCTTGAAGCTGTCGATCACCACCTCGCAGCGGTAAGGCAGCTCCTGCCCGAGCTGCTCGAAGATCTTCTCGCGCAGGAGCTCGGCGGCGAAGAAGCGCTCGTCGCGGTCGGTAATCTGGTCCTCGGGGTACGCGGCGGGGCCTTCGGGCAGCGCCTCGCGCAGCACGCGCAGGAGCTCCGGGATGTTGCGCCCGGTCCTCGCGCTGACCGGCACCACGGCGAGAAACGGGTGGCTCTTCGCCAGCCGATCGAGGAACGGGATGAGGTCAGAGGGCTTCTTCACCAGGTCGATCTTGTTCACGGCCGCCACGACCTTCTGCCCTTCGGGGATGCGCCCGAGCGCGGCGCGATCCTCCGGCGTGAAGCGCGTCGCCTCGACGACGAACACCGCGACATCGACGTCACGCGCCGCCTCGGTGGCGCGCCGGTTGAGCGCGCGGTGCAGCACGTTCTTCGGCTCGCTCGGCACGCCGGGAGAGTCGACGAAGACATACTGGCAGCCGGGCAGCGTCAGGATGCCGCTCAGCAAGTGCCTCGTCGTCTGCGGCTTGCGCGACACGATGGAGAGCTTCTGGCCGATCAGGCGGTTGAGCAGGCTCGACTTGCCGGTGTTCGGCCTGCCGACCAGGCCGATGGTGCCGCAGCGGTGCTCGCTCACCGCGAAAGCTTTTCCAGCATGGCGCTCGCCGCCTCCTGCTCGGCGCGCTGCCTCGAGCTGCCGTTGCCGCTGGCCGTCAGATTGAGCTCGGGGATCAGGCATTCGATCTCGAACGACGGCTGGTGGGCCTTGCCCGACTGCGAGACCAGGCGGTACGCCGGCACGCTCTTGAAGCGCCCCTGCACGATCTCCTGCAGGCGGGACTTCGCGTCCTTGTCGAGCCTGGCGGGATCGAGTTCGCGAAGCAAGGGCGCGAGCACCGCGACGACGGACTTCCTCGCCGCCGCGTAGCCGCCATCCAGGAACACCGCGCCGAACACCGCTTCCACCGTGTCGGCCTGCGCCGAAGCGGTCGGCAGCAGCTCGTCGAGTCCCAGGTCGCACGCCACCCGGGCCAGGGCTTCTTCGCGGATCAGGCTCTCCCGCAGCCGGTGCAGCGAGCCCTCCGGGACCTCCGGGAAGCGGGCGTACAGCTCCTCCGCGACGACGCAGGCAAGAACGCTGTCGCCGAGGAACTCGAGCCTTTCATAGCGATTGCGCGCTTCCGAGCCGCGCGCCAGCGCATCTTCCAGAAGCCGCGGGGCGGTGAAGCGGTGGCCGATTCGCTTTTCGAGACTCGCGCGGCGGGACAAAGCGCTTTACTGGGCGGTCGTCGCCGAGTAGTCGATGATCAGGGCGACGCCCTTGAAGAGCGGCACTTCCTTGCGGTAGGCGAAGGAGATGGCGCCTTTCTGGATGTCGAGGTCGGCAGGCTTCACCGTCTCGAAGTCGTCGATGTTCGAGCGCGCCTCGAAGGACTTGCGGACCTCCGCCGGGGTGGCATTCGGCTTGTCGCGCGCGATCGACACGATGGCGTTCTTCATGGCGCGGAACTCCATGTACGAAGGGATCACCTTCATGGCGAACAGGGCGATCACGGCGAGGACGATCAGGACGGCGACCAGGCCCATCAGGCTCACACCGGCTTGTCTTCTGCGCATGGTGCGTTCTCCCCTCATTTGAATGAGCCGAACCGCCCGAGATCGCTCAGGTTGAGCCAGATGAAGAACGCCTTGCCGACGATGTTCTCGTCGGGGACGAAGCCCCAGACCCGGCTGTCGCTCGAGTTGTCGCGGTTGTCGCCCATCATGAAGTAATGGCCCGGCGGCACGGTGCACGCCAAGCCGTTGACATTGTAGTTGCAATTGGCGGCGAACGGGAACGAGCGTCCCCCCGGCATGCCCGCCGGCGCGTCGGGATCCTGCAGGATCTCGTGCTCCACGCCCAGCGTCTCGATGAAGCGCGAGGAAAATTGCATGCGCTCCTTCGAGAGATAGTCCTCGATCTGCCGCAGCGGCACCGGCTCGCCGTTGATGGTCAGGCGCTTGTCGCGGTATTCGATCCGGTCGCCGGGCAGGCCGACCACCCGCTTGATGTAGTCGAGCGAAGGGTCGTCGGGAAAGCGGAACACCATCACGTCGCCGCGCCTGGGCTGGCCCAGCTCGATGATCTTCTTGTTCGCCACCGGCAGGCGGATGCCGTACGTGAATTTGTTCACGAGGATGAAGTCGCCGACCAGCAGCGTCGGCACCATCGAGCTCGAGGGGATCTTGAACGGCTCGACCAGGAAGGAGCGCAGCAGGAAGACGATCAGGATCACGGGAAAGAAGCTGACCGAGTACTCGACCCACCAGGGCTGCTTCGCCGCGCCCCTCCTCTTTCGCAGGGCGTACTTGTCCAGCAGCCACACGGCGCCCGTGACCACCAGGAGGATGAGGAGAAACAGGGCGAAATTCAACTCTCACCCCGCTGCAGCACGGCGAGGAAGGCCTCCTGCGGAATCTCCACCGCGCCCACCTGCTTCATCCGCTTCTTGCCTTCCTTCTGCTTCTCGAGCAGCTTGCGCTTGCGCGTGACGTCGCCGCCGTAGCACTTGGCGAGCACGTTCTTGCGCAGCGCCTTGACGTTCTCGCGCGCGATGATGTGGCCGCCGATGGCCGCCTGGATGGCGACGTCGAACATCTGCCGCGGGATCAACGACCTCAATTTGGTGACCAGCTCCCTGCCCCGGTGCTGCGACGCCGAGCGGTGCACCATGCTCGACAGCGCGTCGACCTTGTCGCCGTTGACCAGGATGTCGAGCCGCACCATGTCGGCGGCGCGGTACTCCTTGAACTCGTAGTCGAGCGAGCCGTAGCCGCGCGTCGCCGACTTCAGCTTGTCGAAGAAATCCAGCACCACCTCGTTGAGCGGCAAGTCGTAGGAGATCACCACGTGGCGCGCCGAGTAGTGCAGGTTGGTCTGCGTGCCGCGCTTGTCGGTGCACAGCGTGATCACCGGGCCGACGTACTCCTGCGGCACGAAGATCTTGCACGCCATGATCGGCTCGCGGAATTCCTCGATCGTCTCCACCGGCGGCAGGCGCGAGGGGTTGGAGACCTGCTCGAGCGTGCCGTCGCGCAGCTTGACCTCGTACACCACCGACGGCGCGGTGGTGATGAGATGCATGCCGTACTCGCGCTCCAGGCGCTCCTGGACGATGTCCATGTGCAGCAGGCC
>Ga0075352_1000031_pt1 | contig 18327 bp, 15 predicted proteins | sample Sandmound_TuleA__FD_120092 | JGI IMG/M metagenome (GOLD analysis project Ga0075352, IMG submission 120092) | Natural and restored wetland microbial communities from the San Francisco Bay, California, USA, that impact long-term carbon... | ecosystem: Environmental > Terrestrial > Soil > Wetlands ...
GGACGTCGCCGACCTGCACGCAGGGGATGCGGTTGGGACTCGGGTAGGGGTGGACCTGCGGCAGCCGCAGCCCCATCTTCACGAGCTTGCCCTCGATGAGGCCCATGTCACCCGCCAATCGCACGGTTCTCCGGCAGGGTGAGGAACGCGTGTATCACGTGCCGCACCTTGTGCCGGTTGATGCCGAGCGTGGAATTGTGCGCGAGACCCGAAATGAAGGCGAACTGCTTGTCCTTGCTGGGCAGCTCTGCGTAGAAACGCAGGAGATCGGGCTCGGCCGCGATGCCGTCGTACTCGCCGCGGATGATCAGCACCGGACAGGTGATCTTCCCGGGATCCACCACCGGCAGGTGCGCGCACATGTCGAGGTAGGTCCCGGTCGGTATCGAGTCGTACAGAGCGAGTTCGGCGTCGGCCATGGCATCGGCCACGATCGCCTCGGATGTCCCAGGCCGGTCGCGCGTGAACATGCCGTGGAAGAATGCGCGGTCGATCTTGCGCCGATTGTGCGCACGATACTCCGCGAGCTTTTCCTTGCGCTTCGCCAGCGTGGGCGAGCCCTCACCGGTGTAGACCATCGCGGAGAGGACCAGCTTCGCCACGCGAGCGGGATGGCGCTGCGCGAACAGCGCCGCGCGCAGCGCGCCCGAGGAGCCGCCGTAGAAGAAATAACGCCCCTGCCCGGTCTCGCGCTCGACAATCGGCATGGCGGCGGCGAGATCGTCCGCGCCGGACGCGATGTCGGAATTCGAATCGGTCGTGTCCGAGCGGCCGTAGCCTTCGTGGTCCATCGTCCACACGTCGTAGCCGAGGCCCGCGAAGTGGTCCATCAGAGAATAGTCGGCGCGCCCCGGCACCTGCAGGTCGAAGCCCGAACGGCTCGACATGGACGACCCGTGCACGAGGAACAGTACCGGCGGCTTGTCACCCTTCGTCGGCGCCGTGGCGCGCTTGCGGAAGACGTAGAGCCTGACCTTCCCCTTGTGCGCCCAGTACTCGGCGCTCCAGACAGCGACGGCGCGGTCTCTCACTTCGGCATGCATGGGGACGCTCCCTGGGAAAGCTTGATGCTATGATTTTCCTCGACCAGCGAGGGCTAATCATGCCACAAGCCGCGCCATCCAAGCTTTGCAGCCTCTCCGATCTCGCGCAGCGCGTGCCCGACGGCTGCGCACTGGGGCTCGGCGGGGTATTCCTGCACCGCGGCCCGTTTGCACTGGTGCGCGAGCTCGCGCGCCAGCGCCGGCGGAACCTGGAAATCATCAAGTCTTCGCCCGGCTACGATCTCGATCTGCTGTGCCGGGCCGGCGCGGTGACCAAAGTGCGGGCCGGAATTGTCGCCATGGAGGGCAACTTCGGGCTCGCTCCGTGGTACCGAAGGGCGATCGAACGCAAGGAAGCCGCGCTCGAAGAGCACGCCTGAATGACCCTCGTTGCCGGGCTGCGTGCAGCCGCATACGGGGTTCCCTTCCAGCCGGTCGGCGGCGTGCATGGAAGCGATCTCGCCGCGCTGAACGGCTGGCAGAAGATCCGAGATCCGTACGGCTCGGGAAAGGACGTCTACGTCATCCCCGCCATCTCCCCGGACATCGCGGTCATCCACGCCAACGAGGTGGACGAGCAGGGCAACGCGCGCGTGCTGGGCTCCCCGTTCTGGGATCATCCACTGACGCGCGCGGCCAAGCGGGTGCTCGTCACCGCGGAGCGGCTGGTTTCGTCGGAGTCGCTTGCGGCGCGCCCGGAACTGACGCTTGTGCCGGGCTTTCTGGTCGAAGCCGCCGCCGTCGTTCCGCGCGGCGCGTGGCCCGGCTCGATGCATCCGCTCTACGAGGTGGACTATCCTGCCGTCGAGTCGTATCTGAGGGACGAGCCAGGGGCGCTCGAGGCGCACCTGGCGGCGGCTCCGGAATTGCAATGAAGGGACCCTACCCCGCGTCGCCCCCCGATGGGTAGGGATACTTGTGGACTGGACACCGTTCTCCCACATCGTCGTGAACCTCGCGCGGCAAATCCGGCCGGGCGAGATCGCGTTCAGCGGGGTCAATTCCACGCTGGCGATGCTTGCGTGCCTGCTCGCCAAGCGCGCCTACGACTTTCACTTCACCTATCTCAACGTCGCCGGCGGCGTCGAGCCGGTGCCCGAGAAGATTCCGCAATCGAGCAGCGATCCCGCGCTCGTCGCCGGCTCGCCGGCGATCTTCGGCAACGAGGACTTCTACGACTTGTGTGCGCGCGGGAGACTGGACCTCGTGTTTCTGGGTTGCGCGCAGGTCGATGGGCTGGGCCGCACCAATGTCTCCGTCATCGGCGATTGGAACAATCCGAAGGTGCGGCTGCCGGGCGGCGGGGGCGCGGCGGTCATGATGCCGACGGCCAGGCGCGTCGTCACCTGGCGCACCGAGCACTCTCCCCGCACGCTGGTGGAGAAGCTCGACTTCGTGACCGCCGCGGGCAATCTCCAGGCAGTGGTGACCCCGATCGCGGTCTTCCAGAAACGCGACGGGCGCCTCGCGCTGGAATCTAGGAATCCCCAGGTCGCGCTCGCCGAGGTCACCCGGCGCACCGGCTTCCGGTTCGATTCGAGCGGCGCGAGGCCGACGGCGCCGATCACCGCGCGCGAGCGCGCGGCTCTCGCCAGCCTCGATCCGAGCGGCGAGTTCGAGGCGGCGGTGCGCGCCTGAAGCGGCATCGCGCAAGCGCCACGCGCGGACGCTGGCGGCAGACGCATTACTTGATATGCATCAAAGTGGCGGGCAAGGTGGGACGTAGCATTGGGAGCTTGACCGGCCGCACGGAGGAGCCCGACATGAAGATCTGGTGGCAGAGCAGCACCCCGATCCATCGCCTGCACGATTATCGAACCACGCTCACCGAGCACCTGGAGAGCGTGAAGCGGCCGGAGACGGTGATCGACGTCAACGGCGTGGATGACGGGTCGATGGACCTTCATTACAACGCGGTCGTCGCGGTCAACAGCTACGGGCCCGGCGGCGTGCTGAACAAGATCATCCAGGCGGCGGACCAGGGCTACGACGCGGTCGCGATCGGCTGCTTCCTCGACCCCGCGATGCAGGAAGCGCGTGAGCTCGTGCCGATTCCGGTCATGGGCCTCGGCGAAGCCTCGATGCTGATGGCCTGCATGTACGGCCACAAGTTCTCGGGCGTCGCGTTTCACTCCAAGCAGGCGCAGTACTATGACCGCAAGGCATTCGAGTACGGCCTCGCCTCGCGCCACGTTCCCTTCGGCAACATGGGCATCGATTTCAACCAGGTGCAGACCGCCTTCACAAGCCCGGAGCGCATGACGGGGGCGTTTCTCAGCGAGTCGCGCCGTCTCGCAGCGCAGGGGGCGGAGGTGATCCTCGCCGCCTGCGCCACGGTGAACGCCATCATTCGCCGCGAGAAGATCCAGGAAGTGGACGGCACGCTGGTCATGGACTGCAATGCGGTCCTGCTGAAGCTGACGGAAGCCATGGCAGAGCTCGCCGTGAGCGCGGGGCTGCGCGCGAGCCAGCGGCTGCTCTACCAGCGTCCCGACCGCCGCACGCTCGGCGACTGGATGCGGATCTACAACTTCCGTGCGAGTCCCCAGCTGAAGCCCTAGGGGGCATCCGCTGCTATCATCCCGGCAGAACTCGCCTGGAGGAGGCCCGATGTGAAGCCCCTGCGAACCGCGCTCTTCGCGCCCGGAGTCAAAGATCGCGTGATGGCGAAGGCCCTGGAAGCCGGGGCGAGCGCCGTGATCCTGGATCTCGAGGACTCGGTGCCAGTCGCGGCCAAGGCAGAGGCGCGCGCTCTGGTGGCGCGGGCGATCGACAGCGCCGCCGCCCTCCCCGCCGCCTCGCGCCCGGTGGTCACGGTGCGCACCAACGGCGCCGCGACCGGTCTTCTCGCAGACGATCTCGCAGCGGTCGTGCGCCGGGGCCTCGACGCGATCTTCCTGCCCAAGGCGGAGTCCGTCGAGCAGGTGACGGGCATGGCATCGCTGCTTGACCGCCTGGAGCCCGCGCACGGCCTACCTGCGGGAACCGTGCAAATCATCCCCATGTTCGAAACCGCGCTCGGCGTGCTGCGTTGCTACGAGATCGCGCGCGCGACACCGCGCGTCGTTGGGACCTGCATCGGCAGCGCGCGCGATGGCGATCTGCAGACCGACCTCGGCTGCGCCTGGTCGCTCGAGGGCACCGAGCTCTTCTACGCGCGCTCCAAGATCCTGCTCGAGAGCCGCGCGGCGGGCGTCCAGCCGCTCGACGGCGTCTTCAGCGATCTCAACGACGAGGCGGGCTTCATCCAGGACTGCGCGCTCTCCGCGCGCCTGGGCTACGTCGGGCGCACGGTGATCCATCCCAAGCAAATTGCTCCCGCGCGGCGCGCGTACTCGGTATCGGAGACGGATGCCGCCTATTACCGGCGCGTGGTGAGTGAATTCGAGGCGGTGGAAAAGACGGGTGCGACGGCCGCGATCACCGTGGACGGGAAGCTCGTCGATTACGCCATGTACCAGCGGGCCAAGCGCGTGCTGGAGCAGGCCCGCCTCGACGGCAATTGACGGTGGATTTCTCCTTCACGCCCGAACAGGACAACCTGCGCGGACACGTGCGGGAGCTGCTCCGCGCGGCCTGCTCGCCGGAGTACGCCGAGCGCTGCGACCGCGAGGCGCGGCCGCCGCGCGAAGCCTACGAGGCGCTCGGCCGGCACGGCTGGTTCGGCCTCACCATTCCGCCCGAGCACGGCGGCAGCGGAGGCACGCCGGTCGAGCTCGCGATCCTGCTGGAGGAAACGGGCCGACATTTCGAGGAGCTCGCGATGTGGGTGTTCCGCACGCTCACTTACGGCGGCTACGCCGTGCTGCAGCACGGCTCGCCGGAGCAGAAGCGCTCCCTTCTTCCCCGCGTCGCGCGCGGCGAGCTCTCGTTCTGTCTCGGCTTGACGGAGCCGCAGTCCGGCTCGGATGCGGCGGCGCTCGCCACGCGCGCGACGCGCGATGGCGACGGTTACGTCATCAACGGGCAAAAGGTGTTCACCTCGGGTATGGACATCAGCGACTATTGCCTGCTCGTCACCCGCACGGCCACCGGGGAGAAGAAGCAGCACGGCATTACCAATTTTCTGGTGGACACGCGGCTTCCAGGCATCCAGGTCCGCAAGATCGAGACCCTCGGCCAGCGCGCGATCGGCACCACGCAGGTGTTTTACACGGACGTGCGGGTGCCGGCGTCGGCGGTGCTCGGGGAGGTCGACCGCGGCTGGGAGGCGGTGGATTCCTATCTCTGGTACGAGCGGCTGTGCCTGTCGGCCGCGCGCGTCGGCGCGGCATCCGCGGCGTTCGACTACGCGCTGGACTACGCCAAGACGCGCAAGCAGTTCGGCCGCGCGATCGGCGAGTTCCAGGCGATTTCGCACAAGCTCGCGGACATGAAGGTCATGCTCGACATCTCGCGCATGCTGGTCTATCGCTTCGCGTGGCAGCTCGCGCGGGGCGAGGCGACGCGGCACGACGCGGCGTTGGTGAAGCTCTACACCGCCGAATCGTACAAGGCGATCGCCGACATGGGTCTGCAGATCCTCGGCGGCTACGGCTACTGCATGGAGTACCCGATGCAGCGTTTCTTCCGCGATTCGCGGCTCGCCGTGATCGGCGCGGGCACTTCGGAGATCCAGCGAAACATCATTGCGCGCGGCCTGGGACTGTGATGTCCTTCCCGTTGCAGGGCGTGCGCGTGCTGGAGCTCGGCCAGATCATCGCCGGCACCTACGGGAGCCAGGTGCTATCGGACCTGGGCGCCGAGGTGATCAAGGTCGAATCGCCCGAGGGGGATCTCGGACGCATCCCCTCCGTTGCGCCGTACAAGGGCGTCAGCACGCTCTTTCTCACCTTCAACCGCAACAAGAAGAGCGTCGTCATCAATCTCAAGACGGCGCCGGGCCAGGCGCTCTTCCACGATCTGGTGAAGGTGTCGGACGTTGTAATCGACAACTTTCGTGCCGGAGTGCTCGAGCGACTGAAGGTCGATTACGCCACGCTCGAGGCGATCAATCCGCGCATCATCCACTGCTCGGTCACCGGCTTCGGGACCGATGGCGCCTACAAGGACTATCCGGCGCTCGACCTCATCATTCAGGCCATCAGCGGCTATCTCTCGATCACCGGCGAGCCGGGCCGCCCGCCCGCCCGCGTCGGCATCCCGCTCGGCGATCTCTGCGGCGGAATCTTCTCGTGCAAGGCGATCCTGGCGGCGCTCTACCAACGCGAACGCACCGGGCGGGGATGCCGGATCGAGACTTCCATGTTCGACGGCATGCTCAATCTCCTGAGCTATATGGGCACGCACTACCTGAACACGGGCGAAGTGCCGTCGCCCCAGGGCTCGGCGCACGAATTCACGGTGCCGTGGCAGGCATTCCAGGCCCGGGATGGCTATATCGTCATTGCGACCCGTCAGGAGAATTTCTGGCACAAGCTGTGTGCTGTGCTGGGTAAGCCCGGGCTCGCCACGGATCCGCGTTTTGCGACCAACCCGAAGCGGCTCGAGCACCGCGCCGCGCTGATACCGCTCATCGAGGGCATCCTGCGCACGCGCACCGTCGCCGAGTGGCTCGAGCGGCTGCGCGCGGCCGAGGTGCCGGCCGCGCCGGTGAACGACCTCGCCGGCGCATTCGCCGAGCCGCCGGTCGCCGAGCGCGGGATGATCGTCGAGTACGACCACCCGGAAGTCGGGCGAGTGAGATTGCCGGGCAACCCCATCAAGATGTCGGGCATGGCAGGCACTCCGTCGCATCCGGCGCCGCGGCTCGGGGAGCACACCGACGCCGTCCTGCGCGAGCTGCTCAAGCTCCCGCCGGAGCGGATCGCCGCGCTGCGCCGAGAAGGCGCGATCGGGTGATCATCCGCCCGGGATGATGCCGGGCTTGAGCGTGTAGCAGTAGTCGGCGATGTCGCCCGGCCGGCACTTCCAGACCCGGTCCATGAATTTGTTCGAGAAGCAGTGCTGGAGCGCCTTGCGCAGCGGGCGCAGCCGGAACGGATAGCCGAACACGTAGGGGTGGATGGAGATGTGGCACACCAGCGGGTGCTTCGCGCTTTGCTCGACCATTTCCTCGAACTGGTCCACCAGCATGTCGCAGAACTCGCGCGCCGCGTGCTGGCGGTGGATCACCTGCGGCGAATCGTTCAGCTCCGCCGGGTAGGGCACGGAGAGAAGCGGCCCGGCGCGCGTGCGCATCCAGATCGGCTGGTCGTCGTGGGGCCAGTCCATGAGATAGGTGTAGCCCGCCTCCTTCAGCAGATCGGGGGTCCAGGGATTCTCGTAGGTTCCGGAGCCCATCCAGCCTTTGGGGGGCCGGCTTTCATGGCGCGCGAACGTCTCGGTCACCTCCGCTATGACGCGCGCTTCGTCCGACTCCCAGCGGAAATCGTGCAAGTTCTCCGAGTTGGTACGCCCGTGCCCGATGAGCTCGTCGCCGCGGGCGCGGATCCGCTCCATGATTTGCGGCGCGTGCTCGTAGAGCAGGCTGTTCGCGTTGTGGGCCAGCGGCAGCTGCAATTCCTGGGCGAGATCGAACAGGCGCCAGATTCCGACACGGTTGCCGTAGTCGCGCCACGAGTAGTTGCGGTGCGTTTGCGGCTCGCCGGGCTTGGCGTTGTCGTGCCCCCTGCCCTTGCCGAACGCGAACACTTCGACGTTGGTGGTGATGCAGAACGCGAGCCGCTTGCCGCCCGGCCAGCTGTAGTCCTTGCGCTCGACGAGCGGCGAGTAGTCGTAACGGTTATGCCGGGGCAGCAGGACGGAGGCCATCGGAACGCTCCTGGCTCGCAAGAAAGGAAGCTAAACTTACCATAGGAGCAATTGCCGGATGTTCGACGCCGCTTCGGTGCCAGAGCTCATCCTCGCCACCGCCCGCGACCCCGCCATTCGCGCGCGGCCGGCGCTGTGGGCCGATGGACGCGCGCTGGATTATTCGGCGCTGGCGGACGGCATCGCCCGCGTCTCGGGCATGCTGCTGCAGCGCGGGCTCCGTCGCGGCGAGCGCGTCGCACTCCTCGCTGGCAGGACTGTGGACGCCGCGGCGGGAGTGCTGGGCGTCATGGCGGCGGGAGGCGCGGTCTGCGTGATCGACCCGCGGCTTTCCGCCGGCGAGCTTGCCTCCCGGCTCGAGAGCGCCGGGGTCGGCTGGCTGCTGGCAGACGCCACGCACGGCGCGCAGGCGGCCGGGGCGGCGCGCCTGAAGCGCCTCCGGCTCGAGGACGCCGCGCGCGCCGCGCCCCGCGTCGTCGATGACATTGGGCTGGACGACGATGCGCTGCTCATCATGACCTCCGGCAGCACCGGCGCGCCGAAGGCGGTGCTGCTCACGCATCAGAACCTCCTTTCCAATGCGTACGGCGTCACCGAGCGCACCGGCGTCACGCCGGAAGACCGGCTCCTGCACGTGCTGCCCCTCTACCACACCAACGGCACCAACAACCTGTTGATTGTTCCCTTCTGCTGCGGGGCGTCGGTGGTGATGCTGGAGCGCTTCGACCCCGGAGCCTTTTTCCACGATGTTGCCGCGCACCAGCCCACGTACTTCACCGGAGTCGCCACGCATTACTCGCGCTTGCTTGCGCATACGCCCCCGCACGGCGCACTCGCGAGCCTGAGATTCCTGCGTTCGGGAGCGGCTCCCCTCAATGCGCAACTGCACCGCGACATCGAGCGCCACCTCGGGCTTCCGCTCGTCCACTCCTACGGACTGTCCGAGGACACCTGCACGGCGGCGATGAACCCGCCCGCTGCCCGCAAGATCGGAACGGTCGGCACGGCGCTCGCCGGGCAGCGTATCGCCGTCCTGACTCCCGGTGGGGAGGCGCCGGTTGCCGCCGGCGCGGAAGGCGAAATCTGCATCGCGGGGCCTTCGCTCATGAAGGGCTACGTTCCGGCGGCCGCGCGCGAGGACGGGCCTTCGATACGCAACGGGTGGCTCCGCACCGGCGATCTCGGATGGCTCGATGACGCGGGCTACCTTACGGTCAGCGGGCGCCTGAAGGAAATTATCATCCGCGGTGGTGAAAACCTGTCTCCGGGACGCATCGAGGAGGCGATCCTGCATGATCCCTCCGTGCGCGGCTGCTGCGTCGTGGGCGCCCCGGACGCCGATCTCGGCGAAGTGCCTGTCGCGTTTGTCGTCGCCCGCGACGGGGTTGCAGTGCGGGGCGGTGCGATCCAGGAGCGCGTTCGCGCCGAGCTGCCGCGCAGCTACGTGCCCGCGCGCGTCATCGTGCTCGAGGCGCTGCCGGAAATCGGAATCGGCAAAATTGACCGCGGGGCGCTGAAGCGTCTCGCCGCGAATGCGTGACCGGTGCCAACAGCGGAATAGGAACCCACATGAGTCCCAGCTTGCCCACACAGATGAAGGCTGTCGAGATTTCCCGCCCCGGCGGCCCCGAGGTGCTGACGCCTGTCGAGCGGCCGCTGCCCGTCCTCAAGCCCGGGGAATTGCTGATCAAGGTTGCGGCGGCGGGCGTCAACGGCCCCGACCTCATGCAGCGCAAGGGTCTCTATCCCGCGCCGGCCGGCGCCCCGGATCTGCTCGGCCTCGAGGTGTCCGGCGAGATCGTGTCCCTGGCGGCGACCGCGGCGCGCTGGTCCGTGGGCGACCGGGTGACGGCGCTCACGAACGGCGGCGGCTACGCGGAATATTGCGCGGTCGACGCGCAGCACTGCCTGCCGCTGCCGAAGGGCGTCGGGCTGCTCGATGCGGCCGGCCTTCCGGAGACCTTCTTCACCGTATGGAGCAACGTCTTCATGGGCGCGGGCCTCGCAGCCGGCGAGACCTTCCTCGTCCACGGTGGCGCGGGCGGGATCGGCACCACGGCGATCCAGCTCGGCAAGGCGTTCGGCGCGAAAGTCATCGCCACCGACAGCCCGGAGGCACGCTGCCGGATCTGCAGCGATCTCGGCGCCGACCGGGTGATCGACTACCGGCAGGAGGATTTCGTCGAGGCCGTGCGGCAGGCGGGGGGCGCCAACGTAATCCTCGACATCGTCGGCGGGGGAAACATCGAGAAGAACTTCAAGGCCGCGAGCCACGACGGCCGCATCATCCAGCTTGCGTTCGCGGCCGGCTCCAAGGTCGAGGTGAACCTGATGCCGGTGATGCTAAAGCGCCTGACCTACACCGGCTCGACCCTGCGCACCCGTCCGCCCGCCTTCAAGGCGCGCGTCGCGCGAGAGCTCGAGTCCCGGGTATGGCCACTCATCGAGAACGGCCGCATTCGGGTGGTCACACGCCAGACCTTTCCGCTCGCGGAGGCGGCGCGGGCGCACGCGCTGATGGAATCCGCGCAGCACACCGGCAAGATCCTGCTGACGGTCGCCGGCGCCTAGCGCTCAGATGAGCTGCCGCTGCTGCTGGCGCTCATTGTTCTCGACCTCGGTTGCCCGGGGGGGACGCCGCCGCAGCAGGGAGATATCGCCTTCGACCGCGATCGCGCGGGCGTGGATGATGTTCTTTTCCAGCTCGCTGAAATAGAGGTTCTGTCCGCCGAAATGCCGCTCGACGTAGTTGTAGCAGCCGCCGAGGTCCTCCCGCAGGCGCTTGGTCGCGCCCTGGTAGAAGCGCGGTGTCTTGAAGATGAGGTCGGCCGCGGACGCGAAGATGATTTCCTCGGTGCCATCCTTGTGGCGCCTGCGCGCGATGCCGCCGCGCACGAATTCAGGGTAGAGCCGGTCGTAGCATTTCTCCAGGTAGCAGCGGTCGGCCATCTGCGCCAGGATGTCGGCGCTCCCCAGCAGGTTGCCAAGCAGGCGGAATTCCGGCGCCGGAACCCTGATCCGGTCCACCGGAATCTCGTAGCCGGTGAAATGCACGATGCGGGTTGCGGCCTGGGTCAGGTCGCCCATGCCGACCCTGGGCAAGTAATCCTCGAGGAAATGCGCGCCGCGCGATACATGCACGGTGGTGTACTCGGCGCCGTTCGCGTGCTTGGTGTCCTTGCGGCGGCGGATATAACCGCAGTCGTGATAGAGAGCGGCGACGATGCCGAGGCGGAACAGGCGCTCGCCGATGGTCCCCTCGCTGGTCGCGCGCATGCACCCGTCCAGCAGTCGCGCCATGCCGAGCGTCACGTCCAGCACGTGCTGGACGTCGTGATAGTCCGTGTCGCACTCGAGGAAGCCGGGGTACTCGCCCCGGTAAAGGCGCGCCAGGTCGGAGAAGGCCTGGGGCAGGTTGCGCGCGGTATCCTGCTGGTAGAGTTCCTGGTAGATGCGGCAGACTTCCTGCGAAACGACCTGTGGATCGGTGGTATTGATCCGGTTGGTGACGTCGTAATCGTTGCGCCGGTGCGCCTCAGCTGCCATCCCGCCCTCGATAAAACAGTGAAATTCTTTTGATGGATTCTGCCGTGTATTACACTATAATCGTTTGGATCGTGCAACGCGGGATAAGATCCGGAAAGAAAATATTTTTTCCGCGGGTATGTGCAATATGTCACGCGCGCCGGTAGCGAGTCCGGACTGCTGCGCCGCGCAGCTTCCGCCGAGGTAGGTCCGCGCTGATTTTTTTCCGAATCGATCATGGCCATCCACCCCAAGACGATCTACTCCAAGACGCCCAAGGGCGTCCTGGAACTCAAGAACAAGACCACCAAGCTGCCGCGCGACGCCGGGATGGTGTTTCTCGCCGTGGACGGAAAGTCCACGGCGGCCGACCTCCTCAAGCGATCGGGAATGGACGAGAAGAAGCTGCACCCGATCCTGGAGAAGCTCGTTGTCGATGGCTTCATCCGCGTGTTCACCGCTCCGGAGACCCCGAGACCCGCCCCGGCGACGGCGGCTTCGATAGCGGCGGGATCGATTCCCGGGCCGGGGGTGGAGGACGACCTCGATTTCACCTCCACCACGGCAATGTCCAAGCTGAATGCCGAGGCGGAGTCGCGCGCCAAGGCCGAGGCCGATGCCAAGGCACGTGCGCTGGCGGCGGCGCGCGCGTCGGCTGAAGCCAAGGTCCGCCAGGAAGCGGAAGCGCGGGGCCGGGCACAGGCTGAAGCCAAGGCCCAGTCCGAGGCGGAGGCCAGGGCCAAGGCCGAGGCGGCGGGGAAAGCCGCGGCCGAAGCGCGAGTCAGGGCCGAAGCGGAGGCGCGATCGGCGGCCGACTCCAGGGCCAAGGCCGAGGCGGAGTCCCGTATCAAGGCGGCGATGGAAGCCAAGGCGCGCGCCGACGCGGAAGCCAAGGCTCGGGCTGAAGCCGAAACGCGGGCCAAGGCCGAAGCCGAGCGCAAGGCGGCCGCGGAAGCCAAGGCGAAGGAAGAGGCGGAGTCGCGCGCCAAGGCCGAAATCGATGCGCGCGCGCGCGCCGAGGCCGAAGCGAAGGCCAAGGCCGCGGTCGAGGCGCAGATGAAGGCGCTGCAGGAAGCCCTGAACCAGGCCGAGAAACGCGCCAAGCAGGAAGCCGAGGAGCGCGCCCGGGTCGAAACCGAGGTCAAGGCACGGCAGGACTCGGAGCGCAGGGCTCGGGAGGAAGCCGAAGCGCGGGCCAAAGCGGCCGAGGAAGCAGTAACCCAGGCGCGTGCGATGGCCGAAGAGGCGGCGCGCGCCAAGGCGGCGGCCGAGGCTAAGATCGCTCTCGATGCCGTGGGCGAAGGCGGCGAAGCCGCCCGCGCACACATGGAATCGGCGCTCAAGGCGCTCGAGGAAGCCAAAGCCAAGGCGCGGACGGAGGCCGACGCGCGCGTCGAGGCCGAGCGCAGGGCGAAAGCGGAAGCCGAAGCGCGAAAGCGCGAGGAGCAGGAGCGCAAGCGGCGCGAGGAGCAGGAGCGCAAGGCGCACGAGGAAGCCGAAGCACGCACCAAGGCGCAGTTGCGCGAGCTGCAGGACCAGGCGCGCCGGGCCAAGGAGGAAGCGGAGGCAAAGGCCGCCGTCGAGCGCAAGGCGCGCGAGGAAGCGGAAGCGAGGATCCAGGCGGAGCGTAAGGCGCGCGAGGAAGCCGAGCGCAAGGCAGCGGCCGAGGCCAAGGCTCGCGAAGAGATTATGGCCAAGGCGCGTATTGAGGCGGAGGCCAAGGCTCGCGCCGAAGTCGAGGCCATGATCCAGGCCGAGCGCAAAGCACGCGAGGAAGCGGAACTGAAGGCGCAGCGGGAGATCGCCGCCAGGGCCGAAGCCGAGAAGCGCGCCCGTGCGGAAGCCGAACGCCAGACGGAAATCGCGCGCAAGGCGCGCGAGGAGGCGGAACGCAAGTCACGCGAGATCGAGCGGAGCGGCGACCACTCTCCGGCGGCGCGCCGCGCTCGCGCCGAAGTCGAAATGATCGCCCGCAAGGCCGAGGAGGCGGTGGCGCAGGCGCGCGCCCAGGTGGAGGAAGAGCGCAAAGCCCGGGCCGCAGCCGAGGACCGCGCCAAGATGGAAGCGGTGGCGCGGGTCATGCAAGAGCAGCAGCTGCGCTCCAATGCGGAGGACGAGATCAAGGCCCGGGTACAGGCCGAGATCAAGGCCCGCGAGCAGGAAGAGAACGAGGCCGAGGCCCGCTACCGGCAGGAGGCGCTCGTACGGGCCAAGGCCGCCGCCGAGGAACGCAGAAAGCGCGAAGCCGGCGTGAAGGAAGGCAAGCCCGTTCGCTACACGAAGCCGACAAACTGGACGCGAACGATTGGAATCAGCGCGGCGGTGCTGCTGGCCGTCGCCATCGGGCTGCTGCACGTCGTGCCGCTCAACAACTTTATCGGGAACGCCCAGAGTATTCTGTCGAAGCGCCTGGGCGTCCCGGTGACGATAACCAACGTGCGCTACGCGCTGCTGCCCTTCCCGGAGCTCACGCTGGAGCGGGTCGGCCTCGGCAAGTTGCAGGAGACGAAGATCGAAAGCATCGTGGTCAGCGCCTGGCCGTGGACGCTTCTCGGGGACACCCTGGAATTCGACAACGTCGAGGTCAACGCAGTGACCATGGATCAGGAGGCGCTTGCCCTGGTTCCCGGCTGGTTACGGCCGCAAAGCGGCTCCCAGCCGGTCACCGTGCGCCGCGTCCAGCTCAGGTCGGTCAGGCTGGCGGTCAAGAACCTGGACATCCCGAGCTTCAACGGCGATATCACGCTGAATACCGACGGCGCGCTGCAGCGAGCGGTCCTGTCGGACAGCAAGGTCAGGGTGGAGATCACGCCCCGCGACGGTGCGTTGCGGATCGGGCTGGAGGGGCGCAACTGGCGGCTGCCGGTGGGTCCTCCCCTCGAATTCGAAGACCTGGTCGCGGATGCGGTGGTGGAGCCGCAAATGGCGACGATCACGGGGTTCACCGGCAAGATCGGTCGCGCCACGATCAAGGGCAGCACCCGGGTGAGCTGGGGCAGCGGCATTCGGATCGAGGGCGACTTCACGGTCACCAACGGCGAGCTCGCCCAGCTCATGTTGAACTTCACGCGCGATTTCACGGCGAGCGGGACACTCACCGCCAACGCCACCTACACGCTGGCGGGCACCAGCCTGCAGAACCTGTTCGCGGACCCCAGGGTCGAGGCATCCTTCAACATCGAGAAGGGATCCCTCAACAACATCGACATCATACGGGCGATCCAGTCCCCCTCCCGCGACGGGACGCGCGGCGGGAAGACCGGTTTCAATTCGCTTTCGGGCTCGATGAGGCTCGCCGGCCATGTCTATTCCTACCGCCAGCTCCAGCTCTCGTCCGGTCCCATGAACTCTTCCGGAGCCATCGATGTCGCGCCCAACGGCGATCTTTCGGGCCGCATCATCACCCAGCTGGGGTCGCGGACCGTGGTCGTGGCCCGCGGCAACCTCCTCGTCACCGGCAACCTGAAGACGCCGGTGCTCAAGTGACCGCGCGATTCGCGCGGTCATCCTCGCGACGGCGGGGATCCGGAAAAAAGCCCGCTCGCGCGGGCTTTTTTTCGTTACGGGTCACCTCTTACGGGCCTGCCCTGTGCGTGTCGAAGGGTCACCGCTCACCGCCCCGGAGGGCGGCGATGCGCTCATCAAGCGGGGGATGCGACATGAAAAGCCGCTTCAGTCCGGCCCCGACGCCGCCCGAGATGCCGAAGGCCTTCACGGCATCGGGCAGCTGAGCCGGCTGCTCGTGGTTCAGCTTGAGCCGCTCGAGCGCGGCGATCATCTTGTTGCGGCCGGCGAGCGAGGCGCCGCCCGCATCGGCCCGGAACTCGCGCTGCCGCGAGAACCACATCACGATGATGCTGGCGAGTATGCCGAGCACCAGCTGGGCGACGATCGTGGTAACCCAGAAGCCCGGGCCATGCCCGCGCTCGTTCTTGAGCAACACGCGATCGACGACGAAGCCGATCACGCGCGAGAGGAAGATCACGAACGTGTTGACCACGCCCTGGATGAGCGTCAGCGTGACCATGTCACCGTTAGCGACGTGGGTCATTTCATGGCCGAGCACCGCCTCGGCCTCTTCCTGGCTCATATTCTGCAGAAGCCCGGTGCTGACCGCCACCAGCGCGCTGTCGCGATTCCAGCCGGTGGCAAAGGCGTTGATCTCGGGCGCATCGTAGATTGCGACTTCGGGCATGCCGATGCCCGCCTTCTCGGCCTGGCGCTTGACGGTGTCCACCAGCCAGCGTTCGGACATGTTGGACGGCACATCGATCACGTGGGCGCCGGTCGCCCGCTTCGCCATCCATTTCGAGATCAGCAGCGAAATGAACGAGCCGCCGAAACCGAATACCGCCGCCATGATCAGGAGGCCCTGCAGATTGAGCCCGGCTTCCTCCGTCAGCATGCGATCGATGCCGAGCAGCTGCATGCTGACGCTCAGCACGGCCAGCACGGCGAAGTTGGTTGCGACGAGCAGGAAAATGCGTTTCATGGATTTCCAGTCCTCCGGTTGTCGATGTGGTCCTTAGATGGGGATGAAAAGCCCGGGTTCAATTGCCCCCCGTCCGGCGCCAGCCGCACGAATTCTAGGCGAATTTGCGGGCAGCGTCGCCGGCGGGCGCGACAAGCGGGCCGGGATGACCCTGCCGTGCTCGCGGTCTCTAGAGGTCAGGCAGCATCGGTGACCGGCACGGCGTCCTGAACACCGCCTGCCGCCGCAACCAGTGGCTCGATGGCGTTGGCATAGTAGGCGAGCAGCGCTGCTTCCGCCGGGCTGACGCGATAGAGACCGTCCGCTTCGACCACGATGTGGCGCAGCAGCAGCATGCGTAGCCCGACTGCGATGGCGTAGTCGAGGTCTCCGCGCGGGACGTAGATGTGGGCGCCCGCCTTCTCGAGCCGCAGGATGAGGTTGTACGCCGCCGACTTGAGCTCGATCTCGGACCACCCGGCGTCGCGTCTGCCCAGGAACACGGCAGCGACCAGGGATACTGGGAGGACCGGGACGATGCGCGCGATCGATTCCATCACCTGCGCGCCGACCCGCTCGACCTCGCGGTGTCGAGCGGCGTCGTCGAGGCGCCGGAAGTCGACGCCGTGCCGCTTCACGTAGTCACGCATCGAGAGCGGGCTGCCGAAATTGACGCACGCGTAGCCGAAGCGGTACCAGCGACCAGTCGCCGCGCGCCACAGGTTGGCCCCGACGAAGGCGGCGGACCGCGCCAATGCGTAGAGCAGGCCGCGGCGCGGCGCCGCGGGGTCGAGGTTCCGCAGCAGCGTGCGGTCCTCGAGCACGCGGTCGTAGTTGATGCCTACGGGAATGAACACGATGTCGCGCTCACCCGCGGGATCGAATGCCTTCAGCATGTAGTCGAGCAGTCCCAGCCGGGGCGGACGCAGCCTGCCGTCCACGGACAGCCCGCCCTCCGGGTACACCGCCTGCGGCACGCCCGCTTCCACGGCCATCTGCACGTAGCGCTGCAGGACCATGCGATAGAGGGGATCGCCCGAGCTGCGCCGCACGAAGTAGGCTCCCATCGAGCGAATCAGCTGCTGCAGCGGCCAGATCCGCGCCCATTCGCCCACGGCGTAGGAGAGCGCAACGCGCTCCGCCGCGAGGAACGCGACCAGCACGTAGTCCATGTTGCTGCGGTGGTTCATGACGAACACGAGCGACGACTTCGGGTTGAGCGCCGCGAGTGCCTGCGTGTCCGTGTAGCCGAGCCGCACGCGGTAGAGGAGCTTAGCGAGCGACTTGCCGAGCCAGTAGCCCGCACCGAAATAGAAGTAGGCATTGAACGCCGGGACGATCTCGCGCGCGTAGCGATCCACGCGCGCCGCCACCACGTCGCGCGGCAGCCCCTTCGCGGCGCACTCCCGCGCGATGGCGTCCTGCACTCTGGCATCGTGGAACAACCGGTCGATCAGCGCCTGCCGCCGCGTCAGCGTGAACTGCGGCAGCTCGACGTTCAGCCGCGTGCCGATCTCGCGTAGGGCGCGGTTCACCTTCCGGCGCAGGTACCAGCGCACGCCTGGAACCAGCAGCCGATCGAGCAGGGCCCACAGGGCGAACACGAGCAGCGCGACGAAGATCCAGATGGGGAGCGTTACCGTTCCGGTCATACAGCGGGCCCTTTCGCTATCTTAGGCAGCGTTCCTGATCGTGCGCAATCGACGCGAAGCGGGGCAGTACGGCCGCCAAGACCGGCCTTGGCTCGGTAACGGTCGTCAATGGTATGCTTGGAGCATGTCCTTGAACCGCGTTTTCGATCCGGCGTTGTCCGCGGAGGAGCTGCGCGGCTTCACGCGGACGGTGGCGGAGATCGAGTGGCTGTTGCTGATACTGGTACTCCTGTACCAGGTGGTGCTTCCCCTCGACCAGGAGGCCTCGGCCGCGCTCGCCATGGCCATGTTCTTCTTCGCGGCCTTCGTGCTGTCCTTCTATTACGCTAACTCCTCCCGCACCGAGACCCACTGGAAGATCACCATCGAGTCCCTGATGATGACCGTGTTCGTCACCTGGGTACTGGCGTACACCGGGGGCCCGGAGAGCCCGCTGCAGAACCTCTATATTCTCGTCATCATCGTCTCCGCGCTCACGCTCGGAAAGATCGTGACGCTGGCGGAGCTGGCGCTGATCGCGGGCTGCTACATCTGGCTCGCCTACCCGCTCGAGGCGGGGGACCTGATGTCGCTGCCGTACGGGGCGAAGCTCCTCGCCCAACTCGCGCCGATGCTGCTGGTCGCCTACATCACTTCCATGCTGTCGGCCGACCTGCGCCACGCCTTCAGCAACGTCAAGCTCCTGTCCGAAACCGACGATCTCACCGGCCTCTACAATATGCGCGGCTTCACCATCGTTGTCGACCGCCTGTTCGACCAGGCGGTCCGCTACGATCGCCCCGTCAGCCTGCTGATGATCGACTCGGACAACCTCAAGGCTGTCAATGACCTTCACGGACACGAGGCCGGGAATCGTCTGCTCAAGCTGGTGGCGAAGTGCATA
>Ga0075352_1000033_pt1 | contig 17716 bp, 17 predicted proteins | sample Sandmound_TuleA__FD_120092 | JGI IMG/M metagenome (GOLD analysis project Ga0075352, IMG submission 120092) | Natural and restored wetland microbial communities from the San Francisco Bay, California, USA, that impact long-term carbon... | ecosystem: Environmental > Terrestrial > Soil > Wetlands ...
AGCATCGCGTTTTCCTTGATCGCCTCGTAGATGCCGTCGAGATCGTCGGCGACAGTCGTGAGATAGCAGCTCGCGAGCTGGGAGCGGCGCGTGCCGGAATTGAAGAGCGTCGGCGTCGAGCTCATGAAGTCGAAGCTGGAGAGCACGTTGTAGAACTCGATCGCGCGCGCCTCGCGCTGATCCTCGGGCTCGTTCAACGCCAGACCCATCGCCACCCGCATGAAGAAGATCTGCGGCAGCTCGATGCGGCGCCCGCGCACGTGCAGGAAATAGCGGTCGTAGAGGATCTGCAGCCCGAGATACGCGAACTTGAGGTCGCGGCTCGCGTCGAGCGCCGCGCCGAGGCACTTGAGATCGTAGCGGGCAAGACGCTCGTCGAGCAGCTCCGCTTCGATCCCCTGGCGGACGAATTCCGGCAGGTAAGCCGCGTAGCGCGCCGGCATCTCGGCCTGCGTCACCTCCACGCCGAGCGTCTCCAGCCGCAGCGAATGCAGCAGCAGGCGCGCGGTGACGTAGCTGTACCCGGGGTCCTGCTCGATCAGCGCGCGCGCAGCGAGGATGAGCGACTTCCGCACTTCCTCCATCGGCACGCCGTCGTAGAGGTCGCGCCGCATCGCGGTGAGCACGGGCTCGGCGGTGACCTCGCGCCCGAGTCCCTCGCACGCCTCGCGCACGAGGGCGGTAACGCGGTCGAAGTCGAGCGGCCGCAGGCGGCCGCCTTCCTTCACGTTGAGCGGCGCGTGCGCCGCCTCAGCCTGCGCCTCGCGCTCGCGCGCCCGCTCCTTCGCGCGCTCCTCGCGATAGATGACGTAGGCACGCGCGACGTTGTGTTCGCCCGCGCGCATGAGCGCCAGCTCAACCTGGTCCTGGATGTCCTCGATGTGGAAGGTGCCGCCGGAGGGCTGGCGGCGCAGGAGCGCCGCCACCGCGGCCTCGGTGAGCGCCGCCACCTGCTCGCGCACGCGCGCGGATGCGGCACCGGTGCCTCCGTTCACGGCGATGAACGCCTTGGTCATCGCGATGGAGATCTTTGCCGGCTCGAACCCCACGACCGAGCCGTTGCGGCGGATCACCTTGTATTGGGCATAGCGGGCTTCGTCCGGAGTTGAAGCCTCATCCAGATTGGATCGCGCAACGGGGGACGTGAGACCCCTTTCAGTGACCAGCTGCATGCCATAACTCCTTGAGTATTAACTTTTTTGACCCAAGAGGTGGGCACCTCCCCCGCTCCCAAGCCTTAAAACCGCTTAGAACCACTATATGTTGTGGTTCATGGCGAGTTTTGAACAAATTCTAGTAGGCTGATTTCATGAAAGCAATAGCAGTCATGACTTTTTTGTTAAATGCTCGTTTCTACTGGAAAAATACCGGGCAAGGTGATGAAAAAGCAGGCAAAACTGCTCAGAAATTGAGCAATGACCCGCCCTGCCAACAAACACGGGCATTGCGACAAATACGGGTTGTGGATAAGCCGTCCTGAAGTGGGACGTGGGGCGCGCTTTTTGGCTCCGCACGCTAGGGCGTACGCGGGCGGCCCGCTCAGAGCGCGGCAGGAACGAGGATCAGGCGAACAGCGAGAATCTTTGCGTCATCGCACGGTAGCGCGCCCAGTCGAAGTGCGGCCCGGGATCGCTCTTCCTCCCCGGGGCGATATCGCTATGGCCGACGATATCCCGGATTGGGTAGCGCGCCTGCAATGCGCGCGTGAGCCGGGCAAGCTGCCGGTATTGGGCGGCCGTGAACGGCGCCTCGCCCGTGCCCTCGAGCTCGACTCCGATGGAAAAGTCGTTGCACCGCGCGCGCCCTCTCCAGCGCGACTCGCCTGTATGCCACGCCCGCCGGCCGCACGGCACGAACTGGAACAGCGCCCCGTCGCGGCGGATCAGGAAGTGCGCGGATACCCGCATGCCCGCGATCGTCGCGTAGTACGGATGCGCGGCGGGATCGAGCTGGTTGGTGAAGAGCTCCACGATGCCTGGCCCGCCGAATGTCCCCGGCGGCAGGCTGATGTGGTGAATGACGAGGAGCGTGATCGCGCGGCCCGCGGGCCGTGCGTCGCAATTGGGCGAACGAATGAGCCGCGCGCCCTGCGCGTATCCTCTGGAATTGACACGCACCCTCACGAGAAAACGCCGGCGCCTTCGCTTGCGTGGGTCGTGGATCGCGGATCGCGACCCGAAGGTCGCCGTGCCCTGGATCTTTCCTTAGGGGATCGGCCCACGACCCGCAATCCACCGCTTGCGATCAGGTCTTGGAATCGAGCTCATCCGTGATTCCGAGCCGCTCCATTCGATAGCGCAACGCGCGGAACGTGACGCCCAGGAGCTTCGCTGCCGCAGTGCGGTTGTAATGCGTCTGCTCGAGGGCGTCGAGGATCGCCTTGCGCTCCACGGTATCGAGCCGCTCCTGCAGCGGCAGGCCTACAAGCCCGTCGTCCGCCGCTTCCGGCCCGGCGCGCGTGGGCACGAGTTGCAGGTCCTCGGCCTGAATCTCGCCCCCGGCTGTCAGCGCCAGCGCGCGCTCCAGCACATTCTCGAGCTCGCGCACGTTGCCCGGGAAGTCATATTCGCACAGCCGCTCAAGCGCGGCCGCCGACAGGCGCGCGCTCTTGCCGCCCGCCGCAGCAGCTTGCCGCGTAAGCATCACCTCGGCTAGGAGCGGGATGTCCTCGCGCATCTCGCGCAGCGCCGGCATTTTCAGTTCGATGACGTTCAGCCGGTAGAACAGGTCCTGCCGGAACCTGCCGTTCTGAACTTCCTCCGCGAGATTGCGGTGCGTCGCGCTGATGATGCGCACGTCCGCGGACTCCTCGCTCGTCGATCCGACCTTCCTCACCTTCTTCTCCTGAATTGCGCGGAGAAGCTTGACCTGCATCGGCACGGGTAGCTCGGCCACCTCATCGAGGAACAGCGTACCGCCATCCGCGGCCTGGAAGAAGCCCTCGCGGTCCGCGGCGGCGCCGGTGAAAGCCCCCTTCCGGTAGCCGAAGAACTCGCTCTCCATCAGGTTCTCGGGAATCGCGCCGCAGTTGACCGGGACGTACGGGCCGTCACTGCGCGGGCCCTGCTGGTGCACCAGGCGCGCCGCGAGCTCCTTGCCGCTGCCCGATTCGCCGCTGATATGGATCGGCGCCTGGGTGCGCGCGAGACGCTCGATCATCGAGCGCACCGCCTGCATCGGCTCCGAGCGCCCAATCAGCTGCGGCGCGCCCGGCGCGGCCTCATCGTCCTGCGCGCGCCGCTGGACCGGGCGCGGGAGCTTCAGGGCGGAGCGCACCAGCGTGCGCAACTGGTCGAGCGACACCGGCTTCGCAAGATAGTCAAAGGCGCCGGCCTTCAGCGCGGCCACGGCGTTCTCGGTGCTGCCGTGCGCCGTGATCACGGCCACCGGCAGGCTGGGATGGTGCTTCGCGACGTATTCGACGACCGTGAGCCCGTCGCCGTCGGGCAGCCGCATGTCCGTCAGGCAAAGGTCATAGCTGTTCTGGGCGAGCAGCGCGTAGGCCTCCGAGGTGCTTGCAGCGCAATGGGCCTCAAGTCCCATGCGCACGAGCGTCAGGCCGAGCAGCTCGCGGATATCCGCTTCGTCGTCGACCACCAGGACTTGGGATTTCGTGCTCATCTCGACACCTAGCCGGCCCAGCAGCGCACGGTAAACTGCGCCCCCCGCGGTGTTTCGACGTAATCGAGCGTTGCGCCGTTCGCCTCGCACACCTCGCGGGCGATGTAGAGGCCGAGCCCGGTGCCGCCTGCGGCGGTAGTGAAAAACGGCTCGAACAGCTGAGTCCGCGCCTCGGGAGCGACACCCGGGCCGTCGTCCACCACGTCCAATCTTACAACACTGCCCGAGCGCTCCAGGAAGAACCGGATCACGATGCTCGCGGGGCCGCGCCGGCAGTGACGCAGCGCGTTGCGGCACAGGTTCCACATCACCTGGTTCAAGTGGCTGCGGTCGAACAGCACGTCGGGGTCCGCTCCCGGCTCGATGCGGAACACGCCAGGATCGATTCTCTCGATCTGGGAGAACTGCTCGACGAATCCGGAGAGAAACGCGGCGAGCCGGAAGCGCTCGCGATGGGCGCGCTCGCCGCGGTTCAGGCGCAGCACGTCGTTCACCACGCGATCGAGGCGCGCGCTGTTCTCGTTGATGATGCTGATCAGCCGCGCCGCGGTCTCGTCCATTCCGGGCTCCTCCCGCAGGAGCTGCGCGGCATGGCTGATTGCGCCGAGAGGATTCCGGATTTCGTGCGCGATATTGGCGGTCAATCGCCCGAGCGAGGCGAGCTTCAGCTGGCGCGCCTGTGCCTGCACCCGCGTCTGGTCCTCGATGAAGATCACGGCACCGAGCTCGCGGTTCGCGCCGATCGGCACGAAGCGCGCGCTCTCACTCGCGCTGACGGGCGTGCCGGCGCCGCTGTCCACACCCGCCCGGTTGCGCCATTGCTCGTACTGCGCCGCAAGCGCAGGCGCGTACTCGGCCAGCATGGCGTCGCTTCCGGCCGGCAGCGGTCCGAGCAGGCGCTCGGCCTGCGCGTTGAACTGGCGGATCATCCCGTGCCCATCCACCACCAGCACGCCGTCCGGCATATCGCGGATCACGAGCTGGTTCACCTGCTCCAGGTTGGCGAGGTCGATCTCGCGCTTCGCGGCGAGCCGCTCGCTCGCCACGGCGTACTGGGCGAGCGTGTGCGCGAGCCAAGCGATCGCGAAGAAGGCGCCGGAGAGCAGCCCGGCCTGCACGAACTGGGAGTCGGGGGCGTCGAGCTTGAGCGTCGAGTAGGTGTGCTCGAGCAGCACCCCGATGCTCGCGAGCGCGGCGAAGAAAAGCGTCAACCGCCCGCGGCTGATCAGGCCCGCGCCGGCCAGCGTGGTGAGCAGCAGCAGCCCCAGGCCGCTGGAAATACCGCTGCTCGCGTAGATGAGCAGCACGATGAAGACGACGTCGGCGGCCACCTGCAGCGTCAGTTGCAGGTTGAAATGCCGGCGCGCGCTGATCAGCACGAAGCAGGCGATGCTGAAGATCACGTAGGCGACATCGGTCGCGACGAACAGCGCCAGGTCGCGGGAGCCGAACCAGAGGTTGGAGCCCCAGATCGCGACGCTCAGCAGGAGCAGCAGCGCGACGAGCAGGCGGTAGACGTTGAAGTAGAAGAGCGAGCGCCAGAACTGCTCGGAAGGCGCCCCGGGGCGCAGGGCCCCCCCCGGCGCCTCCCACGGCAGAGCGTGCTGGCCGCCGGCCTCGCTCATCCGGCTCCGCGCTCCGCCTCGCCCGCCCGCTGGTGCTCCGCGGAGCAGTAGAACCGGCCCTGGCTGGCAATACTCTCGCTGCGTGGGAGGTGCACCCCGCAGCGCGCGCAGGGCACCATGGTCTCCGTACCCGCGGAAGGCGTGCTGTCCCCGGCTTGGTCGACGCGACGGCGGTAACTCTTCAGGATCCAGTAGACGATGAGCAGGCCGAGAACGACCAGGATGATCTTCGCCAAATTAGACTCCGCCCGTGGCCAGGAATCCAAGACCCGCGGCCGGGGTCCCCTGCGCGCGGGATGTGCGGCTTAGTGTGCCCTAACCCCCGTCAGGCGTCGAGCGAGAAGGTCCCGGTCCGCACCCGAGCGGAGCGGGAAAAAATGGTCGGGGTGAGAGGATTTGAACCTCCGACACCTGCGTCCCGAACGCAGTGCGCTACCAGGCTGCGCTACACCCCGATTTCAAGCGATCAGCGGTTAGCCGTCAGCCGGCGCCCCGCAGAAAAAAACACGCGGCCGGGCCGCGCATGGGCTGGTGCTGAAAGCTGACCGCTGAAGATTGTCAGCTAGAAGCTCCGCGTTACCGCGAAGTTTGCCAATTCTAGCAAATATTCGCGCTGCCTTGAATGCGGCAGGCACGCCAGCGCTTCGCCCGCGGCACGCGACTCCCGCCGCGCCTGCTCACGGGCGTAGTCGAGCGCGCCGGTTGAGCGGATTGCCTCGATCACCGCGGCGAGCTCACCGCGCCCACCGTGCTCGATAGCGTGCCGCACCAGCCGCGCCTGCTCGGCGCTGCCGTGCTGGATGGCGTGGATCAACGGCAGCGTGGGCTTGCCTTCGGCGAGATCGTCGCCCAGGTTCTTGCCGATCACCGCCTGCTCGCCCGAGTAATCCAGCACATCGTCGACCAGCTGGAAGGCGGTGCCAAGGCGCATCCCGTAGGTCGCGACCGCGTCCTCCGGTTCGCGCGGCGCGCCGCCCAGGATTGCCCCCAGGCGCGTGGCGGCCTCGAACAGCTTTGCGGTCTTGCAGCGGATCACGTCGAGGTAGTCGGATTCGCCGATGTCGGGATTGTGGCAGCTCATGAGCTGCATGACCTCGCCCTCGGCGATCACGTTGGTCGCGTCCGCAAGCACCTGGAGCACGCGGATGTTGTCCACTTCCACCATCATCTGGAACGCGCGCGAATAGACGAAATCCCCGACCAGCACCGCCGCGGAATTGCCGAACAGCGCGTTGGCGGTGAAGCGCCCGCGCCGAAGGTCGGACTCGTCCACGACGTCATCGTGCAGCAGCGTCGCGGTATGGATGAACTCCACCACCGCAGCGAGCTCGTGGCAGCAGCGCCCACGGGCCCCGAATGCCCCGGCCGAGAGCAGCAGCAGCAGCGGGCGCAGGCGCTTGCCGCCGCTGCCGATGATGTATTCCGCGACCTGGCGGATCAATCCCACGTTGGAACCGAGGCGGGCGCGGATGACATCGTCCACGGCGTGCAGGTCCGCCTCCATAAAGCCGCGAATCGCCTTCAGTGTCACCGCCCGGGGACCCTCGAAAAGAGGGGGGCATGATACCAGAGCCTAGTGGTATTTTCTTTGACTAATCAGCGGGCTTTTTGTAGAATGCGCGCCTTTCCCAGTGGCAGGCGGAACGTTTCATGTACGCAGTTATCCAGACCGGCGGCAAGCAGTACCGGGTCACCGCTGGCGAGAAGCTGAAGATCGAGAGAATTGCCGGGGAGGTCGGGCAGGAGATTACGCTCGACCGGGTGCTGCTCGTGGCCGATGGCGAAGCGCTCACGATGGGCGCGCCGCTCGTTGCCGGGGCGCGCGTCAAGGCGAAGGTGCTGAAGCACGGGCGTGGCGAGAAGGTCCGCATCTTCAAGCTGAATCGCCGCAAGCATTACCGCAGGACCCAGGGACACCGCCAGAACTACACCGAGATCGAGATCCTCGGCATCGCATAGGAAGTAACGAGGGGATACTCCCCTCGTGCACCCCTACTCCAGTCCAAATACAGGTACAGGATATGGCACACAAAAAGGCAGGCGGCAGCTCGCGCAACGGGCGCGACTCGCAATCGAAGCGGCTCGGTGTGAAGCGCTACGGCGGCGAGCACGTCAACGCGGGCGCGATCATCGTGCGCCAGCGCGGCACGCAGGTGCACCCCGGCGCACACGTCGGCATGGGACGCGACCATACGCTGTTCGCCCGGGTGACGGGGCGCGTCGCGTTCGCCCAGAAGGGGCCGGATTGCCGCACGACGGTGAGCATCGTTCCCGCATAAGCGCGACCGACGCCCGCCGCAAGCCCTGTCCTGAGACAGGGCTTTTTTGTTTGTGGCAGCCCGCACAGCATGAAATTTGTCGACGAAGCCATCATCGAGGTCCACGCCGGTAAGGGCGGAGACGGCGTGGCGAGCTTCAGACGCGAGAAGTACGTCCCGCGCGGTGGCCCGGATGGCGGCGACGGCGGGCGCGGCGGCAGCCTCTACGCCAACGCCGACCGCAACCTCAACACATTGATCGACTACCGCTACGCCCGCATCCACCGCGCGCGCGACGGCGAGAGCGGCCGCGGAGCGGACCAGTACGGAAAATCGGCTTCCGACGTCGAGCTGCGCGTGCCGGTCGGGACCGTCGTAACCGATCTCGAGACAGGAGAGGTCGTCGCCGACCTCGACCGCGACGGTGCGCGCGCCCTGCTCGCGCGGGGCGGGACGGGCGGGCTCGGCAACCTGCATTTCAAGTCGAGCGTCAACCGCGCGCCGCGTCAGTTCACGCGCGGCACCACGGGTGAGCGGCGGCGCCTGAAGCTCGAGTTGCGGCTCCTCGCCGACGTCGGGCTCTTCGGCATGCCCAATGCCGGAAAGTCCACGCTGATACGCGCCGTGTCCGCCGCGCGCCCGAAGGTCGCGGACTATCCGTTCACGACGCTCACTCCCTCCCTCGGCGTGGTGCGGGCTGACGTCAATCGGAGCTTCGTGCTCGCCGACATTCCCGGGCTGATCGAGGGCGCCGCCGAGGGCGCGGGGCTCGGACACCAGTTCCTCCGCCACCTCTCGCGTACGCGGCTGCTGCTGCACCTCGTGGACATCGCGCCCCCTGACCCGGACGCCGATCCCGCGCGCGATGCCCGGGCGATCACGCAGGAACTCAAAAAGTACGACGTGGCGCTCTACCGCAAGCCGCGCTGGCTGATCCTGAACCAGATCGACAAGATCCCGGCCGGGGAGCGCGAGCGCGCCGTTCAGCGCTTCCTCAGGAATTTTCGCTGGCGCGGCAAAACCCTTATCATTTCGGCGCTCACCGGCGAGGGATGCCGCGAGCTCGTATTCGCTGTGATGAAGTATCTGGAGCAGGAATCAGGAGCCCGGGATGGCGTCCGTCGTCGCAGGCGCTAAGCGCATCGTCGTCAAGGTCGGCTCGAGCCTCGTCACCAACGAGGGCCGCGGGCTCGATCCCGAGGCGCTCACGCGCTGGGCCGGCCAGATCGCGGAGTTGAGGCGCATGGGTCGCGAGGCGGTGCTGGTATCCAGCGGGGCGATTGCGGCGGGCATGCAGCGACTCGGATGGAAGCGGCGCCCGCACGCGCTGCACGAGCTGCAGGCCGCGGCCGCCGTCGGCCAGATGGGGCTCATCCAGATGTACGAATCGTGCTTCCGCCAGCACGATCTCCTCACCTCCCAGGTGCTCCTTACGCACGAGGACCTCGCCGACCGCAAGCGTTACCTCAACGCCCGCTCGACGCTGCGCACGCTCCTCGGGCTCGGCGTCATCCCGATCATCAACGAGAACGACACGGTCGCAGCCGACGAGATCCGGTTCGGGGACAACGACACGCTGGCGGCCCTGGTGACCAACCTGATCGAGGCGGACGCACTGGTGATCCTGACCGACCAGGAGGGCCTCTTCGACGGGGACCCGCGCCGGGGTGCGGCAAGACTGGTCGCGGAGGGGCGCGCCGGCGACCCCGCGCTCGAAGCAATGGCCGGCGGCACCGGCAGCGCCATCGCGCTCGGGGGCATGCTGACCAAGGTGCTTGCCGCGAAGCGCGCCGCCCGCAGCGGCGCTCACACTGTGATCGCCTCCGGGCGCGAGAACGATGTCCTGCCGCGCCTCGCGCGCGGCGAGCCGATCGGCCCGCAGCTTGTGGCGGAGCGCGCGACGCTCGCGGCGCGCAAGCAATGGCTCGCCGACCAGCTGCAGGTGCGCGGGACCCTCACGCTCGATGCCGGCGCGGTCAAGGCCCTCACCGTGCAGGGCAAGAGCCTGCTGCCGATCGGCGTCTCCGAGGTCACCGGCGAATTCGACCGCGGCGAGGCGGTGAGCTGCCTCGACGAGTCGCGGCGCGAAATCGCGCGCGGGCTCGTCAACTACAGCTCGGCGGAGACCCGCCGCATCCTGCGCGCGCCCTCGAGCGAGATTGAGGCGAGGCTTGGCTACGTGGACGAGCCCGAGCTCATTCACCGCGACAACCTGGTGCTGGTGTAGCTACGCGCGTGGCGTGCGGGAAGCGCTGAGCGCGGCCTTCGGGGCGCTTAGGGCGCGTAGATGTAATCGCGTGTCTTGGGCAGGTCGAGCGCGCCGCCCGGAAGCGCCTTGCCCGCGAGCACCTGGTAGATCGACATCCAGCCGCGCTCGAAGCCGAGCGCCGAGCCTGCCATGTAGATGCGCCAGATCCGGTAGATCCTCTCGCCCACCGCTGCAACCGCCGCGGCGCGGCTGGCTTCCAAGCGCTCGACCCACTGCCACAGCGTCCTCGCGTAATGCGGCCGCAGGCTCTCCACGTCCCAGGACTCGAGGCCCTGCGTCGACAGCGCCTCCAGCACGACCGAGATATGGGTGAGCTCCCCGCCCGGGAACACGTAACGGTCGACAAATTCGCCGATGTCGCTGCCCAGCTCGCGCTGGCCCGGGACAGTGTTAGTGATGCCGTGATTCAGCAGCAGCCCGCCCGGCCGCAGCAGCCGCGCGATCTTGCCGAAGTACGCCGCCAGGTTTTCTCGCCCCACGTGCTCGAACATGCCGACGCTCGCGATCTTGTCGAACGGCCGCTCCTCCGGCACGTCGCGGTAGTCGAGGAGGCGCACTTCGCACCGGCCTTCCAACCCCAGCTCGCGGATCCGGGCGCGCGCGTAGTCGTGCTGGTTGCGGCTCAACGTAATGCCGAGCGCCTGCGCGCCGTAGTGCTCGGCCGCCCACATCACCAGGGCGCCCCATCCGCATCCGATATCGAGGAAGCGCTCGCCCGTCGTGAGCCGCAGCTTCCGGCAGATGTGGTCGAGCTTCTGCTCCTGAGCGATCTCCAGCGTGTCGTCCGCCCGCCGGAAGTAGGCGCAGGAGTAGACGCGCCGCCGGTCGAGCCAGAGACCGAAGAAATCGTCGCCGACGTCGTAGTGGCTGCGGACCGCCTTGCTGTCGAAGAGCCGAGTATGCCGCACCCAGCGCGCGAGCCGCCGCGTAGGCCGCGGGCTCGCGCCGTCCGTCGCTCCCCCGAGCGCCGCGCCCAGGCCGACGACGTCCCGGATCGGCCCGTCAACATCGATCTGCTGCTCAACGTAGTGCGCCGCGAGCCCGCCGGCGCTGGGCCGTGCGAGCGCGGCAAGCGCCAGCGGATTTCTCACGGAAATCGTCACTTGCGGGTGCGCGGCGCCGGCGGCCGCGCCGTTCCACAGCCGCACGGCGAGCGGAAGGCCGCTTTCCTCGATGCGGCGGCCGATGCTGGCGAGTATTCGGGAGTCCTGCATACGCCCGGCGAGAATAGCACAAGCCCGGGGTGGGGAACGGCGGCGCGGCGCGCGCGGGCAGCGGGTGTCAGCCCGCGAGATCGTTGACGAGCGAGCCGCGGACCGCGGGATCGACCGCGCCGATCGAGTGGCGGTATTCGGGATGGTCGACCCCTACGGCGAGGGGAGCGCCCTGCTTCAGGGCCTGCACCATCCCGGGGTCGAGCTCGAAGCGCAGAAAATGCACTGCGGAGGTCTTTTCCGTGGTGTCGCGCTCGAGGTCCTCGTCGGCGATGGCATAAACCCGGGCGTGGCCCGCGGCCTGCACCCAAAGCCGGTCTTCGATGCCGATCAGCCGGGCGAGCATGCGATGGCGCTCCTCCACGTCGGGGTATTCGATCATGAGCGTCGCCTTCCAGTTGCCGCCATCGGGGATGAGCGGGTTGTAGGCATCGAGCTCTCCCTGGATGCCCGGCTCCTCGAAGGTGCGCTCGACGCGCAGCATTTCCTGGACCTGGTAGCGAATCGTCAGCTCGTCCTCGAAAATGAGCGTCAGGTGCGGGCCCAGATGGAGCGTGCGGTTCTTCTTGTGCGCCATGACCCGGGCGCGAAATTGCGGCCGCGCCTTCGCATAGGCTTCGAGGGTCATCAGGCTCTCGCGGGTGATATGTGCCATAGTTTCGTTTCCCATTTCTACAGTCCGTACGCAAGGCGAACCAGCGTGAGCGGATGCTGCTTCTGCGCCGTTGCCTCGCCCATCCCCTGCAGGATATGACGGCCCGCGATGGCGCAGTCGGAGCTTACGTAGTCGGGCCTCGCCTCCGCCATCTGGCGGAATACCGGACGGCCGATCTTCATCGAGTTCTCGAAGTACTCCGCCTTGACGCCCCAGGTGCCGTCGTGGCCGGCGCAACGTTCCACCGTGGTGACCCGCGTGCCGGGAATCATCTCGAGCAGCTCTCGGGTCTTCTGCCCCATGTTCTGCACGCGGAGGTGGCACGGCACGTGGTAGGAGACCTTGCCCAGCGGCCGCTTGAAATCGGTCTTCAGCAGAGCGTCCTTGTGGCGCAGCACCAGATACTCGAAGGGGTCAAACATCGCCTCCGCCACCGCCTTCACGTCGGCGTCATCCGGAAACATGAGCGGCAGCTCCTGCTTGAACATGAGCGTGCACGACGGCACCGGCGTGAGAATCGCATAGCCCTCGCGCGCCAGCCGCGCGAGCGCGGGAATATTGGTTTCCTTGTTGCGCGCCACCGCCTCGAGATCGCCCAGCTCGAGCTTGGGCATGCCGCAGCACGCCTCCTTCTCGAGGAGTCTCGCCGGCACCTCGTTGTGCGCGAGCAGCTTGAGCAGGTCGTGCCCGATGCCCGGCTCGTTGAAGTTGACGTAGCACGTGGAGAAAACGGCGACCTTGCCCGGCGTGTTCTTCCCGTCGCGCACCGCGAATGATGCGTCGGCCCGCGCGCTTTCGCGGAACCTCGTGCTCGCGTACTCGGGCAACTGGCGCTGCCGGTGCACCCCCAGCGTTTTTTCCATGAGCCCGCGGACGACTCCCGACTTGTTGGCTGCGTTCACGAATTGGACGACGACCGGAATCGTGGCGAGCCGGCCCATGGCGTCGGTGCTGGACAACAGCTTGTCGCGAAATTTCGCGCCCGCTTTGCGGAACCTGACCGCCTTGGCGCGCAGCATGAGGTGCGGAAAATCCACGTTCCACGCGTGCGGCGGCACATACGGGCACTTGGTCATGTAGCACATGTCGCAGAGGTAGCACTGGTCCACGACCTTGGCGAAGTCCTGCTTGCTCACGCCGTCGACCTCCAGGGTCGGGCTGGCGTCTACCAGGTCGAAGAGGGTCGGAAACGCGGTGCAGAGGTTCACGCAACGGCGGCAACCGTGGCAGATCTCGAACACGCGCTCGAGCTCCTTGTCGAGCTTTGCCTCGTCGTAGAAATCCGCGGATCTCCAGTCGAGGGGATGCCGGGTGGGGGCCTCAAGGCTGCCTTCGCGTACAGTCATAGGTCTCGCAAGCAAATGAAGATCAAAAAAAGCGGAAGGCATGCTCCGCCTTCCGCCTTCGGGCCTGGTGCTCCGGTCAGTCAGCCAGTCCGTCCAGCGCCTTCTGGAAGCGGTTGGCGTGCGAGCGCTCCGCCTTGGCAAGCGTTTCGAACCAGTCCGCGATCTCGCTGAAGCCTTCGGAGCGCGCGGCCTTCGCCATGCCCGGGTACATGTCGGTGTACTCGTGCGTCTCGCCCGCGATCGCCGCCTTCAGATTATCGCGCGTCCGGCCGATCGGCAGATTGGTCGCCGGGTCGCCGCAGGCTTCGAGATACTCCAGATGGCCATGGGCATGCCCCGTCTCACCCTCCGCCGTGGAACGAAACACGGCGGAAACGTCATTCTGGCCTTCGACGTCGGCCTTCGCAGCGAAGTAAAGATAACGGCGATTCGCTTGCGATTCACCAGCAAATGCGTCTTTCAAGTTCTGATGTGTCTTCGATCCCTTGAGTTGCATAAATATCTCCTTAGAAACAAAATCTTAATTACACACTGCGGCTGTGGAGGTGCTTGCTTACCGTAAACCGGGCAAAGAGATTAATTAGAACAAGTCTAATCAGTGAACTAAGTGTAAGAGGTCGCGGCGTCTGCTGTCAATAGCCGAGGACTCCGGACGCCCGCTGCCGAATTGTCGGGCAAAGCCTCGATCTTGGAGTTCGCTAGGGTGCGGAAGGACCTATCCCGGCGTTCCCGCGCCGGCCGGCCGGGGACGTTCGCGTCGCGTGCCGCGTGCCGCGCCCCGGGGACGGCGTCTGAGATAGGGTGCCAGCTCCTCCAGCGCCCTCTGGTAGACCTCGCGCTTGAATTCGATCACCGCTTCCATCGGCATCCAGTACTCGCTCCAGCGCCAGGCATCGAATTCGGGCTTGCTGGATGCGCGCAGCCGCACGTCGCAGTCGCGCCCGACCAGCCGCAGCAGGAACCAGATCTGCTTCTGGCCGCGGTAATGGCCGCGCCACTCGCGCCGCAGCCAGCGCTCCGGCACTTCATAGCGCAGCCATTCGCGCGTGCGCCCGAGCAGCCACACGTGTTGCGGGGCGAGCCCGACTTCTTCCTGCAGCTCGCGAAACATGGCCGCCTCCGGCGTCTCCCCGGGCTTGATACCGCCCTGCGGAAACTGCCAGGCGTGCTCTTTCACCCGCTTGCCCCAGAAAACCTCGTTTTTCCAGTTACATAGGACTATGCCGACATTCGGGCGATATCCGTCGCGGTCGATCATGGAAATCCCCTGAAGCCGTGGGTCCTCAAGATTTTTTCACAATTCCCCGGCAAGCGATACCCCGCCCCGGGGGCAGCGAGAAGCGCGCGATACATCACGCGTTCCCGGAGATATAGAGCCGCTCCGCGTCGTAGCGGTTCATCCTGCGCAGCCCGCTCACGAAGCGACCGAACTCAAGCGCATAGCGCGCCTCGAGGCCGGCGGCGCTGCGCTCGAGCTCATCCCACAGCAGGGCGGACGGGGGGTCGCATAACCCGAACACGATGACGTTGCCCGGCTTCTCCGCCGGCAGGCACAGGGTGCCGCCGGGAAACGCGCCCCCCACGCGCGCGAGATAGTCGTCGAATCGCCGGTCCGATCCCCACAGGTTCACCACCAGCACTCCGCCGGGCTCGAGCCGCCGGCGGCAGCCGCTATAGAACGCTGCCGTCGCGAGCTCCACGACCTGCGACTCGCCGTCATAGCCATCGACCAGGATCGCGTCGAAGCCGCCCGTGTCTGCGCTGACGAACTCCGCCGCGTCGCACACCCGCACGACGAGGCGCGCGTCCGGGGCGGGCAGCCCGAACAGGCGCCGCGCGACCGCCACCACCTGCGGATTGATCTCGAGCACCTCGATCGCCGCGTCCGGAAACTGGTGGTAGACGAACTTCGCGAGGGAGCCGCCGCCGAGGCCCACCATCAGGACACGGCGCGGCGGCGGGCGGAACAGCAGGAATGCCATCATGCTGCGGGTATAGGCGAGCTCGAGGTCGTTCGGGCGCGCGAGCCGCATCGAGCTCTGGATCGTGTCGCTGCCGATGTGCAGCGACCGCACCCCGAAGCGCTCGGTCACGTACACCGAGTCGGCGCCCTGAGCGGGCCTGAGCAGACGCCAGCGCGCGAAAAAGTTCATGCCGTTGCGTGGTATCGGGCCGGGCAGCGTTCGGTAGAATAGCGGCTTTCCTCGCCCCGCGACAATCATGCGTGTCTCGCAGTTTTTCCTCTCGACGCACCGGGAAACACCGGCCGAGGCCGAGGTAGTGAGCCACCGGCTGATGCTGCGCGCCGGACTGATCCGCAGCCTCGCGCGCGGTATCTACACCTGGATGCCGCTCGGGCTGCGCGTGCTGCGCAAGGTGGAGGCCATCGTACGCGAGGAGATGAACGCGGCCGGCGCGATCGAGCTCGTGATGCCCGCGGTGCAGCCGGCCGAGCTCTGGCAGGAGTCGGGGCGCTGGGAGGAGTTCGGGCCCGAGCTCCTGCGCCTCAAGGATCGCCACCAGCGCGACTACTGCATCGGACCCACCCACGAGGAGGTGGTGAGCGACCTCGTGCGCCAGGAAGTGAAGAGCTACCGCCAGCTGCCCTTGAACCTTTACCAGATCCAGACCAAGTTCCGCGACGAGATCCGGCCGCGCTTCGGCGTCATGCGGGCCCGGGAATTCGTGATGAAGGACGCCTATTCCTTTCACGCCGACGCGGAGAGCCTCGCGCAGACCTACCGTGGCATGGTCGACTGCTACTCTCGCATATTCACCCGGTTGGGCCTCAAGTTCCGCGCGGTCGCGGCCGACACCGGCGCCATCGGCGGCACCGGCTCCCACGAGTTCCACGTGCTCGCCGATTCCGGCGAGGACGCGATCGCCTACTGCCCGGAATCGGACTACGCCGCCAACGTGGAGCTCGCCGAGGCGCTTTCCCCAGGGCCGCGCGGAAAGGCCACCGCGGCGCTTGCGCGGGTGCACACGCCGGGCGTGAAGACCATCGCCGAGCTGTGCGCGTTCCTCGGCATCGCTCCGGAGCGCACCGTGAAGGCGGTGGTGGTCGATGGCGTTGACGGCAGCCCGGTGCTGCTGCTGGTGCGCGGGGATCACGAGCTGAATATCCACAAGGCGGCGAAGCTCGAGCAGCTGAGGAAGCCGGTCGTTTTTTCCGCGGTGGAGAGCATCCGGTCCCGGTTTGGAGCCGGACCCGGCTCGCTGGGGCCGGTCGGCTTCAAGGGCCTCGTCATCGCCGACCGCACGGTCGCTGCGATGGCCGACATGATCGTCGGCGCGAACCAGGATGACCATCATTACACCGGCGCCAACATCGGCCGCGACTTCCCGGAACCGGTGCTAGCGGATATTCGCAACGTCGTGGAGGGGGACGCGAGCCCCGACGGCAAGGGCCGGCTCGAGATCCTCCGCGGCATCGAGGTCGGACACGTGTTTCAGCTGCGCGACAAGTACTCGAAAGCGCTCAACCTCTCGTTTCTCGACGCGGCGGGCAAGTCCCGGTTGATGGAGATGGGCTGCTACGGCATCGGCGTCACCCGCATCGTCGCCGCCGCGATCGAGCAGAACCACGACGAGCGCGGCATCCTCTTCCCGCGCGCGATGGCGCCGTTCGAGCTCGCGCTGGTGCCGATCGGCGCGGGCAAGAATGCTCAGGTGCGCGCAACCGCGGAGGCGCTATACCGCGATCTTTCCACCGCGGGCATCGACGTGCTGCTCGACGACCGCGATGAGCGCCCCGGCGTTGCGTTTGCGGACATGGAGTTGATCGGCATCCCCCACCGCGTCGTCGTCGGCGAGCGCGGGCTCAAGGCGGGCCAGGTCGAATACCAGGGGCGGCGCGACCCCAAGGCGCAACCTATTGCCTTGCAAGACGCCTTAAAACACATACAATCAAGGGTGTGCGCAGACGAGTTCGTCTGTTAATGCTGGGGGGGGCGCTCGCTTTGGCGCTTCCTGGGGCGGCCGGCGCAGGTACGCAGGACTACGAACCCCTCTCGACCAGCGTTCGCGCCACGCTCAATCGATCGATCGCGGACGAGGCCACGCCCTTCCTCGCCTTCAATACCGAGGCCGAGGCGCGGCACTGGCTCACGGCGATGTCGAACCGGCTCGCCTCGCGCATTTCCGACCGCCTGCAGCGCGAGGAATTCCTGGTATCCGTGCACTACGAGGCGAAGCGCGCCGGCCTCGACCCGCAGCTCGTGCTGGGCGTGATCCAGGTCGAGAGCAATTTCCGCAAGTACGCGGTCTCGCGCGCCGGCGCGATGGGCTACATGCAGGTGATGCCGTTCTGGGTTCGGCTGATCGGCCGCACCGACGATAACCTCTTCCACCTGCGCACCAACCTGCGCTTCGGCTGCGTGATCCTGCGCCACTACCTCGACCAGGAGAAGGGGGATCTCTTCCGCGCGCTCGGGCGCTACAACGGCAGCCTCGGCAGGCCCGGCTATCCCACCCTCGTCGTGCGCGCCTGGCAGCACGACTGGCACTACACCACGCAGACGACGGTGTCCGCGCCGACCGACTCCCGCAGCTGAGCGGCTGACGCGTTAAGCCCTCGCACCTCCATCCCTAGCTCTCCCCCCTCTTCCTTGCGCAGAGGGGAACATCGGCCGGATCTCAGCTCAGTCGCACGACGGTCGCGGCGGGTCGCTGATCGCCTATCCCTGATGGCTCGCTGCCGGCCGTAGCGCGGCGGAACATCTCCTC
>Ga0075352_1000034_pt1 | contig 17697 bp, 18 predicted proteins | sample Sandmound_TuleA__FD_120092 | JGI IMG/M metagenome (GOLD analysis project Ga0075352, IMG submission 120092) | Natural and restored wetland microbial communities from the San Francisco Bay, California, USA, that impact long-term carbon... | ecosystem: Environmental > Terrestrial > Soil > Wetlands ...
TCAACAAGCGCGAGGCGAAGGACATGGTGGAGTCCTTCTTCGAGGAAGTCCGCATGGCGCTCGAGCACGGGCAGGGCGTCAAGCTCTCGGGCTTCGGCAATTTCCAGCTGCGCGACAAGCCGCAGCGTCCCGGCCGCAATCCCAAGACAGGCGAAGAGATTCCCATCACGGCGCGCCGCGTCGTGACGTTCCACGCGTCGCAGAAGCTTAAGGCGATGGTGGAGCAGAACTATCATGGAAGCAAGTCATAGCTCCCGCACGCAGCTGCCGCCGATTCCGGCGAAGCGCTACTTCACGATCGGCGAAGTCAGCGAGCTGTGCGGCGTGAAGCCGCACGTGCTGCGTTACTGGGAGCAGGAGTTCACGCAGCTGAAGCCGGTCAAGCGGCGCGGCAACCGGCGCTACTACCAGCACCACGAAGTGCTGCTCATCCGGCGCATCCGCGAACTGCTCTACGACCAGGGCTTCACCATCAGCGGTGCGCGCAACCGGCTCGACGAGCTGGTGTCGGAGCCGGCGCGGGCCGCCCGCGGGCCGCGCAGCAACTTCGCGTTGCTGCGCAAGGAAATCAAGAGTGTCCTTGAAGTGCTGCGCGGCTGAGACGGGCTGATATAATTTCGCTCCTCGGGGCGTAGCGCAGTCTGGTAGCGTACCGGCATGGGGTGCCGGTGGTCGTGAGTTCAAATCTCACCGCCCCGACCAGCTTTCCTAGTCTTTCAACCGTATCGGCTTGCCAAGGTGCGCGCAGTCCGCGTCGGTTTTCAACCCGGCGGCGCGAATGCCGTGCGCGGCGAGCTCCTCGTCGCGCTCCTGAGTGTCGCCGGTGACGCCGACAGCGCCGATCACTTCGCAGCGTGCGTCGCGGATCAGCATGCCGCCGCCCTCGGGGAAGATCCTGCCGCCCGAGGCGTTGATCAGATAGTTCATGAACAGAGGCCGCTCCTCGGTGCGCACGCGCACAAGGCTGGAGGAGCGCCCCAGCGCGAGCGCCGCGTAGGCCTTGCCCAGCGCCATCTCGAAACGCATCATCGCGGAGCCGTCCTCCTTCTTGAAGACCTTCACGTGGGCACCGGGATCGGTGACCACGGCGCTCACGGGCCGGCAATCGAGCTCGCGCGCGCGGGCGAGAATCGCGTTGATGATGGCGTCGGACTGCTTGAGCGTGACCTCGGACACGGCTTTCTCCCGTCTTGCGGGCGTGCCACACACACCGCCCCCTAATGGTAAGACCTCGTCGGAAAATCTCAAACAGAATCTGCGCCATGCACTAGAATGATTGGCGGCAGCACAGGCACAAACAACTAATGGTCGAGGAGGAATCCATGAAACCTGTCGAGCGGCAACGCGCCACGCGAAGAGCGGTCCTTGCCGGCATCCTGCTCGCGATCGCCGCGCAGCCGCATGCCTGGTCGGCGGAAACCTATCCCTCCAAGCCGGTCCGGCTCCTGGTGGGCTTTGCGCCAGGGGGCGCAAACGACCTCGTCGCGCGGGCGGTGGCCACCCGTCTCGGACCCCGGCTCGGCCAGCAAGTGGTCGTCGAGAATCGCGCGGGAGCGGGCGGCAACATTGCCACCGAGCTGGCGGCGCGCGCCGCGCCCGATGGCTACACGATGCTGCTCGCGTCCGTTGCCTCCTTCGCGATGAGCCCGGCGCTCCTCGGCAAGGTGCCGTTCGATCCCGTCAACGATTTCGAGCCGGTCACCCGGGGCGTGCTCGTCACGGCCCTGCTCTCGGTGCATCCGTCCATGCCGGCGAAGACGCTCAAGCAGTTCGTGGCGATCGCAAAGAAGGAGCCGGGCAAGATCAACTACAGCTCGCCGGGCACCGGTAGCATCGCGCATCTCGCCTTCGAGCTGTTCTGGAAGACCGCGGGAATCCAGATGAACCAGGTGCCGTACAAGGGCGGGAATCCGGCCGTGGCCGACACCATCGCCGGGCACGTCGAAAGCACGGTCGGCCTGATCTCGACGCAGACCCCGCACGTGAGGGCGGGGAGGCTGCGCGCGCTCGCGGTCAGTAGCGCGAAGCGCTCGGCAGCGTTGCCCGACGTGCCCACGATCGCCGAGTCCGGCTACCCGGGTTTCGAGTCGAGCGGGTGGCTTGGATTCGTGTTTCCCGCGAAGACGCCGAAGGGGATCATCGAGCGCATGCACCGTGAAACGGTCGCGGTCCTCAACCTGCGCGAGGTGCAGGCGCAACTGGTGGATCTCGGTCTCGATCCCGAGCCGTCGAGCCCCGAAGCATTTGAGGCCCTGATCAAATCCGACTTCGCGCGCTGGGAAAAGGTCGTGCAGGCGGCCGGGTTGCGGCAGAAGTGACGCCGCCGATTTCCGGCAGCGGCGCGCGCATGCGGTTGTGGTTCAACCCGGCGTCGCCTTTCGCGCGCAAAGTCCGCATCGTCGCCCGGGAAGCGGGGCTGGCGGAGGAAATCGAGGAAGTCAGCATTGCGGTGAGCCCGGTGAAGCCGCACGCGGAACTCGCGCGTGAGAATCCCCTGGTCAAGATACCTGCGCTCACGACCCCGGATCTGGGGACGCTCTACGACTCGGCTGTCATCTGCGAGTATTTCGACAGCCTGCACCGCGGAACGCCCCTCGTTCCGAGAGCCGGACCGGACCGCTGGCGCGCGCTGAGGCTGCAGGCACTGGGCGACGGCATACTTGAAGCGGCGGTGCTCATGCGGTACGAAAGCGCGGTGCGGCCCCGGGCGCAGCAGTGGAGCGACTGGACCGCCGGACAGCTCGCGAAGGTGCGAGGCGGATTGAGCGCGCTCGAGCGCGAGGCGCCGGGCTGGAACGAGCGATTCGGCATCGGCCAGATTACCGCGGCGTGCGTGCTCGGTTATCTTGATTTCCGCTTCCCGGCGGAAGACTGGCGGGGATCGGGACCCGCGCTCGCGCAGTGGTATGAGGGGATCGCGCGGCGCCCCTCCGTGAAGGCCACCGTTCCTGCGTAACCCGGGGACAGGTGAACCGGAACGAACCACGAGTCAACCCCCATGGCCAAGGTTCGCATCGCCTGCCTCCAGACCCATTCCGGGAACGACTACGCTGCCAACCTCGCGACGCTCACCGCGATGGCGCACGAGGCGACCGCAGGCGGCGCTCGTCTCATATTCTCTCCCGAGTACGTCCTGATGATGGACGGGAGCGGGCGCGTCATGCGCGAAAAGGCGCTGGATACCGCAGGGGAGCCCGCGCTCTCCGCGCTGGCCGCGCTCTCGCGCGAGCTCGGCGTCTGGCACCTGGTCGGGTCGCTGACGCTGATGAGCGGAGACGGCCGTATGCTCAACCGTTCGCTCCTTGTGTCCGACCGGGGAGCGGTTGTAGCCGCCTACGACAAGATCCACATGTTCGATGCCACACTGCCGAGCGGTACGGTAATCCGGGAATCGAGCGCCTACCGGCCGGGCGAGCGCGCGGTCCTCGCCCCCACGCCATGGGGCCTGCTCGGCATGACCGTGTGCTACGACTTGCGGTTCCCTCAGCTCTACCGCGCGCTCGCGCAGCAAGGCGCCGTCATGCTGGCGGTGCCGTCCTCGTTCCAGCGCGAGACCGGGAAAGCCCACTGGCACACGTTGCTCAGGGCGCGGGCGATCGAGAACGCCTGTTTCGTGATCGCGCCGGCCATGTGCGGCGATCACCCCGGCAAGCGCATGACCTACGGCCATTCCCTGGTGATCGACCCCTGGGGCGAAGTCATCGCCGAGGGTGGGGAAGTGCCCGCGGTGGTTCCCGCTGAGCTCGACCTTGCCCGGGTTGAGGCGGTGCGTTCGCTGCTCCCATCGCTCACGCACGACCGGCCGTTCGCGCTGCCCCGGGCGCCTGACGGATGAGGCCGGCGCGTTTGCCGCTGCTATAATTCCCGCGATTGCCGCTCGGAGTTTCCAGTCATCGTTCAGAGGAGGATGCAATGGGCTACTCACTGCAGGATTTCACCCGTGATACGCGCGAGATATTGAAAGCCGGCTCGAGCCGTGCGCAGGTCGAGAAGGTCAAGGCGAAAATGGAGCAGCTGCTGGTCGACCCGGGCTTCGTGAAGCAGTACTTCGGCACCGATCAGCCGCTGGGGTTGAAGCGGATCCACATCGACCCGACCGGCTTCGAGGTCATGACCTACCGCTACAACGAGGCGCGCAAGTCCAATCCCCACGACCACGGGGACTCCTGGGCGATCTACGGGCAGGTGGCGGAGTACACCGAGATGACGTTGTGGGAGCGCCTGGACGACGGCTCCGATCCGGATTTCGCGAAGCTCAAGGCAGGCAAGCCCTACCGCCTCACCCCGGGAAAGGCCGGTGTCTACTACGGCCGCGAGCTGCACTCCACGGCGACCCCGGTCGATACCCGCTACCTGCGCATCACCGGCACCGACCTCGAATATATTGAGCGACTGCGGATCGACGCCGCCACCGGCAAGATTCAACGCATCCACGGCCGGCAGACCGGAGCCCCGGCGAGCGCGCGGTAGGGCGCGGGAAGGCCGGCGGCCCGCGCAACCGCCCGGGGCCGCGAGGGGCGACCATGCCGACACTCGTTGTCCGCAACGCGGAGTCCGGCGCGTCGTGCGAGATCGAGTGCGCGCGCGGGCGAGTGTACGCGATCGAGGCGGGCACCTCCGGCGGCCTCGAGGCGCTGCTGGATGACCTCCTCGAGGCGCCCGGTGCGCAGGTCGCGCACGGCGTCGGCGGCATGGTGAGCAACATCAACGTGCTGGAGAACATCGCGCTGCCGGCAATCTATTTTGGACTCGCGCGCGGCGGGGACATGGAGACTCGGGTGATCGAGGCCTTCGGCGCATGCGGAATTGCGGCCGACGCCGCCGAAGCACTGTGCCGGAAGTACCCGGGCGAGTTGACGCCGTTCGAGAAGCGTCTGGCGGGCTTCGTGCGCTGCCTGCTCCTGGAGCCCGATCTGCTCGTCTATCACCGGTTTCTCGAAGGCCTGACCGGGAAGGAGATGGAGCAGGCGGTCGCCCTCGATGCGGCGTATCGCGCGCGCCAGCCGGCGGGCACCAGCGTCTACCTGATGCGGAGCGACCTTCCCGCCCCGCCCTTGCAGTGCTACCGGCAGTACGTCACGTGAGGGCCATTGCATGAAGCTCGCTACGGAGATGGGACAAGGGGCGCGCGACATCACGCTGGCGTCCAGAATCTTTCTCGGGGTTGGAGTGGTGTCGCTGGTGGCGGCCGTCCTTCTGCTCGCGTACCATCAGGGCGCGTTCACCAAGTACATTCACGTCTTCTTCAACGCGGAAACGGCCGACGGCCTGAACAAGGGCATGGCGGTGAAGCTCGTCGGCTTCAAGGTCGGCTCGGTCGAAAACATCTCGATCGGCAGCGACCTGGGCGTCAGGGTCGAGGTCAAGATCGATGCCCAATATGCTCCGATGCTGGGCGCCGATTCGAGCGTCCGCCTGGTCCGCGAGGCGATTATTGGCAGCAATGCGCTGGAAATCCGCCCCGGGACGGCCCAGCTGGGACCGGTCCTGGAGTACGCATTCCTCCGCTACGAGCGCGAGCCCTCCGTGGAGAACGCGGTGGTGGCGCTGCTCGACCAGATCGCGCCGATCGTAGGCGACATCCGGCAGATCACGGCGTATCTCAATGCGCCCGACAGCGATCTCCGGCAGGCGATTCACAGCGTGAACCGTACCGCAAGCGCCCTCGAGAAAACCAGCGTCGAGTTGAGGAAGCTGGTTGCCACCACGGCCGAGGGAGTCGAGCGCGGCAGCACGCAGGTGAGCGGTGTCCTGGGCAGCGCGGATAAATTGCTGCGGGACGCCGGGACGAGCCTGGCCGTCCTCGACAGCTCGGCCAGGAAGGTGGATGCGGCGCTGCCCGGCATCACCTCCAAGATCGATCAGACGCTGGACAACCTCCGCGCGGCGAGCGAAGCGGCGCGAGCGATGATGGCGGGGGATCTCTCGAGCGTAATCGGCGAGGCGGGTGCGCTGGTGTCCGACACCGGAGAGGTCGTTCGTGGCGCACGGCGCTCCTGGCCCGTCAGCGGCTTCGTGCAGCCGCCACGAGAGTCGCTTCTGCGTCTCGACGGAGCAAGCGGCGCAACCGCGAATCCGTCCGATGGCGCGCGCGGACGCTGAAGGCGCCTAGGATGCGAGCGGCGTGCGTCGCAGCGCTGCTCGTCTATGCGCTCGGGCTTGCCGCGTGCGGCTCGGCGCCCCCGGCGCAGAGCGATGCGGAGGTGCGGCGCGAGCGGATGGTCGAGCTCAACGACCGCGCGCAGCGCGCGGTTGCGCTGGGCGACCTGCGGCGCGCGGCGGCGCTCTACCGCGACGCGCTGCGTGCTGCCGAGTCCTTCGAGGATTTTCATTCCATCGGGGTCAATTCGCTCAACCTTGCGGCGGTTTACCAGGCGCTGGGTGAGCCCGAGGCGGCGCGTCGGGCGCTCGAGCGGGTGCTGTCCGCGCCGGCGCGCTTCGAGGGCGCCCTGGTGGCGCAGGCGGCCGGACTCAAGGCCTCGCTTGCCCTGAATGCGGGCGACCTGGACGCAGCCGGGAACTGGCTGAAGCGGGCGGAGGACGGCTGCCCGCCGCCGGCATGCCGGATCCAGGCCGCGCTTCTCGTTCTGCGCGCGGAGCTCGCGCTCGCGCGCGGGGCGGCGGGGCAGGCGCGCGTCGAGGCATCCCGGGCGCTCGCCGCAAGCCGGTCGGAAGGGAGCCACGAGGAGGAAGCCAACGCGCTTCGCGTCGACGGCCGTGCCGCGTCGGCCCAGGGAGCCCACGCGGAGGCCGTGACGCTGCTCGGCCAGGCGCTCGCCATCGACAAGCAGCTCGCGCACCCGTACAAGATCGGGCTCGACCTGATTGCGCTCGCCGAGACGGAGGCGCTGCGTGGGGAGCGTGACGCCGCGCGCGACTACGCGCAGCGCGCGCTCGACGTAAGCCGCGCCGCCGGCAACCGGCAGCAGCAGGCAATGGCAATGGGCCTGCTGGAACGGGTCCGATGAGTGCCCCGGTGGAGTCGCCGCTGGTGGACGCGCTCGCCGCGGGGTCGTCAGGGGAGGCCGCTTTGCCGGGGGTCACGCGCACACGGTTCGCGCGCTGGGCGATTCCGGCCGGTCACCTGCTCCTGCTTTGGCACTGCCTGCACCGGCTCCCGGTACTGCGGAATCCCATGGTGCGGCTGGTGTTCTTGCGCCAGGTCTACTTCGTGGGCGTGCAGGGGCTGCGGGCGATCGCGCTGCTGGCCATCGCCGTGGGCGTGGTGACTGTTCCCGAGGCGACGCTCTTGCTCGGCGCCGGCAACAGTCTTCTCTACGACATCCTCGGCTGGGCGCTCGTCACGGAGGCGGCGCCGCTGTTCGTGGCGCTGGTGGCGATCGGCCGCAGCGCGAGCGTGATCTCGACCGAGCTCGCCCTGATGAAGGTGCGCGGGGAGTTGCGCCATCTCGAGCAGATGCGGATCGACCCGCGCGATTACCTCGCCCTGCCGAGGGTCGCGGCCCTTACGGTTTCGCTGCTCGTCGCGACGTTCTTCTACCAGGTTGTCTCGGTCGCCGGCGGGTTTGCGGCGAGCGCCCTGCTGCTCAACGTCTCGTTCGCGGAGCAGATGCAGCTGATGATGGGGGCACTGTCACCGGCGGAGATCGTGCTCACCGGCGTGAAGACGCTGCTGTTTGGACTCGTCATCGGTACCATAGCGTGCTTCGCCGGCCTGTATGCGGGGGAGACCGTCAACGACGTCCCGCGGGCACAGATCGAGGGCTTCATGCGCTCCCTGACCTGGCTCGTCCTCATCGACGTCATATTCGCGATCGCCACGTTCTGAGCGGGGCGCGACGCGTGCTACAATTTTTTCCGCCGCGATGCGCATCCTCCTCAGCAACGACGACGGTTATTTCGCGCCGGGCATAACCCTGCTCGCGGAGGTGCTCTCGCCCCTGGGGGAGGTCACGGTGGTGGCGCCGGAGCGCGATCGCAGCGGCGCGAGCAATTCACTCACGCTCGACCGGCCCCTGACCGTGCGCCGGGCGCAGGGCCGCATCCACTACGTCAACGGCACGCCCACCGACTGCGTGCACCTGGCCGTTACAGGGCTCCTGAAGCAGCTCCCCGACGTCGTGATTTCCGGCATCAATCACGGCGCCAACATGGGGGACGACACGATCTATTCCGGCACGGTTGCCGCCGCGATGGAGGGCTTCCTGCTGGGTATCCCGTCGATTGCGATCTCGCTGGTGACCGACAGCGCAGGCCATTTCCGCACCGCCGGTCGCGTCGCGGTCGAGCTCGTCACGCGGCTCCAGCGGCAGTCGCCCGGGGAGCCGTTCCTGCTCAACGTCAACGTCCCGGACGTCGAGTACGCGGCGCTGCGCGGCTTCCAGGTCACACGCCTCGGCAAACGGCACAAGGCGGAGCCGGTAGTGAAAAGCACCACGCCGCGCGGGGAAAAGGTCTACTGGATCGGCGCCGCTGGCGGCGCACAGGACGCAGGACCCGACACGGATTTTCACGCGATTGCGCACCAGCGCGTCTCGATCACGCCGCTGCAGGTTGACCTCACCCGCTACTCGCAGATCGATGGCGTCACCGCGTGGCTCGCGGCCCAGTGACCGGGTTCCCGTGAGCAAGTCCTCCGGGATCGGGATGACCTCGGCGCGCACGCGGATGCGCATGGTCGAGCGGCTGCGCGCGCAGGGCATCCGGGACGAGGAGGTGCTGGCGGTGATGGCGGAGGTGCCGCGCCACGTGTTCGTGGACGAAGCGCTCGCGAGCCGCGCCTACGAGGACATCGCGCTGCCGCTCGGCTTCGGGCAGACGATCTCGAGCCCCCACACGGTCGCGCGCATGACGGAGCTCGCGCGCAACGGCCGTGCGCTCGGACGAGTGCTGGAAATCGGGACCGGTTGCGGCTACCAGACCGCCGTTCTCGGCCGGGTCGCGAAGCAGGTGTATTCCATGGAGCGGCTCGCCGCCCTCATCCGGCGGGCGCGCCGGAACCTGCGCGAGGCCGGCGTGGCGAACGTCCACCTCCGGCACGGCGACGGGCATGCCGGCATGCCCGAGGTCGCGCCGTTCGACGCCATCGTCCTGACCGCGGCCGCACCACGCGCGCCCGATGCGCTGCTCGAGCAGCTCGAAGCGGGTGGTAGAATGGTCCTGCCCCTCGCGCACAACGACGAGCAGCATCTCTTTCTCATCGAACGCACGCCCGGCGGCATGGTCGAACGGCGCATGGATCCCGTGGTGTTCGTGCCGCTGCTGCGGGGCGTTGGCTGACAGCGTGATATCCCCAAACTCCAGACTCGCCCTGTCGTGTGCGATCGTCATGGCGATGGTGGCGGGTTGCTCCGTCAGGACCGGCGCCCCGGTCGTTGATCGCGGTCGCGAAACCAAGGCCCCTGCGGCGAAGCCCACGGCGGCGGCAAAGCCCGAGGCCGCCGCAAAGTCCGCGCCCCGGACAGGGGATGCGCGGCCGCCGTTCCACACCGTCAGGAAGGGCGACACGCTCTACAGCATCGCGCTCGACTATGGGCTCGACTACCGCGAGCTCGCGCAATGGAACGGCGTCACCGAGGCCAGCGTCATCGGCATCGGCCAACAGTTGCGTTTGAGCCCGCCGGAGGGCGTCGCGCCATCAGCCGCTCCCCTGCAGGCCGCTCCCGGGGTGCAGGCGCGGCCGCTGGAAGGATCCCCCATTGCCCCCGGCGATGGCATCGTCAAGTCCGAACCGAGGGCGGTACGGGCGCCGTATTCCGATCAGACCTACGCCCAGATGGCGAGTCTCAAGCCCGAGATCTCGTCCAGTGACGAGACGCGAGTGCCGCCCGTGGCCGGCGGCGAGGACGGCATCTCATGGGGCTGGCCGGCGAGCGGCAAGGTGATCGGAACGTTCAGCGAAAACGCGAGCCAGAGGGGCATCAGCATCGCGGGCAAGCTGGGGCAGCCGGTGGTCGCCAGCGCCCCCGGCCGGGTGATCTTCAGCGGCACCGGCATCCGCGGATTCGGCAAGCTCATCGTGATCAAGCACAACAACACGTTCCTCAGCGTGTACGCGCACAACAGCGAGTTGCTGGTCAAGGAAGGGCAGAACGTGGCGAAGGGCCAGAAGATCGCGGAGATGGGGTCGACCGACACCGATCAGGTGCGCCTGCACTTCGAGATCCGCCGCCTCGGCAAGCCGGTGGATCCGCTGAAGCTCCTGCCTCCCGCGTGAGCAGCGTTCAGGCGGAGAACTGCCTGACGCGGCGCTGCAATTCGATCACCGAGCCCGCGCTCGATTCGGCTCCGTAACGAAGCGCGACGTAGAGCCGCGTGATGGTCTCGACCGCGGGCGCAAGATCGGGCCGTGCCCGCTCGAGGCGGCGAGCGTAATCGACCGGGCCTTCGGCCGCGCCGCGCGGCAGGCCCCTGCGGCGCAGCGCATCGCAGAACCTCAGGTACGCGATCCGCACCGGATCGCGCACGCGCGATTTCAACCGGCGCAGCGCAAGCGCGGTGAGCATGGCGACAATGCCGCCGGCCAGCACGAAGAGGATCGCGGTCAGTTTCTGCCATGTCGCGTCGTCCACTCCCGCGTTCGCGAGCAGCCAGCGCTGGCGCTCCGGCGTGTAGCCCAGCACCCACTGGTTCCAGGCGTTCGCCATGTAATCCCAGGTGAGCCGCACCTGGCGCAGGAATTCGAACTGCGTGCGCACCATCAGCGGCAGGGGGTCCGTGCGCGGCACGGCCGCGAAGATGCCGGTGTCCACGCGCACCGGCGCGACCGCGAAGGTAGGGTCGACCCGCACCCATCCCCGCCCCTTGAGCCAAACCTCGGTCCAGGCGTGGGCATCTGCCTGGCGCACGATGAGGTAGTTGCCGAGGGCGTTGACCTCGCCGCCCTGGTAGCCGGTCACGATGCGGGTGGGTATGCCCGCCGCCCGCATGACCACCGCGAACGCGGAGGCGTAGTGCTCGCAGAAGCCGCTGCGGGTTGAGAACAGGAATTCATCGACCGGATGCTCGCCCAGGAGCGGGGGCTCGAGCGTGTAGACGAAGTTCCGGCGGAACAGGCCGAGCATTTCCGCGATGATGTCCTCGTCGTCGGCGTGCTTCTGGCGCAGCGCGCGGCCCAGCTCCTGCGCGCGGGGGTTGTAGCGGGCTGGAACCTGCAGCGCGCGATGCAGCGAGTAGCGGTTCTCGACCTCGCCAAAGCGGGCATTGAGGAGCGACGTCATGTCGTAGCGCAGCCGGTTGTTCACGGGCTGGACGGAGTAGAGCTGGTAATCGGTGCCGGCAATGGAGCGCGGCGGGATCACGGCGGGCAGGTCCAGCGCGAACAACCAGCGCCGGTTGTGTGGCTCGAGGGTGACCTCGTAGGACACTGGATCGCCTTCGGCCTCGATGCGGGGCGCGTTGTAGACGAAGAACTGCACTGACCAGGTACGGCCGTCGAAGTCCCACATGAGGGGGCCGCGCCAGTAGAGATCCTTGGCCCGGGGTATCTGGGACTCGAAGCGCACGCGGAACGCGACCGCGTCCGACAGGGCGAGGCTCGAGAGACTGCCTGGGGTCATGGTGTCGGACAGGCCGCTGGCGCCTGCGAACGCGTCGCGCGGCAGCCCCCACAGCGGCCCCGGAACGCGGGGGAACAGCAGGAACAGCACCAGCATCAGCGGCACCGATTGCGCGAGCAGCATCGCGGCGGTGCGCAACTGGACGCGGAATGGCGGCTCGGCTTCGGCAAAGTTGAGGCTCACCATGGTCGCGGTGATGATCACGGTGCACCCCAGCATGTAGAGCCCGGTGCCGATCGTCTGCGAATAGAGGAAATTGGTGATCACCAGGAAATAGCCCAGGAAGCTGAGCAGCATCGCGTCGCGCAGCGTGCGGGTCTCCAGCAGCTTCAGCCCGAGCATGACAACGAGCAGCGTCACGCCCGCGTCCCGCCCGAATAGGGTCCGGTAGCTCAAGAAGACGCCGATGGTGGCGGCGGCCGCGACCAGCAGCAGCAGCCAGCGATTGGGCAGCTTCAGCCGGGCGTAGCCAACATAGGCACGCCAGGCGATGAGCGTCACGATCAGCGCGACGGTCCATCCCGGCATGTGGAGGGTGTGCGGTGCCGCCACCAGCGCGAGTGACGCGAGCAGCCAGCGCACGTGGCGCCAGGGCAGGGGCTGCTTCGGGTCGGTCATCCGGGAAACGAGCGGCTCATTACGCGCTACCCGTCACCGGCCGATGTCGTGGAGGGCCAGCACTTCCAGGCAGCGCTCCCGCTGCGCTTCTCCGGCCGCCAGCGCGACCGAAGTGCCCGGAACGCGCAATCCGTAGACGAGGCCTGCGGCATGCGCGTCGAGGACCCATCGCGCAAGGTGCGACAGGCGCTCCTCCGTCCCCATCTGCGGCGGCAGCTGCGCCCAGTCGAGCCACAGCTCGGTCTCGGCGCGGCCGGTGAACTGCTTGGTGAGCAAGCCCTGGTCACGCGCTGCTGCCTTCCACGCGATATGGCGCGGCGAATCGCCGCGGTGGTACTGGCGCATCCCCGAGAAATCTTCCTGGCCCTGGCCGCGCTCGGAGCCCGCCCCCGTGCTCGAGGCCGCGGGCGGCATCGGAATACCGGAGGGAGACGGACGGGGGTAGACGATGCAGCGCAGGTCGAGGTCCACGTAGGCCCAAGCGTAGTAGAGGCCGAGCGGAAAGCGGGTGAAGAGAATCAGCCGCCCCGGCCGCAGGACGCCGCGCTTCGGAGCGAGCACTCCGGCGGTCGCGGGCATCGTGGAGCGCGCCATCACGTCCACGAAAGACGCCACCGTGCGGTCGTGCGTGACGCCGATGGCGTAGCAGTCCGTTTCGCCCGGGTTCTCGAGATGAAGCGTGAAGTGCGCGGTGTCCCCGGCGAACACCGGCCGCGCCCGGCCGCCGGTGATCCGCAGGTTCGCGAGGTTGCGGAACGTGTGAATCATGGCGTTTACCCCGAGGGCGGCGAGGAGGAAGGTGAGCACGAAGCCGAGCCCCAGCGAATAGTTGATCGAGCCGGCCAGCATCACCAGCAGCACCATGGCGAACAGCAGTCCGTGGCGCGTCGGCAGGATGAACACCCGGCGCTGGACCAGTACGATGGCCCCGGTTTCGGGCCCGCGCCAACGGAATAGCCAGGTGTAGAAGCGGTTCCTGAGCGCCGCGTACATCTAATTACGGAATGGCGACCTGCTTGATCAGGTGCTCGGCGACGTCGGCGCCATTGGCATGGGCCACCTCGCCGGCGGGAACCAGCCGGTGGCCAACCACGGCGGGGAGGACTGCCTGCACGTCCTCTGGCAGCACGTGCCCGCGGCCTGCCATCAGCGCCCAGGCGCGCGCGGCATGCAGGAGCGCGAGAGCAGCTCGCGGAGACAGGCCGTTGACATAGTCCGCCACACGGCGGGTGTGGTCGGTGAGCGCCTGGACGTAGTCGAACAGCGCCGGCGCGGTGTGAACCTGCTGTGCGCGGTGCTGGAGATCCGCCAGCTCCTGCGGCGTCATGGCCGGCTTCAGCGTCGCGAGCAGGTCGCGGCGGTTCTCGCCCTGCAGCAGCGCGCGCTCGGCCTCGCTGTCGGGGTAGCCCAACTGGATGCGCATCAGGAAGCGGTCGAGCTGTGATTCCGGCAGCGGGAACGTACCGATCTGGTAGGAGGGGTTCTGGGTTGCGATCACGAAGAACGGCTCGGGCAGGCGCCGCGTCTCGCCCTCCGTGGTTACCTGGTGCTCTTCCATTGCCTCGAGGAGAGCGCTTTGCGCCTTGGGTGTCGCGCGATTGACTTCGTCGGCCAGCACGACCTGGCTGAAGATCGGTCCCGAATGGAACTGGAAGCCGCCAGTATCCCGGTTGTAGACGGAAACGCCGATGATGTCGGCCGGCAGCAGATCGCTCGTGAACTGGATGCGCTGAAATCCCATCCCGAGCGAGGTCGCGAGCGCGTGCGCCATCATGGTCTTGCCCACCCCGGGGATGTCCTCGATCAGCAGGTGGCCGCGCGCGAGAAGGCAGGTGATTGCGAGCCGGATCTGGTGCTCCTTGCCGAGGATGATGCCTCCGACCTGGGCGACGACCCGGTCCAGTTGCCGCGACGCCAGGGCGTGGTGAGCTAGATCATTCATCGCGTCGAGTGTGCCACAACTCGATGACCACTCGCCAGTAACGGAAGCGCACTGCGTCGTCGTCCGGGTGCGGGAATGTGCGGTTTCTCACGCGGGTTTCGTGGTCCGGCGCATCGCTCGAAGACGGGATCAGCCGAGCGTCTTTTCCACCCGCACGACACGGGGATCGCTCTCATCGACGCGCGCTCGGAAGCCGAGTCTCGTGGCGAACTCCAGCATTTTCGGGTTGCCCGCGAGGACTTCGCCATACATTTCGCGCATGCCGGCGGCGCGTGCGGCGGCGATCAGCGCCTCCATGAGGCGCGAGCCGAGCCCTTTCCGTTGCCATTCGTCGGCCACCGCAATCGCGAACTCGCAGCGTTTTCGGTCCGGATCGGCGACGTAGCGTGCGACGCCAAGCTGGATCTCCCGCCCGCTCTGATCGGTCACCGCGATCAGCGCGAGGTGGCGTTCGTAGTCCACGCGCGTGAGGTGCGCGAGCATGCGGGGCGACAGCTCGCGCACCGCGTCGCTGAACCGGAAGTAGCGCGACTCGTCCGAAAGATTGCGCACGAACTCCTGCTCGATCGCCGCATCCTCGGGGCGGATCGGGCGTATGGTAACGGCGGTACCGTCACTGAGCGTCACCCGTTCGACCAGGTGGACGGGGTAGGGTCGCACGATCGGAGCATAATCCATAATCGATGACGGTCGCCTACATAACCCATTCCGACTGCCGCCTGCACGACATGGGCGCCGATCACCCGGAGTGTCCCGCGCGGCTCGGCGCCATCGAGGATCAGCTCGTCGCATCGGGCCTGAGCGGTTTTCTGGCGCATGTCGAGGCGCCGCTTGCTGGCCGCAAGGAGCTCGAGCGCGTGCACGCGCCTGCGTACATCACTGCGCTCGAAACCTCGGTGCCTAAACGGGGTCTGGTGCATCTTGATCCCGATACGGCGATGAATCCGCACAGCCTGAAGGCCGCGCTGCGCGCCGCGGGCGCGGCGGTGCTCGCGACGGATCAGGTGATCCGCGGCGAGGCGGAAGCGGCGTTCTGCGGCGTGCGTCCGCCGGGGCACCACGCCGAGCGCGCCCGTGCCATGGGATTCTGCCTCTTCAACAACGTCGCGGTGGCCGCCGCGCATGCGCTCGAGCGCCACGGCCTGCGGCGGGTCGCCATCGTGGATTTCGACGTCCACCACGGCAACGGCACGGAGGAGATCTTTCGAGATGAACCGCGCGTCATGATGGTCTCGACCTTTCAGCACCCGTTTTACCCCTACAGCGGGGTGGAGGGACGATCCGAACGCATGGTGAACATCCCGCTCGCGGCGGAAAGCGGCGGAGCTGAGTTCCGCAACGCGGTTGAAAATTTCTGGCTGCCGTCTCTCCTGGCGTTCGAGCCGGAGATGTTATTCATTTCCGCCGGGTTTGACGCGCACCGTGAAGATGATATGGCCATGCTCAACTTGGTGGAGGCGGACTACGCCTGGGTCACGGAGCGAATCTTGGAGGTCGCCGGCCGGTTCGCGCAGGGCCGAATCGTCTCGGTGCTCGAGGGGGGCTACGCATTGAATGCCCTGGGCCGGAGCGCGGCGGCGCATATCAGGGTGCTGGCAGGCCTCTAGCCGGCGGCCACGGCCGGCTCAAGTTGTAACAGATTGATTGCTAAATAGAATCCGAAAGCCCTATCTTGACAAGTCGCGGGAGGAAAACTACCAAGTTCATTGTTTTTGCGGCATTTTTTCACCGGAGAATTCCTCGGATCCCGGTAACATCCTGCCAAACAGATTGATCTATCCTGCACGAGCTTCGGGTGCCCCGAACCGCTCGCAGGGGAGGCGGTGTGACGGGTCAGAGGACGAGCGAGAAGACGGCGCGCAAGCCGCGCCGGGCGCGCCAGAGGTCAGGGCGGGCCCGGCCACTCCCGCTGACGCACGATATCGCCGAACGCAGCCGCATGTGGCAGGCGCTGCTCGAGAGCGAGGATCGCTACCGCGCAGCGTTCGACCACTCGCCCGTCGGCATCATGCACACCAGCATCGATGGGGATCGAATCCTGCGCGTAAACGCCAAGCTCGCGGAGATGCTGGGCTACACGGAAAGCGAGCTGCTCGGCATGACGACGGCCGACCTGCGCCACCCGGACGGGCACAGCGGGAACCGCCGCCGCAATCGGAGGCGGGCGCTCGCCGGAGAAATCGACACCTATTCGTCGGAACGGCTGTTCAGGCGCAAGGACGGCTCGCCCCTCTGGGTGCACCGCACGGTCTCGCTCGCGCGGGACGCAGCCGGCAAGCCGCTCTACTTCATCCGCATTGTCATGGACGTGAGCCAGCGCAAGCAGGCGGAGGACGTCGTTGCGCGCGAACGGGCGTTGCTGCGCACGATCATCGATACGCTCCCCGATTACATCTACGTTAAGGACACAGCGGGGAAATTCCAGCTCGGCAACGAAGCATGGCTGAAGGCGCGCGGGCGCACAGCCGAGGAGGTGATGGGCAAGACGGTATTCGAGCTGTTTTCGGACGAGCTCGCGCAGAGCCTGGCCACCGAAGACCAGGCGATTGTCGATTCCGGGACGCCGTTGCTCGACGTCGAGCAGAGGGTGGTCGTTCGGGCGCGCGACGGCACGCTGGGCGAGGAACGCTGGTCGTCCAAGACCAAGGTGCCGATGCGCGATGCCGAAGGCAATGTGAGCGGGATCGTGGGGATCAGCCGGGACATCACCGAGCGCACGCTCTTGACGCGACGGCGCGAGATGGAGCACGCGGTGACCAAAGTGCTGGCGGAATCGGCCACGGTGGAGGAGGCGATGCCCCGGCTCCTCAGCACGATGTGCCGGGCCATGAACTGGGCCTACGGCGCGCGCTGGGTGTGCACCCGGGAGGGCATTAAGCGCGCCGATTTCTGGGCCGACTTCGAGCCGCAATTCGACCCCGCCGACCGCGACAACTGGCTCTGGCAAGGGCTGGAAGGCTCGATGGTCCTGCTGCACCGTGCCTGGCACCGCAAGGAACCGACGTGGATCGTCGACATCGGGCCGCACGAGACGTTTCGCCGCCGCCCGAGCTCGCGCAAATTCGGGCTGCACAGCGCATTCGCGTTTCCGATCGTGGCGGGCGGGGATGTCATCGGCCTGATGGAGTTCTTCGGCCGGGAGCCGCGAAAGCCGGACCAGATCCTGCTGCACGGTGCGCAGGCGATCGGCAGCCAGATCGGCCAGTTCATCCAGCGCAGGGAGGCCGAGCAGCTGCTGCGCAGGAGCGAGGAGCGCTACCGCGACGTGTTCGAGGCGAGCCCGCTGCCGATGTGGGTGTGGGACGACGAGAAGCTCGCGTTCCTGGCGGTGAACGGGGCTGCAGTCAATCATTACGGCTACACGCGCGAGGAATTCCTGCGCATGAACGTGCGCGACATCTGGGCGCTGGCCGAGCAGCACACGCGCTACGAGGAGAGCCTGCGCGACCGCTCGCGGGCGCAGACCCTGCACCTGCAGCGCAAGCACCGCACCAAGGACGGGCGCGTGATCGATGTCGAAGCCACGGCGCGGCAATTCATCCAGGGTGGGCATCCGGTGTGGCTGACGCTGATCAACGACGTCACCGAGCGCAAGCTCGCCGAGGAGCGCCTCCTGCA
>Ga0075352_1000035_pt1 | contig 17117 bp, 17 predicted proteins | sample Sandmound_TuleA__FD_120092 | JGI IMG/M metagenome (GOLD analysis project Ga0075352, IMG submission 120092) | Natural and restored wetland microbial communities from the San Francisco Bay, California, USA, that impact long-term carbon... | ecosystem: Environmental > Terrestrial > Soil > Wetlands ...
CGCTGACACGCAAGCACCTTCCCCGGGAGTGAGGCTGTTCTTCGCCATCTGGCCGCCGCCGGAGAGCGCGGTGGCGCTGCATGCATGGGCCGAGTCGCTCGCCTGCGGCAAGGTGATCGTCCGGGAGAACATCCATCTCACCCTCGCCTTTCTCGGCGAGAGCGAGCCCGCCCGGGCGATTGCCGCCGCGCGGCGCGTGCGGGCGAGGCGGCACGACCTGCCGATCGAAGAGGCGCGCTACGTGAAACGAAACGAGATGGTCTGGGTTGCGCCGCGCGCCACGCCGCGCGAGCTGGCGCAGCTCGTCGAGGGTCTGCATGCTGGCCTGAAGAGCGCGGGCTTCATCCTCGAGGAGCGACCTTTCGCCGCGCACATCACGCTGCTGCGCAAGGCGCGCGCGCCGGATGAGCTTCCGCCGCTGCCCCGCGTCGACTGGCCGGTCGACGAATTCGTCCTGGTGCGCTCACGCACCTCGCCGCGGGGCTCGAGCTACGAGCCTGTCGAGCGTTTTCGTCTAAGTGGCTGATCGTCGACCACAACACCGCGCGCGTTCCGGGTCCCTGAGCGTCAGCGCGCCAGCGTAAGCCGGGCGATCAGGCCGCCGCCCGCGCGCGGCGCGAGCTCCAGCCCGCCGCGGTGCGAGCGGGCGATGCGCTCGACGATCGCCAGCCCCAGCCCCGCGCCGCCGGCGCCGCTGCGCGCGTGCTCGAGCCGGGTGAAGGGCCGCTTCACGCGCTCGACTTCCGCGCTCGGGATCCCCGGGCCGCGGTCGCGCACCTCGACGAGGACCCGGTTGCCCTCGCTGGAGGTCTCGATCTCGACCGGCTCGCCGGCATAGCGCAGGGCATTGTCGATCAGGTTCGCCACCGCGCGGCGGACCGCCATGCGCGCAAAACGGAACGGCGGCACGTGGCCGGGGCGAAAGCTCACCTGGCGGTGGATCCGGCGGTAGTGCCCGGCCAGCTCGTCGAGCATCTCGTCCAGCTCGTTTTCGCTCTTCTCCTCGTCGGCGCCGCGCGCGAAGTCGAGGAACTGGCCGATGACCGCGTCGATCTCGTCGATGTCGGAGATCATGGCCTCGCGGTCGCTCGCCTGGGGATTCATCTCGAGCGCCAGCCGCAGGCGCGAGAGCGGCGTGCGCAGGTCATGGGAAATGCCGGCGAGCACCATGGCGCGCTCGCGCTCGATCCTTTCCAGGTCGCTCGCCATGCGGTTGAAGGCGGCGGCGACGGCGCGCAGCTCACGCGGCCCCGCTTCGGCGAGCGGCTGGTGCGCCTCGCCGCGGCCGAGGCGACCGCTGGCGCGGGTGAGCGCGGCGAGCGGCCGGGCGATCATCGAGGCGATGAGGAAGGCGCCGGCGAGGGCGATCGCGAGCAGCGCCGCGCCCCAGCCGAGCCACTGCAGCCCGGGCGGCGTCTCGAGGCGCTCGCGCGGCAGCATCACCCAGAACTCGTCCGAGTCGATGAGGAAGCTCACCCAGAATCCCTCCTCGCCGTCGCGCGCGTAGGCGAAGCGCGTCTGCATGCCGGCCACGGCGCGCACCCGGCCGGTCACCTTCTCGAGCAGCGGGTCGTCCGGCAGGGGCTCGATTCTCTCGCTCGCCGTCGCGGGGATGACCCGCAGGCCCTCGCTCTCGTTCAGCTCGATCAGGAGCTGCCGGCGCAGGAAAGGATCGGCGTTGACCAGCGCCGCGCGCGTGAGGTTGATCGTGCTCACCATCTGCTGCGCCAGCTCGCGCGAGCGCGGCTCGCGCTCATACACGCGGTAGATCTGAAAGGAGGCGAGGACGGCGGTGACGATCAGCAGCGCGATCAGCAGGAACGATCGCGCGAAGAGCGTCACTTGGTGGCGTCGGCTTCGGGCACGAAGACGTAGCCGAAGCCCCAGACGGTCTGGATGTGCTTCGGATGCGAAGGGTCGTCCTCGACGATCTTGCGCAGGCGGGAGATCTGCACGTCGATCGAGCGGTCGAACACCTCGTATTCGCGCCCGCGCGCCAGCTCCATCAGCTTGTCGCGCGAGAGCGGCTGGCGCGAGTGCTGCACCAGGACCTTGAGGATCGAGAACTCGCCGGTGGTCAGGGGCACGGATTTGCCTGCGCGCGTCAGCGTTCTCGTGGCCAGATTCAACGTGAAATTACCAAAGCTGTGCGTTTCCACGCTGCCGGCCGGCGCCCCCGGCGGTCCCGCCGGCGCCCTGCGCCTCAGCACGGCATTGATCCGCGCCAGCAGCTCGCGCGGGTTGAACGGCTTGGGGAGATAGTCGTCGGCGCCCATTTCCAGCCCCACGATCCGATCGACCTCGTCGCCCTTGGCGGTGAGCATGACGATCGCGGGGGCGACGTTCTGCGCGCGCAGCCGCCGGCAGATCGCGAGGCCGTCCTCGCCCGGCAGCATGAGGTCGAGGACGACGAGGTCGTAGCGCTCGCGCGCGAGTTGCTTGTCCATTCCGGCGGCGTCGGCAACGGCCTTCACCTCGTAGCCTTCGCCGCCGAGGTAGCGCACCAGCAGGTCGCGCAACCTCTGGTCGTCGTCGACGACGAGGAGGCGGGTTTTCAGCTCGGCCATGAATTCAAGATACCAATTGTTACACCCGCCTACGGCGATTTTCGTACCATGCCGGCTGGATGAAAGCGGTCATCTTCCTCCTCGTCCTGTCCGTTTCCGGCGTCGCCTCGGCCCAGCAGGGCAGGCGCAATGAAGGCAAGCCGCAGCAGATGCGGCAGGAGGATCGCCAGCGCATGCGCGAGGACATGAACCAGGTGTACCGCGACCGCGCGCAGCGACCGGAACGGCAGGCACGACCAATGTCGCCGCAGGAGCGGGAGAAGCTCCGCCAGGACGTCCGGGACGCCAACAAACAGCTGAAACGTTAGCCCGTTTTCTTGGCGCTGTCCTCGCGCGGATCGTTCGCCGCCGGGCCGGAAGCGTAGAAGCGCCAGGTGTTCTTGCCAGCCTGCTTGGCGGCGTACATCGCCGTGTCGGCGTGCTTCATCAGCGACTGGGCGTCGGCGGCGTCGTCGGGGAAGATGCTGATGCCGATGCTCGCGGTCACCACCGCCTCCCCGGTGGCCGCGGAATAGGGTCGCACCACCTCGGAGAGCAGCTTCTTCGCCACCGTCTCGATCGGCGCGGTCTCCTGCACGTCCTCGACCACCACCAGGAACTCGTCGCCTCCCAGGCGAGCGACCAGGTCGCTCGCGCGCAGGCTGGCGCGCAGCCGGCCGGCGAGCTCGACCAGCAACGCGTCGCCGGCATCGTGACCGTGGCGGTCGTTGATCTCCTTGAAGCCGTCGAGATCGATGAAGACCAGCGCCAGCTTCGAGTTCTTGCGTCGGGCGCGCTGCACCGCCTGGTCGAGCGACGGGCCGAAGCTGGTGCGGTTGGCGAGGCCGGTGAGCGGGTCGGAGTAGGCGAGCGACGAGATTCGCTCTCGCGCGAGCGCGATCTCGGTGATGTCGCGCCCCACCCCCTGGTAGCCGAGGAAGGCGCCGTCGCTGGCGAAGCGCGGCTCGCCGCTGACGTTGAAATGACGCGGCTCGCCGTCGATGAGGCGGGCGAACTCGAAGTCGCGGAAGGGCAGATGCTGCTCCATCCGCGCCCGTTGCACTGCCCACCCCTCTTCGTCGGGGTGGACGGAGGGAAGCTCCCAGGCCACGTTGCCGAGGGATCCGCGCAGCACCTTTTCCGGGTAGCTCGGGCCGTGCACCAGCTGGGAGATGTGGTGCGAGGCGTCGGTCTCCCAGTAAAAATCGGAGGACATCTCGGTCAGGCGGCGGAAGCGCGCCTCGCTCTCGCGCAGCGATTCCTCGGCCTGCTTGCGGCGCAGGAACTGGCCGATCTGGCTGCCGATGACGCGCGAGGCGTCGAGCAGGCGCTGGTCGGGCTCGCGCACCGAGTGGCTGGAGAAGTTGAGCACGCCGATGATGCGGTTCTCGGCCAGCACGGGGAAGCAGAAGCCGCCGCGCAGGCCGGTGCCTGCCCACATCGCGGGGTACTGGGTGCGGGAATCGGCGTGCGCGTCGTGCGACCAGACGGGCTCGCCCGACTTCAGCGCCGTGCCGGTGAGTCCCTGGCCGGGCCGGAAGGTGAGCTCGCGCGAGCGCACCACGAAATCCCGCACGTCGGCATCGTCCACCGACCACGCGTCCTGGAAGCGCAGGATGCCGTGGTCGACGCGGAAATAGCGGCCGCAGGCCCAGCCTTCGGCGCCGCAGACCGCCTGGATCACCGCGCGCAGGCCGCTCGAGGCATCGTCAGCTTCGGCAAGCGAACGGGCGACGTGATGCTCGAGCGTGAGCAGCAGCTCGGCGCGCTTCTGTGCCGAAATGTCGCGGCCGACGCCGCGATAGCCGCGGAAGTGGCCGTCGCCGTCGAACAGCGGCTCGCCGCTCACGCTCAGGTAGCGCCAGCCGCCGTCGGGCATGGCGCGCCACATGAGCACGTTGTAGAAAGGCTTGCGCGCGTCGAGCAGCGCGCGATGCGCGTCCCAGCCGCCGTCGACATCGAGCCGGCTTTCCCAGCGCCGCTTGCCGATCAGGCTGCGCCGGAACTCCTCGTCGCCGCCGGCGACGTACCGCCCCTCGAGCCGCGTAAAGCGGTACTCGGCGTCCTGCTCCCAGTACCAGTCGGAGGAAAGGTGCGTCAGGCTGCGGAAGCGCGCTTCGCTCTCGCGCACCGCCTGCTCGGCGTCGGCGCGCTCGAGGTACTGGCCGATCATGGTGGCGATGACGTGCAGCGCCTGCTGCAGGCGCTTGTGGGGCGGGCGCAGGCGCCGGCTGTGGAATTCGAGCACGCCGCCGACGCGCCCGCCGCTGCGGACAGGGTAGAGCACGGCGTCTCCGGCCCATAGCGGCTCACCGGACTGCCAGACCGCGCCGACGCGCCCCACGCCTGCGCGGTAGCTGACCGCGCCAGAGCTTTCGGCGACTTCGCGCGCGGCCTCGTCGTGCTCGGCGAACCACACTGCAGTTCGCCGCAGCGAGTCGGCCTCGACCTTCCAGAACTGGCCGCAATCCCAGCCTTCGGTTTCGCAGATCGCCTTCAGCACGCTGCGCAAGGCGGCTTGCGCGTCCTGAGCCTCCGCGAGACAGCGCGTGACGCGGTGCTCGAGGCGCAGCAACCGCTCGACGCGCTTCTGCGCGGTGACGTCGCGGCCGATGCCGCGATAGCCCCTGAAGCGGCGCCGCGCGTCGAAGACCGGTTCGCCGGTGACGCTGAGGTAGCGACGGCCGCCGTCCTCGAAGGTCCGCCACATGAGAACGTCGCGAAACGACTGGTGCGCCTCGAGCAGCGCGCGATGCGCTTCCCAGCCGCCTTCGATCTCCAGCCCGGTTTCCCAGCGCCGCTTGCCGACCGTGGTCTGCGCCAGCGCCTGCTCGGCGGGCGCGCCGTCCCGCGCCTCGACGCGCGTGAAGCGAAAATCGGCGTCCTGCTCCCAATACCACTCGGCGGGCAGGTCGTGGAAGACGCTTCGCGGCGCGCCGGCGGCGCGCTTACGTGGCTTCGCCTTCTTCAAAGGAGGTGGGCGATCGAGTTCGCGTAGTAGTCGAGCAAGGTACGCTCGGCCGCGACGGCCGTAAAGAGACCGTTTTTCTCCTCCACCAGATGGCGCAGGCGCAACATCCGCAGGCCGACGGTGAGCGCGTAGTCGAGGTCGCCGCGCGGCAGGTAGACGCGGGCGCCGGCAGCCTGCAGCCGCTCGAGCAGCCGCTCCACCTCGGCCTTCAGCTCGAGCTCCGAGAAGGCACGCCCGGGGTTGTCGCGGAAGACGCTCGCCATCAGGGCGGCCGGCACCACCGGCACCACGCCCCCAACCGCCTGCATCAGCTCGGTGCCGAGGCTCGACATCGCCTGCTTGCGCGCGTCGCCGGCGAGCTTCTGGAAATCCAGGTTCTTCCGGCGACAGTACTCCCGCATCGAGATGGGCGAGCCGAAATTGACGCAGGCGTAGCCGAAGCGGTGCCACTCGCTGCGCACCATGAGCAGCAGGTTGTGCAGCACGAAGCCGAAGGTGCCGGAGACGGTGCGCAGCCGGCCGGTCTTCCTGCCCTCGAGAGACGCGAGCAGCGTCCGGTCCTCCAGCACGCGGTCGTAGTTGAGGCCGAGCGGAACGAACACCAGGTCGCGCTCGCCGTCGAGCCGGAAGCCGCGCAACATGTAGTCGAGCACGCCGAGGCGCGGCTCGCGCAGCCGCCCGTCGCGCGACAGACCGCCTTCCGGAAAGACCGCCTGCGGCACGCCCGCCTCGGTGGCCATGGCGATGTAGCGCTCGAGCACCCGGCGATAAAGCTCATCTCCCGAATTGCGCCGCACGAAATAGGCCCCCATGGCGCGGATCAGCGCCGAGAGCGGCCAGAGGCGCGCCCACTCGCCGACGGCATAGGAAAGCGCCGCCTGGTCGGCGGCGAGGTAGCCGGCGAGGACGTAGTCCATGTTCGAGCGGTGGTTCATCACCAGCACCACCGTCGCGTCGGGGTCGATGGCGGCGATGCCGGCCGAGTCGATGTAGCCGATGCGCACGCGGTAGAGCAGCTGCGAGATGGCGCGGCCGATCCAGTAGCCGACCCGGAAGTAAAGGTAGGCGTTGAACCTCGGCACGATCTCGCGGGCGTAGGTCTCGACTTTCTTCAGAACGGAATTCAAAGGCAGGTTGTTCTTGACGGCGAACTGCTCCGCAGCCTGCTGCACCTTGGGGTCGGTCATCAGGCGGTGGATCAGCGCCTGGCGGCGCGTACGCTGGAACGGCCGGATGCCGATGCGAAGCCGCGTCGACAGCTGGTCGATCACCTGGTTCGCGGGTTGCGCGGCCATCCAGCGCAGCGAGGGCAGCAGCACGTGCTCGATCAGCGCCCAGGCGGCGAGTGCGCCCGCGACCGCGGCGACCCAGACGGGCAGGTGGACCATCTCGTCCATGGCAGCACTTTATCCCGGCCCGGCCGCTTGACCTAGGTCAAGTCGGCAAGGCGGGCCGCGGCTATCGTCGCCGCATGGACCAGGCGATCCCCGGCACGGTGCTGTTCGACGGCGCGCAGGCGCGCAAGGGCTACGCGCTCAACAAGATGTGCTTCTCCTTCAACAGCGCCGAGAACCGCACGGAGTTCCAGCGCGACGAAGACGCCTACTGCCGCAAGTACGGCCTCAATGCCGCGCAGCGCGACGCGATCCGCCGCCGCCACGTGCTCGACCTGATTGCCGCCGGCGGCAACATCTACTATCTCGCCAAGTTCGCCGGCATCTTCGGCCTCGGCGTGCAGGACGTCGGCGCGCAGCAGACGGGAATGAGCGTCGCGGACTTCAAGACCATGCTGGTCGAGAAGGGGCGCTAGCCATGGCGCGCATCGTCGGCGCCGTCACCACCTCGCACGTGCCCGCCATCGGCGGCGCCATCGCCAAGGGCCTGCAGAACGAGCCGTACTGGAAGCCGTTTTTCGGCGCCTGGGACGCGGCGCACGCCTGGATCGAGGCGGTGAAGCCCGACGCGGCGGTGGTGGTCTACAACGACCACGGCCTGCAGTTCTTTCTCGACAAGATGCCGACCTTCGCCATCGGCGCGGCGGACGAGTACCGCAACGCCGATGAAGGCTGGGGCCTGCCGACGCTGCCGCCGTATCGCGGCGACGCGGCGCTCTCCTGGCACCTGATCGAGTCGCTGGTCGGCGAGGAGTTCGACCTCACCACCTGCCAGGAGATGCTGGTGGACCACGCCTTCACCGTGCCGCTCAAGCTGCTCTGGCCGGGCAGCCGGCCCTGCCCGGTGGCGACGGTGCCGGTGACGGTCAACACCATCCAGCATCCGTTGCCGACGCCGGCGCGCTGCATCAAGTTCGGGCGCGCGCTCGGCCGCGCCATCGCTTCGTATCCGGAGGACATCAAGGTCGTGATCCTGGGCACCGGCGGCCTCTCGCACCAGCTCGACGGCGAGCGTGCCGGCTTCATCAATCGCGGCTTCGACGAGATGTGCATGGCGGCGATGGTCGACCAGCCCGACGCGCTTGCCGGCTATTCGATCCCGCGGCTGGTCGAGGCGGCCGGCACGCAGGGCGTGGAAGTCCTCAACTGGGTCATCGCCCGCGCGGCGCTCAACGGCCGCGTCGCCAAAGTGCACAGCAATTACCACATCCCGATCTCGAACACCGCCTCGGGAATGATGGTGCTCGAGAACTCGTACTAGACCTTCACTGGGGCGCGAGCGCGCGCCTCTCCCTGGCGAAGAGGTAAAGGCCGCTCGCGATCACGATCGCGGCGCCGACCCACACCGCGGCGCTCGGCACGTCGCCGAAGACGAGGTAGCCGAAGAGCGCCATGTAGAACACTTGCTGGTACAGGAAAGGCGCGAGCACGGTCGAGGGCGCGTAGCGGTGGGCGAGGGCGAGCAGGTAGTGCCCCGTGCCGCCGAGCACGCCCATCAGGCAGGCAACAGCCCATTCGAGCGCGGTGTCGGGCATCTTCCAGGCGGCGATCGCGAAGGGCGCAAGGCCGATTGCCGCGCCCACCGCGGGCAGATACTGGATCGTCTCCGGCGAATCGTAGGCGGCGAGTCGCCGCGTCATCATCATGAACAGGGCGTAGAGCACCGCGTTGACCAGCGAAGCGAGCATGGCCGGGTGGAACTCGGCGCTCCCCGGCCGCACGATCACCAGCACGCCGATGAAGCCGGCGATGATCGCCGCCCAGCGGCCGCGATCGAGCTTCTCGCCGAGCAGCGGCGCGCCGAGCAGCGCGATGATGAGCGGCACGGTGAAGAAGATCGACGAGGTGACCGTGAGCTGCAGGTACTGCAGCGCCCAGAAGTTGATTCCCGTCATCGCCATGAACATCAGCCCGCGAAGCAGATGCCAGCGAAGGTGGTTGGTTCTTACTAGTGAAAGGCCCCTTATGGGGAACAGCACCGCTCCGGCCACCACGACGTGGATGGCGAAGCGCAGCCACACCACCATGATCACCGGCATGCTGCCGACCAGCCACTTGGCGCTGCCGTCGAGCATCGAGAACAGCAGGTACGTCAGCGAGACGAGGCCGATGCCGGTGAGGCGGTTACGCGCGCTGTCGGTCTGGAGCACCGGGATTGATTACCACGGAATGGTCGACCCGTCGTGCGAGAAGAACTTGCCGGAGTCGGCGGCTTTGAGGCCGGCGATGACCTTGCGCAGGCCGGCGACCGAGGTCTGGGGCGAAAGCGGCGCGCCGGCGCCGCCCATGTCGGTGCGCACCCACCCGGGGCTGAGCGCGACGACGACGATGCCGCGCGGCGCGAGCGTCGCCGCCAGTCCCTTGGCGAGCAGGTTCAAGGCCGCCTTGCTGGTGGCGTAGGGCAGGGTGATGCCGCTCGACTCGGTGATCGAGCCGAGCCGGCTCGACATGACGGCGATGACCTTGCGCTCGCTGGCGGCGACGTTGTCCACCAGCGCCTCGATCACCGCAGCGGCGCCGAGCAGGTTGACGCGCAACAGCTCCGCCCAGGAATCGTAGTCGAAGCTGCCGAGCGCCATGCCGCGCTTGCCGATGATCCCCGAGTTGCAGAACAGCACGTCGATCGGCGTGCCCTTCAGCTTCGCCGCCAGTCGCTTCACCTGGGCAGGCTCGGTGACGTCGAGCGGGTACTGCGCCTTCGCGCCGCGCTCGGTGCCGATGACGCGCCAGCCGTCGGCGGCGTATTGCCGCGCCAGCTCCTGGCCGAGGCCTCTACCCGCGCCGGTGACGAGGATCGTCGGCATGCGCATCCCGCAGGTAGACGGTGAGATCGGTCGTCGGCGGCCGCGCCGGCACCTGGTAGAAGAGGTCGGCGACGAAGCCGCGATGGTAAGTCGTGTGGTTGACGAGGTGCAGGAGGATCTGCATGCGGGTCATCCTGCCCTCGCCGCCGCCGACGAACGTGAAGTGCACGGTTTCGTCGAGCTGCGCCGGCGTGACGCGGTCGCTCCAGTCGACATACCAGGCGTCGACTTCCTGCTGCGCGCGCCAGAGCTCCTCGAGCGGCGGATGATCCTGCGTGTTGCGGGCGCCGTAGCCGTGCGGGCGACCCTCGAGGTGCGCCTGGAAGATGCGGTCGATGACGTAGTTGTGGTTCAGCGTGTGCACCATGTTCCTGAACAGGGTCTGCCTCTGCTTCGTCGCCTCGCCCGCGGGGAGGGCGGCGACCGCGTCGAAGATCAGCCGGTTCGCCCAGGCGTTGTAGCGGGCGAGCAGGCTCGCCTGGCTCATGCGGTCACCAGCGCGACGGCAAAGCCGTCGTAACCCTTCACGCCGACCGTCTGAACGGCGGTGGCCGTGACCCGCTTCTCGGCCGCGATCAGCTCGTTCAGCCTGCGCACGCCCTGAACGCTGGCGTCGCGCGAGCGCGCATCGATCACCCTGCCGTCGCGGACCACGTTGTCGACCACGATCAGGCTGCCGGGACGGGAGAGCTTCAGCGCCCAGGTGAAGTATTCGGCGTTGTTCTGCTTGTCGGCGTCGATGAAGCTGAAGTCGAACGGTCCCTGCAGCGAGGGCAGCGTATCCAGTGCGGGGCCGATGCGGATCTCGACCTTCTTTTCAAGTCCGGCTTTTGCAATATTCGCTCTCGCAACCCGGGCGTGCTTGTCCACCGCCTCCAGGGTAACCAATCGGCCGTCGGAGGGAAGAGCGCGTGCCAGCCAGATGGTGCTGTAGCCGCCGAGCGTGCCGATCTCGAGGATGCGCTTCGCGTTAACGAGCCGCGCCAGGAGCCAGAGCAGCTTGCCGTGCGCGGGCGAGACGCTGATCGCGGGCAGCCCGGCCTTGTCGCTCGCCTCGAGCGCGGCGGCAAGCGCCTCGTCGGGCCGCACGAGAGTCTCCTCGAGGTAGCGATCGACTTTGTCCCAGAGCTCCATTACAGCGCCGCGATCACCGCCCGCGTCACCTCCGCCGTGCGCGCCGTTCCGCCGAGATCGGGCGTGAAGACCTTCCTCGCCGTCACCGTCTCGATCGCCTTCATCAGCCGCGCCGCGGCCTTCGCCTCGCCGAGGTGCTCGAGCATCATCGCCGCGGTCCAGAAGGTGGCGATCGGGTTGGCGACTCCCTTGCCGGTAATGTCGAAGGCCGAGCCGTGGATCGGCTCGAACATCGACGGAAACTTGCGCTCCGGATTGAGATTCGCGGTGGGCGCGATGCCGAGCGAGCCGGAGAGCGCGGCGGCGAGGTCGGAAAGGATGTCGGCGTGCAGGTTGCTCGCGACCACCGTGTCGATCGATCCGGGCTTGAGCACCATGCGCGTGGTCATGGCGTCGACCAGGACGCGGTCGGTCTTCACATCAGGGAAACTCTTCGCGACTTCGAAGAAGATCTCGTCCCACAGCACCATGCCGTGGCGTTGCGCGTTCGACTTGGTGACCAGCGTCAGGTGTTTCTTTCTTTTTTTCGCCAATTCGAAAGCAAACCGGTGGACGCGCTCCACGCCCTTGCGTGTAAAGACCGAGGTTTCAGTGGCGACCTCTTCGGGCAGGCCGGTATGCACGCGTCCGCCGGATCCCGAGTATTCGCCCTCCGTGTTCTCGCGGACGATGACCCAATCGACGTTTGAAATAACGCTCTTTACTCCGGGGAGGATGCGCGCGGGCCGAACGTTCGCGTACTGGTCGAAGCCCTGGCAGATCGGCAGGCGCAAGCCCCAGAGCGAGACGTGATCCGGAACATCCGGCGCGCCGACCGCGCCGAAGAAGATCGCGTCGAACTTCTTCAGCTCGTCGAGCCCGCCGTCGGGGATGTAGGCACCGGTCCTCTTGTAGCGATCGGAGCCCCAGTCAAAGGTCTTGAATTGAAGTTCAAACCCGGAAGCGAGCTCGTTCAGGACCTCTATTCCAGCGGGAATGACCTCGTTGCCGATCCCGTCGCCCGGGATCGCGGCGATGCGATAGCTCTTCAAGCCGCCACTTTTGACTGGCTTCTGATGGCTTCCGCGACTGCAGCGCCGACCTGCGAAGTGCTCGCCTTGCCCTTCATGTCGGGCGTATGCGGGCCGTCGATGATCACCTGCTCGATGGCGCGCATGATGTCGGCCGCTGCCTTCGGATGGCCGAGATGCTCGAGCATGAGCGCCGCCGTCCAGATCGTCGCCAGCGGGTTGGCGATCTTCTTGCCGGCGATGTCGGGCGCCGAACCGTGCACCGGCTCGAAGATCGACGGATAGAGCCTCTCCGGGTTGATGTTGCCCGAGGCGGCGATGCCGATCGTGCCGGCGGTCGCGGGCCCGAGGTCGGAGAGGATGTCGCCGAAGAGGTTGGAGGCGACGATCACGTCGAATCGGTCGGGATTCAGCACCAGCTGGATGCTCAATCCGTCGACGTGATACTGGTCCGTCTTGAAGCCCGGATAATTCTTCTTCATCTCGGCGAAGCGCTCGTCCCAGTACGGCATGGTGATGGTGATGCCGTTCGACTTGGTGCAGGAGGTGACGTGCTTCTTGCGCGTCTTCGCCAGCTCGAAGGCGTACTTCATGATCCGGTCGACGCCCTTGCGGCTGAAGATGGACTGCTGCATCACCACTTCGTCGGGCGTGCCTTCCTTGTAGCGTCCGCCGACATTGCCGTACTCGCCCTCGGTGTTCTCGCGCACCACCACGTAGTCGATGTCGCCGGGCTTGCGGCCGGCAAGCGGGCAGGGCATGCCCTCGAACAGGCGCACCGGACGCAGGTTGACGTAGAGGTCGAACCAGCGGCGGAAATTGATCAGCAGACCCCAGGCCGAGATGTGATCCGGGACGATCGAGGGATTGCCCACCGCGCCGAAAAACACCGCCTCTGATTTCTTCAAGATTTCGGGCGCGTCCTCGGGGCACATGCGGCCGTGCGCCTTGTACCAGTCGCAGCTCCAGGGATATTCCTGCCAGCGGAACTGGATGCCGTGCTTCGCGCCTACCGCCTCGAGCACGCGCACGCCTTCGGGAATGACCTCGCGGCCGATGCCGTCGCCGGGGATGACTGCAATGGTGTGTTGGCTCATGGAAAAATTCTAACCCCATTGGCCCTAGAATCCGCCATGCGCTTCGCCGCTCTTGAAACGTCGACCGACTGGTGCTCGGTGGCGTTGTGGATCGATGGCGAGATCCACGCGCTCGAGCGCCGAACGCCCAACCGGCATTCGGAATACGTATTGCCCATGCTGGAGTCGCTGACGAAGAATGCCGGCCGCATGGAGGCGATTGCCTTCGGCGCCGGTCCCGGCTCGTTCACCGGGCTGCGGATCGCCTGCGGCGTCGCGCAAGGGCTTGCCTTTGCGCACGGCCTGCCGGTGCTCGGGGTGTCGACGCTCGAGGCGACGGCCGAGGAGGCGGGCGCGCCGCGCGTCGTCGCCTGCCTCGATGCGCGCATGCGCGCGGTGTACTATGCGGCGCTCGAAAAGCGCGGGCAGCGCGGGCAGCGCTGGCAGGAAGTGCTCGCCGCGCAATGCGTCGCGCCGGAGGCGGCGCCGAGACCGCCCGGCGAAGGCTGGGTGGGCGCGGGCAGCGGATTCGCGGTGTACGGGGATTTCGGCTTGAAAAAGGTCTTTGCGGATGTGCATCCCACCGCCGCGGCGGTGGCCCGGCTCGCCGCGCCGCGCCTGGCGGCGGGCGAGGGCGTCGACGCGGCGCTGGCCGCGCCGGTTTACCTGCGCGACAAGGTCGCGCTCACCGTGGGAGAACAGCGGGCGGAGCATCCGCGATGAGCGCGGTCCTCAAGGACGCGCCGCAGCTCCTGCCGATGCGCGAGTCCGATCTCGCCGAGGTGATGGCGATCGAGAGCGCGATCTACAGCCATCCCTGGACGCGCGGCAACTTCGCCGACTCGATCCACGCCGGCTACGAATGCCGCTGCCTCAGGCTGGGCGCCGAGCTGCTCGGCTACTTCGTGCTCATGATCGCTGCGCAGGAAGCGCATCTGCTCAACCTTTCCATCGCCGGCCCGCAGCAGCGGCGTGGCCATGGCAGCGGGCTGCTGCGCGAAGCGACCGATCTCGCGCGGCGCCTGGGCGCGCGCAACGTCTTTCTCGAGGTGCGCCCGAGCAATCGCGGCGCGCAGGTGCTCTATACGCGCTTCGGTTTCCGCGCGATCGGCACGCGGCGCGGCTACTACCCTGCGCGCTCGGGCCGCGAGGACGCGCTGGTGCTGACCCTGCCGCTGACATGACACGACGTCACGAGATCCTGAAGGAAATGGGTCTCACGCCGGTCTGGCGCTTGCGGAATGAAGAAAAAGAAATGGAAGAAGTTAGGGAAGAAACCGGCTGGATCGAGCTCAAGCGGATCGTTCCAGCCTGCACCGCGTGCGGGCTGCACAAGACGCGCACGCAGACGGTGCTCGGCGTCGGCGACGAGCAGGCGGACTGGCTGTTCATCGGCGAGGCGCCCGGCGCGGAGGAGGATCGGCTGGGCGAGCCCTTCGTCGGCCAGGCCGGGAAGCTGCTCGACAACATGCTCGCCGCCATCGGCCTGAAGCGCGATGAGAACGTCTATATCTGCAACGTGCTCAAATGCCGGCCGCCGGGCAACCGCAATCCCGAGCCGGAAGAAGTGGCGAAGTGCTCGCCGCACCTCATGAAGCAGATCGCGCTCATCCAGCCGAAGCTGATCATCGCCATGGGGCGCTTCGCCGCGCAGACGCTGCTGAACAGCGACGCCAGCATCGCCAGCCTGCGCGGCCGGCTGCATCAATATGCCGGCTTGCCGCTGATCGTGACCTATCACCCGGCGTATCTGCTGCGAAACCTTCCCGACAAGGTGAAAGCCTGGCAGGACCTCGTCTTCGCGCGCAGGACGATGCAGTCGCTCTAGCTCACCCCGCCGGGGCGGGCCGGGTGGGGATGCGGATCCTCGGCGCGGGCGAAGGCGAGCAGGCGCTCGACTTCCTCGCGGTGCACGCGATGGTTGTGCCGGTACCACCATTGCACCAGGGTCATGGCGCTGGACATGAACAGGCCGAAGAAGAGGATCACGATGTAGATGTTGTGGCCGACGTTCAGGAGCAGCGAGTAGAGCGCGATCATGATCAGGATCGAGGTGTTCTCGTTGAAGTTCTGCACCGCGATCGAGCGGCCGGCGCCGACCAGGTGATGGCCGCGATGCTGCAGCAGGGCGTTCATCGGCACGACGAAGAAGCCGGCGAGCGCGCCGATGATCACGAGCAGGATCACCGCCAGCCAGACCTGGCCGACGAAATTCATGGCGATGACGATCAGGCCCATGGCGATGCCGAGCGGAATGACGCGCACCGAGCGGTCGAGCGCCACCCAGAGCGAGGCGAGCACCGCGCCGAGGGCGATGCCGATCGCGGTCACGCCCTGCAGCATGGCCGCCTTGGAAAGATCGAAGCCGAGCGCCGCGCGCGCCCATTCGATGACGATGAACTGCAGCGTCGCGCCGGCGCCCCAGAAGAGCGTGGTCACCGCGAGCGAGATCTGGCCCAGGCGGTCGCGCCAGAGGTGAACGACGCAGCGCCCGAAATCGCGCAGGGTGTCGATCGGGTGCGCGGGCAGGGGCTTGAGGGGCGCGCCGGTGCGTGGCACGCGCAGGTTGAAGAGCGCGGCCACCGCGTAGATGGCCACGATCAGCGCGATCGCCGCTTCCGCCGGCGTGTCGATCGGCGTCTCGATGTACGGAAGGTCGAAGTCGAGCAGTACGCCGGCGATGCGGGGATGGATCAGCACGCCGCCGAGCACGGTGCCGAGGATGATCGAGGTCACCGTCAGGCCTTCGATCCAGCCGTTGGCCACCACCAGCTTGCTGTGCGGCAGGTACTCGGTGAGGATGCCGTACTTCGCCGGCGAATAGGCGGCGGCGCCGAGGCCGACGATGGCATAGGCGGCGAGGGGATCCAGGCCCCAGAGCATCGTTACGCAGCCGATGATTTTCACCATGTTGGCGAGGAACATCACGCGTCCCTTCGGCAGCCGGTCGGCGAACGCGCCGACGTAAGGCGCCAGGGCGACGTAAGAGATGACGAAGAAGAACTTGAGGTACGGCGTCAGCCACGATGGCGCGTCCGCCTGCATCAGCAGCGCGATGGCGGCCACGAGCAGCGCGTTATCGGCGAGCGACGAGAAGAACTGCGCCGCCATGATGATGTAGAACCCGAGGTTCATCGGCCGTTCAGGAGGGATTTGTTCTTCTGGGGCGGACGTTTATAGCACAATAGGACAAATGCCTCGCCCGATCCGCGCCACCATTTCCGCCGGCGCGCTGGAGCGCAATCTGCTGGTCGCCAAGGCGCACGCCAAGGGCGCGAAGGTGTGGGCCGTCATCAAGGCCAATGCCTATGGTCACGGCCTCGAGCGCGCGGCGCGCGCCTTCGCCGCGGCGGACGGCCTGGCGGTGCTCGATTTCCAGGAAGCCGCGCGGCTGCGGCTCACAGGCGTGACGAAACCGATCCTCATGCTCGAGGGCTTCTTCAAACCCGCCGACATTCCGCTGCTGCACAAGTACGCCCTGACGCCGGTGATCCACAATCCGGAGCAGGTCGCGATGTTCGGGCAGGCCGAGCACCCGGGAGAGCTCGACGCCTACCTGAAGGTCAACAGCGGCATGAACCGGCTCGGCTTCACGACCGACACCCTGCGTCCCGCGTACAACGCGATCCGCATGCACCCCCGCGTCCGAAGCGTGACGCTCATGACCCATTTCGCCGATGCCGATGGTGCGGGCGGGGTGAAGGATCAGCTCGCCTGGTTCCGGGAATTGACAAAAGATTACGACGCCCCGAATTCGCTTGCGAACTCCGCCGCGCTGATCCGCTTTCCGGAAGCGCGCGGCGACTGGGCGCGGCCCGGGATCATGCTCTACGGCTGCTCGCCGTTCTCGGATCGAAGCGCGGAATCGCTCGAGCTGCGGCCGGCGATGACGCTGACCTCCGAGCTCATCGCCACGCAGCAGCTGCACGCGGGCGAGCGCCTCGGCTACGGCTTCAGCTTCGAGGCGGCGGGCGAGATCCGCGTCGGCGTGGTCGCGTGCGGCTATGCCGACGGCTATCCGCGCCACGCGCCGACCGGCACGCCGGTGCTGGTCAACGGCAGGCGCACGCGAATCGTTGGCCGCGTGTCGATGGACATGATCTGCGTCGACCTCAGCGACCTTCCGGAGGCAGGGGTCGGCACGCCCGTGACGCTGTGGGGCGAGGGGCTGCCGGTCGACGA
>Ga0075352_1000036_pt1 | contig 17061 bp, 14 predicted proteins | sample Sandmound_TuleA__FD_120092 | JGI IMG/M metagenome (GOLD analysis project Ga0075352, IMG submission 120092) | Natural and restored wetland microbial communities from the San Francisco Bay, California, USA, that impact long-term carbon... | ecosystem: Environmental > Terrestrial > Soil > Wetlands ...
ACCCCTGCCATGCGATCATTCGCAACGTGAAAAATCATGCTGATAAAGCTCGCGGCCCCCTTGTCAGGGGGTCCCATCCGCTCACGGTCTGGCTCACCGGCCTCTCCGGCTCCGGCAAGTCGACCATCGCCGCCGGGCTCGAGCAGCGGCTGGTGGCGCTGAAGCGGCCCTGCTTCGTGCTCGACGGTGACAAGGTACGCACCGGCCTCAACCGCGACCTCGGCTTCAGCCACGAGGACCGGACCGAGAACATCCGCCGCATCGCCGAGGTGGCGCACCTGATGAACGAGGCCGGCCTCATCGCCATCACTGCCCTCATCTCGCCTTATCGCGCCGACCGCGAGATGGCGCGCGGGATCATCGGCGCCGAGCGCTTCGTCGAAGTCTGGCTCGACGCGACGCTGGAAATCTGCGAAGGGCGCGACCCGAAAGGGCTCTACAAGAAGGCGCGCAGGGGAGAGATCCCCGAATTCACGGGGGTGTCGGCGCCCTACGAAGCGCCGCAGGCGCCGCAAGTCACTTTGCATACCGGAAAAGAGACCGTGGCGAGCTGCGTCGACGCGCTGCTCGCACGGCTGAAAGGGAATGTGGTGTATAAGGATTGATGTTGGCTGCCCTTTCCCAGATGGCGCTGATGGCCGCGGTCGTCGCCACGCTGGCCTACTTCCCCCTGGGTCTCGCGCTGGCGCTGGTCATTCCCCTCTTCGGCATTTCCTTCTTCGCCGTGCTGACCTTCGGCGGCGCGATGCATTTCACGCTCGGCCTGCTGGCGTGGTGGCTGCTGGTCTTCGTCGCCGCGTGCGTCTACTCCGGGTTCATGTTTCCCTGGGAAGACGGGGAATTTGCCTGGCCGGGCAGGAAGTGAGCACGATTCGTGGTACAGTGCGCACCGCAGTGATGCTTCAAGTAGTGAAGTGGCCCGTCCCTCCCACGCCGCCCAGCGGCGCCGAAGTGGCAGTTCAATTCCTGTCTTGATCGTCATGCCCGTTTGCGGGGCCGGTTGAGCCCCGCGTCAAGAAGGAAGCATGAACATGGCAACAGGTACCGTTAAGTGGTTCAACGACTCGAAGGGTTTCGGCTTCATCACGCCCGATGACGGCGGCAAGGATCTCTTCGCCCACCATTCGTCCATCCAGATGGCCGGATACAAGTCGCTCAAGGAAGCGCAGAAGGTTTCGTTCGACGTGACCGAGGGCGCCAAAGGCCCCGCGGCAACGAACATCAAGCCGCTGTAGCTCCCAACCAAGGCCCGGACATCCGGGCCTTGACGTTTCTACATGGCCAAGAGCTCACCGGTTCCTGTAGTCAAGCGCGGTCGAGTCGACCTGTGGACGCGCGAGCGCCTGCATGCGCTTGGCCGCCAGGAGCTGGTGCAGCTTCGCGCCAATGCCGCGCGGCTCTCCGAGCCCGAGCTCACCGCCTTGTGCGATGAAGTCTTGAAGGACAGCCCGGTGCGCGGCCGGGCCAGCACCGGAGCGGGCGCCCGCGCGAAGACGCGCAGGGGCCTTCTGCCGAGAACCAAGGCTTTCGAGGCGCGCGGGGTCTGGCTGCAGGACGTGCGCACGAGCTGGAGCGGCGTTCGCAAGTCCGATGGCGTGGTGGTGTTCGCCATGTGGGCGGCCGCGGTCGAATCGCAGCAGGGCGGCTGCAGCTGCCTGCTCTGGGCGCCGAACCTCGAGGGCAACCGCCCCTGGTCCGACAGCGCCCCGGGTCGCGAGCGCCGCGAGCATTGCGAGCTCGCGCTCGAGCATGCCAACGCCGAAGGCCTGCTCGTGCACGGCGAAGCGATGCAGGGCCGCCTTCCCGAGGATCGCGCGCACAGCGTGCAAGGCATCGATCCCGGAACGGTCGTGCGCTTCCAGATCGAGCGGCGCGGCGAAGAATACTGGGCCGCCTGGGGTAAAGCGGCCGCTTAGGTCTTCGCGGCGCGCTCCACCGACTTGATCATCGCCGCGTAGTCCTCGGCGGCGCTGCCGTTCGCGATGCAGTCCTCGATCAGGCGCGCGGCGATCGCCGCGACGGGAGCGGCAACGCCGCTCGCGCCGGCCGCGCCGTTGATCAGGGTCAGGTCCTTGCGCGCCTGCAGGCAGTCGAAGGTCGCGGCGAAGTCGCGGCTCTTCAGGGCGGCGCTCTTCGCCTTGAGAAGCGGCGAGCCGATCGCGCTCGCGGCCATGACGTCGATCATCTGCCCCCAGTCGAGGTCGTTGCGCCTGCCGATGGCGAGCGCCTCGCCCAGGCCGGCGATGGTGGCATAGACCATGAGGTTGATGGCGAGCTTGAGCGCGCGCGCCTGCTCGGCCTCGCCGACGTAGTACTGCTGCGGGCCGAAGGTGGCGAGGAGCGGACGGCACTTCTCGTAGATCGCCTTTTCTCCCGAGGCGATGACGGTGAGCGCCGCCTGCTCGGCCATCTTGTTGTTGCCCGAGACCGCGACGCGCAGGTAGTGCACGCGCTGCGCGGCGAAGTCCGCCGCGACTTCGGCGGAAACCGCCGGCGACACGGTGCTGGTGTCGACGAAGATCGTTCCCGGCCGGGCGCCGGCGAGCACGCCGGCCGCGACCTTGCGCAGCGCCGCGTCGTCGGGCAGCGAGGAGAAGACGATCTCGGCCTCGCGCGCCGCATCGGCCGGCGTCGCGGCGCGCGTGGCGCCGAGCGCGACGAGCGCGTCGACCAGCGCCGGCGCGAGGTCGCAGGCGGCGAGCGGATGCCCGGCCTTCAGCAGGTGGCCGGCCATCGGCCGGCCCATCTTGCCGACGCCGACGAAGCCGGTCTTCACGGCTTCGGTACGGCCCCGGATTGCAGCGCGATCAGCCGCCAGGCGCCGCCGCGACGCACCCAGACGGCGAGCGCGCGGTTGTCGAGCTCCTTCTGCACGCCGCGCACCTTGATGCTGATGGCGAGGCGGTTGAAGACGAGCGCGGTGTCGCCGCTCACCTTCACCGACTGCTCGCTGCGGCCGATCTTCCGGTAGTCCCAGATGCCCTCGCGCAGGCCGCGGAGGTAGCTCTCCTTGCTGTCGGCGACGCCGCTCGAGTGCATGTAGACGAGCTCGTCGTCCAGCAGCCGCCCGAGCGCCGTTACGTCCCTGGCCAGCATGGCGGCGTAGCGCTCGTCCTCGAGCCGGAGAATCTCGTTCACCGATTGATCGTCGCCTCCCCTTTGATCTCCGTCAAGCCCGCGCGCGCGCGGCGTCCTAGCCTGAGGCCTTTAACGATGGAGGGGTCATGGAACAGAACGTCGGTCCGCTGGATTCGGTGCTGCGCGTCGGGCTCGGCTTCGCCTTGCTCGGCGTCGCCTTCATTACGCCGCCGCCGCTGAAGTACCTCGCCTGGGCGGGCTTCCTGATCTTCGCGATCACCGGCTTCGTCGGCCGCTGCCCGCTTTACGCGCTGTTCGGGATCCGCACTTGCGCCCGCAAGGCGACGGGCTCCTGATCGTAGGCGATGCACTTCTCGCAGACCGTGCCCTCGACCCTCTCGGCGAGATGGCGCGCGCGCAGGCGCTGGAAGCCCTCGTTGTGCCAGGCCTCCATGAAAGTCTCGCAGGTGAGGTCGCCCATCCCGAAGCGCCCGTCGTGGTCGAAGCAGCACGCCGATAGCCGGGCGTCGTAGGTGATGTGGCCTTCGGTGAACAGCGACCAGCAGGGCAGGGGCTTCCTTAGCGCGCCGACCCGGCCCTGATTTCCGGCCGTCGGCAGCGTGCCGCGCGCGCCGCTGGTGAAGCCGGCCTGCCCGTAGAGCGGCAGCCAGTAGTGCTCGTCGACGTACGGCAGGATGCGCTCGACGGCGGCCTGCATGCGCGCGAGCTGCGCGTCGTCGTAGCGGATGCTCGAGGCGTACAGGCCGCAGCGGTGCCCGGTGCGCTGCTCGACTTCGTCGCGCACCTCGCGCGCGGCGCGGATATGCGCCTCGAGCCTGTCGAAGTCGTGCGCGCGCACCCGCGTCACGGAATGGAACTGCTCGGCGTCGGCCCAGTTGTAGCTGAACTTCAGGCTGTCGAGCCCGGCCTCGATGCACTCGCGCACGCGCGCGGGCGTGGCGAGACGGCCATTGGTGGTCAGGAACACGTACGGGTAGCCGCAGTCGCGCTTGGCGTAGCGGATCGCCTCGGGCAGCCAGGAGCACAGGAACGACTCGCCGAGGTAGAAGAGGCCGATCTCCTCGACGCCGAGCGAGCGCATCTCCGCCAGGATGCGGCGGAAGAAGGCGGGGTCGATGTCGCCCTTGTCGCGCAGGCGCATCGCGCTGGCGCAGAAGAAGCAGGCGAAGTCGCAGCGCGCCGTGAGCTCGATCTTGACGCTCTTCGGCACCGGCGGCGCCGGCGTGCGGTGCTCCGCGGTGAGCAGGGTGATGCGGTCGATGCGCTCGGTGATCGTGGCCATGGGGCTTTATGCCCCGCCGGGGCGCGCGACCCCTTGAGGGAGATCAAAAAGAAACGCCCCGGAGGCCCGGGGCGTTTCGGTGTTTCCTGTAACTGCCTAGGCAGCCGGCCCGAGTGGCCGGACTCCTGTGCTTAGGATTTCCCCCACTTGCGAAGGGTCGATCCGGTAGAGTCCTGCCGGCCGGTGTTGCCTTGGGTTTCTCTCACGGGATCACCTCCTTTCAAAGTTGCCAGCCTGAATATTAGCAAACGGCGGCGATAATTCACTCCCATGCGCCTGCTGCCCTTCCTCGCTGTCGCCTCGCTTGCATTCGCCTCGCTCGCTCCCGCGCACGCCCAGGTCCCGACGCGCGACGGCCTGCCGACCTTCGCGCCCATCCTGGAGAAGGTGACGCCGGCGGTGGTGAACATCGCCGTGCTGCAGAAGAGCCCGGAAGAGCAGAACCCGATGCTGCGCGACCCGTTCTTCCGCCGCTTCTTCGGCGTGCCCGAGCAGCAGCCGCTGCAGATCTCGGCCGGCTCGGGGGTCATCGTCGACGCAGGCAACGGCTACGTCATCACCAATGCGCACGTGGTGAAAGACGCGCGCGAGATCCAGGTGACGCTGAAGAACAACCTGCGCCTGCCGGCCAGGCTGGTGGGCGCCGATCCGGGAACCGATATTGCCTTATTGAAGATCGAGGCAAAAAATCTCGTCGCGGCGAAATTCGGCGACTCCGACGCGCTGCAGGTGGGCGACTTCGTGATCGCCATCGGCAATCCCTTCGGCCTGGGGCAGACCGCGACCTCGGGGATCGTCTCCGCGCTCGGCCGCAGCGGCCTGTCGCCGGAGGGCTACGAGCATTTCATCCAGACCGATGCGCCCATCAACCCCGGCAACTCCGGCGGCGCGCTCGTCAACCTCAAGGGCGAGCTGGTCGGCATCAACTCCGCGATCATCGGCCCTTCCGGCGGCAGCGTCGGCATCGGCTTCGCCGTGCCGGCGGTGATGGCGCGCGCGGTCATGGCTCAGCTCATCCGTTTCGGCGAGGTGAGGCGAGGGCGGCTGGGGATCGCCATGCAGGACGTCGCCGGCGGCGAGGGCGCGACGGTCACCGAGGTGCTGGCGAATTCTCCCGCGGCGCAGGCGGGGGTGCGCAAGGGCGACCTCGTCACCGGCCTGAACGGTCGCCCGGTGCGCGACGCCGCCGAGCTGCGCGCGCGCCTGAGCGTCGTGCCGGTGGGCGAGACCATCGAGCTCAACGTGCAGCGCGGCAGCGAGACGCGGGCGATCAAGGCGCGCATCGGCGAGCTGGAGAAAGCGCGCAGCGCGGGCGGGCAGGCGATCGCCGAGCTCGCGGGCGCGGAGCTCGTCGACGCGCAGCGCCAGGGCGGGCGGCGCGAGCGCGCGGTGCTCGTCAACGGCGTCGACCCGGGGTCGGAAGCGTTCAACCACGGCCTGCGCGAGGGCGACGTCATCCTGGGCGTCAACCAGCGCCGCGTCACCACCGTGCAGGGCCTCGTCAAGGCGCTGCGCGCCTCCGGGCCGCTGGCGCTGAACGTGGTGCGCGGCGATACCGTCCTGACGATTCCGATCCGATAAGGTGCCCAAGCCCCTCCTTTGCCTGCTCGCGGCGCTCGCCGCGACGCCGGCGCTCGCGCAGTTCACCGATCCCGAGGACGGCGCGCTCGACGCCTCCGAGTTCATCATCGACAAGAAGGGCTTCCTGCCGATCCCGCTCGTCATCACCGAGCCGGCGGTCGGCTACGGCGGCGGGCTCGGCCTGATGTTCGTGCGCAACTCCCTGCGCGAGCGCGTCGTGGAGAGCAGGGAAAGCGGGCATGTCACGCCGCCCGACGTGTTCGGCGTGGCCTTCGCCGCGACCGAGAACGGCACCAAGTTCGGCGCGGCCGGCGGCATGTTCAGCTTCGGCGAGCACGAGCAGTGGCGCTATCGCGGCGGCATCGGCCGCGCGGACGTGAACCTGGATTTCTACGGCCGCGGCGGCGACCTCGGCAACGGCGACCGCAGCATCGGCTTCAACCTCGACGGCTGGGCGATGACGCACCAGCTGCTCGCGCGCCTCGGCGACAGCGCCGATTTCCTGGGGCTGCGCTGGGTGTACCTGGACTTCGACGTGACGTTCGATCCGACGCGCCCGCCGCCGGCGCTCGCGCCGCGCGCGCGCTCGCGGACGAGCTCCGGCGCCGGCCCGACGCTCGAGCACGACTCGCGCGACAACATCTTCACGCCGAGCCGCGGCTGGCAGGGCGCGATCGACGCGCTGTTCTACTCGCCCGAGCTCGGCGGCGACGAGCGGTTCCAGACCTACCGGGCGCATGCCTTCGTCTTCACTCCAGTGGGCAATGCGCTGGTCCTGGGGACCCGCCTCGACGCGCGCGCCGCGCGCGGCGAAGTGCCGTTCTACCAGCTGCCGTTCATCGACATCCGCGGCGTTCCCAAGGGACGCTACCAGGACGACAATGCCGGCGTCGCTGAAGTCGAGCTGCGCTGGAACGCGACGCGCCGCTGGGCGCTGGTCGGCTTCCTCGGCACCGGCAAGGCCTGGGGCGCGGAGCGCTTCGGCGACGCCAACAGCATCGTGGCCGGCGGCGCCGGCGTGCGCTACCTCATCGCGCGCCGGCTCGGCATCTACATGGGCGCCGACGTCGCGCGGGGCCCGGAAGAAACCGCGTTCTACATCCAGGTGGGCAGCGCATGGCGATGACCTCGATTCGACTCCTCGCAGCATCCGTATTCTTTCTCCTCGCGTTCGGCACCGCAGCCCAGGACGCGCCCACCTGGCCGCGCCAGGCGAAGGGCGCCGACGGCACGGCGATCACCGTCTACCAGCCGCAGATCGAGCGCTGGGCCGACAACACGCTCTCCGCGCGGGCGGCCGTTGCGGTGTCCAGGCCGGGAGAGAAGGACCCGCGCTACGGCGTCATCGAGCTCACCGCGCGCACCGACATCGACAAGGCCGCGGATGTCGCGAGGCTGAGCGCGCTGCGGGTCACGAAGACGACCTTCCCCGGCGCGACCGAGAAGGAAACCGAGGGCTACCTCGCCACGCTCCGCGCAGCGATGACCCGGCAGAGCTGGTCCGTGTCGGCGCAGGCGCTGCAGGCGAACCTCGCGGTCGCGCAGGCCCGCTCGCAGCAGAAGGCCGTGGCGGTGAAGAACGATCCGCCGAGGATCCTGTTCCGCACCGTGCCGTCGCTGCTGGTGCTGATCGACGGCAAGCCGGCGCTGCGCGAGGTCAAGGACGCGCCGGGCCTGCAACGCGTGGTCAACACCACCGCGGTCATCCTGCTCGATTCGTCCTCGTCGACCTGGTCCCTCTGGGCGCTCGGCCGCTGGTGGCAGGCAGCCGCGCTCGAGGGCGCATGGAAGGCCGGAGCTGAGCGGAGCGCGCAGCTCGATCGCGCGCGCGACGCGCTCGGCAAGAATTTCGATCCCCTCGACGGCAAGGACGACGGCGGCAGGCCGCTGTTCGAGGCCGGCGTGCTGCCGCAGGTCATCGTCGCCAGCGAGCCGACCGAGCTGCTGCAGGCGAAGGGAGAGGCGAAGTTCTCGCCGATTCCGGGCACGCAGCTGCTCTACATGTCGAACTCGACCAGCGACATCTTCATGGAGATCGCCACGCAGACCCACTACGTGCTGATCTCGGGGCGCTGGTTCAGCGCCAGGTCGCTCGAGGGGCCGTGGAGCTTCGTCGCCGGCAAGTCGCTGCCGCCCGATTTCGCCAGGATCCCCGCCAGCCACCCGATGGCCGACGTGCTGATGTCGGTGCCGGGCACGCCGCAGGCGCGCGAGGCGGCGATCGCAAACCAGATCCCGCAGACCGCGACCGTGCAGCGCGACGTGCAGCCGACGCCGGTCGCCTACGACGGCGGCGAGCCGAAATGGCAGGCGATCGAGGGCACGCCGCTCAGCTACGCGCCCAACACCGCCTCGCCGGTGATCCGGGTCGACGCGAAGACTTACTACACGGTGCAGAACGGCGTCTGGTTCTCCGCCACCGCGCCGGCCGGACCGTGGATCGTGGCGACGATGGTGCCGGCGGTGATCTACAGCATTCCGCCCAGCTCGCCGCTGCACTACATGACCTACGTGCGCGTCTACGGCAGCACGGCGAGCACGGTGTTCGTCGGCTACACGCCGGGCTACTACGGCACGGTGATGTCCTCGGACGGCGTGGTCGTGTACGGCACCGGCTACTACTACCCCGCGTACATCGGCCCGTATTACCCGTACTACTGGTATCCCTACCCGGTGACCTACGGCTTCGGCGTGGGTTTCTCCGTCGGCATCTTCTTCGGCTTCGCGGTCCGCCCGCCGTACCACTACGGCGGCTGCTGCTGGGGCGGGCCGGTGGTGATCCACCACGGCAACGCCGGCATCAACAACAGCTACAACCGCTGGGGCGGCAAGAGCACGTCCATCACCGGCCCGGGCGGGCGCAACCTGAAGGCGACGCAGGTCGGCGACACGACCCTCGCCAAGGGCTCGGGCAGCAACAACGTCTACGCCGGCCGCGACGGCAACGTCTATCGGCGCGACGAGGGCGGCGACTGGCAGAAGTACGGCGGCAAGGGCGAAGGCTGGTCGGATCTCGACCGGCCCGGCGGCGAGCGGCCGCAGCAGCAGCCCGCCCGCGAAACGCGCAACACGCTCGACCGGCAGGCCCAGTCGCGCCAGATGGGCGAGCAGCGCTCGCAGCAAATGCGCTCCGGCGGCGGCTTCCAGGGAGGAGGCGGGATGCGCGCCGGCGGAGGCGGGCGCGGCGGCGGCCGTCGCTAGCACTAAGACCAAGGTCCAATCGACGGCGATTTTCGCCGTGCCTACGATGACTTAGCTCATCAAGGCAGGAGGCGGTATGACACGCGGCTCGCTCGTTTTCGTTTTCGCAATCGCCGCCGCGCTCGCGGGCGGCGCCAGGGCGCAGTCGGCCGGGGCGCCGGTCATCGCGCCGGACAGCCAGCCCTCCAAGGGCGCGGCCGAGGCCAGCCAGGCGCGCCTGGAAGTCAGCGGCAAGGTCATGCTGGACATGATCTACGACTTCAACCGCGTCGACCCGCAATGGCACGCGACCTTGCGGCCCTCGACGATCCCGGTGAACTGCCCGGGCGATGCGGGCTGCGGCAAGGACGGCGAGACCATCTTCAGCATCCGGCAGACCTCGCTCACCTTCAAGGGCTTCATCCCCACCGAGGCCGGCATGCTCAAGACCGACATCAGCATGGATCTCTTCGGCACGGGCACCAGCAATGCCGGCGGCAGCAGCACGCAGATCCGCGTCATCCACGCCTGGGCCGAGCTGCAGGACTGGGGCGTCGGCCAGACCGAGTCGCTGTTCATGAACCTCGACGCCTTCCCCAACGTCATCGATTTCTGGGGGCCGAACGGCAACGTGTTCCTGCGCAACCCGCAGATCCGCTACACGGCGATGAAGGGCGGCGGCAGCCGGGTGATGTTCTCGCTGGAGGCGCCGAGCGCCGCGCTCGATACCGGAAAGACTCCCACGGCGGTCGCCGACAACATCCGCTCGCGGACCAAGTACCCCGACCTCGTCGCCAAGTACGCGCTCGACAACGACCGGGGCCAGTTCACCATCGCCGGCATCGTGCGCTGGATCGGCTGGGAAACCACCAACACCGTCGACAACAATCCCTCCGGCCACAAGGTCGGCGGCGGCATCAACGCCAACGGCTGGCTGAACACCGTCGGCAAGGACCGCCTCATCGCGCACGTCGTCTACGGCAAGGGCATCGCCAGCTACATGAACGACGGCGGCGTCGACATCGCGCCGAACTCGTCGTTCCAGGCCGAGACCGTGAAGTCGCTCGGCTGGTACCTGTACTACGACCATTACTGGAGCGCCAGTTATTCGAGCTCGATCGGCGCCAGCCAGCACCGGCAGACGAACACCGACGGGCAGCTCGACAGCGCCTTCAAGACCGGCAGCTACGCATCGGCGAACCTGCTCTGGTACCCGGCGAAGAACGTGATGGCGGGCGCGGAGCTGCTGTGGGGCAAGCTGCAGCTGAAGAACGACGCGTCGAACACCGACAAGCGCATCCAGTTCTCCGCGCAATACAAGTTCTAGGCGCGCCATGGCCGCGAACTTCCTGCAGGCGTTCCCGATCGCGATCATCGACGAGGACTTCGACGGCAAGAGCGCGGCCGGGCGCGGCATGCGCCAGCTCGCCGGCGCGATCGAGAAGGAAGGCTTCCGCGTCGTCTCGGGCCTGAGCTACGCGGACGCGGAACGCCTGGCGGAGATCTTCAACAGCGAATCGTGCTGGCTGGTCTCGGTGGACGGCGCCGAGGCGGGGCCGAAGCAATGGCAGCGCCTCGAGGCGATGCTCGCCGCCAAGCGCAAGCGCAACGACCGGCTGCCGATCTTCCTCTTCGGCGACGAGCGCACCGCGGAGGTGGTCCCGGCGGCGGTGCTCAAGCACGCCAACGCCTTCATGCGGCTGTTCGAGGATTCGGCCGAGTTCCTCGCCCGCGCCATCGCGCGCTCGGCGCAGCTCTATCTCGATCGCCTGCCGCCGCCGATGTTCAAGGCGCTGATGGACTACACGCTGCAGGCGAGCTACTCGTGGCACACCCCGGGGCACGGCGGCGGCGTCGGCTTCCGCAAGAGCCCGGTCGGGCAGCTCTTCTACGAGTTCTTCGGCGAGAACACGCTGCGCTCGGACGTGTCGGTCTCGGTCGGCGCGCTCGGCTCGCTGCTCGATCACACCGGGCCGATCGCCGCCGGCGAGAGGAACGCGGCGCGCATCTTCGGCTCCGACGAGACGCTGTTCGTCGTCGGCGGAACGTCGACGGCCAACAAGATCGTCTGGCACGGCATGGTCGGCCGCGGCGACCTGGTGCTGTGCGACCGCAACTGCCACAAGTCGATCCTGCACTCGCTGATCATGACCGGCGCGACGCCGATCTACCTCGTGCCCTCGAGGAACGGCATGGGCATCATCGGACCGATCTCGAAGGACCAGTTCACCCCCGCGTCGATCAGGAAGAAGATCGCCGCCAGCGCCTTCGCGCGCGAAGTCGCGAAGAGCGGCGCCGGCAAGGTGCGCCTGATGGTGATCACCAATTCCACCTACGACGGCATCTGCTACAACATCGACGCGATCAAGGAAAGCCTCGGCGACGCGGTCGAGGTGCTGCATTTCGACGAGGCGTGGTACGCCTACGCCAACTTCCACGAGTTCTACGACGGCTTCCACGGCATTTCGTCGACGAACCCGGAGCGCTCGCCGCATGCGATCACCTTCGCCACGCAGTCGACGCACAAGCTTCTCTCGGCGCTGTCGCAGGCATCGATGATCCACATGCAGAACAGCACGAAGCGGCAGCTCGACATGACGAGGTTCAACGACGCGTTCATGATGCACACCTCGACCTCGCCGCAGTACGGCATCATCGCCTCCTGCGACGTCGCCGCGGCGATGATGGAGCAGCCCGGCGGCCGCGCGCTGGTGCAGGAGATGATCGACGAGGCGCTCAGCTTCCGCCGCGCCATGACCGCGGTGAGGAAGCAGCTGAAGGGCGGCTGGTGGTTCGGCGTCTGGCAGCCCGACGCGATGGCCGACAAGCCGGTGGCCGAAAGGGCCGCCTGGGTGCTGAAGCCCAAGGACAAGTGGCACGGCTTCGAAGGCCTCGCCGCGGACCACGTGCTCGTCGATCCGATCAAGGTCACCATCCTCACCCCGGGAATGACGGCCGACGGCGCGATGCAGAAGAGCGGCATCCCCGCCGCGGTGGTGGTCAAGTTCCTCTCGGGCCGGCGCATCGAGATCGAGAAGACCGGGCTCTATTCGTTCCTGGTGCTGTTCTCGATGGGCATCACCAAGGGCAAGTGGAGCACGCTCGTCACCGAGCTGCTCAACTTCAAGGACCTGTACGACGCCAACGCGCCGCTGAAGCGCGCCATGCCGGCGCTCGCCGCGGCGCATCCCGGGGTCTACGGCGCGATGGGCCTCAAGGACCTGTGCGACGGCATCCACAAGGTCTACCGCGACGACAACGTCGCCAAGGCGCAGAAGGACATGTACACCACGCTGCCCGAGATGGCGCAGCGCCCGGGGGACGCCTACGACAGCCTGGTGCACGGCCGCGTCGAGAGCGTCGAGATCGACAAGCTGATGAACCGCATCCTCGCCGTGATGGTGGTGCCCTATCCGCCGGGCATCCCGGTGATCATGCCGGGCGAGCGGCTGACGAAGGCCACCAAGTCCATCCAGGACTACCTGCTGTACGCGCGCGAGTTCGACACCAGGTTCCCGGGCTTCGAGACCGACATCCACGGCCTGCGCTTCGAGCCGATCGAAGGCGGCGGCCGGCGCTACCTGGTGGACTGCGTGGTGGAGAAGAAGGCCAAGAGATAGGAGACCGACGATGACGACTGCGACTCCGAAGAAGATGACGATGATGCAGCTGACGGTGGTGGTGGCCGTCAACATGATGGGCTCGGGCATCATCATGCTGCCCACCAACATGGCGCAGGTGGGCGCGATCTCGCTGCTCTCCTGGATCGTGACCGCGCTCGGCTCGATGGCGATCGCCTACGGCTTCGCCCAGGCCGGCATCTTCAACCAGCGGCCGGGCGGCATGGCGGCCTACGCCGAGGACGCCTACGGCAAGGGCGGCTACTTCGTCACCTTCCTGCTCTACTTCTTCTCGCTCGCCATCGGCAACGTGGCGATCGCCATTTCGGCGGTCGGCTACCTCGCCGGGTTCTTCCCGGCGATGTCGGCGACGCCGATCGCGACCTGCCTCAGCGTCATCGGGCTCATCTGGCTCACCACCGTGGCGAATTTCGGCGGCCCGTCGATCACCGGCAAGCTCGGCCAGGTCACCGTCTGGGGCGTGATCATCCCGGTCGCCGGCCTGTCGATCATCGGCTGGTTCTGGTTCAAGAGCGATGTCTTCATGCAGGCCTGGAACCCGAAAGGCTTGAAGCTGCTCGAGGGCATGGGCTCGAGCATCGCGCTCACGCTGTGGGCGTTCCTCGGCATGGAATCGGCGGCGCAGAACTCCGACGCGGTGGAGAACCCGAAGCGCGACGTGCCGCTCGCCTGCATGTTCGGCACGCTCGGCGCGGCGGTGGTGTACGTTCTCTCGACCACCGTGATCCAGGGCATCGTGCCGAACGCCGAGCTCGCCAAGTCGACCGGGCCGTTCGCCGCCGCCTACGCGCAGATGTTCAACCCGACCATCGGCTCGATCATCATGGGCCTCGCGGTGCTCGCCTGCCTGGGCTCGCTGCTCGGCTGGCAGTTCACCATCGCGCAGACCGCCAAGAGCGCCGCCGCGGAGCGCCTCTTCCCGTCCGTGTTCTCGAAGGAGAACCGCCTCGGCGCGCCGGTGGCCGGCATGGTCATCATGGGCATCGTGCAGACCGGGATGGCGCTCTCGACCATCTCGCCGACGCTCTCCGAGCAGTTCAGCGCGCTGGTCAACCTCGCGGTCGTGACCAACGTCATCCCCTATATCATTTCGCTCTCGGCTCTGGCCGTGATGATGAAGGCCGCCAAGGTGAGCGACGCGGTGTTCAAGCGCAACATGGTGATTTCGGTCATCGCCACGCTCTATTCCACCTACGCGATCTTCGCCTCCGGCAAGGACGCGGTGCTGGGCGGAATGATCGTCATCGCGCTGACCTACATCCTCTACGGCTTCCTCGCGCCGCGCTTCTCCGGCGCGGCCGCCGAGGCGACGCTGCGCCCGTCCGCGCGCGCGGCGGGCGCCGCGGCTGCAGCGGTGGCGCTCGCGCTCGGGTTCGCGCTCGCGATGCTGCTGCCGTCGCCGGCGATCGCCCAGGGCGCCTCCCGCGCCCAGAGCGCCGCGCCGGTCTCCCTGGTGGACAGCGCCAAGCGCTCCGGCAAGCTCGCGCTCGGCTACTACACCAACGCGCGGCCGTTCTCCTACAACGACGAGACGGGCAAGCCGGCGGGCTACGCGGTCGAGCTGTGCCAGAAGGCCGCCGAGCTGGCGAAACAAGCCCTGGGCCTGGTCCCGGTCGAAGTGGTCTGGACCCCGGTCACGCGCGAGAATCGCGTCGCCATGCTGCGCGACGGGAAGATCCAGGTGCTGTGCGGCGAGCCGGCGACGCTCTCGGCGCGCCGCGACATGGCGTTCTCGATCCCGGTCTTCCAGGGCGGCATCGCCGCGCTGCTGCGAGGCGACGCTCCGGCGGCGCTCACCAAGGCGCTCGCGGAGCGTCCCGGGCCTGCCGGCCCGCTGTGGCGCGGCACGCCGACGCAGCAGCTGCTGCAGGCGCAGACGCTCGCGGTGGTGGCGGACTCGGTCGCCGAGAAGCAGCTCGCGGAAAGGCTGGCGAAGGTCCAGCTCACGGCGAAAGTCGTCACGGTGAAGGACTTCGCCGCCGGCGTGCAGGCCGTGCTCGAGCGCAAGGCGAGCGTGTTCTTCGGCGAGCGCTCGATGCTGCTCGACGCCGCCAAGCGCAGCGGCAAGGCCGGCGACCTGACGGTGCTCGAGCGCCGCTTCACGATCGCGCCGGTCGCCTTCGCGCTGCGGCGCGGCGACGAGGACGGCCGCCTCGGCATCGACCGGGCGCTGAGCCGCATCTATGTGATGCCGGAGTTCCGGGCGATGTACGCGAAGTGGTTCGGAGATCCCGACGAGAGCGCGGCCGCGTTCTTCCGGGCGGTTGTTCTGCCTGAATAAGGCTGCCGCCGCCGCGCTGGCGGGCGCGCTCGCCGGCGCGCTCGTCGGCGGCTGCTCGAAGGAAGCGCCGCCGCCGCCGAAGCCTGCGCCGCAGGTCACGGTGACGACCGTGACCCCGCAGACCATCCCGTACGTGATGAGCTTCGTCGCCCAGACCGAGAGCTCGCGCCAGGTGGATATCGTCGCGCGCATCTCCGGCTACCTCGACAAGATCGCCTACCGCGAGGGCGAGCTGGTGCAGGAAGGCCAGCTCCTGTTCGAGCTCGATCCGAAGCCGTTTCGGGCGCAGCTCGACGCGGCGAAGGGCGAGCTGCGCTCGCAGCAGGCGCGCCTCGCCACCGCCAGGGCCAACCTCGACCGCATCCGGCCGCTGGCGAAGATGGACGCGGTGTCGCGCGCCGACCTCGACAAGGCGCAGGGCGACTTCGACTCGGCGAGGGCGGGGGTCTTCGCCGCGCAGGCGAAGGTCAACGAGCAGGAGCTGAACCTCGGCTACACCACGATCGAGTCGCCGGTGACCGGGCTCGCCAGCCGCTCGTCGCAGCGCCAGGGCGCGTACATCAACGCCACGTCGGAGAGCGCCAAGCTCACCTACGTCGCCGCGCTGGACCCGATCTGGGTGAACTTCAGCGTCTCGCAGAACCAGACCACCAAGATGAAGGACCAGGTGGAGAAGGGGCAGATAGTCGCGCCGCCCAACCTCGACTTCGAGGTCGAGGTCGTCCTTTCCGACGGCGCGGTCTACCCGCACAAGGGCCGCATCAGCTTCTCCGACCCGTCGTTCAGCCAGGAGACGGGCTCGTTCCTGGTGCGCGCGGTGCTGCCCAACCCGGACAAGGCGTTGCGCCCCGGCATGTTCGTCACGGCGCGGCTCCACGGCGCCACCCGCCCGAACGCGATCGTCCTGCCGCAGCTTGCCGTGCAGCAAGGCTCCAACGGGCATCTCGTGTACGTCGTGAAGCCCGACGGCAACGCCGAGGTCCGTCCCGTGGTGGTCGGCGACTACCAGGGCGACAAGGACATCGTGGTCCTCACCGGGCTGCAGGCAGGCGATCGGGTCGTGGTCGACGGCGCGCTGCGCGTCACGCCGGGACAGCCCGTGAAGATCGTCGAAGCAAAAAAGTAGCGTTTCGATGTTCACGCATTTCTTCATCGACCGCCCGATCCTCTCCGCGGTCATCTCGATCCTGATCGTGCTGGGCGGCGCGGTGTCGCTGAGCGTCTCGCCGATCGAGCAGTACCCGGAGATGGCGCCGCCGCAGGTGCAGGTGACGGCGCGCTATCCGGGCGCGACCGCGGAGGTGATCGCCAATACCGTGGCCGCGCCGCTCGAGGCGCAGATCAACGGCGTCGACAACCTGCTGTACTTTTCCTCGACCGCCTCCTCGACCGGCAACCTGACGATCAGCGTCTTCTTCCGGCCGGGCAGCAACCCCGACATCAACCAGGTCAACGTGCAGAACCGCGTCAGCCAGGCGCTGCCGCTGGTGCCGCAGGTGGTGTCGCAGCAGGGCATCACGGTGGAGAAGCAGTCTTCCAGCCAGATGATGGTGCTGTCGGTCTATTCGCCCGACGAGCGCTACCAGTCCGCCTACGTGAACAACTACACCAACCTCTACGTGCTGGAGGAGCTCAAGCGCATCCCGGGCGCGAACCGCTCGGTGGTCCTGGGGCTGCCCGACATCGCCATGCGCGTCTGGCTGCAGCCCGACCGCATGGCGCAGCTCGGCATCTCGGTGCAGGAGGTGGCGAACGCCATCGAGAGCCAGAACCAGACCTTCGGCATCGGCCAGATCGGCTCGCAGCCGGCGCGGCCCGGCATCGAGCAGCAGTTCGTGGTCACCGCGCAGGGCCTGCTCACCAAGCCGGAGGAGTTCGAGGACATCATCGTGCGCGCGGCGAAGGAGGGGACCGCGATCGTGCGCGTGAAGGACATCGGCCGCGTCGAGCTCGCCAAGCGCGACTACTCCATCGCCAGCCGGCTGAACGGCAAGCTC
>Ga0075352_1000037_pt1 | contig 16854 bp, 20 predicted proteins | sample Sandmound_TuleA__FD_120092 | JGI IMG/M metagenome (GOLD analysis project Ga0075352, IMG submission 120092) | Natural and restored wetland microbial communities from the San Francisco Bay, California, USA, that impact long-term carbon... | ecosystem: Environmental > Terrestrial > Soil > Wetlands ...
CGAGGCCTGCGAGAAGCCCGCGCCCTGCTTGTGTACCGACTGCGTGGAGAACAGGCCGGGCATCTCGGCGGACAGATCCCCCAGCCGCATCGGGCTGTGATCCGCGAAGATCGGGTGGAAGGCGTTGTAGCCGATCCAGGCCTCGTCCCAGAGCACGTAGTCGCACAGGTGACCGATCTTCTCCATCACCTTGCGCACGTTGTAGACGGTGCCGTCGTAGGTCGCGAGCTGGATGCAGGCGAGGCGGAACGGGCGCTCGGCCTTCGCGCGCTCCTTGTCCTTGACGAGCGGATGGGCGCGGATCTGCTCGCGCAGACTTTTCTCGTCCCAGGCGTCCCAGTCGACCGGACCGATCATGCCGAACGGATTGCGCGCGGTCGGCAAGAAGATCGGGATCGCTCCCGCCTGGACGAGCGCTCCCTGATGCAGGGACTTGTGGTTGTTCCGGTCGAACAGCACCAGGTCGCCGCGGCGCAGCACCGCCCCGGTGACCACCTTGTTCGAGGTGCTGGTGCCGTTGAGGACGAAATAGGTCTTGTCGGCGCCGAAGATGCGTGCCGCGTTCTGCTGCGCGCGTGCCGCCGCGCCCTCGTGGATCAGCAGGTCGCCGAGGTCGACGTCGGCGTTGCACAGGTCGTTGCGGAACACCGCTTCACCGAAGTGCTTGAAGAACAACTGCCCGGCGGGCGACTTGCGGTAGAACTGCCCGCCCTGGTGCCCCGGGCAGTCGAACGCCACGGTGGCGTCGGCGTCGTAGGCAACCAGGCCGCCGAAGAACGGCGGCAGCAGGCTCATGCCGTACTTGATCAGGCTCGCCAACACCTGCTTGGCATAGAACGCCGGGGTCTGCTGCCCGAGGTAGATGTAGCCGTCGACCTCGCCCAGGCCACCGCTCACCTCGAGGCTGGAAAGGCGATGCGAGTCGGCGAGCGCCCACAGCGGCGTATGCCAGCCGAGGCGGCGCACCGAGATCGCCAGCTTGCGCGCGTGCTCGAGGCGCTCGCCGTCGACCAGGGCGATGTACGCGCCCACGCTGGCGTCCTCGGAGACGTCGCGCTCGAAGCTCTCGCTCACCTCGACTTCGAAGCGCTCGGCGGCGATGTGCTCGATCAGCTGCTTGGTCTGTGCGTCGCCCGGGTCGACGATCGCCACCACCTTCAGCAGCCTGTGGAAGGGGATGGGAATGGTGGGTGCGGGGACCGCGTGCAGGGTCATCGGACACAGGCTAGCCCTGCCCGATTCGCCTCCAAATCCTACCTTGGTCGGATTCGCAGGCTGCCGCCGGGCGCGCAAGCTTGGGCACATCGAGGGAGAGCGAAATGCGCATCGTGATCGGCAACCTGCCCGACGACGTTTCCGATGAGGGAATTCGCGAAGCGCTCAGCCCCTTTGCTCCGGTCGAGAGCATCAAGCTGGTGAAGGAAAGCGGCACGCCCTCGGCGCTGATCGAGACGGCGATGACGCGCGAGCAGGCGGAAGCGCTCGCCAAGCGCATCAACGGACGCATCTACCACGGCCGGCCGCTGCGGGCCTGGGTGCCGCTGATGGACTGGAAATAGCCGTGTTCGACCGGGTTGTCGCCGCGCTGTTCGGCGGCGGACGTGGGCCTGCCGACGACGCGGCGGACCGCGAGCTGATCGCCGAGATGATCGAGGGCGTGGTCGATGCCGTCGAGCCGCGCGTGCGCCTGGAGAGCCGCTACCGCGACAAGCTCGCGCCCGGCATCAAGGCGGCCATCGCCTACCTGCGGGCGATCGGGCGCGAGGGCCTGGAGCCGGTGCTGCTAACGCGCGCGGCGTGGAACGACGACCCGCGTGTGAACGCCTTCTTTGCTACCGCGGACGACGTGCCGCGCTGCCTGGGACGCAGCAAGGAGCTACGCGGGTTCTTCGACAACCCGGCCAACGCCGCGCAGCAGGAGGCGTTCGCGCTGCTGGGCATGTTGAAAGAGGAGCGCACGGTATTCGGCGCCGAGCTGCAGGGCGACACGCTGCGGCAGGACGTCGCGCAAGTCTCGGTGAGCTTTTCCGGCCACCGGCTGCTCGCCCCGGCCGCGACGCTCGCGGCGGCGCGCCTGGAAATCGGCCGGCGCCTGATCCTGCGCCTCGCGCAGGTCGCGCTCTCCCGCATCGTCGCGCTCGACATGAAAGCGACCGAGCTGCAGCAGCACAAGGCCTATCTCGCCGCGCGCCTGCGGGTGCTCAACCTCGCCCGCGACGGCATGGAGGGCATCGTCAAGGATCCAGCGACCCTGGCCGGCGACATCAAGGCGGTGGAGACCGAGCTGAAGGGCACCGTCGAGGGGTACATCGAGACCAAGGGCAGCCTCGCCACGATGGATGGCTACCTCAAGCGCATCGGCGAAGTGTTCTCCCATCCCGAGCAGCACCTCGCGCTGACCCATACGCCCCTCAACCTGACCCGGATGGGGATCAAGACCGACGACACGTCCGGCGCGGTGAATGCCCTCAGCCTCACCGAGCTGACCATCGGCGAGAAGACGAAGGCGGCGATCGCCATCGTGCGCTGCCCGCGCAGCGAGCTGCCGCCGAAAGAAGACCTCATCGCCCAGGCCGAGCGCTACCTCTGAGGGCGCGCAGAGTTGCTATAATCCGCGCCTTTCGCCGAAACCCCGGAACGACACATGTCCAGAGTCTGCCAGGTCACCGGCAAGAAGCCGATGAAGGGCCACTTCGTCTCGCACGCCAACAACAAGACGATCCGCACCTTCGAGCCCAATCTCCACTACCGCCGCTTCTGGCTCGAAAGCCAGAGCCGCTGGGTGCGCCTGCGCGTCTCCACCGCCGGCCTGCGCCGCATCGACAAGCTCGGCGTCGAGGCCGTGCTGGCCGAGATCAGCGCCCGGAAGAAAGCGAAGGCCTGACCATGCGCGAAAAGATCAAGCTCGAGTCCTCGGCCGGCACCGGCCACTTCTACACCACCACCAAGAACAAGCGCACCACGCCGGACAAGCTCGAGATCAAGAAATACGACCCCAAGGCGCGCAAGCACGTCCTCTACAAGGAAGCGAAGCTGAAGTAGCGGGTCGCGCTGCTACGCGACGGCGTACGAGCGCAGCCGCCGGGAGAAATCGACCAGCGACGCGACGCCGCTCGTCTCCGCGCGGTGACACCAGTCCTGCAGTTGCCGCAGGAGCTGTTCCTTCGACGCGTTCGAACGCCCCCACAGGCTGCCCAGCTCCTGACGCATGGCGACCAGCGTGCTGAGGGCACGGGACTTCTTCAGCGCCTCGGTCAGGTGGGTCTTCTCGGCGCCGGCCAGCGCCTGACCGCGCAGTAGCGCGCGCTTGAGCGAGCGCAGCACCTCGGCGTCGCCCGGCGACCAGTGGCGCAGGCGCTGCATCTCTTCGGCGTAGGTGCGCTGCATCGACTTGGCGTAGCGGGACAGCACGTCGTAGCGGTTGGCAATGACGGCGTAGAGCGTGTCGTAGTCGGCGGCGGGCTTGGGCGAGGCGAAGCGCGGCCGCGGCGCGACCTTCTTCACCGTCGCGAGCCCGAGGCTCTCCAGGATGCGGATATAGCCCCAGCCGAGGTCGAACTCGAACCATTTCACGGAGAAGCGCGCCGAAGCCGGAAAGGCGTGGTGGTTGTTGTGCAGTTCCTCGCCGCCGATCAGGATGCCGATCGGAACGATGTTGCGGCTGGCGTCGGGGGCGGGCACGTCCCAGCTGCGGTAGCCGAAAAAGTGGCCGATGCCGTTGATCACGCCGGCGGCCCAGAACGGAATCCAGACGATCTGCGTCAGCAGGATCAGCATGCCCGGCAGCAGGCCGAACAGGGCGATGTTGACCGCGCCCATCAGGAACAGCCCGTGGATCGAGTGCCGCCCGTAGACGTTGCGCTCGACCCAGTCATCCGGCGTGCCGTGACCGTAGCGCTCCATCGTCTCCTTGTTGAAGGCCTCCTTCACGTACAGGAACACGCCCAGCCAGAGCACACGGTTGATGCCGAAGATTTGCGGGCTGTGCGGATCGTCGGGGGTCTCGCACTTGGCGTGGTGCTTGCGGTGAATGGCCGCCCATTCCTTGGTGACCATGCCGGTGGTCAGCCACAGCCAGAGGCGGAAGAAATGCGCGACCACGGGATGCAGGTCCAGCGCGCGGTGCGCCTGGTGACGATGCAGGAAGATGGTGACCGACGCGATGGTGACGTGGGTGAGCGCGAGCGCGACGAGCACGTAGCCCCACCAAGGCAGGTTCAGCAGGCCGGAAAACAGTACGGATTCGATCATCGGTAGCGGGTTGCCCTGTCGTCGTTATTGAGTGGCGCGGCCATTCTACGCGAATGGCAGTCGCGAGTGTCAGGATGACCCAAGGCCCTGCCGCATAATGCATTTCTTACCAAGTTTCACGGCTTTCGGTGCTCGAAGACCGCGGCAAAAAACGCGTCGGTACCGTGGCGGTGCGGCAAGAGCTTGAGGTACTCCCCTGTAGTGAGGGCGATCCGCTGCGTTTCAAGCAGCTTTTCGCAGGAAACAGGCTTGAATTCCGGCTGCGCGGCGGCGAAAGCCGCGGCGATCGCCTCGTTTTCCTGCTCGAGGATGCTGCAGGTGGCATAGACGAGCCGCCCTCCGGGCTTCACCAGGCGGCTCGCCGCGGCGAGGATCCGGGCCTGCTTCGCCGCCAGCTCGCCGATCGCCGGCTCGCCGTAGCGCCATTTCAGCTCGGGATTGCGCCGCAGGGTACCGAAGCCGCTGCACGGCGCGTCCACCAGCACCCGGTCGAGCTTACCGGCGAGCCGCTTCACGCGCGCGTCCTGCCCTGCAGCGAGAACCACCGCATGCACGTTGGTGATGCCGGCGCGCGCCGCGCGCGGCGCGAGCGCCGCCAGGCGCTTGGGCGAGGTGTCGAAAGCGTAGATGCGGCCGGTGCCGCGCATGAGCGCCGCGGCGGCCAGAGTCTTGCCGCCGGCGCCGGCGCAATAATCGGCGATCATCTCGCCGCGACGCGGGGCGAGCAGCCAGGCGATGAGCTGGCTGCCCTCGTCCTGCACCTCGACCAGCCCTTCCTTGAACAGCGGATGACGGTTGATCGGCGGCCTGCCGTTCAGGCGGATGCCCGCGGGCGAGTACGGTGTCGCACGCGCTTCGAGGCCGTCGGCCTGCAGCCTCGTCAGCGCTTCGTCGCGGCCGATGCGAGCGAGGTTGACCCGCAGGTCGAGCGGCGCGGGATTCGCCAGCGCCTGCGCGAGCCGCAGCGCCTCGGCCTCCCCTTGCGCGCCGGCGAGGCGCGACCAGAGCCAGTCCGGCAGCTCCGCGCGCACCGCGAGTGGAAGCTCCTCGCCGCTCGCGCTGCGCAAGCGGCCGATGAGGTCCTCGTCGAACAGGCCCGCCAGCGAGCGGCCCGAGAATCCCAGGACCCGCACCAGCGCGGCGGCGATGAGCAGGCGCGGCTCGGCGGAGCCGGCCGCCGCCTCGAGCGAGCGCTTGCGGCGCAGCACGGCGAACACGGCCTCGGCGACGAATGCGCGCTCGTTCTGGCCGAGAGCGCGATGGCTTCGAAAGTAACGCGACAGGGTTTCGTCGGCGGGACCGGTGAAGCGCAGCACCTCGGTCGCCGCGGCGATCGCGTGGGCGAGCAGCGCCGGCGTCAGCCTCGCGGCCTCCTTCACTGGCGCGAGATGCGCTTCGCTACGTGCTCACAACGCTTGCCGTCGCGCTCCACGTGCACGAGCTTCACCGGCAAGCCGAAATCCGCCGCCACCCAGAGCGACGCCGTGTCCTTCTTGCCCGGCTCGGTGCGGCGCGTGATCTTCACCGCGTCGAATTCCCCGGCCGGCGTCTGCACCCGCTCGCGAGGGCCGACGTCGTACTCGTGGCGCGACTGCCCCTTGCCGTCGAAGATGCTGAGCTTCATGTACTTGGCGCGACCGGGCATCAGCGTCACGGCGAGCAGGAACGAGAGCCGGTCCTGGCTGTTCGGCGGCATCTCCTCGCTGCCTTTGTGGCCGGAAGACTGCATGGTGATGGTCTGCGCCTTCCAGTCGAACCAGACGCGCGCCGTGGCCCGGCCGGTGCGCTCGTCGGCGAATTCGAGCGGCTGCAGCACCCCGTCCTTGATGCTGCCGCGGCTGCTGCGCTTGACGCTGCCGAGCAACGCGAAGATGCCCTTGCCCTTGGAAGTCTCGGTCATCTGATAGCTGCCCCCCGAGATCTCCAGGCGCTCGGTCACCTCGCCAATCTCGGTCCCCTCGCAGGTGACGTCGAACTGGATCTCGAAGTTGCCCTGCAGCGGGGCCGGCGCCGCGCCCGCCGCGAGCGCGGCGAGGCTAGTCAGCAGAAACCACGAGCTGCGCATCGTCTCCCTTCACCGTGACCACGCCATTCTGCACACGCAGCCTGCCGTCGAGGAACCAGCGCACGGCGCGCGGGTAGATCACGTGCTCCTGCTGGAGGACGCGCGCCGCCAGGCTCTCGGCGCTGTCTTCCGGCCGCACGCGCACCGCGGCCTGGATCACGATCGGGCCGTGATCCACTTCGGCGGTCACAAAGTGCACCGTGCAGCCATGCACCTTCACGCCGGCGGCGAGCGCGCGCGCGTGCGTGTCGAGGCCGGGGAACGAAGGCAGCAGCGCCGGGTGGATGTTGAGCAGCCGGCCCTGAAAGCGCTGCACGAACCCCGCGCCGAGAACGCGCATGAAGCCGGCGAGCGCCACGAGGCGCGGCGAGAAGGTCTCGATCTCGCGCTCGAGCGCCGCCTCGAAGCTCTCGCGCGACGGAAAGCGCCGGTGCTCGACCACGCGCGTCGCGATGCCGCGCGAGCGTGCGAATTCCAGCCCTTTCGCCTCGGCCGCGTTGCTGATCACCGCCGATACCGCCACGCCCGCCTCGACCAGGGCACGCAGGTTGCTGCCGCGGCCGGAGATGAGTACGACCACCGACATCAGGACACCCGCCCGATGCGCCAGCCGTCCTGCTCGAGCAGCGCCAGCACGCCCTTCCCGCCGTAGAGATGCAGCGCGCCGAGCGCCACAAAGGCGCCGCCGCGCCGCAGCTCGCGCTGCACGCGGAAGGCCATCACCACGTTGCGGTCGTGGATGATGCGCTTGGTCAGCATGGCCTGGTAGGTCGCGATCTCGCCGTGGCGCGCGATGAACTGCTCGCGCAGCCGCCAGATCCCCTGCAGATCGCCCGCGAGGTAGCTTTCGAGCGTGCGCTCGGCGAGCTCGAGCAGCTCGTCGCGATGCGCGAGGCTGTGCTTGAGGAGAGCGACCTGGGCCGCCATCGGCATCTCGTCGAAGGTGAAGATCTGCTCTTCGACTCCCTCGATCTGGAACACGGGCATGCGGCGCGTGCGGGCCATGGCGGCAAGGCGCGCGTCGGGCGTGGTGCCGGCGCCGCCGCGCGAATCGCGCAGGTTGAGCAGCACTCCCCAGGGCTTCAGCTTGTTGACGAATTCGCGCGACAAGCCGATCGGCTGCAGCTGCGCGAGCACGCGCTCGAAGTCCTCGGCGCCGATCTTCTCCTCGAGCGTCTGCCCGTCGAGGAACATGGCCGCCTCGATGAACCGCTCGCTCGCGTATCGGTCGGCCAGGAATTCGAGCATCAGGCTGGAGGCGCGAGCGAACGCGGCCTGCACCGGCTCCGGCAGTCCCTCGAGGCGCGGGTCGGCGACGTGGATCGTGCCGTAGACATGACTCTGCGGGCTGCCTTTCCTGCTCACTGCCCAGAGCAGGCCGCGATCGAACCGGGTCGCCCCCCAGGAGGGGTAAACCCAGCTCAGCAGGGCGGCAAGGACGAAGTCGCGTCGCTTCATCCGGGGCGGATCATCGCCTCGGCACGCACCCAGCGGTCGAAGTCCTCTTCGCTGACGTAGCCGAGCGCGAGCGCCGCCTCCTTCAGGGTCGTGCCCTCGTGATGCGCCTTCTTCGCGATCTCGGCCGCGCGGTCATAGCCGATGTGCGGCGAGAGCGCGGTCACGAGCATCAGCGAGCCGGCGACGAGGCCCCGGATCACCGCCTCGTTCGGCTCGATGCCGCGCGCGCAGTGCTCCTCGAACGAGCGGCAGCCGTCGGCGAGCAGCCGCGCGCTCTGCAGGAAGGCGTTGATGACCATCGGCTTGTAGACATTGAGCTCGAGGTGCCCGGAGGCGGCGCCGATATTGAGCGCGACGTCGTTGCCCATCACCTGGGCGCACAGCATGGTCAACGCCTCGGCCTGGGTCGGGTTGACCTTGCCCGGCATGATCGAGCTGCCAGGCTCGTTCTCGGGCAAGCGCAGCTCGCCCAGGCCCGAGCGCGGGCCCGAGGCGAGCAGGCGGATGTCGTTCGCGATCTTGAACAGCGCCGCGGCGAGCGTCTTCAGCGCGCCGTGCGCGAAAGCGAGCGCCTCGTGTCCCGCCAGCGCGGCGAACTTGTTGGCCGCAGGCTTGAAGGAAAGAGAAACCTCCTTGGAAACGAAAACGCAAACCCGCTCGGCAAACTGCGGGTGGGTGTTCAGGCCGGTGCCGACTGCGGTGCCGCCGATCGCGAGCTCGCACAGCCCGGCCTGCGCGGCGCTGATCGCCGCCTGCGCGTGCCCGAGCTGCGCCACGTAGCCGGAGAACTCCTGGCCGAGCGTCAGCGGCGTCGCGTCCTGGAGATGCGTCCTGCCGATCTTGACGATGCGCGAGAACGCCTCGCTCTTGGCAGCGAGCGTCTTCTTCAGCTGTTCCACAGAGCCAACTACGTCCTGCGTGGCCAGCGCGGCGGCAATGTGCATCGCGGTAGGGAAGACGTCGTTCGACGACTGTCCCAGGTTGACGTCGTCGTTGGGATGCACCAGCCGCTTCTGGCCGCGCTCGCCGCCGAGCAGCTCGGAGGCGCGGTTGGCGAGCACCTCGTTGACGTTCATGTTGCTCTGGGTGCCCGAGCCCGTCTGCCAGACCGAGAGCGGGAACTCGTCGTCGTGCCTGGCGTCGAGGACCTCCTGCGCGGCGCGCTGGATCGCGTCCGCCTTCTTCGCGTCGAGGAGCTTCAGCCCCGCGTTGACCCCGGCGGCGGCCTTCTTGACGCGCGCCAGGGCGTAGACCACCGGCAGCGGCATGCGCTCGCTCGAGATGCGGAAGAAGCGACGACTGCGCTCGGTCTGCGCGCCCCACAGCCGGTCGGCCGGCACCTCGATCGGCCCGAAGCTGTCCTTCTCGGTACGCGTGCCGCTCATGGCGGCCGTAATGTTACTTCTTCAGCAGGCTGCGCAGCATCCAGGCGTTCTTTTCGTGGATGTCCATGCGCTGCGTCAGGAGGTCGAGCGTCGGCTGGTCGCTGGCCTGCTCGGCGATCGGCAGCACCGAGCGCGCGGTGCGCACTACGGCCTCCTGCGCTGCGATCAGGAGCTGCACCATCTTCTCCGCCTTCGGCACGCCGTCGGTCTCCTTGATCGAGCCGAGCTTCAGGTACTCCTTGTAGGTGCCGGGCGCGTAGTGGCCGAGGGCGCGGATGCGCTCGGCAATGAGGTCGATCGCGTTCCAGGCCTCGGTGTACTGCTCCATGAACATGATGTGCAGCGTCTGGAACATCGGCCCCTCGACGTTCCAGTGGAAATTGTGGGTCTTCAGGTAGAGCAGGTAGGTGTCGGCCAGCATCCGCGACAGACCCTGGGCGATGACCCCGCGCTGCTTGGTGGAAATCCCGGTATCGATCTTCATAGCCGCAGGTTAAGACCCACCCCGGGGGTGGGTCTAGTGGATTCTTCATATCGGCCCGATAATCGCGCTCCATGGCCTTGCCCCTCGTCTACTCCCTCACCGCCGCAGGACATGAAGCCCTATCGTCGGATGTCGGCGGGGGCGATTTCCCCCTCGAGGTCAATTTCCCCCAGGACTACCGCCGGATCCTCGCCATGATCGAGGTCGGCGGCCACATCGAGGTGATCCGCGGGCGGCTGCGCCGCTTCCCCGACCGCCTGATCGAAGAATGGCTGAAGGAGCTCGAGGAGCTGGGAATGCTCGAGTCGCACGAGGCGGGCGACCTCGACGCGATCACTTTCAGCGGCGCGCCCCTGCCGCTGCTGCCGCCGCTCTCGGACGAGGACCGCAAGCGCCTGGCCAAAACCACGGTGGTCGCGGGCGCGACGCTGCTGCGCTCGGGATCCTTCCTCTCGGCCGACCGGATCGCCAACCTGGCGCCGCTTGCCAAGACGCCGGCCGAGACCGTGATCCTGCTGGTGGAGGACGACCCCGATCAGTCGGCGCTGGCGGAGCTGCGGCTAACCATGGCGGGGTACCAAGTGCACAGCGTGGATCGAGCGAAGGCGCTCTCGAGCTACTTGCGCCAGCAGAAGCGCCCCGACCTGCTGCTTCTCGATGTCATGCTTCCGGACGGCAACGGCTTCGACATCCTCGCCCAGCTGCGCGGACGCCCGGAATTCTCCACGCTGCCGATCGTGCTGCTGACGGCGAAGACCGAGCTGAAAGACATCCGCAACGGGCTCGCCCTCGGCGCCGACGGCTACATCACCAAGCCCTACAGCAAGAACCAGCTCGCCGAGGTCATGGGCCACGTGCTCAAGCACTAAAGCTAAAAGGCAGCACTAGCGTCAGGTCAGGTCGAAGACCAGCACCTCGGCCCGCTCGCCGCCCTCGATTTCGATCATGCCCTCATCGGTCTTGAGGGCATCGCCCGCCTCCAGCCGGTGGCCGTTGACGGTGACGTCGCCGCGCGCCACATGGACGTAGCCTCTTCCGTTCTTGAGGTCGTAGCTCGCGTTCTCGCGCCCGTCGAACAGCCCGGCGTAGATCAGCGCGTCCTGGTGGATCGTCACCGAGCCGTCGGCGCCGTCGCGCGAGGCGATGAGGCGCAGCCGGCCGCGCTTCTCCTCCGGCGTGAAATGCTTCTGCTCATAAGAGGGAGCCATGCCGGTGATGCTGGGCTCGATCCAGATCTGCAGGAAGTGCGTGGTCCCCGCCTTCTCGTAGTTGTACTCGCTGTGGCGCACGCCGCTGCCCGCGCTCATGCGCTGCACGTCGCCCGGAACGATGGTCGAGCCGTTGCCCATCGAGTCCTTGTGGCCGAGCGCGCCCTCGAGCACGTAGCTGATGATCTCCATGTCGCGGTGGCCGTGCGTGCCGAAGCCCGACCCCGCCTTGACCCGGTCCTCGTTGATGACGCGCAGCGGCCCGAACCCCATGTGCGCGGGGTCGTAGTAATCCGCGAACGAGAAGCTGTGGTACGAGTCGAGCCAGCCGTGGTTGGCGTGGCCGCGCTCGCCGCTACGCCGGACTTGTTCCATTGCTCTTGCTGGCGATCTCCTGGTGCACTTTGGCCATGTCGAGCGTCTTCGCCTGGGTGATCACCTGCTCGAGCGCCGTGCCGGGCAGCGCGCCTGCCTGCTGAAACAGGATCACTTTCTCGCGGAACACCATCAGCGTCGGGATCGAGCGGATGCCGAAAGCGCCGGCGAGCTCCTGCTGCTCGTCGGTGTTGACCTTGGCGAACACCACGTCGGGATGCGCGTCCGACGCCTTCTCGTAGACCGGGGCGAAGCCCTTGCACGGACCGCACCACGGCGCCCAGAAATCGATGATCACCATCGGGTTGTCGGTGACCGTCTTCTCGAAGTTGTCCTTGGTGAGATCGATCGTCGCCACGCGCGCCTCGCAAAAAAGGGGTGAGTGTACTCTAGACAATCATGCCCACAGGCCGGTTCGCGCCCTCGCCGAGCGGGCCGCTGCACTTCGGCTCCCTGGTCGCCGCGCTGGCCAGCTGGCTCGACGCGCGCGCGGCCGGCGGCCGCTGGCTGGTGCGCATCGAAGACCTCGACCAGCCGCGCGTGCAGCGCGGCGCGGCCGACGAAATCCTGCGCACGCTCGATCGTCTCGGCCTATGTTGGGATGGCGAGGTGATTTTCCAGAGCCGCCGCACGGCGCTCTACGAGCAAGCCCTCACCCGGCTCGAGGGGACTTACCTGTGCGCTTGCTCGCGACGGGAAATCGCCGACTCCGCGCTCGCGCTCGCCGCCGACGGCGCTCAGGTCTATCCGGGCACCTGCCGCGCCGGCCTCCCCGCCGGCAGGAGCGCCCGCGCGCTCCGGGTGCGTGTCGCGGGAACGGTCTCTTTCGTCGACCGCGTGCAGGGATCGCTGAGCCAGGATCTGGCGCGCGAGGTCGGCGACTTCGTCCTGCGCCGCGCCGACGGGCAGTTCGCCTACCAGCTCGCGGTGGTGGTCGACGACGCGGACCAGGGCGTGAGCGACGTGGTGCGCGGCGCCGATCTGCTCGACTCGACGCCGCGGCAGCTCTATCTGCAGCGCCTGCTCGGGCTCCCGACCCCGCGCTATCTGCACGTGCCTGTCGCGCTCGACGCAAGCGGCGACAAACTCTCCAAGCACACGGGCGCCCACGCGATCGGGCGGGAAGATCTGCGCCGCGCCCTGCTCTTCCTCGGGCAGCCGCCCAGCGACACGCTCGCCGAGGCGGTGCGCGCGTGGGACCCGCGCCTCATTCCCGCGCGACGCGCGCGGGAAGCACCACGGTAGCGAGCGAGGCCAGCACCAGCAGCGCGGCCCCGTATTCCGCCGCGCTCGGCCGCTCGCCGAGGAACAGCATGCCGCTCAGCACGCCGACCACCGGGATGACGAGCATGCTGAGCGAGAACACGGTGACCGAGACCGAGGTGGCGATCTTGATCCAGGCCCAGTGCGCCCAGGCGAAGGCGATGAAAACGTTGTAGGCCACGCCAAGCCAGGCCCGCGGGCCGACGTCGCCGAGGATGCGCCAGTCCTCGAAGAGCAGCGAGCCGGCAATGACCGGCACGCCGCCGAGCAGCATGATCCAGGCGGTATAAGGCCCGGCGGGCATTGCGATCGGATAGCGCTTCTGCAGCACGACTCCGAGCGCCCAGGTGAACGCGGCGCCGAGCGCGAGCAGCGAGCCAAGCGGTGCACCGCCGAGCCCCGCCGCCGCCTCGCCCAGCAGCAGGGCAAGCCCGCCCAGGCCGAGCACCAGCCCGGCGATCTTGCGCGACGTCAGTCGCTCGCCCAGCAGCCAGACCGAGAGCGGCACCGCGAGGACCGGCATGGTGTAGGCGAGGATCGCCGCGCGCCCCGAGGCGATCATGGTCAGCCCATAGGCGACGAGCAGGTTCCAGCAGGTGATGTTGAAGAACGCGAGCAGCATGAGGCGCCGCCACTGTCCCGCCGGCACCGCCAGCTTCTGCCCGCCGGCACGCAGCACGAGGAAGAGCACCGCGCAGCCCAGGCCGAGGCAGAGCGAGCGGAACACCCACGGCGTCACCTCGTGCAGCGCGACCTTCATCGCGCTCCAGTTGAACCCCCAGGCGAAGGTGAGACCCGCCAGCACCCACCAGAGGCGCGGCGGCAGCCGGTCGGCGTCGGCCATCAGCGCGAGACCCGCAGCGGCAGCGAGTGCACCCCGCGCAGGACCATCGAGTCGACCCAGCGCAGCGGCTCCTCGTTCGCCAGCGAGAGCCGCCGCCAGCGCGACAGCACCGCGGGCAGCGCGACCTGGCCCTCGAGCCGGGCGAGCGGAAAGCCGAGGCAGATGTGCGCGCCGAAGCCGAAAGTGAGATGCGGCACGCCGTGGCGGCGCAGGTCGAGCCGGTCCGGATCCGGAAAGGCGCGCGGATCGCGGTTGGCGGCGTTCATCATCAGGAAGACGCGATCGCCCGCTTGCAACTTTTGGCCGTGCAGCTCGCGCTCGCCCTGGACGATGCGCACCTGGGCGCCGATCGGCCCGTCATAGCGGAGCAGCTCTTCGACGGCGGCGGGTGCGAGCGAGGCGTCGGCGCGCAGCCGCGCCAGCTCCTCGGGAAAGCGCAGCAGCGCCTGCAGGCCGTTGGCGATGTAGTGGGCGGTCGTCTCGTGCCCGGCGAAGAGCAGCAGCGCGCACATCGCCACCAGCTCCTCCTCCGACAGCCGCTCGCCGTCGTCCTCGAGGTGCACCAGCGCGCTCAGCAGATCGGCCTGGGGCGCGGCCCGGCGCGCGAGCACCAGCGCGTGGAAGAACTCCATCATCTCGCGCGTCGCCTGCTCGGCGCGGTCGTACTTGCCTCGCGCTTCGCGGGCGCTGCCGATGAAGAGCGCCATCTCGTCGGAGAGCTCCTTCAGCCGCGGCAGGTCGGCGCGCGGCACGCCGAGCGTGTCCATGATGACCAGCGCCGGCAGCGGGCTCGCGAACTCGGCGACGAAATCGAGGCTCTCGCGCTCGCCGATCCGCTCGAGCAGCCATTGCGTGGTCGACTCGATCCCGGGCTTGAGCGCCTGAATGGAGCGCGCGTTGAACACCTTGGCGGCGAGCCGGCGCAGGCGCGTGTGGTCGGGCGGGTCGCGAAACACCATCCAGCGCGTCAGGCAGGCCTGCAGCGCCGCCATGCGGCTCGCTTCGGGCGAGGCGGCGAAGAACGGGGTCAGGCGATCGGAGGAGAGCGTCAGGTCGAGGCAGGCCGCGCGGACGTCTTCATAGCGCGTCAGCACCCAGGCGCGTAACTGCGCGCTCCAGTGCGCCGGATCCTCTTCCTGCATGCGCCGGTAGAGCGGAAACGGGTCGGCGAGGACGGCAGGGTCGTCCGGTCGGTAAACCAGCGCCATGGTTTCAGTTTAGGGGCGGAGGAAGCACTAACTTTTGAACTGACCCGCAATCGTTTGTGCGATACATCAATCACTTATGCTGCACTGCACAAACACCTTGACTTCCGAGGCGATAGGCCTAAAATGCGAATTGTTGCAATGCACAAAACCCACCAGGAGCTAAACATGTACGTGACCCCGGAACAAATCCAAGCGGCCAACAAGGCCAATGTGGAGGCGCTCCTCGCCGTGGCGAATGCCCAGTTCTCGGCATTCGAGAAGCTGGCGAACATCAGCGCCGGCGCCGTCAAAAGCGCCTTCGAAGACTCTATCGCCAACACCCGCGCCCTGCTCGGCGCCAAGGACGTGCAGGAGTTCGTGAGCCTGCAGAATGCCTTCGCGCAGCCGGCCATCGAGAAGGCCATCGCCTACTCGAAGAGCGTCTACGAAGTGGCGACCGAAGCCAACGGCGAGCTGTCCAAAGTGGCCGAGCGCCGCGTCGCGGAGTGGAACGAGAACTTCGTTTCCCTGCTCGACAAGGTGTCGAAGAACTCGCCGGCCGGCTCGGACGTCGCCGTGGCCGCGGTGAAGTCGATGCTTGCCGCCGGTAACGCGGCATACGACAACTTCACCAAGGTCACCAAGCAGGCGACCGAGATCGCGGAAGCGAACGTCGCCGCCGCGACCGAGACGGTGAAGGGCCTCGCCAAAGCAAAAAAAGCCGCCTGAGCGCCAAACCGGGCCGGAAGCAGAAAAAACCGGCCCGATCTAGCGCGAGGAAAGCGAAGAAGGCAGCAAGGAAAGCCCGCCGCTAGGCGGGCTTTTTTATTTGTAGGGGAACCCGGCCTCGCCGACGGCGCTGCGGAGCGCTTGCATGGCCTGGTCGACGTCGGCGGGGTCGCCGCGCACCCCGAGCTCGACGTGGATACGGCTGCCGTCGGCGCCCATGGAGGGCAGGCTGAAGACCTTGATGGCGGGAAAAGCGGCCTCCACGGCCTTCATCGCCGGGATGAGCTGGCTCTCGCCGGCCTCGAACACCAGGATCGACGCCTCGCCCCACTTCTGCGAATCGAAGCGCTCGCGGTAGCGGGTATCGAGCACCCACTCGGCCATCGGCCACGCCATCTGCGGAAAGCCCGGCACGAAATGGTGCTCGGCGAGCGAGAAGCCCGGGATGCGGTTCACCGGGTTGGGAATGATGAGGGCGCCGGCGGGAAATTCGCCCATCGCCAGGCGCTCCGGCGTGGTCTCGCCGCCGAAGCGGCCGCGAATTTCCTTCTCCGCTTCCGGGTGAAGTCTCAGCTGAACACCCCAGGCAGCGGCTGCGCACTGGCGCGTGTGATCGTCGGGCGTGGCACCGATCCCGCCGAAGCTGAAGACGACGTCCTTCGTCGAAAAAGAGCTCTTCAGCGCGGCGGTGAGGCGCGCGGGGTCGTCGCCGAGATACTGGGCCCAGGAAAGACGCAGCCCTCGCTTCGCGAGGGCCCCGATGAGGAACGTCAGATGCTTGTCCTGGCGCTTGCCGACGATGATCTCATCGCCGATGATGAAAGCGCCGAACAATCAGGCTGCCTTCTTTGCCCAACTCTGGAGATCCTCCAGGCCGCCGATGTGCTTACCGTTGACGAAGACCTGCGGCACGGTGCCGCGGCCGGTAATCGCGCCGACGACGCGCGAGCGGTCGCTGTGGTCGAGCTTCACCTCGGAATACGCGTATCCCAGGTCCTTGAGAAGCGCCTTGGCCTTGGTGCAGTAGCCGCAGCCTTCGCGCGTCAGGATGGCGACCTGGTCGGGCTTCTTCGCCTTCGGGTTGAGGTAGTTCAGCATCGTGTCCGCGTCGGATACCTCGAACGGGTCGCCGGGCTTCTCCGGCTCGATGAACATCTTCGCGATCACGCCGTCCTTCACCAGCATCGAGTAGCGCCACGAGCGCTTGCCGAAGCCGAGCTCGCTCTTGTCGACCAGCATGCCCATCTTCTCGGTGAACTCGCCGTTGCCGTCCGGCACCATCAGGATGTTGCCGCACTCCTGCGTGCGCGCCCACTCGTTCATGACGAAGGCGTCGTTGACCGAGACGCAGACGATGCGGTCGACGCCGTTGGCGAAGAACGCCGGCGCGAGCTCGTTGTAGCGCGGCACGTGCGTCGAGGAGCAGGTGGGCGTGAACGCCCCCGGCAGGGAAAACATCACCACGGTCTTGCCCTGGAAAAGGTCGTCCGTCGTCAGCGTCTTCCAGTCGCTCTCGGTGCGGGAACGGAAGCTCGCCTGCGGAACCTTCTGGCCTTCGCGACTCTGCAGCATGTTTCGATCTCTCCTAAAGAATCAGAGACCGAG
>Ga0075352_1000038_pt1 | contig 16848 bp, 15 predicted proteins | sample Sandmound_TuleA__FD_120092 | JGI IMG/M metagenome (GOLD analysis project Ga0075352, IMG submission 120092) | Natural and restored wetland microbial communities from the San Francisco Bay, California, USA, that impact long-term carbon... | ecosystem: Environmental > Terrestrial > Soil > Wetlands ...
GATGACGTCGGTCAGCACCATGTCCTCGGCCTGCAAGCTGTGCGCGAGCACCGCCGGCGAGAACTCCTCGGCAATGCCATGGAGGCTTTGTTCCAGAGCGCTCATCGTCTGCGGAAAAGCGGCTGCGGACGCGTCGCCGATGCCTGGTACGACTCGCTGAAGTCGCCGAAAGCGGCGAGCGCCTGGGCAGCGTCCTCGCCTTCGCGCAGCTCGAAGGCGTCGAAGCCGCAGCTCTCGAGGAAGAAGAGATGGTCGCGGGTGATCTGGCCGACCGCGCGCAGCTCGCCCCTGTAGTCGTAGCGCTCGCGCAACAGGCGGCCGATGCTGAAGCCGCGGCCGTCGCCGAACTTGGGAAAGCTCACCTCGACGCGCGAGGCGGTGGCGAGCTCGTCCGCTACCGAGGCGGGATCGTCGGCGGGCGCGAGCCGGACGACTTTCTCGTCAGGCGAGGACGGCGTCTCGCTGGCGACTCGGCGACCGATGATCAGCCTTGCCATAGACCTTTTCCTTGAAGGGCTGCACTCCGATGCGTTGCACGACGTCGATGAACCGCTCCACGTCGCTGTCGCGGTGCTCGAGGTAGCACTCGATCAGCTTCTCGATCACGTCCGGGACCTCGGCGCGCGCGAACGACGGCCCGAGCACCTTGCCTAACGCGGCGCCGGGCCCGCCTGAGCGGTTTCTTCCTTGATTGCCGCCGACCTGGACCTGGTACCACTCCTCGCCGTTCTTATCGACGCCGAGGATGCCGATGTGGCCGACGTGGTGATGGCCGCAGGCGTTCATGCAGCCGGAAATGTTGAGGTCGAGCTCGCCGATGTCGAACAGATAGTCCAGGTCGTCGAACCTGCGCTGGATCGCTTCCGCGACCGGGATCGACTTGGCGTTGGCGAGGGCGCAAAAGTCGCCGCCCGGGCAGCTGATGATGTTGGTGAGCAGGCCGATGTTCGGCGTCGCCAGGCCGAGCGCGCGCGCCTCGCGCCACAGCTCGGGCAGCCGGTCCTGGCGCACGTCGGCGAGGATCAGGTTCTGCTCGTGGGAGACGCGCAGCTCGCCGAAGGAGTAGCGGTCGGCGAGATCGGCGATCGCCTCCATCTGGTCGGAGCTGACGTCGCCCGGCGGCACGCCGGTCTTCTTCAGCGACAGCGTCACCGCCGAGTAGCCCGGCACCCGGTGCGGGTGCACGTTGCGCTTGTGCCAGGAAGCAAAACCAGGGACAGACCACGTTTTCGATGAGAAAACGTGGTCTGTCCCTGATTCATATTGCGGCCGGGAAAAGCGCTCGGCGACGCGCTCGACCTCCGCGTGCGTCAGCGTCGCCGGCCCGTGCTTGAGGTGCAGCCACTCCTCTTCGACCTCCTCGCGAAGGCGCTCGAGGCCGCGCTCCTTCACCAGGATCTTGATGCGCGCCTTGTGGATGTTGTCGCGCCGGCCGTAGCGGTTGTAGACCCGCAGGATCGCTTCCAGGTAGGTGAGCAGGTGCGGCCAGGGCAGGAAATCGCGGATCACGGTGCCGACGATCGGCGTGCGGCCGAGGCCGCCGCCGACCAGCACTTTGAAGCCGACGTTGTTGCCGGCGTCCTTGACGGCATGCAACCCGATGTCGTGAACGCCCACCGCGGCGCGGTCGTGCTTCGCGCCGTTGACCGCGATCTTGAACTTGCGCGGCAGGTAGGAGAACTCGGGATGAAAGGTCGACCACTGGCGCAGGATTTCGCACCAGATGAAGGAGTCGACGATCTCGTCGGCGGCGACGCCGGCGAAATGGTCGGTGGTCGTGTTGCGGAACGAGTTGCCCGAGGTCTGGATGGCGTGCATCTGCACGCTCGCCAGCTCGGCGAGGATGTCGGGCACCTGCTCGAGGCGCGGCCAGTTGAGCTGCAGGTTCTGGCGCGTCGAGAAATGGCCGTAGGCACGGTCGTACTTGCGCGCGATCTCCGCCAGCTTTCTTAATTGTTGACTGGACAACAAACCATAAGGAATCGCTATGCGCAGCATTGGCGCATAGCGCTGGATGTAGAGGCCGTTGCGCAGCCGCAAGGCGCGGAACTCCTCCTCCGACAGCTTGCCGGCGAGGAAGCGCTCGGTCTGGCCGCGGAACTGCCGGACCCGCTCGTCCACCAGCCGCTGGTCAACCGCGTCGTAGAGATACATTTTTCGAGAAGAAGACGTAGAGCAGCCACGCGTCGATCAGCACGGCGGCGAGCATGACGCTATAGGCGCCCGCGCCCTGCGCCAACTTGAGATCGATCAGCACCTTCGACAGACCGAAGCCGACGATCCAGATGTCGAAGCTCATGCACACGCGGCGGAAGTTCTCGGGGTCGAGCCTGCGTATGGCGAACGCGCCGAGCGGGATGCCGACCAGCACGCCGACGAGGATGGTCTCGGCGAGCCCGAGGCTCTGCATCGTGAACATGCCGAAGTGGTAGTAGACGATGGCGGTGAGCGCCGACTCGACGACGCGGATCAGCGCCAGGCCGGCGCGGAAGTCCTGCTTGACGTAGCCCTGGTTGTTGAACAGCAACGCCAGCGGCGGGCCGGAGATCGTGGTCACCGAATAGAGGAAGCCAAGCCCGGTGCCGAACGGCACGCCGACCAGCTTCTCGGCGCGAATCGGATAGCGCAATCCACCGGCCTGCACCAGGATCAGCGGCAGGAGCAGCGCGTAGGTCGCGAACTTCAGCCAGGCCGGATGGATCGAAGCGAGCACGTAGCTGCCGAGCGCGACGCCCGGCGCGAGGCCGATCAGGATCGGCAGGACGCGCTTCCATACCGCCGGGACGCCGGCGCGGTTGAGGAACAGCACGTACAGGTTGATGAACACCTCGATCAGCACCAGCGCCGGGTTGAGCACGCGGCTCGAGAAGAACAGCAGGCCCACCGGGACGGTGATCGAAGAGAAGCCGTAACCCAGCGCGCCGTTAACGAACGCGGCGACGAAGGTGATGACCAGCAGGGCGAGGATTCCAGGCTCCACGGGCAGAAATCGTACGGGCGGTCTTTATTCTTACAAAGACTAATGTGTTAAGATGTTATGAATATTTAGCATATAGGACCATGAAGCTCCAACAGCTCCGCTGCCTCATCGAAGTCGCGCGGCGGGACCTGAACGTGTCGGAGGCGGCGGAGGCGCTCCACACCTCCCAGCCCGGGGTCTCGAAACAGATTCGCGCCCTGGAGGACGAGCTCGGCGTGCAGGTCTTCGTCCGCCATGGCAAGCGCCTTGTCACCGTGACCGAGCCCGGCAAGGCGGTGATCGCGATCGCCGAGCGGATGCTTTCCGAAGCTCAGAACCTGAGGCGCGCCGGTGAGGAGTACGCCAACGACCAACTGGGGACTTTGACGATAGCGGCGACTCACACTCAGGCCCGCTACGCCCTGCCGAAGGCGGTAGCCGCCTTCAAGCGCAAGTACCCAAAGGTCGAGCTGGTTCTCCACCAGGGCAACCCGACGCAGATCTGCGATCAGGTGATCGCCGGCGAAGCCGACATGGGCGTCGCCACCGAGATGATCTCGGAGTACCCCGAGCTGATTTCGCTGCCTGTCTACCAGTGGAACCGCTGCGTGGTGGTGCCGCCCAGGCATCCGCTGCTCAAGGGGCCGCTCACCCTCGAGAGGCTGGCCGAGCACCCGATCGTGACCTACGACTTCGCTTTCGCCAACCGCTCGCTGGTGCAGAAGGCATTCGAGACGCGGGGGCTCAAGCCGCACGTGGTGCTGAGCGCGCAGGATTCGGACGTCATCAAGACCTACGTCGAGCTCGGCCTCGGCGTGGGAATCCTCGCCAAGATGGCCTTCGACCCGAAGCGCGACCTCACCCTGCGCGCGATCGACGCCAGCCATCTCTTCGAGTCGAGCACGACCCGCCTGGGAATCAAGCGCGGCGCCTACCTGCGCCGCTACGCGTACGAGTTCATCGAGCTGTTCGCGCCTCAGCTCTCGCGCTCAGTCGTCGAGCGCCTGGTGCTCGGGCAGACGGAAGGCTCGGCCTACGAGCTGTAGGTGGCGATGAAGTCGCGCACGCGCGGGAAGACCACCTCGCGCCAGCGCCGTCCGGAGAAGATGCCGTAGTGGCCGACGTTCGGCGCGACGTAGTGCTCGCGCCGGCCGCGCGGAATGTTGAGGCACAGCGCGTGCGCCGCCTCGGTCTGGCCGTTGCCCGAGATGTCGTCGAGTTCGCCCTCGATGGTGAGGAGCGCCGTCTCGCGGATCGCCTGCGGCCGCACCAGCTCGCCGCGCACGAACATCCGGCCCTTGGGCAGCGCGAATTCCTGGAACACGGTGCGCACCGTTTCCAGGTAGTACTCGGCGGGCAGATCCAGCACCGCGTTGTACTCGTCGTAGAAATCGCGGTGCCTTTCCGCCGACTCGTCGTCGCCCAGCAGAAGATGGTTGAAGTAGTCCCAGTGCGCATCGAGGTGGCGGTCCGGGTTCATGGCGACGAAGCCCAGGTGCTGCAGGAAGCCGGGATAGACGCGCCGCATGTAGCCGGGGTACTTCTCGGGGACGCGGTGGATGACGTGGTGCTCGAACCAGGAGTATGGCTTGCGGATGGCGAGGTTGTTGACCGCGGTCGGGCTGCGCCGCGCATCGATCGGCCCGCCCATCATCACCATGGTCTTGGGAACAATTTCCCTGTTGAAAGACAAAAGCGAGATGGCGGCGAGCACCGGCACGGTCGGCTGGCAGACCGAGATGACGTTCAGGTCGGGCGAGAGCTGCGTGATCCAGTCCCGCACGTAGTCGATGTAGTCGGCGAGATGGAAGGGACCGGCCGACAGCGGCACCATGCGCGCGTCCACCCAGTCGGTGACCCACACATCGTGCTCAGCGAGCAGGGAACGCACCGTGTCGCGCAGCAAAGTCGAGTGGTGTCCGGAGAGCGGCGCCACCACCAGCACCTTCGGCTTCGCCTCTCCCGTGTTGCGGAAGTGAAGCAGCTTGCAGAACGGCTTGTCGGAGGCGACGTCGTACTCGCCGAGATTCCACGCCGGCTTCTCGTAGCGCCCGGTCAGGCGCAGGAAAAGGTCGCTGGATGCCGAAATGCGCCGCGCCAGCGGCAGGTAGATGAACGGGCTGAAGGGGTGGCCGAACCAGCCGCGCGAAAGCTCCGCCCAGAAGCGCCAGGGAGCGAGCGCCATGTGCTGGGCCTCGTACAAGCTGTAGAGCACCGCTGGCTTATAGCAGAAATTCTGCTGCAATGCGGCAAGCGCTGCATTTCATCGCCAGTCCCGGCGTTCAGTGTCTGGTGCTCGCGCCGCGCAGATAGAGGTTGTTGGCGGCGAGCGCGGCAATCACCAGCGCCGCTCCGCCGATCTCCACCGCCGCGAAGCTGCGGCCGAGCGCGGCCTCGATCGCGAACACGCCGATCGGCACCAGGTTCAGCATCAGCATCGTGTTGAGCGGCCCGAGCCGCTTCACCGCGGCGTTGAAGCCGAGCACGCCGAGCACCACCGTGCCAACCGAGAGGTAGATGATCTGCCATCCGACCGAGGCGATCTGGCCGACGCCCGGAATGGCGGCGACGCCGGTGGCGACCGCGACGACGTTGGCGATCAGCAGGCCGACCGCGCCCGGAATACAGGTGAGCACGGTGAAGCGCAGCGGCGACCACTCGCGGAACGCCGGCGCGCACAGCGTGTAGGCAACCCAGGAAACGCCACCGAGCAGGATCAGCGCATCGCCGAGGAGCTCGCCGCCGGCGATGAGTTCCGCCAGCGCGCGCGCCGGCTCGCCGCGCGTCACCACCAGCAGCACGCCGCCGATCGCCACCACGACGCAGCCGAGCGTGAACGCTGCCGGCCGCTGCCCGCGCACGAGCCACACGGCGAGCGCAGTGAGCGGCGTCTGCAGCGCGAGGATGATCGAGGCGTGCTCCGGACGGGTGAACATCAGCCCGATCCAGATGAAGAGGTTGAAGCCCGTGATCCCGAGCATGCCCACGCCGCTCGCCGCCCGCAGCCGGCCGTCGAAGCGCAGCGCCTGCCGGCCCTCGACCGCGACGAGCAGGGCAATGAGGAGCGCGACGCCGATCGCGTAGCGAACCGTGCCGAGCGCGAACGCATCGAGAAACGGCAGCGTGCGCTTCGCCACCGAGAAGAGCGGCACCCAGCAGGCAATGGCGAGGCCTGCCCAGGCAAGGCCTCGGATGAGATTGCTCAGCTATGCGGCTTTCTTTTCCTCGCGCAAGGCGCGGCGCAGGATCTTGCCGACGTTGGTCTTCGGCAGGTCGGCGCGGAACTCGACATATTTCGGCCGCTTGTAGCCGGTGAGCTCCTTCTTGCAGTGCTCGAGCACGTCGTGCTCGGTGAGCTGCGGGTCCTTCTTCACCACGAACACTTTCGGCACCTCGCCCGAATGCTCGTCGGCAACGCCGATCGCGGCGCACTCCAGCACGCCCGGATGCATCGCCACCACCTGCTCGATCTCGTTCGGATAGACGTTGAAGCCCGAGACCAGGATCATGTCCTTCTTGCGGTCGACGATGCGGATGAAGCCCTTCTCGTCCATGATGCCGATGTCGCCGGTGTGCAGGAAGCCGTCCTTGCCCAGCACCTTGGCAGTCTCGGCCGGCTGCTGCCAGTAGCCCGCCATCACCTGCGGGCCGCGGATGCAGATCTCGCCCGGCTGTCCCATCGCCACGTCCTTGTCATTGTCGTCGCGCAGCACGACTTCGGTCGACGGCATCGGCACGCCGATGCTGCCGGTGTACTCCGCGGCGGTGGGCGGATTCGCGGTCGCCGAGGGCGAGGTCTCGGTCAGGCCGTAGCCCTCGACCAGCGGCACGCCGGTCGCCTGCTTCCAGCGCTCGGCGGTCGCCTTCTGCACCGCCATGCCGCCGCCGACGGCGAGCTTCAGGCTGGAGAAATCGAGCTTGCCGAAGTCTGGATGGTTGAGCAGCGCGTTGAACAGCGTGTTGACGCCGGTGATGATGCTGTACTTGTGCTTCGCCAGCTCCTTGACGAAGTTGGGAATGTCGCGCGGGTTGGTGATGAGCACGTTTTCGCCGCCCACCACCATCATCACCAGGCAGTTCACCGTCAGCGAGAAGATGTGATAGAGCGGCAGCGCGGTGATGATCACGGCGCGCTCGTTGCCGATCCGCGGCGCGAGCCAGGCCTTGTACTGCAGCAGCGCGGCGATGATGTTGCGATGGAGCAGCATCGCGCCCTTCGACACGCCGGTCGTGCCGCCGGTGTATTGCAGGAAGGCGATGTCTTCGTGCGTGAGGGGCGGCGTCGTCAGCGTCTTGCCGCTTCCCTCGCCGAGCGCGTCCTTGAAGCTGATCGCGCCGGGCAGGTCGTACGCCGGCACCATCTTCTTCACCTTGCGCACGACCAGGTTCACGATCAGGCCCTTGAGACCGAGCATCTCGCCGAGCGAAGTGACGACGACATGCTTGAGCGGCGTGTGGCCGCGCACCTGCTGCAGCACCGAGGCGAAGTTCTCGAGGATGACGATGGCCTCGGCGCCCGAGTCCTTGAGCTGGTGCTCGAGCTCGCGCGCGGTGTAGAGCGGATTGACGTTGACCACGGTGCAGCCGGCGCGCAGCGTGCCGAACATGGCGATCGGGTATTGCAGGCAATTCGGCATCATGATCGCGACGCGCGCGCCCTTGGCGAGGCCCTTCGCCTGCAGCCAGGCGCCGAAGTCGCGCGACAGCTTGTCGAGCTGGCCGAAGGTGATGCCCTTGCCCATGCAGTGAAAGGCGGGCCGGTCGGCGTAGTCGCGCACGCTCTTGTCGAACAGCTCGACGAGCGAGCGGTACTCGCCCGGATTGATGTCGGCCGGTACGCCGGGCGGGTAGCTCTTGAGCCAGATGCGCTCCATGGTCTCCTCCTGGAATTGATTCTAAGGGCGCATCAGGCGAGCGACCAGCGGCGCGGCGAGGCAGCCGGCGCCGATCGCGGCATAGGCTGCCACCCACGCGACCGGGTTGGCGGCGCCTCCCGCTGCGTCGAGCGCCACGCCGAAGACCACCGGCCCCAGCAGCCCACCGGCGAAGCCGAGCAACGAGTACAAGCCCATCGCCGCGCCGCGCAGCTCCGCCGGCGCGGCAGCGACCAGGCCGGCGGTCAGAGTACCCGACTCGCCCATGACGAGCATCGAGTAGACGATGAGGAACGCGAGCACCAACGCCCAGTGCCAGGGCGCGGCGAAGCCGAGGAGGATGCCGCAGCTTCCCGAACTCGCCATGACGAGCAGGATCCAGCGGCGCCGGCCGACGCGCAGCGCCGCCTCGTTGCCGAAGATCGAAGCGGGCACGGCCAGCAGGTTGACCACGGCCGCGATTGCTGGCAGCTGCCAGGGGAAGGTCTCGCCGCCTGCATGCAGCGACGCGGAAAAGGCGAGGAACGCCACCATCCAGCCGCGCGAGCCGAAGAGCTCGAGGCAGTGCGCCATGTAGCCCGCGGTGTAGCCGGCGGCGGCCCGGTTGCGAAGAACCTCGCGCCATGCATGCAGCGGAAAGAGTGTCGCCAGCGAAAATCTGCTGGTCGTCGGACCCTGGCGATGCATGGGGCGCAACAGCAGGAATACGAGCGCGCCGGCGATCAGGGGGCCGATCGCGCCGACGATGAAGGCGACGCGCCAGCCCGCGCTCGAGGCGAGCACGCCTGCGGCGGCGAGCGAAAGCGCGGTGCCGATGCCGAAGAAAGAGGTGTAGGTGGCGATCGAGCGGCTCTGTCCCGCTCCGGAAAGGCGGTCGGACAGCAGGCGCAGTCCCGGCATGTAGGTCGCCGCGATTCCCACGCCAAGCAGCATCTGGAAGAGCAGCGCGCTCACGAGACCGCTGGCGAACAGGCCGAAGCCGGCGCTCGCGCCGGCGGCGATGAAGCTGCCCGCCAGGTAGACGCGGCGGCCGTCGAGACGATCGGTGAGCGCGGTCCAGTACGAGACGGTGGCGACATAGCCCGCGAAGAACGTGCCGGCGATCACGCCCGCCTCCGCGTTCGAGAGATGCCACTCGTCGCGCAGCCCGGGCAGGAGCGCCGCGTACGTCGAAAAGCCCAGCATCGAAGCGATGTGGGCCGTCAGCAGGACAGCGGTGGCGTTAACGGTTCTTGAACGCCGGCTTGCGCTTCTCGACGAAGGCGGCCATGCCTTCCTTCTGGTCCTCGAGCGCGAACTGCGAGTGGAATACGCGCCGCTCGAACAGCACGCCCTCCGAAAGCGCGGTCTCGTAGGCGCGGTTGATCGATTCCTTGATCATCATCGCCACCGGCAGCGAGTAGCCGGCGACCTTCTGCGCCACCGCGAGCGCCTCCTCCATCAGCTTGTCGGCGGGCACCACGCGCGAGACGAGGCCCGAGCGCTCGGCTTCCTGCGCGTCCATCATGCGCGCGGTCAGGCACATCTCCATCGCCTTCGCCTTGCCGACCGCGCGCGGCAGCCGCTGCGTGCCGCCGGCGCCCGGCATGACGCCGAGGTTGATCTCGGGCTGGCCGAACTTCGCCGTGTCGGCGGCGATGACGATGTCGCACATCAGCGCCAGCTCGTTGCCACCGCCGAGCGCGTAGCCCGCCACCGCGGCGATCACCGGCTTGCGGATGCGGCGGATGTGCTCCCAGTCGCGGGTAATGTAGTCCGCCATGTAGGCGTCCATGTAGCTGAAGTCCTTCATCGCCGCGATGTCGGCGCCGGCGGCGAAGGCCTTCTCGTTGCCGGTGATCAGCATCGCGCCGATGCCGGGATCGGCGTCCCAGGCGTAGAGCGCCTGCGAAAGCTCCTGCATCAGCTTGGCGTTGAGGGCGTTGAGCTGCTTCGGCCGGTTCAGCGTCACGACGCCGACGCGACCTTTCTGCTCGGTCAGGATGAACTCATAGCTCATGGGTGTCGATCACCTTGGCGTAGAAGCCGTTGAGCGCCGCGAGGAAGGCGAGATGCACCTGGCGCGCGGCGACCGTTTCGCCGGCGATCTTCTGCGCGCGCGTGGCGCAGGCATCGCCGAGCAGCGTAATCTTGTAGCCGAGGTCGGCGGCCTGCCGCACCGACGCGTCGACGCACATGTGCGTCATCATCCCGGCGACCACAAGGTTCTTCACTCCCAATCTTCCCAAGTGGTCTTGCAGCGCGGTGGCGCGAAAACTGTTCGGAAAGTTCTTCTCGATCACCGTCTCGCCGGTTTGCGGCGTGACGGACGAATGAATCTCGGCGCCCTTCGTACCCGGCAGAAAGAAGGTCGAGCCGGGCCGGGTCGAAAGGTGACGCACGTGGATGATCGGCAGCTTCTTTTCACGAAAGGACTTCAGCGCGCGCGAAGCCTTCTCCGCGGCGGCATCGGCGCCTTCGAGTTCCATCGCGCCGCCCGGGAAGTAGTCGTTCTGGATATCGATGATGACGAGCGCCGTGTCAGCCATGCTTCCTCATTGTAAGCTTTGAAGCCATGTCCTCGATCCTCGTCTCGCTCGAAACGGGCGTTCTCACCATCACGCTCAGCCGGCCGGACAAGCTGAACGCGTTCAACCCGGAGATGCACAAGTCCCTGCGGGAGGCGCTGCAGCGCGCCACCGACGACGCCGCGGTGCGAGCGGTACTCCTCACCGGCGCGGGCCGCGCCTTCTGCGCCGGCCAGGACCTTTCCGAGCGCAACGTCAGCCCGGGCGCGGCGCCGATCGACCTCGCGGTCTCGCTCGGCTCGTACTACAACCCGCTGGTGCGACGCCTGCGCGAGCTGCCCAAGCCGGTGGTCTGCGCAGTGAACGGCGTCGCCGCGGGCGCGGGCGCCAACATCGCCCTCGCCTGCGACCTGGTGCTTGCGGCGCGCTCGGCGAGCTTCGTGCAGTCGTTCTCCAGGATCGGCCTGCTGCCGGATTCGGGCGGCACGTTCTTCCTGCCGCGCCTGGTCGGCAGCGCGCGCGCCCTGGGTCTCGCGCTCCTCGGCGAGAAGCTTTCCGCCGAGGACGCCGCGCAATGGGGCTTGATCTGGAAAGTCGTCGATGATGCGGAGCTCATGAAAGAAGCCGTGTCCCTGGCGAAGAACCTCGCCGAAGGCCCGACGAAAGGCTATGGCCTGATCAAGAAGGCCTTCTCCCTGTCCGCGACCAACACGCTCGATGCGCAGCTCGACCTCGAGCGCGACCTGCAGCGCCAGGCGGGTTTCTCCGAGGACTATCGCGAGGGTGTCACGGCCTTCAAGGAGAAGCGCAAGCCGGTCTTCAAAGGCAAATAGGAAAATGAGGAAAAAATTTCCGCTCGAACCCGTCGAAAGGATTTCCTCCAGGAAGCTCAAATCGTTGCAGCTGGAGCGGCTGCGCTGGTCGCTCAAGCATGCCTACGAGCGCGTGCCGCATTACCGCAAGAAATTCGACGCCGCGCGCGTGAAGCCCGGCGACTGCCGCTCGCTCGCCGACCTGGCGAAGTTTCCCTTCACGAGCAAAGCGGACCTGCGCGACACCTATCCCTTCGGCCTGTTCGCGGTGCCGATGGACAAGGTGGTGCGCATCCACGCCTCGTCCGGAACGACCGGCAAACCGACCGTGGTCGGCTACACCGCGAAGGACCTCGACACCTGGTCGCACGTCATGGCGCGCTCGATGCGCGCCGCCGGCGCGCGGCCGGGCGACAAGGTCCATGTCGCCTACGGCTACGGGCTCTTCACCGGCGGTCTCGGCGCCCACTATGGAGCCGAGCGGCTGGGCCTTACGGTCATCCCGCTCGGCGGCGGGATGACCGAAAGGCAGGTGCAGCTCATCGCCGACTTCAAGCCGCAGATCATCATGGTGACGCCGAGCTACATGCTGGCGATCGCCGACGAGATGCAGCGCCAGGGTCTCGATCCGAAGAAGAGCTCGCTGCGGATAGGGATGTTCGGGGCTGAGCCGTGGACGAACGAGCTGCGCGCTTCGATCGAGAAAAGAACTTCGCTCGACGCGCTCGACCTGTACGGCCTCTCCGAGATCATCGGCCCGGGCGTCGCGGTGGAATGCATCGAGACCAAGGACGGGCTCACCTTCTGGGAGGACCACTTCTATCCCGAGATCGTCGATCCGCAGACCGGCGAGCCCCTGCGCGACGGCGAGAAAGGCGAGCTGGTCATCACCTCGCTCACCAAGGAGGCGCTGCCGATGATCCGCTACCGCACGCGCGACCTGACGCGGCTCCTTCCCGGCACCGCGCGCACCATGCGCCGCATGGAGAAGATCACCGGCCGCTCCGACGACATGCTGATCATCCGCGGCGTCAACGTCTTCCCGACGCAGATCGAGGAGCTGATCCTGAAGCAGCCGGGGCTCTCCCCGCATTACGTGCTCGAGCTCTCGAAGCACGGGCCGCTCGACCACCTCACCGTGCTCGTCGAAGGCGAAGGCAGCGAGGGCCTGCAGCACGCGATCAAGTCGTACATCGGCATCAGCGTCGACGTGAAGAACGTGCCGCTCAACAGCATCGAGCGCTCGATCGGCAAGGCGAAGCGAGTGATCGACAAACGGCCCAGATGAGATGAAAGCGCTCGCTGGCAAGGCGTCTCGGGCGGGCTGACCCTGGCGGGCTAGAAGGCGATCTCGAGGCCGAGCGAAGGGCCGCGCATCTTCACGTTGAGGTCGGACGCATTGGCCGAGCCACGCGCGACGTGCATCGACCAGTCGACGTACCCGGCGCGCGCCATGACATTGCGGCCCAGCGCTTGCGCGAGCGAAATCTCCCCGCGCGTGGCGTTCTGCAGATCTTCGTTGCCGCCGAGTCCCCGGTAATAGGTGTAGCGGCCCTGCACGCTCGTCCCCTCGCGAACCCGCAGAAGGATCCCCACACCGGTCAGCGCTCCGTAGGCGCCGAACGTTTCGGAGGCCCGTTGCGCCGGCGAGGAGACGCTGAATGCGAGCCGCGGCCACGCGGCGCCGATCACGAACTCCACGCCGAAGACTCGATCGGGCGAGGGGCTGAAGATGCGGCCGCGCGCGTTCAGCTCGTACCAGTTGAGCGTGAAGTCGTGCTCTACGCGCTGCGGGCCGGCGAAATTCGCACCGCCGAGCTTGATCGGCTGGTCGCTCGCCCGGACGTCCTGGGCGTCGCCGCCTCGGCCGTAGAAGTAGTTGAACTCGAACGCGCCACCCTGGCCGACGTCCGAAGAATCGCGCGAGCTCTGCGTCGACTCGCTGGCGATGCGCAGCGACGGCATGACCACGCCGGCGTCGGAGGCGACGATCGTGGTCGGGCTGGGCGGTCCCCCCGTCTGGCAGCCGACGAGCAGCGCCGCGGCGAGCGCGCCGGCGGCGCGCCTCACGGGCGCAGCAGCGGACAGTCCGGCGGGCTCGCGGCCCGCTTCTTGGCGATGATCTCCGCGGAATACTTCTGCAGGTAGTGCGCGATGGTCTCGACGCGGATCTTCACCGATCCGGCCGGCTTGGTGGAGTCGAGATCCTGGAAGGAGAAGAACAGCGTTCCCGAGCGCTCGACGATCTGCTGCACCGGCGTGTAGGTCGGCTGGTCCATGCCGCATTCGTAGCTGGACAGCCGCACGACGCACGCGATCCACGGCATGCGCGCCGCGAATTTCGCCGCCCACAGGATCTCGTTGGTGTTGGCGCTGTACGAGGAAGGCCAGACGTCGCCGATGTCGAGCGGCGACTTGATCTCGCCGGCGGCGATGTCCGGGCCGAACATCCAGTCGAGCAGATCGCGATCGGTGGGCAGGTACTGGGTCCAGAGCACCGGGTAGCCGTGCGCCTGCAGGTCGACCTCGATCTCGTGGCCGATGCCGGGATCCATGTGGTAAGGCCGCGCCAGCACGAGCAGCGCCGGCTTGTCGGCGCGCGCGCACTGCTCGAGGACCGCCCTCGCCTTTGCGCGCAAGTCGCTGCCGTACGCCGCCAGGGCGCGGAAGCCGGCGTCGACCGCGCGCCGGGTCTCCTCCATGGTAAGGCCCGGGATCACGTCCTTCAGCGCGGTGAAGAGCTGCTTCGGCACGAGCGGCGCGTCGGCGAGCGCCACCATCGGCGCGACGTACTGCACGCCGTGCTCCGAGAAGGCGTCCTTCTCCTTCAGGAACCCGGCCTTGATGTTCTCCGGAGCCGCCATGACGCGCGGGCAGGTGAGCGAGGCGAGCACCGCGCCGTTGAGATACGACGGTAGCGACGAGATCATCGGCGAGAGCAGGATGTCGATCTTGTGGTGCTTGTGCTTCGCCAGCAGCTCGCCGTAATGGCCCGAGATGCACTTCACCGGGTAGCAGCAGTCGACCGTGCCGCGCCCTTTGCCGTACTGGCGCGCCTGGTCCTCCGAGGTATCGGAGGAGAATTCGATGCGCTTCGCGTCGATGCCGAGCGCGTCGAGCAGGCCGATCCAGAACTGATGGGTCGACCAGAGGTTGAGCGTGCGCGGGATGCCGACGCGCAGCGCCGAGCGCGGCTTCGCCGCCGTCGCCGCGCCGCTAGGCGGCGGTCTTGGCGCGGCGGAAGGCGCTTTCGCGAACCACTTCAGCAGTGTTTGGGTGTGCATCTTTCATTGCCTCCAGGTTCTTCTTCACGATGCGCATCTCGTTCACGTCCTCGAGCAGCCCCTTCGGGCAGGAGTTGCCGCTGATGACGCGCTCCCAGCCCTCGCCGAGCGGCACCTTGCTCCACGGCCGCCCCTTGCCGTCCGGCACCTTCACGTCGATGAAGGTCCGCTTGCAGCTCACCGGGCACCAGTTGCAGGTGGTGTGCTCGTTGGTGATGCTGGTGTACTGGAGCGACTCGATCAGGTCGAAGCCGAGGAAGCGCGTCGTCGCCCCGCTCTTCAGCCAGTCGCCGGCGCACAGCGCGGCGCCGATCGCGCCGGCTTCCCCCGAGTACGGATGCACCACGATCTCTGCGTCCGGCACCTTGCTGCGGATGAAGTCGACCTGCGCCTTCACCACCGCGAGGTTGCGGTGCGTGCCGCCCTGCAGGATGAACTTGTGTCCCGCCGCGGCGAGATTCTGCAGCTGCCCGGCGTAGACCCAGACGTTGAGCGGCAGCACCGCGGCGAGCGCGGCCATGATCTCGTCGGAGGACCAGCCCTTGCGCTGCTGGTTGACGATGTCGGACTGCAGAAACACGCCGCAGCCCATCGCCAGCGCCGGGATCGACTTGGCCTGAAACGCCTGGTCGGCGTACTTCTCGAGCGGCACGCTGTAGCGCTCGGCCACGCCCTGCAGGAAAGCGCCGTTGCCCGACGAGCATTGCGAGTTGAGCCGGAAGTCGGACACCGTGCCCTGGCGCAGGATCATGATCTTCACGTCGCAGCCGCCGACGTCGCAGATCACGTCCGCATCGGGGAAGTAGTGCAGCGCCGCGGTCGCGTGCGCCACCGTCTCGACGATCGCCACGTCGGCGCCGATGATGTCCTTCAGCAGGTCCTTGCCGTAGCCGGTGAGCGCGAGCGCGGCGATGTTCTCGTAGCCCGCGTTGCGCAGCGCGCGGAAGATCGCCTTCGCGTCCTCGATCGGGTTGCCGTTGGAGGGCACGTAGATGCTCGCGATCAGCTCGCCTTCGGGCACGCACAGCACCACCGCCTTCGCCGTGGTGCTGCCGAAATCGCAGCCGACCAGCACCGGCGCATCCTTCGGCTTCGCCGAGGGCGCGATCGGGCACAGTTCGACGCCGTACTGCTTCACGAAGTCGCACAGGTCCGTCGGGTCGCGCACCAGGCCCTTCGCGCCATCCTTCGCTTTCGCCTCCCACTGGCCCTTTTCGATCCACCACTGCAGCTTCTCGACGCCGCCGTACGCGCCGACGCCCGCGGTTTCCGCGCTGCCGATCTCGATGCAGCCGAGGCATGCGTAGTAGAGCGCCTCCTTCGGTACCTGGATCGCGTTCGCGGGATCGGCGGCGATCTTGCGCTCCGTCCAGAGCTTGTTGAGGTGCTTCGTCCAGGCCTGCTGCAGGCCCTTGAAGAAGAGATTCGGACCGCCGAGCAGCAGCACCTGCGGCGTCGGCGTGTTGCCCTTCGTGAGAGTGGCGAGGTTCTGGTAGACGACCGCCTCGTAGAGGCTGGCAATGATCTCCTCGACCGGCACGCCCGCCTTCACCAGCGTGTTGGCGTCCGCCTCGGCGAAGATGCCGCACTTCGAGCTGATCTTGTGCAGCGTCAGGCCTTCGTACTCCATCTGCGCCAGCCGCTCGGGCGTGATCTGCAGCTTGCGCGCGGTCTTCTCGACGAACGTGCCGGTGCCGCCGCTGCACGCCGACTGCATGTACACCTGCTTGCTCTTGCCGTCGCCACAAGGCGTGAAGAACAGCGTCTTCATGTCCTCGCCGCCGATCTCCGAGACGAAGTTCACCTCGGGATGAAACTTCTCCACGGCCGCGGAGACCGCCACCACCTCCTGGATGAACTTCGCCCCGAGGTGCGCGGCGATGATGCCGGCGCCCGAGCCGGTGACGAAGATGCGGTCGCGTCCGGGCGTCAGGCCGCACTCGGCCTGCATGCGCTGCAGGAACTCGAGCACCATCTCGGCCTGCTTGGTGTTGTGGCGCTTGTAGTCCTGCCAGACGACTTTCGCGCCCTCGGCCACCGCGGCCTTGACGGTGGTCGAGCCGATGTCGAGTCCGACGGTCAGCATTGGGCGAGGTGCAGCGCGAAGTTGGCTGCGGTACCGGCGGCGCCGTACCGCGGCACCTTGTAGGTCGCTTTCCTCATCTCGGGCGTGATGCGCGACTGCAGCGTCGCGAGCGGCACGCCGGTTCGCTCGATCGTCTCCTCGAACTCGCGTTGCGCCCGCTTCTTCGCCTCGGTGAGGATCATCTGGCAGCGCGACAGCGCGTGCACCTCCGCGTCGCCCTTGATCTCGAGCGGCGCGTAGAGCAGCTCCGGGTACTTGCCCAGCACCGCGGCCATCGCGCCGATGCTCATCGTGTTCGGCATGCACGAATAGGGCGAGAGCTCGCA
>Ga0075352_1000039_pt1 | contig 16606 bp, 19 predicted proteins | sample Sandmound_TuleA__FD_120092 | JGI IMG/M metagenome (GOLD analysis project Ga0075352, IMG submission 120092) | Natural and restored wetland microbial communities from the San Francisco Bay, California, USA, that impact long-term carbon... | ecosystem: Environmental > Terrestrial > Soil > Wetlands ...
GCCCTTCACCACCCGCCCGGCGGTGACGTCGAGGCAGGGAATGACTCGCTTCGCCAGGCCCATGCCTATGCCTTCTTGGTCGCCTGGTCGGCGGCCGCCTGCGCCTTCTTCAGGTCGAGCTTGCCTTCGTACAGCGCGCGGCCGGCGATCGCGCCGACCACGCCTTCGGGGACGAGCTTCTCGCACACCGCCTGCACGTCCTTGATGCTGGAGAGGCCGCCGGAGGCGATGATCGGCGTCTTGGTCGCTTGCGCGAGCTTGAGCGTGGCGTCGATGTTGACGCCCGACATCATGCCGTCGCGGCCGATATCGGTATAGATCAGCGCCTCGACGCCGTACTCCTCGTACTTCTTCGCCAGGTCGATGACGTCATGGCCGGTCATCTTCGACCAGCCCTCGACCGCGACCTTGCCGTCCTTCGCGTCCAGGCCGGCGATGATGTGGCCGGGAAACGCATAGCAGGCGTCGGAGAGAAAGCCGGGGTTCTTGACCGCGGCGGTGCCGATCACCACCAGCGTGACGCCGGCGTCGAGATAGCTCTCGATCGTGTCGAGGTCGCGGATGCCGCCGCCGAGCTGGATCTGCAGCTGCTGGCCGACGGCGGCAATCATGTCGCGGATCACCTTCTCGTTCTTCGGTCGGCCGGCGACCGCGCCGTTGAGATCGACGATGTGCAGGCGCTTGGCGCCCTGCGCCGCCCAGTGCCTGGCCATGGCCACCGGGTCCTCCGAGAACACCGTGGCCGTGCTCATGTCGCCCTGCTTCAGGCGCACGCAGCGGCCGTCTTTCAGATCAATCGCGGGAATGATGAGCACTGCAGTGCTCGAGCGAATCTCGGAGATGCGTCAGGGACGTCAGGGACGCCAGTGCACGAAGTTGGAGAGGAGGCGGAGGCCGGCGGACTGGCTTTTTTCGGGATGGAACTGGACGGCGAAAATGTTATCCCGCGCCACCGCGCAGGTAAAGGGCGCGCCGTAGATGCAGGTGGCTGCCGTCAGCGACCGGTCGCGCGGCGCCGGGTAGTAGCTGTGCACGAAATAGAAGCGGGCGCGGTCGGGAATCCCCTGCCACAGCGGGTGCGGTCGCTCCTGAAGCACCTCGTTCCAGCCCATGTGGGGAATCTCGAGCCCCGGCGCCGAAAGGCGCGGCACGCGGCCCGGCAGGATCCCGAGCCCCGGCGTATCGCCTTCCTCGCCGCGCTCGAACAGCATCTGCACGCCGATGCAAAGGCCGAGGAACGGCTTCTGCCGCGCCGCGGCGATCACCGCTTCGCGCGCGCCGCTCGCGGCGAGCTGGCGCATGCAGTCCGGCATCGCGCCCTGGCCGGGCACGACGACCCGGTCCGCGGCGCGAATCGCCGCGGGATCGGCGGTCACGAGCACCCGGTCCTTCGGCGCGACATGCTCCAGCGCTTTGGAGACCGACCTCAGGTTGCCCATGCCGTAATCGACTACGGCGATCTCCAAGGCTACAAGGACCCTTTCGTCGACGGCACCGTGCCCGCGGCGCGCGGGTCGGGCTCGGCGGCCATGCGCAGCGCCCGCGCGAACGCCTTGAACATCGTCTCGCACTGGTGGTGCGCGTTGTCGCCGCGCAGGTTGTCGATGTGCAGCGTCACCTGGGCGTGGTTGACGAAGCCCTGGAAGAACTCGTGCAGGAGATCGACGTCGAACTCGCCGATCAGGGCGCGGGTGAACACGACGTGGTACTCGAGCCCCGGGCGCCCGGAGAAGTCGATCACCACGCGGGAGAGCGCCTCGTCGAGCGGCACGTAAGCGTGGCCGAAGCGGCGCACGCCCGCCTTGTCGCCGATCGCCTTGGCGAACGCCTGCCCGAGCGTGATGCCGATGTCCTCGACCGTGTGGTGGCCGTCGATGTGCAGGTCGCCCTTGGCCTCGATTTCCAGGTCGAGCATGGCGTGGCGCGCCACCTGGTCGAGCATGTGCTCGAAGAACGGCAGGCCGGTCGAGAGCTTCGCCGTGCCCTTGCCGTCCAGGTTGAGCTTCACCCGGATCTGCGTCTCCTTGGTATTGCGCGTGACCTCGGCGGTCCGTGCATCTCTACTCATGTCAGGGCTTCTCTCAAGGCGGTAAGCAGTATACGGTTTTCATCCGGCGTGCCGACCGTGACGCGCAGGCAGTTCTTCAGCGCCGGACCGTCGAGGTTGCGAACCAGCACCCCTTGACCCTTGAGCGCTTCGAAGGTGCGGTCGGCGTCCGGCACGCGCACCAGGAAGAAGTTCGCTTCAGACGGAAACACCGTGACGCCCTTCAGGCCCCGCAAGGCTTCTCCCAGGGTTTTCCTTTCATCACGAATGCGTGCCGCCTGCTGCTCCAGCACCTCAAGCCGCTCGAGCATGAAGAGCGCCGCGGCCTGGGTCAGCACGCTCACGTTATAGGGCGGGCGCACCTTGTCGAACTGCTCGATCCATTCCGGCCGCCCCGCCATGTAGCCGAGGCGGATGCCGGCGAGGCCGAGCTTCGACACCGTGCGGATCACCACCAGGTTGTCGAATTCGGCCAGCCGCGGCAGGAAGCTCTTGCCGGCGAAGACGTGATAAGCCTCGTCCACCACCGCCAGGCCTGGGCAGGCGCGGATGATGTCGGCGACCTGCTCCTCCGGATAGAGCACGCCGGTGGGATTGTTCGGCCAGGCAAGGAACACCGCTGCGGGATTCTCCGCCTTCATGCGCGCGATGAACGCCGGCGCATCGAGCGAGAAATCGTCGCGCAGCGGCACCGCGACCGCCTTCATGCCGCTGAAGGTGGCGCCCATCGCGTACATGACGAAGGTCGGCGACGGATACATCATCACCGCGCCGGGCCGCGCGAGTGCCGTGATCACGATCTGCAGCAGCTCGTCGGAGCCGTTGCCGAGCAGCAGCCGCATGCCGCGCGGCACGTCCATGCGCCGCGCCAGCGCGTCGAGCAGCTTCTGCGGCGTCGGCGTCGGATAGCGGTTCATCGCGACGCGCGACAGGACGTCGGCCAGCTCGCGGCGAAGGTCTTCCGGCAGCGGGTAGGGGTTCTCCATGGCGTCGAGCTTCACCATGCCGTCGGCAGGCGCGACGGGATAGGCCTTGAGCGCGAGGATTTCCGGCCGGACGAGGTCCTGAGGCTTCATTTCAGCCTCATCTCGGCGGCGCGTGCATGCGCGGACAGGCCCTCGCCCTCGGCCAGGGTCTTGGCAATCCTCCCCAGCGACGAAGCAGCAGCCTTGGACACGGCGATGACGCTGGTCCGCTTCTGAAAGTCATAGACGCCGAGCGGCGAGGAAAAGCGCGCCGTGCCAGCGGTGGGCAGCACGTGGTTCGGGCCGGCGCAATAGTCGCCGATCGCCTCCGAGCTCCACGGGCCAAGGAAGATCGCGCCGGCGCTGCGGATCCTCGCAAGCAGCTTGTCGGGATCCTGCACGGCAAGCTCCAGGTGCTCGGGAGCGATGCGGTTCGCGATTTCGCACGCTTCCTCGAGGTCGCGCGTCAGGATCAATGCGCCGCGCTTCCTGAGCGACGCGGCGATGATGCTCTTCCTCGGCATTTGCGGAAGAAGTTTCTTGATCGACTTCTCCACCTCATCGAGAAACGATGCATTGGGAGAGAGCAGGATCGCTTGCGCCGATTCGTCGTGCTCGGCCTGCGAGAAGAGGTCCATCGCCACCCACTCGGCGGGCGCCGAGCCGTCGCCGATCACCAGGATCTCGGAGGGCCCGGCGATCATGTCGATGCCGACCTCGCCGAACACCTGGCGCTTCGCCTCGGCGACGTAGGCATTGCCGGGACCGACGATCTTGTCGACTCGGGGGATTCGCCTTGTCCCGTAGGCGAGGGCCGCAATGGCCTGCGCGCCGCCGATGCCGATCACGCGGTCGACGCCGGCGAGCGCCGCCGCCGCGAGCACCAGTGGATTGGGATTGGGGCTGACCATGACGATCTCGCCAACGCCGGCAACCTTCGCCGGCACTGCGTTCATCAGCACCGAGGACGGGTACGCCGCCTTGCCGCCGGGGACGTACAGGCCGACGCGGGCGAGCGCAGTCACCTGCTGGCCAAGGCGCGTGCCGTCAGCCTCAGTGAATTGCCAGGATTCCTGGCGCTGCCTTTCGTGAAAGGCCTTGATGCGCTCGTGAGCAGCGCGCAGCGCTTCGGCTTGCTCGCGGGGAATGGCCTTGAGACCCGTAAGCGGAAATTCCCTTGGCGAAACGCCATCGAATTTCCTGGTGTAGTCGCGCACCGCGGCATCGCCGCGCTTGCGCACGTCGGCGAGGATCTTGCGCACCGCTTTCTGCACGGCCGGATCCTGGGCGGCGTCGTAGCGCGTGAGCGCAGCGAGCTTCCGATCGAAGCCCGCGGCGCGAGTCGAGAGGCGCCGGAGCTTCATTTGGAAGAAACCATGACGGCAGGCCGCACCGCCTTGCCGAAGGCGTCGATCAGCGGCTGCAGCTCGGCGCGCCGCGTCTTCAACGCCGCCTGGTTGACGATGAGGCGTGCCGAGACCGGCATGATCTCCTCGACGGCGACGAGATCGTTCGCCTTCAGCGTCTTGCCGGAGGCGACGAGGTCGACGATCGCGTCGGCGAGGCCGGTGAGCGGGGCGAGTTCCATCGAGCCGTAGAGACGGATGAGATCGACGTGCACGCCCTTGTCGGCGAAATGCTCGCGCGTCGTGCGCACATACTTGGTGGCGACGCGCAGCCGCGCGCCCTGGCGCACCGCGCCGGCGTAGTCGAAGCCCTTGCGCACCGCGACCACCATGCGGCAGCGCGCGATGTTGAGGTCGACCGGCTGGTAGAGGCCCTCGCCGCCGTGCTCGACCAAGACGTCGCGGCCGGCGATGCCGAGGTCGGCGCCGCCGTGCTGGACGTAAGTCGGAGTATCGGACGCCCGCACCACGATCAGGCGCAGGTCGCGCCGGTTCGTGCCGATGATGAGCTTGCGGGAGTTCTCGGGGTCTTGCCTAGGCCGGATACCGGCGCGCGCGAGCAGCGGCGCGGTCTCGTCGAAGATCCGCCCCTTCGACAACGCAATGCTGATGCTCGCCATGTGCCATATCCGGATGCGTCGGTGCCAGTCTCTGGAGGGGGCGCATTCTACAGCAACGCTACTTGAACCGCTCGATGCGCGCGCCGAGCGCGCCGAGCTTGGTCTCCAGCGCCTCGTAGCCGCGGTCGAGGTGGTAGATGCGGTCGACGATGGTCTCGCCTTCGGCCACCAGGCCGGCGATGACCAGGCCGGCCGAGGCGCGCAGGTCCGTGGCCATCACGGTGGCGCCCTGCAGCTTCGGCACGCCGCGCACCACCGCGCTGTTGCCCTGGATGGCGATCTCGGCACCGAGGCGCTGCAGCTCGAGCGCATGCATGAAGCGGTTCTCGAAGATGGTCTCGGTGATCACGGCGGTGCCGTCGCCGATCGCGGCGAGCGCCATGAACTGCGCCTGCATGTCGGTGGCGAATCCGGGATAGGGCGCGGTGCGCACGCTCACGGACTTCGGCCGCCCCGTGGCTTCGATCTCGATTTGCCGGTCGCGCGCCCGGATCGTCGCCCCCGCCTCGCGCAGCTTTTCCAGCGTCGCGTCCAGCGTCTCGGGCGCGGCGTCGAGCAGCCTCACCTTGCCGCCGGTGGCGGCTACGGCGGCGAGGTAGGTGCCGGTCTCGATGCGATCGGGCATGACGCGGTGCTCGGCGCCGCCGAGCGAGCGCACGCCGTCGATGCGGATCACGTCGCCGCCCGCGCCCTCGATCTTCGCTCCCATCGCGACCAGGCAGCGCGCAAGGTCGACGACTTCGGGCTCGCGCGCCGCATTCTCGATCAGGGTCGTGCCCTCGGCGAGCGTCGCCGCGAGCATCAGGTTCTCGGTGCCGGTCACGGTGACCATGTCCATGACGATGCGCGCGCCGCGCAGCCGCTGCGCGCGCGCCTCCATGTAGCCGTGCTCGACCTCGATGGTCGCGCCCATCGCCTGCAGGCCCTTCAGGTGCTGGTCGACCGGGCGCGAGCCGATGGCGCAGCCGCCGGGCAGCGACACCCGCGCGCGGCCGCAGCGGGCAAGCAGCGGCCCGAGCACCAGCACCGAGGCGCGCATCGTCTTCACCAGCTCGTAGGGCGCTTCCGGATTGCCGACGTTTGCGGCACGCAACTCCAGGGTTTCACTGTTGTCGGAAACTTCTACCCCCATCTGCGCGAGCAGCCGTGACATGGTCCTCACGTCCATGAGGCGCGGCACGTTGCTGAGCGTCAGCGCCCGTTCCGTGAGCAGCGCGGCGCAAAGGATGGGCAGCGTGGCGTTCTTCGCCCCGGAGACGCGGATCTCGCCCTCAAGGCGCCGGCCGCCGCGAATCTTCAGCTTATCCAGAGCGCCACTCCTTATGCAGAATGCCACTCCTCAGGCGTCAGGGTGCGCATCGACAGCGCGTGGATCTCCTCGCGCATGCGCTCGCCCAGCGCCGCATACACGAGCTGGTGGCGCTGCACGCGGCTCTTGCCGGCGAACATCGCCGAGACGACCAGCGCCTGGAAATGCTGGCCGTCGCCCTCGACCTCGAGGTGCTCGCAGGCGAGGCCGGCCGCGATGCCCGCCTTGACGCTTTCCGCGCTGACCATTCAGGTCCTGAGCCTGTAGCCGGACTGCAGGAGTTTCAGAGTGAGCAACGATACGACAAAAAAACTCGTCGCGACCACCGCGAGGCTCGCGAACGGCGGGAAATCGGCTCGCCCGAGGAAGCCGTAGCGGAAGCCGTCGATCATGTAGAAGAACGGGTTGGCGTGCGACAGGCGTTGCCAGAACTCGGGCAGCGAGTGGATCGAGTAGAACACCCCGGAGAGGAAGGTGAGCGGCAGGATGATGAAGTTCTGGAACGCGGCCAGCTGGTCGATCTTCTCGGCGAAGATGCCGGCGATCAGGCCGAGCGAGCCGAGCAGCGCCGCGCCGAGCACGGCGAAAGCCAGGACCCACGCGGGCGCGGCCACCCGCAGCTCGACGAACCAGACGGTGACGGCGAGCACGCCCGCCCCGACCACCAGGCCGCGCACCACCGCGCCGAGCACGTAGGCGGCGAAGAACTCGAAATGGGAGATCGGCGGCAGCAGGATGAAGACGATGTTGCCGGTGATCTTCGACTGGATCAGGCTGGACGAGCTGTTGGCGAAGGCGTTCTGCAGCACGCTCATCATCACCAGCCCGGGGACGAGGAACGACGCGTACGGCACGCCCTCGTACACCTGCACCCGGCCGGTGAAGGCGTAGCCGAAGATGACGAGATAGAGCAGCGAGGTGAGCACCGGCGCGGCGACGGTCTGCATCGCCACCTTCCAGAAGCGCAGGGTCTCCTTCGCGAACAGCGTCCAGAAGATGGTCATGACGTCAACGTGAGAAACACCTGCTCGAGGTCCGGGCGCTCCAGCTCGAGATCCGCGATCTCCACGCCCTCCCGGCGCAGGCGGGCGAGCTGCGGCTCGAGATCGGCGTAGCCCGCGAGCTCGAGCGTGAACTGGCGGCCATCGCGCGCGACCACGCGCGCCGTGGTGCGCGAGCCGCCGAAGCGCGCGAGCAGATTGCGCGTCGAGTCGAGCGCCACGACGCGTCCCGCCTTGAGCATGGCGATGCGGCTGCAGTGCAGCTCGGCCTCCTCGAGGTAGTGCGTGGTGAGCACGATGGTGTGGCCGTCGCGGTTGAGGCGTGTCACGAACTGCCACAGTCCCTGGCGCAGCTCGACGTCGACCCCGGCGGTCGGCTCGTCGAGCACGATCACCGGCGGCTTGTGCACCAGCGCCTGCGCCACCAGCACGCGGCGCTTCATTCCGCCGGAGAGCGAGCGCATGTTGACGTCGGCCTTGGCGGTGAGATCGAGGTGGTGCATCACCTCGTCGATCCAGGCGTCATTGCCGCGGATGCCGTAGTAGCCCGACTGGTTGCGCAGCGTCTCGCGCACGGTGAAGAACGGGTCGAACACCAGCTCCTGCGGCACGACGCCGAGCAGCCGGCGCGCGCGCCGGTAGTCGGAGACCACGTCGGCGCCCATGACGCGTGCCTGTCCGGCGTCGGCGCGCACCAGGCCGGCGACGACGTTGATGAGCGTCGTCTTGCCCGCGCCGTTGGGCCCGAGCAGGCCGAAGAATTCGCCCTGCTCGATGGCGAGGCTCACGCCGGCGAGCGCGAGCGGCGCCCCGCCTCCCCGGCCATAGCGCTTCTCGACGTTGCGGACCTCTAGCGCGTTCAGTGGAGCGGCAGGAGACCATGCACGCCGTAGAGGCGGGCGATGGTCTGCAGCGATTCCGGCAGGTTGGAGAACGTCAGGCCGCCGCCGGAGGCCCTGGCGTCGCGCAGCCAGGCGAGGCAGAGCGCCAGCGCGGCCGAGTCCATCTCGGTCACCTCGCCGAAGTCGACCGCGCGCACGCCTTCGGCAAGGTGGCGGCGGCCTTCCTCGAGCAGCGCGGCGACGTTGGCGAGGGTCACCGGGCCGCTCAGCACGATCCGGGCGCCTTCGCGCCGGATCATGACTTGCGGTCGGCGCCCGCGCCGTCGAGCGCCCGGTTCTTGGCGCTCAGGTTCTTGATCAGGCCGTCGACGCCGGATTCGCGCACCAGGTTATTGAACTCGGTCCGGTAGTTGGCGACCAGGCTGACGCCGCCGACCATCACATCGTAGACCTTCCAGCCCGAAGGGGTCTTCTCCATGCTGTAGTCGATCGGCACCGGCTGCGTGCCCGGCTGCAGCACGCGCACGTGGACCACCACGTCGGTGTCGGTCGGCTTGGCGCGCAGCGGCCGGAAGTCGAACTTCTGGTCGCTGTAGGAGGCGAGCGCGCTCGCGTAGGTGCGCACCAGCAGCGTCTTGAACTCCTCGGTGACGCGCTTCTTCTGCTCGGGGCTGGCCTTGTTCCAGCTCTGCCCCATCGCCAGCGCGCTCATCGCGACGAAGTTGAAATGCGGCAGCACCTTCTCGTTGATCAGGCCGATCAGCTTGGCGCGGTTGCCGCCGCGGATCTCCTTGTCCCTGGCGATCAGATCGACGACTTCCAGCGTCACCTGCTTCACCAGCACGTCGGGCGGCATCAGCTCCTGCGCCCGCGCGCTTCCGAGCGCCAGCGCCGCGGCCAGCATGGCTAGGGTCCTGGTCATTTCGACTCTCCGGGCGGGATGGTATCAACATCCCGCTCGCGCGGCGGCTGGCCGTCGTAGATCAGGCTGCGCCGGCGCTGGAAGTAGGCGTCGCGCTGGAAGACGTACTTGTCGAGCGCCGCTTCCTCCAGGAGCTGGCTGACGTCGAGCAGGTCGGAGCGCACCTGGATGACCCGCACGCCCCACAAACCCCAGCGTACTTCCGCCCGCCGCAGCCCGGCCATCGGGTCGGTGAGGAAGTCGAAGCCGGTGCCGATGCCGTCGCGCACGCTGCTCGAGCCGAGCAAGGGCAGCACGACATAGGGCCCGGTCCCGGCGCCCCAGCGACCGAAGGTCTGGCCCCAGTCCTCGTTGTGCTTCTCGTAGCCCATGTCGCTGGCGATGTCATGCAGCCCGAACAGGCCGAAGGTGCTGTTGAAGCCAAAGCGCACCCAGTCGAAGAAGCCGTCTTCGAACTTTCCCTGCAGCAGGTTGTTCACGCCGATCATCGGGTCGGCGATGTTGGCGAAGAAGTTGCGCACCCGGTCGCGAACCTCGTTCGGCAGCACCTTGGTGTACCCGGTGGCGACCGGCCGCAGGACCCAGCCGTCGACCTTGTCGTTGAAGCTGTACACGCCGCGGTTCCACCCCTCCAGGGGGTCGCGCGGGTCGGGGTTCGTCGTCGCGCACCCGCCCGACGCCAGGGCGAGCGCGCACAGCAGCCATCTCACTTCACCGGCTCCTTGGCCGGCTCCTTCCCTTCGGCCGCCTTGCTGAACAGGAACTGGCTGATGAGATTCTCCAGCACGACCGCGGACTGCGTCAGGCGCACCCGGTCGCCGTTCTTGAGCATCACGCCGTCGCCGCCCGCCTCGAGGCCGATGTACTGCTCGCCGAGAATGCCCGAGGTGAGGATCTTGGCCGTGGTGTCGCGCGGGAACTGGTATTTCGCCTCCAGGTTCATGGTGACGAACGCTTCGTAGGTCTCGCCGTCGAAGCGGATGCCGGTGACGCGGCCCACCACCACGCCGGCGCTCTTCACCGGCCCGCGTTCCTTCAGGCCGCCGATGTTGGCGAACTTGGCGTGCACCTGGTAGGTGTCGGCGGTGGAGAACGAGGCGAGGTTGCCGACCTTGAGGGCAAGGAAGAGCAGCCCGCCGAATCCCGCGGCGACGAAGATGCCTACCCAGAGATCGATCGTCGAGCGATTCATTTGCTGTTGCCTCCCGTGAACATGAGTGCCGTGAGGATGAAGTCGAGCGCGAGGATCGCGAGCGACGAGGTCACCACGGTCCGCGTCGTGGCGCGCGAGACGCCCTCTGCAGTCGGCGGCGCATCATAACCCTCGAACACCGCGATCCAGGTGACCGCGATGCCGAACACCACGCTCTTGATGACGCCGTTGAGGATGTCCTTGTTCCAGTCGACCGCGGCCTGCATCTGCGACCAGAACGCGCCGGGGTCGACGCCGATCAGCTGCACGCCGACCAGATAGCCGCCGAAGATGCCCATGGCGGAGAACAGGCCCGCGAGCAGCGGCATCGAGATCACGCCGCCCCAGAAGCGCGGCGCGACCACGCGGGCGATCGGATCGACCGCCATCATCTCCATCGCCGAGATCTGCTCGGTCGCCTTCATCAGGCCGATCTCGGCGGTGATCGCCGAGCCGGCGCGGCTGGCGAACAGCAGCCCCGCGACCACCGGCCCGAGCTCGCGCACCAGCGACAGCGCCACCAGCACGCCGAGCGACTCGGAGGCGCCGAAGCGCTGCAGGGTCTCGTAGCCCTGCAGCGCGAGCACCATGCCGACGAACAAGCCCGACACCAGGATGATCACCAGCGAAAGCACGCCGGCGAAATAGATCTGCGCGATCGTCAGGTGGAAGCGCCGCAGCGCCGTTCCCGAATGCACGGCGAGATAGAACAGGAAGCGGCTGGCGAATCCCAGGCGCCAGATCGCCGAGGTCACGGTGCTGCCGAGGCGCTCGAGGCGAGCTCGCAGTGCGCCGATCAGCATCTCAGCCGGCCGCCAGCTCGAGGTCGGCGTCGTACTGCGGCGCCGGGTAGTGGAAAGGAACCGGTCCCTCGAGCTTGCCGTTGACGAACTGGTTCACGAAAGGCTCGCGGCTCTCGCGAATGTCGCCGGGCGAGCCCTGGGCGATCACCTTGCCGTCCGCCATGAAGTAGGCGTAGTCGACCACGTCGAGCGCCTCCTGCACGTCGTGCGTGACGATCACCGAGGTCGCGCCGAGCGAGTCGTTCAGCTCGCGGATCAGGCGCACGATGACCCCGAACGAGATCGGATCGAGGCCGGTGAACGGCTCGTCGTAGAGCATGAGCTGCGGGTCGAGCGCGATCGAGCGCGCCAGCGCCACGCGCCGCGCCATGCCGCCGGAGAGCTCGGTCGGCATCAAGTGCGCCGCGCCGCGCAGGCCGACCGCCTGCAGCTTCATCATCACCAGGTCCTGCACCAGCTCCTCGGGCAGGTGCAGATGCTCGCGCAGCGGAAAAGCGACGTTCTCGAACACCGACAGGTCGGTAAACAGCGCACCAAACTGGAACAGCATCCCCATCTTGCGCCGCATCTCGTACAGACCGTCGCGGTCGAGCTCGCTGGTGACCTGGCCGACGACGCGCGCCACGCCGGCGCCCGGGAAGTACGCCCCCATGATGATGCGCAGAAGCGTGGTCTTGCCGCAGCCGGACTGGCCCATGATGCCGACCACCGAGCCGCGCGGAATGTCGAGGGTGACGTCACGCAGCACCGGCCGCGCGCTGTCATAGCTGAAAGACACGTTCCGGATCTCGACAATATTCGTCAAAGTCTCAGAGCCAGGGGAAGACTGCGGCACGGCGTAATATTATCGCCCATGAGGGAGGTTCATCCGGGATGTCAGCCGCCGTGCGGATCCGCGCGCTCGCGAAGCACTATGGAAAGCTCGCCGCGCTCGGCGGCGTCGACCTCGAGGTCGACGCGGGAGAAGGCTTCGGCCTGGTTGGCGCGAACGGCGCCGGCAAGACCACGCTCATCCGCTGCCTGCTCGACCTCACGGCGAGCGACGCCGGCGCGATCGAGCTCTTCGGTGTCGCCGCGGACAACCCGGCGGCAAGGCGCCGGCTTGCCTACCTTCCCGAGCGCTTCTCGCCGCCGCACTACCTGCGCGGCGGCGAGTTCCTGCGCGCGATGCATGCGCTCGCCGGCGAGCGCTACCAGCCGGGGCGCGCCGAGCGCATGCTCGACGAGCTCGAGCTGGAGCGCGCCGCGCTCGCGCGTCCGGTGCGAAGCCTGTCGAAGGGCATGACGCAGAAGCTCGGCCTCGCCTCGTGCTTTCTCGTGCCGCGCGACCTGTACGTTCTCGACGAGCCGATGAGCGGGCTCGATCCGGCGGCACGCGTGGCGGTGAAGGCGGTGCTGCGGCGGCTGCTCGGCGAAGGCCGGACGCTGTTTTTCACCTCGCACGTGCTCGCCGACGTGGAGGAGCTCTGCTCGTCGCTCGCGGTCCTGGATCGAGGCAAGCTGCGCTATCGCGGCACGCCGGCGGCGCTGTGCGAGAAGTACGCCGAGCCGCGCCTGGAAGCGGCCTTCATGAGATGCGTCCGTGATCGCGCCCCAGAGCCAGCCTGAGCCCAAACCCGGCCTGCTGGTCGTCGACGACGACCCGCTGATCACCGACACGCTGGCGTTCGCCCTCGGCACCGATTACGAGGTGTACGCCTGCGACTCGCGCGCCCACGCCATCGATCTCCTGCGCCAGCTGCCCTCGCCGCCGCCGCTCGCGCTGGTCGACCTCGGCCTGCCGCCGGCGCCGCATTCGCCCGATGAGGGCTTCCAGCTGATCGCCGACCTGCTCGCGCACTCGCCGCGCATGAAGATCTTCGTTCTCTCGGGGCAGAACGACGCGGCGAACGCGCGCCACGCCCGCGCCCTCGGTGCGTGGGAGTTCATCGCCAAGCCGAGCGATCCGGCGCTGCTCAAGCGCGCGCTCGCGCGCGCGCTGTCGTTGCCGCCCGCCGAGCAGGCGGAGCTGGTGGGCACGAGCCCGGCGCTCGCCAAGCTGAAAAGCCAGATCGCCCAGTTCGCCGCTTCGCCCTACTCGGTGCTGATCGAGGGCGAGTCGGGCAGCGGCAAGGAGCTCGCCGCGGCCAGCCTGCACCGCCTCTCGCCGCGCGCCGGCCGGCCCTACCTGACGCTCAACTGCGCCGCGATCGCGCCGACGCTGGTCGAGCCGACCCTGTTCGGCTACGTCAAGGGCGCCTTTACCGGCGCGAGCGCCAACAAGGCAGGGTATTTCGAGGACGCGCAGGACGGCAGCCTGTTTCTCGACGAGATCGGCGAGCTGCCGCTCGAGCTGCAGGCGAAGCTGCTGCGCGTGCTGGAGAACGGCGAGTACCAGCGCGTCGGCGAGACGCAGCGACGCACCTCGCGCTGCCGCGTCATCGCCGCCACCAACCGCGACCTGCGCCGCGACGTGCGCAAGAGCGCGTTCCGCGCCGATCTCTACCATCGCCTCTCGGTGTTCACGCTCAGCGTGCCGCCGCTGCGCGAGATGGAAGGCGACAGGCTCGCGCTGCTCGATCATTTCCGGCGCCACTTCGCCGTCCAGGCCGGCGTGCAGCCTTTCGAGCTCGACGCGCAGGCGCTGGCGCGCTGGCAGCAGTACGACTTCCCCGGCAACGTGCGCGAGCTGCGCAACATCGTCATCCGGCTCGCCACCAAGTATCCCGGCCAGCGGCTGTCGAAAGCCGAGCTCGAGCCCGAGCTCGACCTCGAGACCGCGCTGCCCGGCCCGGGCGAGGGCGGCGGCGTGATCGCCGAGCAGGCGCAGCGCCAGCTCGAGCGCGCCGGCGCCTTCAGCCTCGACGAGACCCTCAAGGCCTGGGAGCGCGGCTACATCGAGGCGGCGCTGCGCCTTACGCGCGGCAACGTCAGCCAGGCGGCGAAGCTGCTCGGCGTCAATCGCACCACGCTCTACAGCAGGATGGGCACCAAGGAGGAGAAGTAGCGGTGGCGCTCTATCTCGAGCACTTCGGCCTCACCGAGACGCCGTTCCGCATCACGCCGCATACCGACTTCTTCTTCGACGGCGCCGACCGCGGCGCGACGCTGGAGGCGCTGATCTACGCGGTCCTGCACGACGAAGGCATCGTCAAGGTGTCGGGCGAGGTCGGCAGCGGCAAGACCATGCTCTGCCGCGTGCTGATGGAGCGCCTGCCGGGGGAGGTGGAGACGATCTACCTCGCCACGCCTTCGCTCGGGCGCGACGAGATCCTGCATGCCATCGGCGACGACCTGAAGCTCGCCTTCTCGCAGGACCGGCGCGCGGTCGCGCTGCGCGAGCTGCAGGAGCATCTCATCGGCCTGTACGGCGCCGGGCGGCGCGTCGTGGTCCTGATCGACGAAGCGCACGTCATGCCCGAGGACACGCTCGAGCAGGTGCGGCTGCTCTCCAACCTCGAGTCGAACCGGCACAAGCTGCTGCAGATCGTGCTGTTCGGCCAGCCCGAGCTCGACGCCACGCTCGCCAAGCCCGAGCTGCGGCAGCTGCGCGACCGCATCACCCATTCCTTCCGCATGCGGCCGCTTTCATCCGCCGAGGTGGCGAACTACATCTCCTTCCGCATGCGCGCCGCGGGCTACCGCGGTCCGGACGTCTTCCTGCCCGCCGCCACGGCGCTGATCGCGCGCGCTTCGCACGGCCTGACGCGGCGGATCAACATCCTCGCCGACAAGTCGCTGCTCTCGGCCTACACCGAGAGTGGCCACGCCGTCACCGTGCGCCAGGTGCGCGCGGCGATCGCCGATTCCGAGTTCGCCGCGGTGAGAGCGCGCCGCGTGCCGCGCGCCGCCGTGTTTGCCGCCGCGGCGCTGATCGCGGGCGTGGCGATCGGCGCCCTGATCCCCTGGGAGCGCGAAGCCGCCAGACCCGTGCCGCCGCCGCAGGTTGCCGCCGCGCCCGCGAAGCCGGCGGCGAACCCGGTCGCGAGCGAGCAGGACGACGACGAGGACGAAGAAATCGAGCTCTATGCCCAGGCGGCGCTCGAATGGCCGCCGACGCATCTCACGCCGGGCCAGGTGCGCGGGCTCAACGCTTACCCTGTCACGGGCCAGAAGCTCCTCGCCGAACGCGTCGCCGCCACGGTCGAGCTGCTCGCGCGCGCCGACGACGACCGCTACGCGCTCGAGCTCTACACCAGCGAGAACAGCGATCCGGCGCGCCTCGAACGATTTCTCACGCGCGCGCGCGATCTGGTCCCCCTGAGCGACGTGTTCGTCATCCCTCTGGCGAGCGGTAGCGCCTATCGCGTCCGCGTCGTGCTCGGGCAGTACGACACGCGCGAGCAGGCGCTCGACGCCGCGCGCCGGCTGCCGCCGAAGTACCAGCGCGCGTTCCAGGCTTCCCCACGCACTTTTGCAGACTTGCGGCAAGCCCTCTAAAAAGGCTGAAAACACCGGCGCGACAAATGCTTACGCCGGATTTCTCATGCCGGTCCCGTGTTATGCTTGTCGCGGGAGGGAGTGCGATGAATCGCTTCGTCCGGGCGGCGGCTTTCGCGCTGCCCGTTGTCCTTGCGGGTTGCAGCCAGGCGCCGCTGCAGCCGTCGTCGACGCACATCCGCGCCGACGAGCCGCGCGCTGAAGGCGCCATTCCCCCGCCGGTGCAGCTGACGCCGCTGCTGCCCAAACCGAAGCCGGCGCTGCGGCCCGAGACCTACAGCGTGGTGGTCAACAACGTGCGCGTGCAGGAGCTGCTGTTCGCGCTCGCGCGCGATGCGCGCATGCAGATCGACATCGATCCGGCGCTCAGCGGCAGCGTGACGCTGAATGCCATCGACCAGACGCTGCCGCAACTGCTGCTGCGCATCTCGCGCCAGGTCGAGATGCGCTATGAAATCGACGGGCAGACGCTGGTCGTCATGCGCGACACGCCCTTCCTGCGCTCCTACAAGATCGACTACCTCAGCGCCTCGCGCAACGTGAAGATGCAGTCGGCCGCCTCGACCACGTTCGGCGGCACAGCCACTGGTGGCGGCGGCACCGGCGGCACCCAGACCGGCGGCACCGCGACCATCGACCTCGAGGCGCGGAACAACCTCTGGGAATCGATCGTGCAGAACGTGAAGGAGATTCTGCGCGAGAGCGACAAGGTGCTTCCTGCGGGCGCGAGCGCGGCGCCGGCGCCCGCCGCGATCGCCTCACCGCCGGCGGCGCCGACCGCGCCGGGCAGCGCGCCGGGTGGCGCTCCGGCGTCCGCCGCGCCGACGCTCGCTGTCGCGCCGCAGCCGACTTACATCGAAGCCTCGCAGGTCATCGCCAACCGCGAGAGCGGCGTCCTGTACGTGCGCGCGACTTCCAAGCAACACGAGAAGGTGCAGGAGTTCCTCGACCAGGTGCTGGGCGGCGCCAAGCGCCAGGTATTGATCGAGGCGACCGTCACCGAGGTGCAGCTGCGCAACGAGTACCAGCGCGGCATCGACTGGCAGCGCATCCAGAATCCCGGCACCTCCTTCGGCCAGC
>Ga0075352_1000040_pt1 | contig 16605 bp, 22 predicted proteins | sample Sandmound_TuleA__FD_120092 | JGI IMG/M metagenome (GOLD analysis project Ga0075352, IMG submission 120092) | Natural and restored wetland microbial communities from the San Francisco Bay, California, USA, that impact long-term carbon... | ecosystem: Environmental > Terrestrial > Soil > Wetlands ...
ACGTTCTCGAGCGACGTGCCGGAAGCCCGGCATCCCTCCGCCGCAACATTGAGTAGATACTCCATCTGCGCCCGGATGCCGGGGCGGGAACGACCGGCGCTACGGCGCTTCCCCCGGACCGGCCCGTCCGCGTCGGCGGCCACCAGGCCGGAAAAGCAGAGGAGATTCCCGGCCCGCACCGCGAGCGGGTGGCCGTCACATACCGCCGGGTAGTTTCCTTTCACCGGCGTTCTCGGGACCTTGCCGCCGCGAGTCACCGCCACCAGGTTGATCTCGCAGCGTGCCTCCGCGATGGCGAAGCCGGGAACGAGGGTCTGCACGAAGGTGGTGGCGGGCACGGCATGTCCGAAATGCCGCGCCCACACCTGGTTGAATGCGGGAACGTCATGGATGTCGGCCAGGTACACCTGCGCCTTCACGACGGTTTCGAGCGAGGCGCCGGCGCCTTCGAGTGCCGGCACGAGCTTCTTGCGAATGATGTAGTCGGCCTCGAGCTGGATGCGGTTGCCCTTCCAAAGATGGCCTTCGGGAGGCTTCGCTTCGGGCGCGATGCCGCCGAGATCGCCGGGCTTCCACGCGGCAAGGAATCCGGCAACGAAGACGTAGTCGCCCGCGGCCACCACGGGCGCGAATGCCGACGTTGAGGGAACGTCGAGTCCTGCGGGGTACAGCGGCTTCACATCGGGACCCGCGCCGGGACGGACCGCGATCATCTCCATCGACATGCCGGCGCCGGGTATGAGGAGCCGGGGCTCGAGCACCGAAGTGCTCGGAGCAATGTAGTCGCCGCAGCGCTCCTTACGCGCGAGGTGGAGAAAGGGAACCGCGCGCCAGTCGGGGAAGTACTGGTCGCTGCGAACCGCATGCGCGAGGTCCGTGCCTCCCGCTCTGAGCACTTCCTCGGCTCGCCGATAGAGGCACAGCGCTTCGCGGTACCAGCGCGGAAGGCCCGAGAGCGGGCGGCCGCCGTTGGCCGCCACTGGCGCGAGGTTACCCTTGTCGTCGGCCGCGAGAATTCCCGAAGCGAAGACCCATGGACCCGCGCGCATGCCGCGCGCGTACGGAATGCGACCCTTGCCGAGCTTGATAGGGAGCAAGGCTTCGACCGGGCTGGCAGGCATGCTGGGCTGAACGCCTCTTATGGATGACGAATGGCGGAGAGAACCGTATCAGCCGCCGAGGTAATTGCGCAAGCTGATGATCCGCACGCCGCGATATTCGCGAAGCTCGAGCAGCGCGCTGTCCCCGGTGACGATAAGATCCGCGCGCCCGGCGACGGCGCATTCGAGGACGCGATTGTCGGGTTCGTCCTTCACGACGCGCAGTTTTTGACGGGGCCTCACGGTGGTCGCAAGATCGGAAAGGAAGAGCGCAACGTGGGCCAGCTCCTCAGCGTCGCGCGAGAACTTGCGCGCGAGAACGCCGAGCAGCTCGTCGAGGATCGGCTTCGAGAGGAGCAGCTCGTCGCGCTCCTCGATGACGCGGAGCAGGGCGGCCTCGGCACGACCGCCCGGGAAAACCAGGGCCGACACCAGGATGTTGGTGTCGAAAACGGCCTTCACGCGCTGAGGTAGCGCTCGAGGTCCCGCTCGGTAAGGATGCCTTTGTCGCGGGCCCTGCGGCTCCAGTAACCCTGGATACCCCGCAGCTCCAGGACGCGCCGTTCGATGCGCGCCTGCCGCAGCGCGTCCTGGACGACTGCGGATAGCGTCTTGCCCTCGGCGCGCGCGAGCGCCTCCGCCTGGCGCGCAAGCGCGGCGGGCAGCGAGATGGTCTTCTTGACAACGTTACTCATGACGGCTGGATCGTTCTCGGTATGAATTAATCATACCAGACCCCGGATCACCTGTCACTTGGCGATGCTGATCCCCGTCGCCTTCACCAGCTCCGTGAGGCGCTTGCGCTCGCTCGTCCGGAAGTCGTCCAGTTCCTTGCGTCCACCGCCGATGATCTCGATGCCCAGGACCTTCAGCTTCTCGCCGAACGCGGGCTCGCGCGCCGCCCTGACGATTTCCGCGCTCGCCTTGTTGAGCACGGCCGTGGGCGTGCCCTTCGGCGCCACGATGCTGTACCAGCCGAAGTTCACGAAGCCCGGCAACGTTTCCGCAATCGTCGGGACGTTGGGCAGCCCCGGCGCGCGCTTCGCCGTACTGACCCCAATCGCCCGCAGTCTGCCGGAGCTGACCTGGGGCCACGCGGCGGGATAGACAGCGAATTGCATCTGGATCTCGTTGGCGATCGTGTCGAGGAGCGCCCCCGCGACGCCCTTGTAGGGCACGTGCAGCATGTCGATGCCGGCCGCGTGCGTAAACATGACCGTGGCGAAATGCTCGCCGCTGCCCGGGCCGCCGGAGCCGTAGCGGAGCTTGCCCGGCGATTTCTTCGCCAGCGCGATCAGCTCGGCGACGGATTTCGCCGGCAGCTCCGGGTTGACCGTGACCACCCACGGCACCAGCCCGACGAGGGAGACCGAGTCGAAATCCTTGTCGAGGTTGAACGAGAGATTGGGATAGACCGAGGTCGCGATGAAGAGCTGGGAAGTGAGCATCATCCAGGTGTAGCCATCGCGCTCCGAGCGCAGCGCCTGCTCCGCACTGAGGACGCCGGCGACCCCGGGGCGGGTATCCACCACGACCCGCTGACCCCACACGCCGTAGAGGTGATCGGCGATGAGCCGGGCCATGATGTCCGGCCCCGACCCCGAAGCGCTGCCGATGATGAACCGGATCGGCTTGTCCGGGAATGCCGGTTGGGCGGCGGTTGCCGCCGAAGCCGCAATGAACGCCGGGATGGCGGCCGTGGCGAACAGTTTTATCGCATGCATGGGACCCTCCTCCTTATTTTCGATTACGGTAATGCGACCGGCGCCGGGGGTCAATGAGAAGCCCGAAATCGCTCGATCTTGCCCCTTTGATACCATGGGTTCCTGAGGCATGGCCACGACGACGACCGAATTCAGGGTGATGACCTCGGGTGCCTTTACTGCGGCGCACCTGGCGTTGATCCCCCAACTGGAGCGCCTGACGCAGGCGAGGGTGGTGACCGCCTCGACCTCGATCGGCACGGGGGAGATGTCCATCCCGAACCGCTTGAAGCGCGGGGAGGTCTTGGACATCGTCATCGTCGCGGAGCACGTGCTGCGCCAGTTCATCGCGGACGGCCTGGTGCTGGCGGAAGGCCTCAAGGTTGTTGCCCGGTCGAGCATTGCTTTTGCGGTGCGGGCAGGCGCGCCCAAGCCGGACATCGGTTCCGCCGATGCGCTCAAGCGCACGCTCCTGAAGGCGAAATCCGTCGGCTATTCGGCGAGCGAGAGCGGCAAGTATTTTTCCGGGGAGCTGGTTCGGCGCTTGGGGGTCGCGGCCGAGGTGCTTCCCAAGAGCCGCTTGATCGGCGGCGGCGAGCGCGTGGGCACTGCGATTGCACGCGGCGATGTGGAGATCGGCCTGCAGCAGGTGAGCGAGCTGCTGCCCGTGCCGGGGATCGCGCACATCACGCCCCTGCCGCCCGAGCTGCAGAAAATTTCAATTTTCGCCGCGGGCATTGCGGCGAGCTGCCCGAACCCGTCGCTCGCTCGAACGGTTATCGAGTTCCTCGCCTCGCCCCGGGCGGCGGACGCGATCAGGAACAGCGGCCTGCAAATGCCGTAAAGAATGCAGACCCGGGAAATTCCTCGCCTCGAGCAACGTCTCCTGCTCGCCCTTGGGGCGATGTTCCTTCAGCAGACCTTTGTCGCGCTCGGCAGGGCTCTGCCCGCAGTGATCGCGCCGGCGATCATCGCGGATTTGCGCCTCGAAGCGGCCTGGATTGGCATCTATTTCGGCGTGATGGCCCTGTCCGCTCTCGTCGCGCAGTTGGGGTGCGGGAGCTTTATCGTGCGCTACGGCGCCTTGCGCGTGAGCCAGATCGCCCTCGTGATGCTCACCGCCGGAGCCGCAATGGCAGCGCTGGGAACGCCTGTGCCGCTCATCCTGTCCGCAATCATCGGCGGGGGCGGCGGGGCGGTGTCCACTCCAGCGAGCTCGCATCTGCTCAGCCGCTGCACGTCGCTGCGCTACCTGCCCCTGGTGTTCTCGATCAAGCAGACCGCGGTGCCGGCCGGCCTGCTGCTCGCCGGTGTGCTCGGACCGCCGTTGACGGAATGGTCGAGCTGGCGTGTGACGATGCTCCTGTGCGCGGCGGCGTGCGCCGTTCTGGCTGTCGTGCTGCAGCCCCTGCGCAGGATCTTCGATACCGACCGGGTGCCGACGCGCAGATTCCGGTTCTCGGATTTCAAGGCGACCTTGACCGTGGTGCTCGCCACGCCGGGCCTTCGCGCGTTGTCCTTCGCCTGCCTTGCTTTCAACGGCGTGCAGACCGTTTTCACGGCGTATTTCGTCACCTATCTGACGACGATCGGCTATACGCCCGTCGCGGCGGGCTTCCTGTTTTCCGTGGCGGTGGCGGTCGCGGTGCCCGGGCGCATCCTATGGGGCTGGATCGGCAGCAGCTATGTCTCGCCCTCGCTGGTGATGGCGGGGCTTGCGCTCGCCATGGCGGGAAGTGCCGCGCTCCTCGCGCTTTCCAGTGCCGGCTGGCCGGTGCTGCTGGTGGGTCTCGTCGCCTGCGTGCTCAGTGCGACGGCGCTTTCCTGGCACGGCGTGCTCCTGGCTGAAACCGCGCGCGCTTCGCCCGAGGATATGCGCGGCGGAGTCACCGGCGGCGTGCTGTCATTCGGTCAGGTCGGCGCGCTGCTCCTGCCGCTCATCTATTCCGGATTTCTCGACCTCACCGGCAGCTACGGCATCGGCTTCATCGTGTGCGGCTTGCCAGCTCTGCTGGTCGGCGTCCAGCTGCTGCGCCAGAGGGCATCCACGCGAGTCCGAACGTAACCGCGCGCGGATTTCGCGGCGTGATCGGGGATCAACTGCTAGTTAAAGTCGACTGCGCGCTGCCGGGAGGTTTTTTGTCGCCGGAAAGCGACGGTGCGTTGCTTGCGCTGCATGCGAATGCGAGTTCAGAATTACGTACGAAACCTGAAGGAGGCGCACATGAAATTTCTCGCGAGCTGTTTGAGGTCGCTGCCATGGTTGATGGCGTTGCTGCTCGTGGCTGTCGCGGGTGGATGCGGCGGCGGTGGCGGTAGCGGAAACAGTGCCGGAAGCGCTTCGGTTACAGGTCAGGGCACGCTCGGCGTATCGCTCACGGACATGCCGGCCTGCGGTTTCGACGCGGTGAACGTGACCGTCAGGAAAGTGCGCGTGCATCAGAGCAGCTCCGCTTCTGACACCGATGGCGGATGGACCGAAATGACGTTGAACCCTGCGCGGAAGATCAACCTCCTCAACCTGACGAACGGCGTGCTCGACAGCCTAGGGGAAACGCTGCTGATGGCGGGACATTACACGCAAGTCCGCCTGGTGCTGGAATCGAATTCGGTGACGCCCCTTGCGAACTCGGTCGTCCCCACGGGTGGGGTTGAGACCGCGCTCGTTACCCCCAGCGCGGTGCAAAGCGGGATCAAGCTCGTCCACGAGTTCGACGTGCCGGCTGGACAACGGGTGGACCTCGTGCTCGATTTCGACGCCTGCCGGTCGATCGTGAAGCGCGGTAATGGAACCTTCGGGCTGAAGCCGGTCATCAGGGTGACTCCGCTCCTGGTGAACGGCATTACCGGCTTCGTCGACACCGCGCTGATGGGGAGCAACGTGATGGTGACGGCGCAGCAGGGCGGCAATATCGTCCAAGCCACGGTGCCGAATCCGCAGACCGGAGCGTTCTTTCTCGCTCGCCTTGCGGCCGGCAACTACGATGTCGTCTTCACCGCGGACGAGCACGCGACGTCGGTCATCTCCGGGGTGCCGATCGCTGACACCACCAGCATCGTCCCGGTCAGCACCAGCGCAGCGCCGATCACGTTGCAATCGACGCCTGCTCCTGCTACCCACAAGGTGAGTGGAACGGCGACTCTGAGTACAACACCCAGTTCGCCCACGGATGTCGAGGTCGCGGCGAAACAGACTCTCGGCGTGGGCCCGACGGTGACAGTCAAGTCGGTGTTTGCCGATGAAAACGCCGCCGGCGCGTATGAACTGATCCTGCCCATCGGCGCGCCGCAGCTGGGCGCGTACAGCACGGCGCTCCCGATCGTGTTCGTCGCACAGGCTGGAGCGGGTATATACGCGATCCAGGCCTCCGCGACCGGCTACATGACCCAAACGTTAATCAACTTGAACATCTCCCTCGCGGACGCGGTGCGGAACTTTGTGTTGAATCCGTGAAAGTGCAATTGACCCTCGTTCGCATAGCGCGTATAAGTTATTCAGGCGTTTAGTTTCCTTTCCTTGGGCCCGTCGTCATTGCGGGCCGCACTTCCGGCCGCGTCATTCAGGGCTTGGGATTAAACATACCCCGGCTTGCCCCCGTGCGTCGTCTCGCGAAGGAACGCGTACTATGGACGAGATCGTCGGATTCACCGAGCTGCGCTGGCTGCGGGAGCTTACGGCCACGACGCGGAAGCAGGCGATTCCCGAGTTGATCGGGGCGAGGCTTCTCAGGCGGGGACTCGTCGAGCGGACGATCGGCGGCTTCGCGCTCACGACCCGGGGCCGGATCGCGCTCCTCAAGCTGGGTTAGCGGACCGGGCCCGCCATGAAGGCGCAAATGATGCACGTGACGAGCGGCGCCGGCAGGGTCCTGATCGGCCCGAAGAAGCTCCGCAGTTGCTATGCCCGGATCGTTTCCCTGCACGACGGCTCGGGGTGCATCGAAAGCTACGATCCGAGTTCCGGGACCTGGTCTCCGGCCCACGAGAGCATCACGTTCAGCGAGGTCTGGAGCGCGCCGTCCGCGCCGGCATTGATGACGGCGCATACCGACGAGCGCTGAGCCGGGGCGTCAGCGGCGGCGCAGGTGAAACGGCCGCGGCGCCATCATCGGGGGAGCGGTGGTGTCCTTGTGCCGGAAGTTGATGCGCCCTTTCGTGAGATCGTAGGGCGAGATCTCCACGGTGACGCGATCCCCGGCGAGGACGCGGATGCGGCGGATACGCATCTTGCCGTTGGTGTAGGCCGTGATCGTGTGGCCGTTGTCGAGCGTCACCCGGCACTGCGTGTTGGGCAGCACTTCGTCGACGATGCCCGTCAGTTCGATCAGCTCTTCCTTTGCCATGTTCGGTTTCCTCTGGGGACGACGCGGCGTTGCCGCCGTCCCGCGGTCGAGTGCTCCACTGCGCGTGAGCTTCCTGAAACCCGGGCCCGGGATGAGCGCGGCATCGTTCAGGGAGATTACGAGGCCGCGCGGAAGCGATGCGACCGGCGGCCGGAGGGACTCGCGAGTATGGGCGCTGGAGGTGTTTCTGGCAAGTGGTTTTTCGGGCGGGGAGGAAAGTGCGGGCGTGCTATAATGAGCAGATCGAATTCGCTTTGGGTCTGTCCGCCGTCTCGTTCCGGATCTTTCCGGCCGGTCATTTCGGTTCTCTCCCATCGGTAATTTGATGCGCTGCGCGATATCGCGCGGGGCAATACCAAATCTGGAGGACTTCAATGTCAACCGGCACAGTCAAGTTTTTCAATACCATGAAGGGTTTCGGATTCATCGCGCCCGACGACGGCTCGCGGGATATTTTCGTGCACATCTCGGCTGTCGAGCGCTCCGGCCTCGGCACGCTGAACGAAAAGCAGAAGATCTCGTTTGAAGTGGAGAAGGGCAACGACGGCAGGCTTTCCGCAACCAATCTGAAGGCCGCCTGATCCCGGGTCCTTCCGCGGAAAAAACCCCGCTTCGGCGGGGTTTTTTTTGGCTGGACTCAAGAACCCGGCCGCCGTGCCTGAAGCAGCGCCGCCACGTGCACCATGACGAATAGGGGCACGAAGTAGGCCGGGACGAGCACGAGCGGAAGCCGCGCCATCGCACCGGTGGTGACTTCACCGGGGACGCCGCTCGCAAGGAATGAAGCGAGCGTCCCGGTGCCGACGGCGACGACCAGGTCCAGTATCCCGAGCACGTTCCACGCCACGAAGGTCCGGCTCGCCGCGAAGCCGGGCCGGCGGATGAGCGCGACCAGCAGCCAGGGCGCGGTGACTCCGATCGCAATGTCGCCGAGCCCCGCGGGCCAGGCGAAGAGGCCGGGCAGCACTCCGTGCGCGTAGAGGGCGATGAACCCCAGCCCGGCGAACCGCCACGCCTGCACGCCCATCATGAAGCGGAGATCGGTGGCGAGAACGTGATCGCGGAACGTGCCCGAGAGGCGGAGCGCCGCGAGGAACCCGAGAATGGGTGCCAGGACCCCGGCGAGTATCGCGAGCGGGGGAGAGCCGGGCGGGGTGACGAAGGCCCCGCGCGCGCCCAGGAAGGCGACGAGCACGAACCAGGCGGCGAGGACGGCCGCGACGAGGGGGCGAGTGCCCGGGGCGGCCGGGACGCCGGGATGCGCAGGGTGCGAGACGGCGGCATGGGACATGGGAATCTCCTCGGTTAGTCACTTGCACTTTGCAAGTGAGTGCGCACCGTAGCATAATAACTTGCATTATGCAAGTGACTGGAAAGGCCCGCGCCCGGCGCTCCGCCTGCCCGATCGCGGGCACGCTCGATATCGTCGGCGACAAGTGGTCGCTCCTCGTGATCCGGGACTTGCTCCACGGCAAGCGCACCTATGGGGAGTTCGCGCATTCGCCGGAGCGGATCCCGACCAACATCCTCGCCGATCGCCTGAAGCGCCTGGAGGACGCGGGAATCATCGAAAGCGCCCTCTACCAGGAGCGCCCGGCACGTTACGCCTACGCGCTGACCGCGAAGGGCAAGGGGCTGGGGGAGGTCCTGCTCGCGCTGGTCAAATGGGGCAAGCAGCACATACCCGGCACGCGAACCTTGACGGAATCCGGGATCAAGAAGTCTCGATGATCACGAGGATCTGGCGCGGCTGGACCACACGCGAAAACGCCGCGGCGTACCAGGATCTATTGTTGCGGGAGATCTTCCCGGGAATCGCGGGCCGCAAGATCCCGGGATACCGGGGCATTTCCCTGGCGCGGCGAGACCGAAACACGGAGGTCGAGTTCGTCACCACGATGTGGTTTGACTCGATTGCGGCGGTGCGGGCATTCGCTGGCGACAACTACGAGGTGGCGGTCGTTCCGCCCAAGGCGCGTGCCGTGCTCTCCCGGTTCGATGAGCGTTCCGCTCACTATGAGACGGTCCATAGCGGGCCGTTTTTAGGATGACGACGCGTAGCGTCTATTTCTGGAAGTACGCGCGATCGGCGTCGGCCGGGAGCTCATTGCACAGCCGGCCAGCGCGCTGGAGTGCTTCCGTGAATCCCTGCAGGGGGAAGCGCAGGTAGTAGTCCTTCCGCTCGGTCGGTAACCGGAAGCGCAGCGCCTGCCCGGCGGCCATTTCCTTCCAGAACGCCGGCTCACCCTCGATCTCCATCAGGAAGATATGGATCACGAAGTCTCCGGCCATCGCGCCCACCCGGTAGAAGATTCGGTGCAAGGGATAGCGGTCGATACGGAGCGCGCCCTCCATTTCCGCCGTGACCAGGTCCTGCTCGATCGGGTTCCTCAGGTAAACGTCGAGCGAGACGAAGCGCTGCACGCAATCCCCCTCGACGAGGTCGACCACAACCTCGGTGTAGACGCCGTATTCGACCCGCTCCGCGCTCACCCGGAAGCGCGCCGGAGGTTCTCCGATCAGCACGCTCGAAATCCACTCGCCGTGCTCCCGGTCCATCATCCCGATGTGGTCGGCCGCGCCGATCGGTGCGACCGCGATCAGCCAGGCTGCGAGCGCTGCCCGCTGCCATCCGGCGCTGCTCATGGTTCCTTCCTCTTGAGGACTCTCGGGAAACCATAGCATCAGGCGGGGCCCCGCCGCCCGTTTTCGAGGGGTTGGCTTGCGCTACATCAAGGCCGCGGGGGAGGCCCCCCGGGATTGCTACAACACCGGCCGTCGCGCTCCGGCGAAATGCTGAGTCCAGTAGCGGTCGGTCAGGCTTGCGGTCGAGACCTGCTTGCCGCTCGAGGGCGCATGCACGAAGCGGCCGTCGCCGATGTAGATCGCAACGTGCGAGTTGCGCTTGCCTTCCTGGTGGAAGAAGAGCAGATCGCCCGGGCGGATCTCCTTCCTCGCGACCGCGCGGGAGCCCGCCCACTGGTCCTCCGTGCTGCGCGGAAGGCGCAGGTTGACTTGCGCGTAGCTGTACTGCACGAGCCCGCTGCAGTCGAAGCCTCGCGGCGAGTTCCCGCCGGGGCGGTAGGGCTTGCCCCGCATCTCGAGCGCGTGTCGGGCGGCGCCGGCTCCGACGTCCGTGCTCGTCTGCGTCGGCGCAGACGAGCAACCGGCAAGCGCAATAACAATCAGCCCGAGGGCAGCCAGGGGAATCCGACCAATAGGCATAGGGAGTAAGTATTGGATGGGCGGTCGAGGGCGTCGATGACTAATGCCACACTTGGAATAGAATTCGTGGGGTTAGCCCAGGATGACCGGATATGAAGATCAAGCGTATTGAGCACGTCGGGGTCGTGGTGAAGGACACCGAGGCGAGCCGTAAGCTGTGGGAGGGCTGCTTCGGCATTCCCCTCGGGGGCACCGAGGAGAACGACAAGCGCAAGCTTGCGCTCTATTACGTCGGCGAGTCGATGGTCGAGCTGATTGCCGGGAAGGGCGCCGACAGCAAGCACCAGCGCATGGTCGCGGAGGGGAAGGGCGGGCTCAACCACATCTGCTTCGAGGTCGAGGACATCGACGCGGCGCTGGCCGAGCTGAAGGCCAAGGGGATTCCGCTGATCGACGAAGTGCCGCGCATCGGGCATGCCGGCTGCCGCATCGCGTTCATCGATCCCAGGGCGACGGAGAATTGCCTGATCGAGCTCGCGGAGCTGCCGGCGGGGCACGCCTGAGGGCTCTGTCCGCGAGAAAGACGTGGTCTGTCCCCGGTTTTTGTTTCACTCGTCGAGCTCCGTGGTCAGGAGGCGCGGCACCACGGGAAAATTCTCCAGGTCGAAATAGACGCGTCCGATCTCGCGGCCGTCGGTGGTCTCCACCTGGACCTTCCATGGCCCGGGCTGGTAGTTCGCCTTCACGCCGTAGCCGCGGAACCCCTGCTCGCGGCCGCCGACGATATTGATGGGAATGGTGTCCTGCAAGGCCCAGCCTCGGCCCTCGGGCTTCCAGTACCAGCGCATCCGCACTTCATCGGAGAAGCGCGCGGGCGAGAAGATGCGGAAGAACACGTAGACCTTGTCGCCGGGCTGCGCGCGGAATTGCTGGTCGCCGTTGTGCCAGATGCGCCACCACGGCCGCTCGTGGGTGAGGCGGTAGCCTTCCTCGGTCCGCTCCACGGTGTGATAGACGCCGATGAAGGGAATGGAAAGCGGCACCGGCGGGATCACCCGCACGAGGTAGGACGCAAGAAAGCCCACGAGCACGAAGCCCAGGGGCAGCAGGATCTGGCGCCGCGCCTGCATGAAAAGCTCCGGCTTGCGCGACCGGATCCACCACGCGGCCAGAACGGGCGGCAGGCAGCCGACGAGCATCGAGAGCAGGAACACGCCAAGGCCGATCCTGCCGGCGGCGATCGGTACCACTGCTGCCGAGAACGCTAGGAAGCACAGCGCGAGCAGCGTGAACTTGACGGACAGGCCGAGCGCCTTGAAGCGCCGGGACTCGTTGGCCACGAGGAGTGCCAGCAGGAATGCGAGAAACCCGAGGGAGGCGAGCAGCGACGAGCTCTTGAAGAAGAAGATGGCGTACAGGTTCATCAACGCGCCCAGGGCGAAGTGGATGAGCGCGGAGCGGTATTCGTAGTACCAGCGCATCGGCACGGGCAGCCGCGCGAGCTCGGGTGGCGGCGCGCCCTGCTCGAGAAACATGTGCACCAGCACCGCGGAGACGGCGAGGAGGTAGAGCGCCTGCTGGCCGATGGTGAGCCAGGAGTCGATGCTCCCGGCGGTCAGGATGTCGAAACCGAAGCCGCCGGTGAAGAAGACGACTGCGACTTCGCGCTCGTGCTGCTCAAAATAGAGCTTGAGCCGCTGCAGTGCCCCGGGCGGCACGGCAACAGCGCTGGGCTGCGTCATCGGTCGAACAGCCGCCTGAGAAAGGCGTAGAGGGCCCAGCCCTTGACTAACCAGCCGCGCAGCTTCGGCGACGACGTCAGAACCGTGGCCGCGATCCCGGCGCCGAGCAGCAGGGGCTCCGCGGACGCGCGCCGCACGCTCGCTACCGCAGCGGCGATATCACCGCGCTGCCGGGTCGAGCGCTGGACGAGCGCCGCGCGCCGGCGCGCCAGGGACTCGAAAAATGCGCTCATTCGCGCGGCTCCAGCGCTTCGGCGTCGTGCTTGAGCTCGGCGAGGCTTGTCGCGAAGGGCCGTGCCTTCGCCTCGCGCCGCACCCACAAGCCGATGAACGCCGCGGCCACGATAAACGCGATCGCAAGACCGGCCGCCACCGCCACACGATGCTCCGCGGGCACCGCCATGACCAGCGCCAGGGCGCCGAAGCCGAGCGCCAGCGCGGCGAGTAGGATCGCCGCCACCGCGCCGATCATGATCAGCACCAGGCGCGCGAGCAGCTCCTGCATCTCGACGCTCAGCAGCTCGAGCCGGGTGCGCGCCAGGCCGAGGACGGTGGCGAGCAGCTCCTGCGCGGATCGAAGCAGGCCCATGGTTACTTCCGGGCGAGCAGCAACCCGAGGAGCAGGCCGACGCCCGCGGCAATGGCGACGGCGGCCCACGGGTTCTTGCGCACCTGCTCGTCGATCTCGCTGGCGGTCTCGCGTGTAAATTCGCCCGCCTCGCGCACGTGCTCGCCGGATTCGGCGGAGGCGGTCTTCAACAACGCTTCGCCCTCGCGCACGATGGCGCGCAGGTCGGCCATCAACTTCTCAGTCGTCGTGGCATCCATTTTGGGTCCCCAAGGTGGTACGCGCATTGTATAGTCAACCCATCGGCCCAAAACAATCAAGGAAAAGAGAAAAACGTGGTCTGTCCCCGGTTTCTGATCGCAGTGATGCTCGTGTTTCTCGCGTTCGGCGCGAGTGCGGAGCCGTCGGTGCGCGTCGTCGCGACCCACCCCGGTGCCGAAGCGATGCTCGGGCGCGATGAGTCGTTCTACGTGCGCATCGAGTTCAATACCGATGAGCCGGTCAGCATCTGGGCGCGTCCGTTTTTCCAGGGGAAGCCGGTGCAGAAGGCCAAGAGCAACGCGTCCCTGCCGCACAGCGGCTGGGGCTATGCGCTCGGCTGGTTCTCGCTCGACGGGGCGGACGCGGTGGACGAGGTGCGCATCAAGCTCGGGGGCGGCAAGCCCTACCGCGAGTGGGAAGCGTTGAGCTATCCAGTGCGACTCACCGGCACCGGGATGCCGGTCGCGCAACGGGCCCAGCCAGCGTGGCTCGAGGAAATGCTGAGCGAGGAGAAGGAGCGCTACCGGCAGAATTACGAGCAACGGATGAGCGAGCCGGTGTCGACCGGCGGCATGCTGTTCATGATGTTCTTCATGCTGGCCGTGCTCGCGCTGCTGGTGGTGGGCGCCGGCGCGCCGCTGTGGGGCGTGTGGAAATGGCGCGGCGGGTGGCGCATCGGGGCCGCGGTGCCGGCGCTCGTGATGGCGTTCGTGATCGGGCGGATCGTGGTGGACACCGCGCGCGACCCGACTTCCCACAACCTGTGGCCGTTCGAGATCCTGATGTGGGGCGGCGCCAGCGCCGTCGTGATGGGCGTGCTCGCGCTCATCAGGCGTCTCGCGCGTTAAAACTTGTATCGAACCGACATTGCGATCACGTGCACGTGATATTGCGGGGACTGTTGGCCAAAGGTGAGAACGTTCGAAATCGTGGAAGGCGTGACCCCGTCTACTGCCCAGCTGTCGCTGCTGTAGCGTTCGTACCAGTACCCCGCGCGCAGCGTCACGTTATCCTTGAGGTGGTAGTTGGCGTAGAGCTTCACACTGTCGCGCCGCGTGGAAAGATCGGGGAACGCGGGCTCGTTGGCTGCCGTGCTGACGCTGATTGCGCCCTTTGAGCGCGTATAGGTGTAATCCACGCCGACATCGAGCTTGTCCTTGATCACGATATGCTTGACGCCCGCGCCGGCGAAATTGATCGTGTCCTTGTTCTCGCCTGCCCAGTCGGGCGTCGAGTAGGTCTGGCTCCCGGACTGTTCCGACTTGATCTCCTGGCGGTTCGCGAACAAGTGCAGGCTGGTCTCATCCGACAGCATCCAGGTGATATCGCCGCCGAAGTTGTACTCCTTGGCGCTGGTCAGGCCGATCTCTGATTTCGAATAGTCGTCCTTGGACGCGTCGAACTGCAGTCCGATGCTGATGGTATCCGTCGCGGCGAAGCTGGCACGTAATTCCCCGCTGTTCCGCGTGCGATCGGCCATGTTGTATTTTCTGAGCAGCGGATTCTCCGGGGGGGTGATCTCGGGCACCGGCTGGTAGCTCGAGTAGTTGCGATCGCTGTATGCGTACTTGAGCGTCAGGTCGACCCAGTCCAGGTAACGGGAAGCGAGCTTGCCCCAGAACGTATTCTCGTAGGCTTTATTGACCTCCTGGAAGGTGCGCTTGACCGAGTCGTAATCGTAGCCGGCGGAAGTCGTGGTGCGCTCAGCGGCCTTGTAGTCCGCTCTCAGCTGCGCCTTGTCCTGAGTGAAGCTGTAGGGCAGGTTGGTCCGCTGCGACGGGGCGACGAACATGTCGGTCGTCACCCAGCTATAAGTCGACTGTGGCGTCTGGTTGTCGCGATCGTTGTAGATGTATGCCGCTTTCAGCCGCAGCCGATCCGTCACTGCCGAGTTGACCGCGAGGTTTGCGTTGACGGTATCCACGCGGCCATCCAGCGAAGTTCGCGGCAGCGCCGGAACCGCCAGCGTCCCGTTCAAGGTAGGCGCCAGGAACTGCTGATTCTGCGTCCCGCGGCCGACGGCGATGTCCGCCGTTGCCCGCGTCCGCTCGGCCAGCTGGTATCCCAGGTTGGCAGCAACCTGGTGAAACTGGTTATCCGGCGGCAGCGCGAGCTGGCCTTCAATGGCGGCGGGAAATGCCGGTATGCTGAATGGATTCTGCCAGGTCAGGGACGGATCGTTGTTGGTGAAGTTCGAGCCGTAATAGGCAAGCTTCGCCTGGAACCGGTTGTCGGTAAAGGAGGCCGAAGCATCGATCTGATCGGTGACGTAATCCACCGGTTTGACCAGCTGCGAAGCGGTGACGAAGAACGCGCCGGCGGTGCCCAGCGTGCCTTCGCGAGTCTGGTGACGGTAACTGACATTGGTCTCCCAGGCGCGCGCCGGAATCCAGGATACGCCGGCGCCCAGCTCTTTTCTCTTCATATCGAGGTCGACCTGCCGCAACGTGGTTGACAACGGCATGGCCGTGGTCGTAGCCGCCGGATAGCCGGCCGGCAGCGTCAACGACGAGCCGCCGCTCCCGATGAAGGGCGTTTGCGCGCTGTCCGAGATGAAGTGCCGCAACTCCTGGTAATTGAGCAACAGTTTGTAGGTGCCCTGTCGCCCGCCTTCCACGTTGAGAGAGCGCGTGTCCAGCCCGAGATTCGCCCCGTCGATATTCCAGTACGCCGCGTCTTCGCCGCGATAGCGCGCGCTGAAGTCGCCGAGGAAATATCCGCCCTGCTGGTTAAGGCCGTTGTATTCGCCGAATTTGGATGACGAGTCCGATACGTAAGCGCCACCCGCCTCCACGGTTCCGCTCAGTCCTTTCTCGATCGGGCAGAGTTTGCATTGCCACTTGCGGGTGTCGGGGGCTGCCGGGCCGGCGCCGGTAGCGCTGTCTGCCGCAGCCGCGGCGGCAGACAGCGTCGAAAGCATGGCAAACAGAGACAGTTGAGTCGCGGTCTTCATATGGGCTATCGCATCAACTTGACCCCTGACGGATGATTCGACCCGTGCACCTGCGAATGACAATTCACGCAGCCTCCCGCGAGGAGGAACGCGCCTCCGCCGCCTCCGCGTCCCGGCAACGAGTTGCTGGTATATGCAACCGAGGGATGGCCCGCCACGGTATGGCATTGCTGGCAGAGCAATGGAGGGGACTTCGACAATAGCACCGGGCGAGACGACCCGTGCGGGAAGTGGCACAGGGTGCAGTCTTCGGCCACCGGCGCATGTTCCCACAGGAACGGGCCGCGCTTTTCCGCGTGGCAGGTGTAGCAGGTCTGGTTCACGGTCGGCTTCACCAGCATCGCCGTCGCGCTCGAGCCGTGCGGGCTGTGACACCCGCTGCAGGTCATGACGCCGAAGCGCACCGGATGCACCGACGGCTTGTTGAAGTCCGCGAGCACCTTCGAGTGGCACTTGTAACAGACCTCTGGCTGCGTGGCTTTGGCAAGCAGGGGATCACGCTCCGCGTGAAGCTTGTGGCAACTGGTACATGCCACATTGTTGATCTCATGCTTGCTGCCCATCCAGCCGATGCGGGCATTGCCCTGATGGCAGTTCAGACAAAACTTGTTGCGCTGCTCGACCGAAAGGAAGGAGGTCGGTTTGAAACTGTTTATCGCGTCCTTGCTGGCGGTGGCGGCGTGCTTGGCACCGGGGCCGTGGCAGGCCTCGCATTGCAGGCCGGCAAACGGCGTGCGCTTGTCGGCGCGGTTGGCATGCTTGGTCTTGAA
>Ga0075352_1000041_pt1 | contig 16496 bp, 18 predicted proteins | sample Sandmound_TuleA__FD_120092 | JGI IMG/M metagenome (GOLD analysis project Ga0075352, IMG submission 120092) | Natural and restored wetland microbial communities from the San Francisco Bay, California, USA, that impact long-term carbon... | ecosystem: Environmental > Terrestrial > Soil > Wetlands ...
CGCGCGACGCGCGCCAGCGCGATGCTGCCGTTCGCCCCGCCGACGTTCTCCACGACGACGCTCTGACCGAGCGGTGCGCCCATCGCCTCGGCGATGATGCGCGCGGTGGTGTCGGTCGAGCCGCCGGGCGGGAACGGCGAGATGAGCGTCACCGGCCGCGTCGGGAACTGCTGCGCACTGGCAGCACCAGCCAGCGCAAAGAGCATGGCAGCAAGCAGGCGTTTCATCGTCTTGCCTCCGGGATCGTCTGCAGGGCATAGAACTGCACGGACTGTACACGGCCTTTGACCGGCGCCTCGTGCAGCTTAAGGCCGGCGACGTCGATGCCCGCGAGCTCGGCGGCACGCCGCGAGATCACCAGCGAGGCGCCGTACTCCTTCGTCAGGCTCTCGAGGCGCGACGCGGTATTCGCCGTGTCGCCGATCGCGGTGATGGTCTGCGCCTTGGGCGGGCCCATCGCACCGACGATCGCCTCGGCGTAGTGGATGCCGATGCCGATGCGCAGCGGCTGGGGCAGCTCGGCCTTGAGCTGGCGGTTGAGCTGCTCGAGGCGCATCAGCATCTCGCGTGCGCCGCGGACCGCGTCGGCCGGACCGCGCGCCGGGTCCTCCGCGTACAGCCCGTAGAGCGCCATCAGCCCGTCGCCGGTGAACTGGGCGTAGTGGCCGTTGGTCGCTTCCAGCGCCGCCTTCATCTCGCCGAAGAAGCGGTTGAGGATGAACAGCACGTCGTAGGGCAGCTTCGCCTCGCCGAGCGTGGTCGAGCCGCGCAGGTCGATGAACATGATGGTGATCAACCGCTCGCTGCCCTCCATGCCGCCGCGCGTGAACCCGTCGGCGGCAGTGGCATCGGCGGCGCAGAGCGGCGTGATGGCAAGGTCCGTACGCGGGCGCACCTGGCAGGCGAGGCGCAGGCCGGCCGTCGCGCCGATGCGCGCCAGCGCGCGCGCTTCCAGGTCCCCGGGCGGCGGCAGCGATTCCAGTCCACGACCGATCTGCACGCGGCAGGTGGTGCAGCGCGCGCGGCCGCCGCAGACCGAGGCGTGCGGGATGCCGTGGTCGCGCAGCGTCTCCAGGATGCTCGCGCCGGGCAACACCGGCAGCCTCTGCCCCGAGGGATGCGCGAGCAGCGGCGGCATGCCTCGCGCTTGCACCAGACGGCGCACGCCCCGTGCGGCGAGGACCAGCACGATCAGGCCGAGGTGCGTAACGAGGATCGCCAGCGCCATGCGCTCGACGTTCGGCCAGGTCGCCTCGCCGACGTTCGAGTCGGCGAGCGTCTGCGCCGCGAATTTCTCGTCATCGGCCGCGGCGCGCGCGATCTGGTTTCCCGCGCTGACGAATCCGGCGAGCGCCACCGTCGGCAGCAGCAGCGCGAGCGTGCCCAGCCAGGCCTTCGCCTCCGGATACCACGCCTTGGTGCGCAGCCAGAAATGGATGCCGATGCAGGCATGCGCCCAGACCGTCAGCAGTGCGGTTGCCTGCAGCACGGCGATGGACGGCGCGACCACCCAGTACTCGACGAGCACGTAGCCATAGCCGGTATCGACGCCCATCGTTTCCTCCGCGAGCCGCGTGCTCGCGACGTGCAGCGCGAGCAGCGCCGGGATGCACAGGCCGAGACCGAGCTGCGCCCATTCCCAGTTCCTCAGGCGCAGCGAGCGGCGCTCGTAGACCGACCAGAGCGCGTTGGCATAGTGGATCAGGAACGCGCTCACCAGCAGCGCCGTACCGATCGGGCTTCGCCACGGCCGCATCAGCGCCGCCAGGCCTGACTCCGCGAACGGCTGCGAAAGCAGCAGCAGGCTATGACCGCTGAGATGGCAGATCACGAACGCGAGCAGCACCAGGGCGCTCGTGAGGCGCAGTCTCGCCCGCCAGCCGCGAAGGTCCATTCCCATCCGTGCATTATTTACAAGACTTCTCGAAAAACCAATGACATCCGAACCGCCGCCAAGGTATTCTGCGAACTGTTACAGGGAGGGCTGGCGTCCAGCGGCAGGGGGGACGACCGCCAGACGATGAAACGAGTCCTGGTCGTTCACTTTTCGCAGACGGGTCAGCTTGCCCGTATCGTGCGCCGCCTGATTTCGCCGCTCGCCGGCGCGAGCGACGTCGACCTGGTCGAGGAGGTCCTGCGCCCGCGCGCGCCCTACCCGTTCCCGTGGCCGCTGCTGCGGTTCTTCGACGCCATGCCCGAGTCGGTGCTGCTCGATCCGCCGCCGCTCGAGCCGCTCGCGGTGCGGCCAGAGCACCGCTTCGATCTCATCGTCCTTGCTTATCAGGTGTGGTTCCTGTCGCCCTCGGGTCCCGTCACCGCCTTTCTCAAGAGCGATGAAGGCAGGCGGCTCTTGCGCGGCCGGCCGGTGGTGACCGTGATCGGCTGCCGCAACATGTGGCTCACCGCGCAGGAGACAGTGAAGAAGCTGATCCAGGACGCGGGCGGCGAGCTGCGCGACAACGTGGTCTTCACCGACCGGGCACAGACGCTCGCGACGCTGATCACGACGCCGCGCTGGCTCCTCACCGGAAAGCGCGACGGCTTCCTCGGCCTGCCGCCGGCCGGCATCGCCGAGGAGGACATCGCCGGCGCGGACCGGTTCGGGCACGCGCTCTTGCTCGCCTTGCGCGACGGGCGCGAAAAAGGCGGCGCTCCGATGCTCGCCGGCCTGGGCGCCGCCCGCGTCGATCCCCGCCTGATCTTCAGCGAGCGTGCCGGCAGCCGGGCCTTCGGCGTCTGGTCGCGCGTCATCCGCCTCGGCGGCGCGCCCGGGTCGTGGCTGCGGCTGCCGCTGGTCGCGCTGTTCTGCCTCTACCTCGTGGCGATGATCCTCGCCGTGGTGCCGGCGAGCCTGCTGCTGCAGCGCCTGCTGCGCCCGCTGCTCGCGCGCCGCCTGCAGCTGCAGAAGACGTACTTCGAGCTGCCTTCGGGCCCGTAGCGTGGACGCCTACATCACGCGCACTTCGGTCGCGCTGCCCAACCAGCCGGTCGAGAACGAGCAGATCGAGATGGTCCTCGGCCAGGTCGGCGAGCGGCCGTCGCGCGCGCGCCGCATCGTCCTGCGCAACAACGGCATCCGCCGGCGCTACTACGCCATCGATCCCGGCACCGGCCTGGCGACGCACTCGAACGCCAGCCTCACCGCCGCCGCCATCCGCGGCCTCGCCGGCGAAGATTTCGCGCTGGAAGACATCGCCGTCCTCGCCTGCGGCACCTCGAACGCCGACCAGCTGCTGCCGAATCACGCGGTGATGGTGCACGGCGAGCTCGGCGTGCCGATCCGCGAAGTGGTGTCGACCTCCGGCGTCTGCCTGTCGGGCACCACCGCGTTCAAGTACGGCTGGATGGCGGTGAAGTCGGGCTGCGCCACCAACGCCGTGGTCACCGGCTCGGAAATCGCCTCGCACAACCTGCGCGCCCAGACCTACGAAGCCGAGTGCACGGCGCGCGGCAAGGCGCTCGACGCCCATCCCGAGCTCGCGTTCGACAAGGACTTCCTGCGCTGGATGCTCTCCGACGGCGCCGGCGCCTGGCTGATCGAGCCCGAGCCGCGCCGCGGCCTCAACCTGCGCGTCGACTGGATCGATCTCTTCTCCTACGCCCACGCCCTGCCGGCCTGCATGTACATGGGCGCCGAAAAGGGCGAAGGCGGCGCGCTGCGCGGCTGGATGAGCCACCCCGCGCACGAGCGCGAGGCCAACTCGATCTTCGCGCTCAAGCAGGACGTGCGGCTGCTGAACGAGGCGGTGGTCGAGTACACGCTGGAGAAGCCGCTGCAGCGCGTGATCGCGCAGCGGCGCCTCTCGCCGCGCGACATCGACTGGTTCCTGCCGCACGTGTCCTCGGAGTACTTCGTGCCGAAGGTGGCGGCGGCGCTCGAGCGCCTCGGCCTGCCGCTGCCGAGGGAACGCTGGTTCACCAACCTCGCCTGGACCGGCAACACCGGCTCGGCGGCGATCTACATCATGCTCGACGAGCTGGTGCGCAGCGGCCGGGCCGCGCCGGGACAGCGCATCCTCTGCTTCGTGCCGGAGAGCGGCCGGTTCTCGAGCGGCTTCATCCACCTCACCGCTCTCGAGCATGCGTGAGCGCGACGTGCCGCAGGAAGGCAACGCCACCCTCGGCGGCCATCGCAAGGCCGTCTATGCCGTCGCCGACGACGGCCGCGTGCGCATGGTCACTTCGCGCGGCTGGGAGGTCGAGGAAATCGTCACCCGCCAGGCGGTCGAGGACCTCGATCGCCTCGCCCGCGAGGCGCGCCAGCGCGCCCTCGCCGGGCTGACCTCGCCGCTGGAAGTGCACATGTACCGCGCGCGCATGGACGTGGCGCTGCTCGCGCAGACGACCGGCCTCTGGCGCTGGCGGATCCGCCGCCATTTCCGCCCTCCGGTGTTCGCGCGCCTCTCCCCGCGGCTGCGGCGGCGCTACGCGGACGCGCTCGGCCTTTCGCTCGAGGCCCTCGGACGGATCGACTAGCTGTGCCGCCCTTCGTGCACGCGCACGCCTCGCACTGCGAGTCGGGCGTGATGGCCTCGCTGTCGCGTCACCACGGGCTCGCCCTGTCGGAGGCGATGGCGTTCGGCCTCGGCGCGGCGATCTTCTTCGCCTACCTGCCCTTCATGCGCATCAACGGCCTGCCGCTGATCGCCTATCGCATCCAGCCGCGCGCCATCATCAAGCGCCTCAACCGCGACCTCGGGCTCGGCATGCGCTTCGAGAAATTCCGCTCGCCGGCGCAAGGCACGCGGCGCCTGGACGAGCTGCTCGACGCCGGGCATCTGGTCGGGCTGCAGACCTCGGTGTACTGGCTGCCGTACTTTCCGCCCGATCTGCGCTTTCACTTCAACGCCCACAACCTGCTCGTCTACGGCCGCGAGGGCGACGACTACCTGCTGAGCGACCCGGTCGTCGAGACGGTAGTGCGCTGCCCGCGCGCCGACCTGGAGAAGGCACGCTTCGCCAAGGGGCTGCTCGCGCCCCACGGGCTGCTCTACTACGCGACCGGCACCGCAGCCGCCCCCGACTGGGCGAAGCTCGGCAAGCGCGCGCTCAAGCGCGCGGCCGACACGATGCTGCGCACGCCGCTGCCGTTCATCGGCATCCGCGGCATCGGCATGCTGGCGCGCCGGGTCGAGCGCCTCGCCGAAGGCGACGCGGCGCGCATGTACATCGGCAACATCGTGCGCATGCAGGAGGAGATCGGCACCGGCGGCGCGGGCTTCCGCTTCCTCTACGCCTCCTTCCTGCAGGAGCTCGCCGCGCTCACCGGCTACCGGCCGCTCGAAGCGCTGGCGGCGCGGCTGGTGGAGATCGGCGACCGCTGGCGCGAGTTCGCGCTCGCCGCGGCGCGCATGATCCGCCGCCGCGATCCATTCGACGCGCCGGCGCTCGCCGCGCGCCTGAGAGGCCTGGCGGCGGACGAGAAGAAGTTCTTCGGCGAGCTCGACGCCGCGCAGCGGGCGTGGGCATGCTGAAGATCGAGGCGCTTTCCTTCCGCTACGCCGGCGGCGACGAGCCGGTGCTGCGCGAGGTCTCGCTCGCCATCCCCTCGGGCGGGATCTTCGGCCTGCTCGGGCCGAACGGCGCCGGCAAGACGACGCTGATCTCGATCCTCTGCGGGCAGCTGCGCGCGCAGTCGGGCCGCATCAGCGTCGACGGCATGGCGCTCGAGGAGCTGCGCCGCCGCGAGCCTGCGGCGCTCGGCCTGGTGCCGCAGGAGCTCGCCTTCTATCCGATGCTCACCTGCGCCGAGAACCTGCGCTTCTTCGGCGGCGTGCAGGGGCTCGCCGGCGCGCGGCTGCGCGAGCGCGTCGGCGCGGTCGCAGCGTTCGCGCGGATCGAGAACGTCCTGGCGCGACGCGCCGGGCAGCTCTCCGGCGGCCTGCGGCGGCGCCTGAACCTCGCCATCGGCCTGCTCACCGAGCCGCGCATCCTGCTGCTCGACGAGCCGACCGTGGGCGTCGATCCGCAATCGCGCGCCTTCCTCCTCGAGTCGATCCGCGCCCTCGCCGCCGCCGGCCGCACCATCGTCTACACCAGCCATTACATGGAGGAAGTCGAGGCGCTCTGCGACCACGTGGCGATCATCGACGCCGGCCGCGTGCTGCGCGAGGGCGCGCTGGCCGAGCTGCTGCGCGACGAGGCAGCGGTGGTCACGGTGCGCCAAGGCCGCAGCCTCGAGCAGCTCTTCATGCACCTCACCAACCGCTCGCTGCGGGATTGATGCGCACCCTGTCGGCCCTATGGATCAAGGAGTGGCTGGCGCTCGCGCGCGACCTGCACGGGCTCGCGGTGCTGTTCGTCATGCCGGCGGTCTTCATCGTCATCATGTCGCTCGCGCTCAGCGACGTGTTCTCCGAAGGCGGCCGCGGCGTCGACTTCGCGGTGCTCGCCGCCGACGGCGGCAAGCTCGCCGAGGCGCTCGCCGCGGGCATCGCCGGCGAGGGCTTCCGCGCCGCGCCGGCGCCGGCGAGCGAAGCCGAGGCGCGCGACAGCGTGCGCAAGGGACACCCCGGCCTGGTGCTGATCGTGCCGGCGGGCTTCGGCGCCGATCCGGGCGCGAAGCTGAAGGTGCTCGCCGATCCGGCGCTGCCGGCGATGCAGCTCCTCGCCTTCCAGGGGCGCGTGCTCGGCGCCACGCTCGGCGGCGACGCCGCCCTGTCCCGATCCATGACGGTCGAGGTGGTCGGCAACCCGCGCGGCGGCAGGCCCTCGTCGGTGCAGCAGAACGTGCCGGCCTGGCTGATCTTCGGCATGTTCCTGGTCGTCATGCCGCTCTCGGCGCTGTTCATCGTCGAGCGGCGCGAGGGCACGCTCGCCCGGCTGGCGAGCCAGCGCGTGCCGTTCTCGCTGGTGCTGGCCGGCAAGGTCGGGCCGTTCTTCGTCATCAACCTGGTGCAGGCGGCGCTGATGCTCGCGGCGGGCTGCACGCTGGTGCCCTGGCTCGGCGGCGAAGCGCTCGCCCTGCCCGCGCGCTGGGACCTCCTCGCCGCCGTCACGGCGAGCACCAGCGTCGCCGCGATCGGCTGGGGCCTGCTGGTCGCGGTCGGAGTGCGCACGATGGAGCAGGCGACGGTGATCGGCGGCGTCGGCAACATCATCGCCGCCGCGGTGGGCGGCATCATGGTGCCGCGCTTCGTCATGCCCGAGGCGATGCAGCCATGGACGGAGATCTCGCCGATGGCCTGGGCGCTTGACGGCTTCCACGCGGTGATGCTGCGCCAGGGCTCGCTGAAGGAAATCGCCCAGCCCTGCGCCCAGCTGCTCGCGCTCGGCGCGGCGCTGCTTGCGCTCGCGGTCTGGCTGCACCGGCGCCGGCGGGGGGCGCCGTGACGCGCGAGGCGCTGATCGAGGAGCTGACCGCCCTGATCCTCGAAGCGACCGGCAAGGCGGTCCCGGGCGCGAAGCTCGCTCCCGACGAAGTGCTGTTCGGCCCGCAATCGCGCCTCGCGCTCGATTCGCTCGATGCACTGCAGGTGTCGATGGCGCTGCAGCGGTGCTACCGCGTGCGCCTGGTCGACAGCAAGGAGACGCGCCGCATCCTCCGCTGCGTCGGCAACCTGGCCGACTACATCGCGCAGCAGCGCGCCTGATGGCGAGCTTCGTGCGCGCGACGGCGGTCGCGAGCGCGGCGGCGCCCGGGACGACGCCCGACCTGCCGCTGCCGCCGCCCGGCGGCGACTGGATGGCGCGCGCCGACGCCATCGCCGGGCGCGTCGCCGCGGCGCTGAAAGCCAAGGCCGAGCTCGGCGACGCGGAGTGGCGGCGGCTTCCCTGCCTGGTCGGCTCGTCGTCGCATTTCATCGGCGCGCGCGAGGCGCAGGCGGATGCAGCGCTCGAGCCGCCGATCGAATTCGCCGACCGGCTCGCGCGGCAGTTCGGCGTCTCCGGGCCGGTGATGGTGGTCAATACCGCGTGCACTTCGGGACTGACGGCGCTGGGGCTCGCGCGCGACATGATCGACGCCAGTGCCTGCCCGCATGCGCTGGTGCTCGGCGTCGAGCTCGCCAACAGGCTCAGCACCGCCGGCTTCGGCGCGCTGGGGCTTCTCTCGGCGACGAAGGCGCGCCCCTGCGACCTCGAGCGCGACGGGCTGGTGCTCGGCGAAGCTTTCGGCGCCACGCTCGTTTCCACTTCGGGGCCCTGGCGCATCGCCGCGCTGGCATCGCAGATCGACGCCTCGGGCTTCGCTGCCCCCGCCCCGAACGAGGCGATCATCGCGCGGGCGATGAGGGCCGCCCTTTCGGCGGCCGGCTGGCCGGCGAGCTCGGTCGACCTGATCAAGCTTCAGGCCGGCGGCAGCCCCGCGGGCGATCTCGCCGAAGCGCGCGCCGTGCGCGGCATCTTCTCCGCGCCGCCGCGCCTGGTTTCGTTCAAGGGCGCGATCGGCCACACGCTCGGCGCGAGCGGGCCGGCGGAACTGTCCCTGCTCCTCGCCGCTCTTGCGCGCGGCCAGGTGCCGCCAACCGAGGGCTTTGCGCAAAGCGATCCCGAGCTCGGCCTCGAGCCTCGAGCCGCCGATGGCGGCGCCGTCCGGCGCGTCCTCTTCAACCTGGCGGGCTTCGGCGGCCACATCGCCAGCCTCGCCCTCGCCCGCGAATGATCCATCTCTCGGCGCCGACGCTCGCGCGTATTTCCACGGCCGAGCTCGCACCGCGCGCGCGCGAGCAATTCGGCGGCGACGTGCGCCGCGCCGGCACCTTCGCCCAGCTCTGCCTGCTCGGCGCGCAGGCCTGCCTGGACGGCATGCCACGGCGAAGCTCGCTCGGCATTCTGTGGGGCTCGACTTATGGCGCGCGCGAGGCAGCACGCGCGGCGATCCGCGAGGTCGCGGACGGTGAGCTGGTCATGCCGTTCACCATGATCGGCACCCTCCCGCACCTCGCGGCGACGCTGCTCGCGCAGCAAGGCGCCCCGGTCATGCGCGCGGCTTTCGTTCACCTCCAGCCGGCCGGCTGGCCCTGGCTGCTCAGCCTGGCGCGGGCATGGCTCGCGGGCTGCGAGCAGGTGCTGCTGGGGTGGGTGGAAGAATCCGCCGCGGCTGGAGAGCCGCACCGCAGCGACTGGTGCGTCGTGCAGCGCGAGCCGGCGGCGGTTTCCTGCCAGGCGCTCGGCAACCCGCGCGGCGCGCTGCCGGCGACGAACGCCGACTGGCTGGCGCAAATGGGTGCCTGGCTCGCGGCGCCGCGCGCGCCGCTCGCGCTGCGCGGCGGCAGCGAAGCCTGGCGCTTCGCCGCCGGACGGTAGTTACTTCAGCTTGACGACGGTGCCGCGCAGGGCGACCCCGGCAATGATCCGGCCGGCGCCGCAAACGTATTCGGTCGGGCTGTCGGAGTCCTCGTTGCGGTAGACGCTGCGGATGTTGACGACGGCATTGCCGCCTTCCTTGCGCGCGCGCTGCTGCAGCCCGATTACGGCGCTGATGAACGCGAGATCGCAGGCGTCCTGGTCGGACTTGTTCGCCGCGTTGGTCTTCTTGTTGGAGGTGAATTCGCCCATCTTGCGATCGATGGCGGGCGTCTTCTGCGTGCCCCAGTAGAGCTTGATGTCGGTGCCGACCGTATCCTTGAAGGACTGACCCTTCTCCAGCGCTCCCTGGATCGGCAGCTTGAGGTGATCGTCGCGCCCCGCCGCGTTGGCGAGAGACAGGCTGCCCATCGCCGCGAGGGCGAAAATCGTACCGACTATGCGTTTCATTGGCTCTCCCTGGGTGGTTCGTTGCCGGCCCTGATTTTAGACCAAGCCGGGTCGTGCGCTTCAAGCAGGCGCAGCGCCTCGCGGTCGGCGCGCGCGGCGGCGATGCGCAGCGCCATCAACGGCGCCACCGCCCTGGTCAGCCGGGCGATCGCGAACAAATTCACGCCGATCACGATCGCCTGCAGGAATGCCTGCTTGTAGGTGAGCCATGGCGCGAGCACCAGCGCCGTCAGGCCGAGCGCGGCGAGCACCGAGGAGGCGAGGCGTGCGCGCGCCGGATAGGTGAAATAGAAACGGTAGCGGCGGATCAGGTCGGCCTCGGCCTCGCTGAAGTGGTACGGCGCCTCGCCCACCGCGACCAGCCCCTTTCCCGCGGCCGCGAGCGCGCGCAACAGCCAGAACTCGAACAGGATGAAGGCGCCGATGTACGCCCAGGCGACCCCGACGTTGAGAAACGTCCAGCCGGCGAGCACCAGGACCCCGGCGGTAAGCAGTCCGCCGATCAGAGTTGTTCGCGATAGAGCCCGAGCGCCTCGAGCACCGGGCGGTCGCTGATGGAAAAGAGGATCGCGTCGCCGCTATCGGCGCAGGAGAAATCGTGCTGCGCCCAGGAAGGCAGCGCGACGATGTCGCCCTTTTCCCAGTCGAACGGCTTGCCGTCGATCACGCTGCGGCCCTTGCCCTGCACGACGTGGAAGATCGAGCTGCCGGTGACGCGCTTGGGCTTGAGCTTCTCGCCCTTGCGGATCATCTGCACGCGGCACGACATGGTCGGCAGCACCGGCCCGCCGGTCTGCGCGTGGGTGTATTCGAGGCAGATGCCGTCGGTGGGGCTGGCGTCGTGGTTGCGCAGGTCGTGCAGCGCTTCCATCGTCTGCTCCCACGAGTAGAGCATGAGCGGCGAGAAGAGCGGCCGCTCCCGGGTCCAGGTCGGCGTGAGCTTGCCGTGGCCGTAGAGGGCCTGCGAGCCGTTCACCGGCTTGTGGTGCGAGGCCTTGAGGTCCTTGTGCATCTCGAAAAAGATCGCGTTGAGCGACTTGGTGAGCGGCACGTCGAGGCCATCCATCCAGACCACCGTCTCGCTGGTCTCGTTGCCGTGGTCGTGCCACTGCCAGCTCGGCGTGAGGATGAAGTCGCCGGGATGCATGATCACCTTCTCGCCTTCGACCGCCGTGTAGGCGCCATCGCCCTCGATGATGAAGCGGATCGCCGCCGGCGAATGCCGGTGCGCGCGCGCCACCTCGCCGGGCAGCAGCACCTGCACCGCGGCGATCAGCGTATTGGTCGTCGCCCACTGGCCGTTCAGCCCGGGGTTGAAGAGCTGCATCGCGCGGCGCTCGTCGCCCACCGGAACGGCCGTGCCCGACTGCTTCACGACTTCCTTCAGCAGCGACCACTTCCACTGGTACGGGATCGCCTCGGGGCGGGGATGCGGCGTCATCTGGCTCGCGATCTCCCACAACCCCCACATGTGGTTGCGGTGGATGAGCTGGTGGAAGGAGTCTTCGGTCTTGGTGGGTGCGTTCATGAGTACGATTTTACGCCTGTGGCGCGGTATGCTGACCCCATGGCAGAGCGTTTCGATGCGATCGTCATCGGTGCTGGCCAGGCCGGCCCGGCGTTGTGCGGGCGCCTCGACAAGGAGGGCCTGAAGACCGCGCTGGTCGAGCGCAAGCTGCTCGGCGGCACCTGCGTCAACAACGGCTGCGTCCCGACCAAGACCCTGGTCGCGAGCGCGCGCGCGGCGCACATGGCCCGACGCGGCGCCGAGTATGGGTTTGCCATTGAAAAATTTGCCATCGACATGAGCGCCGTCAAGCGACGTAAGGACGAGGTCGTGAAGCACTCGACCGACGGCCTGGCCAGCTGGATCGGCGGCATGAAGCACGTCACGCTCGTCAACGGCCAGGCGCGCTTCACGGCGCCACGCGCTCTCGCCGTCGATGGCCGCAGCCTGGAGGCCGAGCGCGTGTTCATCAACGTCGGTGCACGCGCGGTGGTCCCCGACCTGCCCGGCGTCAAGGACGTGCCGTTCCTCACCAACAGCACGATCATGGACGTCGACTTCCTGCCCGAGCACCTGCTGATCATCGGCGGCAGCTACATCGGCCTGGAATTCGCGCAGATGTACCGGCGTTTCGGCTCGCGCGTGACGGTGGTCGAGCGCGCCGCGAAGCTGCTGCCGCGCGAGGACGACGACGTCGCGCAGGAAATCCGCGCCATCCTCGAGCGCGAAGGAATCGACATCCGCACCGGCGCCGAGTGCATGGCGCTCGAGCGCCGGGGCGAGCGCATCGTCGTCGGCCTGGAGTGCAAGGACGGCGAGCCGATCGCCGAGGGCAGTCACGTGCTGCTCGCCGTGGGCCGCAGACCGAATACCGATGATCTGGGTCTGGAGAAGGCGGGCATCGAAGTCGACGAGCGGGGCTTCATCAAGGTCGACGACCAGTGCCGCACCAGCGCCGAGGGCGTCTGGGCGCTCGGCGAGGCGAACGGCCGCGGCGCATTCACCCACACCTCCTACAACGACTACGAGATCGTCGCGGCCAACCTGTTCGACGGCGACCCGCGGCGCATCTCCGACCGGATCATGACTTACGCCCTGTTCATCGATCCGCCGCTCGGCCGCGCCGGCATGAACGAGCAGGAAGCGAAGAGGAGCGGGCGGAAGGTGCTGCGCGCCAGGATGCCGATGGCGCGCGTCGGCCGCGCGCGCGAGGCCGGCGAGATGCAAGGCTTCATGAAGGTGCTGGTCGACGCGGGGTCGGGCGAGCTCCTCGGCGCCTCGCTCCTTGGCCTCAACGCCGACGAAGCGGTGCATTCGCTGCTCGACGTCATGTATGCGCGCAAGCCCTACACGACGATCCAGCGTGCGGTGCACATCCACCCGACCGTCAGCGAGCTGGTTCCGACGCTGCTGGGACTGCTGAAACCGCTATAGCCGCGGCGGCGGCGTCTTGAGGATGGTGATGCGCCCGTCGGTGACCGTGATGTACCCGCCCTGGGACAGGTCGCGCAGGATGCGGTTGATCATCTCGCGCGACGCGCCGACGCGGTTGGCGAGGTCCTTCTGCGTCAGCTTCTCCGCGATCACCAGCTTGCCGTCCTGCTCCACCGCCAGCTCGATCAGCACTCGCGCCACGCGCCCGTAGACGTCGAGCAGCGCGAGGCTGCGCACGTTCTCGTTCAGGCCGCGCGCGACGCGGATCAGGTTGCGGATCACCTGCAGGGCGATCTTCGGGTGCTTGAGCAGCACCGCGGTGAAATCGGCGCGCGACAGCGTGGCGAACTGCGACGGCTCGAGCGTCATCACGGTGGCCGAGCGCGGGCGCTCGTCGAGCACCATCTCGCCGAAATACTCACCCGGGCCCTTGATGTCGAGGATCAGCTCCTTGCCGCTCTCGTCGCCGAGGTAGACCTTCGCCCGGCCGGAGAGGATGAGGAAGAGCGAATCGCTGAGATCGCCCTCGTTGATGACGATCGCGTTCTTCGCAAATGAGCGCTGCGCCGTGCGCTCCGCGAGCGCGCGCAGCTCGTCTTCGCTCAATCCTTCGAACAGCGGGATCTTCTTCAGATCAACGGGGGGCACTGGCGGCGATTCTAGCGCCATAATGAATGATGGCGGCGCTTGCCCTTGCTGCCCTGGTCCTCGTCATCGGCGCCGGCGCGCTGCCGGATGCCGACACGCTCGCCGTGATCGACAACACGCTGCGCCACGAAGGACCGGCGCCGCGTTCCGCTCCGCCGCTCGCGCGCGAGCTGCTCGCGCGTCCGCTCGATGCGCTCGACGCGCCGGCGATCTTCGACCGCGTCGTGCCGCGACCGGTGATGGAAGCCGCCGCCACGCCAGCGGCGCAGCCGCCGCTGCCGTTCGAGCGGCTGCTCGCCGCCTATGTCGAGGAGATGCTCCGTGCGCGCGACGAGTTGCTCGTCGCCACCGGCAATGCGCCGCTCGACGAGGCGGCGCTGGTCGCAGAGCTCAACGCCAACGGTCATCCTTCCGCCGACCGGCTGCTGCAGCTCGCCGCGGCGACCGACCGCGACGGGCTGGCGGTGGCGAACGAGCGCTTCATCGCCGCGACCACGCGTTTTGCGCGAGCGCTGCGAGCCGCAGCCGACCTGCCGCAGGCGACTCGCTTCGAGACCGCGATCGGCACGGTGGTCATCGGCTCGCCCGGAAGCGACCGGCACGGGCCGGGAGCGGCGCTGATCATCGATCCGGGCGGCGACGACGTCTACGAGCGCGCGCCGGCGACGCGCGGCGCCATCTCGGTGGTGATCGACCTCGGCGGGAACGATACGTACAACGGCGCCGACGTCGCGGTGCGCGCGTTTTCCGCGATCGTCGATTTCTCCGGCGACGATCGCTACGAGATGAGCGGCCCGGGCCTGGGCGCCGCGATGGCGGGCGCTTCGCTCCTCCTCGATCTCGCCGGCAACGATAGCTATCGGGTGCCGCAGCTCGGCGAGGGCGTGGCGGCTTTCGGCATCGGCGCCCTGCTCGACCTCGGCGGCAACGACCGCTACGAGCTCGACGCCTGGGGCCAGGGCTTCGGCCTCGCCGGCGGCCTCGGCCTGCTCTGGGACGCCGCGGGCGATGACCGCTACAGCGCCCGCGGTCCCGCCGACGCCTTCGATCGCGGCGGCGGCCTGAGCGGCGCGCAAGGCGCGGGGATGGGACCGCGCGCGCTGATCGCGGGCGGCGTGGGCGTGCTGCGCGACGACGCCGGGAACGACGAATACGTCGCAGAGATGTTCGCGCAGGGAACCGGCTACTACTACGGCATCGGGCTCCTCTGGGACCGCGGCGGCGACGACCACTACCAGGCCGTCCGCTATGCGCAGGGCACGGGCGTGCATGAAGCGATCGGCGTGCTGCGCGACGAGGGAGGCAACGATCGCTACGAGCTCAGCTTTGGCGTCGGCCAGGGAATGGGCCTGGACCTCGCCGTCGGTGCGCTGGTCGATACCGCCGGCAACGATCAGTACCGCGCGCGCGTGCTTGCGCAGGCGACGGCGACCGCGAACGGCGTCGGGATCCTCGCCGACCGCGACGGCGCCAACCGCTGGGAGATCGCCGAAGGCGAGCGCCAGTGGGGACACGCGCAGTGGCTGCGCGGGATGCCGAGCGTCGGTGTCCTGCTCTACGACCCGGCGCACGCAACCTTCGTCCATGCCGGACAGCCGATCGCCGCCCCGCCACCGCCGAGGAAGGAATCCGAGCCCGAGGCCGATTCCACCTGCCCGCCGGGAGTCAAGGTCGAGGTCGACGAGATCCGGCGCGTCAGGCGCGAGCACTTCGATGCCCTGTTCGGCCTGGGGCAGCGCCTGCGCTGCGCGGTGGGCGACCCGCAGCAGGCCGAAGCGCTGTGGCAGGCGCTCGCCGAGGACCTGGCGCGAGACCCGGCCAGCGCGCTCGGCGGCTGGATCGCCATCGCTTTGCGCGCGAACACGCCGCCTGCGGCGCTTCGCACCACGATTCTCGAGCGGCTGGACGCACACCCGCAGTGCAGCGTGCGCGCGCTGGCGCTCATTGCCGCGCCGCGCGCCGACGTCGCGCGTCGCGCGCTCGGCTCGACCTGCTTTCACCTCCAGGCCGCGGCGCTACGCGCGCTCAAGGAGCTCGGCGCGCCGCCGCCCGCCGATGCGGCGCTGCCTTCCTTCCTCCGATGAGATCGCTACAGCTTGCGTGATGCGCCGTTGCGGAGCTGCATGACCTTCCAGAAGATGTTCACGCGCGCGAGCTGCACCAGCTCGTGGGTGCCGTCGAGCAGCTCCGAGAGCTCGAAGTCGGGCCGGAAGCCGATCTTGTCGGAAAAACGCGCCAGCCCCTTCTCCACCGCGCTGATGACGGGGTTGTCGGAGCGCACGTGGTTGACGAGGTAGATCTCGCCGGTCGCCTTGCACACGCGATGCAGCTCGGCCAGCAGGCGCGCCGGATTGGGCACCACCGGCACGACGTACATCGCCACGATCTTGTCGAAGCTCGCGTCCGGGAAGGTCATCGCCTCGGCGTCCATCTCGATCAGCGCCTCGACGTGCGCGAGCTTGCGCTTCGCCACGCGCACGCGCGCCTTCTCCAGCATCTCGCGCGAGACGTCGATGCCCACCACCCGGACGCCGGCGGGATAGAGATCGAGCGACAGGCCGGTGCCGACGCCGACCTCGAGCACGCGCTCGCCGGGCTTGCACTTCAACGCTTCAATGACCGCCTTGCGCCCCGGCTGGAGCACGGGCCCGAACAGAGCGTCATAAAATCCCGCATAGCGGCGGTAGGCCGCCTTCACCGTGTCAATTTGCATGAGATTTTGTTAATTCTAACCTGTGCAAAGCGCTCGCCAATGACGGTCGCCTACGCCGACAAGGAGCCGCGGCGCGCGGAAGTCGACGCCCTCGCGGGACCGACGCTGCTCGAGTTCGGCAGCCCGTGGTGCGGCTACTGCAGGGCTGCGCAGCCGCTCCTCGAGAGCGCGCTCGCCGGCCATCCCGGCGTGCGCCACCTCAAGATCGCCGACGCGAGCGGACGGCGGCTCGGCCGCTCTTTCGGCGTCAAGCTCTGGCCGACGCTGGTCTTCCTGAAAGACGGCGTCGAGACGGAGCGACTGGTCCGGCCGCGCGACGCCGCCGCGATCGGAACTGCGCTGGCGAAAATCGATCCCGCAGGGTAACTTCGCGGCCATGCTGCGAATCGTTCTCGTCCTCGCGCTGGTCGCCGCGACCGAGGCTTGCCATCGCAAGGAATTCGGCGGCGAGCGCTGCAGCGCGCCGGCGGTACAGCCCTGCGCGGGCTGCAAGATCCG
>Ga0075352_1000042_pt1 | contig 16453 bp, 14 predicted proteins | sample Sandmound_TuleA__FD_120092 | JGI IMG/M metagenome (GOLD analysis project Ga0075352, IMG submission 120092) | Natural and restored wetland microbial communities from the San Francisco Bay, California, USA, that impact long-term carbon... | ecosystem: Environmental > Terrestrial > Soil > Wetlands ...
ACGGCCGCATACTCATCTACAGCCATGACACCTTCGGCCTTGGCCATCTCAGGCGCTGCCGCACTCTCGCGCACGCCCTGGTCGACCGCTTCAAGCAGCTCTCGGTCCTGATTCTCTCGGGCTCGCCGATCATCGGCAGCTTCGATTTCCGCGCGCGCGTCGATTTCGTGCGCATCCCCGGCGTGATCAAGCTGCGCAATGGCGAGTACACGCCGCTCAACCTGCACCTCGACATCGCCGAGACGCTGTTGCTGCGCGCCTCGATCATCAAGCACACCGCCGAGATCTTCGCCCCCGACCTGTTCATCGTCGACAAGGAGCCGGTCGGGCTGCGCGGCGAGGTGCTCGACACGCTGAAGATGCTGAAGCGCGGCGGCACGCGCCTGGTGCTGGGGCTGCGCGACGTAATGGATGAGCCGCGCGTGCTCGAGCCCGAGTGGCAGCGCAAGAACGTGCTGCCGGCGCTGCGCGACCTGTATGACGAGATCTGGGTGTACGGCTTGCCGCAGGTGTGCGATCCGCTCGAGGGCGTGGCGCTGCCCGCCCGGGTGAAGAAGAAGATGACCTACACCGGCTACCTGCACCGCGAGGTGCCGAGCCACGGCGCGCCGGCGCGATTGCCGGAGATCGCCAACCGGCCGTTCGTGCTCGTCACCACCGGCGGCGGCGGCGACGGCGACGGCCTGATCGAGTGGGTGCTGCGCGCCTACGAGCACGATCCGCTGCTGCCCTATCCGGCGCTGCTCGTCCTCGGGCCGTTCATGCACGCCGAGCGCCAGCGCGAGTTCATGGCGCGCGCCGCGAGGCTGAAGCGCGTCGACGCGATCACCTTCCACGGCCAGCTCGAGCACCTGCTCTCGCGCGCCACGGCGGTGGTGGCGATGGGCGGCTACAACACCTTCTGCGAGGTGCTCTCGCTCGACAAGCGCGCGCTCATCGTGCCGCGCACCGAGCCGCGCCTCGAGCAGCACATCCGCGCCGAGCGCGCCGCCGAGCTCGGGCTGGTGTCGATGCTCTCCGACGACGGCACCTACGACCCGGCGGTGATGGCGGCGGCCCTGCGCGCGCTGCCGCGGCGGAACCGGCCCTCCGAAGTGGTGGTGCCCGGGCTCCTGGAAGGACTGACGAACGTGTCCCGGCTGGTCGCTCCCTGGATCGAAGTGGCGGAAGAGACCAGACCCGCGGCCGTCACGCGCATCCGATAGATTGCGCGTCGCGTTTGTCCTGAAGGGCTATCCGCGTCTCTCCGAGACGTTCATCGCGCAGGAGATCGCGGCGCTCGAGAAGCGCGGCCTCGACATCCTCATCGTCTCGCTGCGCCGGCCGACCGATGGCGCGCTGCACCCGGTGCACCGCGAGATCAAGGCCGAGGTGCTGTACCTGCCGGAGTACCTGCTGCTCGAGCCGATCCGGGTTGTCCGGGCTTTTTTCAAAACCAAAAACATTGGAAAAGCGGCGAAGGTATGGCTCAAAGACCTGCTGCGCGACCCGACGCCCAATCGCATTCGCCGCTTCGGCCAGGCGCTGGTGCTCGCGGCGGAAGCGCCCAAAGACATCACGCGGCTGCACGCGCATTTCCTGCACACGCCGGCATCGGTCGCGCGCTATGCCGCCCTGCTGCGCGGCCTGCCGTGGAGCGGCTCGGCGCACGCCAAGGACATCTGGACGATCCCGGAATGGGAGAAGCGCGAGAAGCTCGCTGCCTGCGAATGGCTGGTCACCTGCACCGCGGAGAATCAGCGGCATCTCGGCGGGCTCGCGCCCGGGAAAGTCGAGCTGGTCTATCACGGCGTTGATCTGCAGCGCTTCCCGCAATCTCCACCGAGGGCGCGGCGCGACCCAACCACCATCCTTTGCGTGTGTCGACTGGTGGAGAAGAAGGGCGTGGACGTGCTGCTTGAGGCGCTGGCCCGTCTGCCTGAACGGCTCGAGTGGCGCTTCGTCCACGTCGGCGGCGGGCCGCTCTCTCGCTCTTTGAAGAAAAGAGCCGAGAAATTGGGAATTGCTGCGCGCGTTGTCTGGCGGGGGCCGCTGACGCAGGAGCAGGTGCTCGAGGAATACCGCGCCGCGGATCTGTTCGCGCTCGCGAGCCGCGTCGCGCGCGACGGCGATCGCGACGGCCTGCCCAACGTGCTCGCCGAAGCGCAGAGCCAGGGCCTCGCCTGTGTCGCGACGCGGGCTGCGGCGATCCAGGAGCTGCTGCGCGATGGCGTAAACGGACTGCTGGTGGACGCAGACGATCCGGCCACGCTCGCCGCCGCGCTCGAGTCCCTGATCACCCAGCCCGCGCGTCGGCGCGCCATGGGTGCGGCGGGCGAGGCGCGCGTTCTCGCCGAGTTCGGGCTCGAGAGCAACCTCGACCGGCTGGCGGAGAAATTCGATCTCCGGGCCGAGGCTGCGAGCCATGCGCGTCGCGTTCTACGCTCCGCTTAAGGCGCCGGGACAGGGCTTCGCGCCTTCGGGAGACCGTCGCGTCGCCGGCCTGCTGATGGCGGCGCTCGTGCACAGCGGCGAGCGCGTCGAGCTGATCTCGACCTTCCGCAGCTACGATCCCGACGGCGATCGCGAGCGCCAGGCGGCCTTGCGCGCGCAGGGCGAAGCGCTCGGGCGCTCGCTCGCCTCGCAATGGCGCGGCCTGCCGCGCGAGGATCGTCCCGACCTCTGGTTCACCTACCACCTGTACTACAAGGCGCCGGACTGGCTCGGCCCGATCGTCGCCGCGGCGCTCGGCATTCCCTACGTGATCGCCGAGGCCTCCTACGCCGCCAAGCGCGCCGGCGGCCCCTGGGCGCTCGGCCATGAAGCGAGCGCCGCAGCGATCCGCGCCGCGGCATTGCTCGTCTGTCCCACGCGCGACGACATCGCCGGCCTGCGCCAGCTGGTGCCGCAGGAGCGCATCCTGCATCTGCCGCCGTTCCTCGACCTCGAGCCTTACCGCGGCGCCGCCGCGGCGCGCGAGGAGAGCCGCGGCCGCCTCGCGCGCGAGCACGGGCTCGATCCCTCGCTGCCGTGGATCGCGGTCGTGGCGATGATGCGGCACGGCGACAAGCTCGCTTCCTACCGTGCGCTCGCAGCCACGCTCGCGCGCGTCGCCGATCTGCCCTGGCGGTTGCTGGTGGTTGGAGACGGGCCGGCGCGCGCCGAAGCGCGCGGTGCGCTCGAGAGCGCGGTGCCGGGGCGGACGGTGTTTCTCGGCGAGGTCCGGAACCGGGACATCGCGCCGGTCTACGCGGCGTGCGACCTCAGCGTCTGGCCAGCGGTCAACGAGGCGTACGGCATGGCGCTGCTCGAAGCGCAGGCCGCCGGGCTGCCGGTCGTGTCCTGCGCGCTGCGCGGCGTGCCCGACGTGGTCGTCGATGGCGAGACCGGCATCCTGGTCAAGGAGGGCGACTTCGAAGCGCTCGCGCACGCGCTGCGCGGCCTGCTCGTCGACCGCGAGCGGCGCCGCGACCTCGGCCGGGGCGCGGCGGCGTTCGTGCTGCGCGAGCGCAGCCTCGAGATGGCCGCCGAGCGCCTCGCGCGGGCGCTGAAGCAGATCTCGGCATGACCCGGCTGGCCCTGCTGCGCCACGGCGACACCGCGTGGAGCGCGGAAGGTCGTATCCAGGGCCGCTCGGACCCGCCGCTGAGCGAAGCCGGGCGCGCGGCGCTTGCCGGCCGGGCGCTGCCCGCGGACTGCCGCGAGATGCGCGTCGTCACCAGCCCGCTCGCGCGCTGCGTCGAGACCGCGGCGCTTCTCGGTGCCCCGCGAGCCGCGCACGAGCCGCTCATTTCCGAAATGTCCTGGGGCCGGTGGGAAGGCCGCCGGCTCGCGGATCTGCGCGCGGAGCTGGGCGAGGCGATGCGCGAGAACGAGGCGCGCGGGCTGGATTTCCGGCCCGAGGGCGGCGAAAGCCCGAGAGAGGTGCTGGCGCGGGTTTCCCAGTGGCTGTCCCTGCTGTCGGCGCCGACGCTCGCGATCACGCACCGCGGCGTGATTCGCGTGGTGCTGGCGGCGGCCACCGGGTGGGACATGCGCGGCTCGCCGCCGGCGAAGCTGGATTGGAACGCGTTTCACCTGTTTCGGCTCGATCGCGGCAAGCCCAGCATCGATCGGTTGAACGTGCGATGAAGGTCTTCTTCCACGTCCAGCACCTGCTCGGCATCGGCCATCTGAAGCGCGCCGCGACCCTGGCGCGCGCGCTGAGCGCGAGCGGCTTCGAGGTCACGCTCGCGAGCGGCGGCCTGCCGACCGAGGGAATCGGCATCCCGGTGCTGCAGCTGCCGCCGGCCTCGAGCGACCCGTCGTTCAAGCAGCTCCTCGACGAGCACGGCCGGCCGGTCGACGAGGCCTGGAAAGCGGCGCGGCGCGAGGCGCTGCTCGCCGCCTGGCGCGCAGCCGACGCCGACGTGCTGATGATCGAGCTCTTCCCCTTCGGGCGGCGGCAGATGCGCTTCGAGCTGATCCCGCTGCTCGAGGCGGCGCGCAGTTCCCGACTCGGGCGCACGCGCCGGCCGCTGGTCGTCTGCTCGGCGCGCGACCTGATCCAGTGGCGTCCGACGCGCGAGCAGGAAATGCTCGCCCACTTCGAGCGCTATTTCGATCGGCTGCTGGTGCACGGCGATCCCGAAGTCGCGAGCTTCAACTTCGGCCCCGTCGCGAGGCTTACCGGCAAGCTGCACTACACCGGATACGTAGTGAATCCCGCTCCGGAAAAGACGGATTCCGGTTCGCACGAGGTGCTGGTCTCCGCCGGCGGCGGAGCGGTCGGGCAGCCGCTGCTCGAAGCCGCGCTCGCTGCGCGGCCGCTGACCTCGCTGCGCGAGGCCCCCTGGCGGCTGCTGGCCGGGGTGAACGCGCGCGAAAGCGATATCGCCGCGCTGCGAAGCCGCGCGGGCAAGGGCGTGATCGTCGAGCGGACGCGGCACGATTTCACGGCGCGCCTCGCGAACTGCGTGCTTTCGGTGAGCCAGGCGGGGTACAACACGGTCATGGAGACCCTCGCGGCGCGCGCCCGCGCCGTCGTCGTGCCCTTTGCCGGCGGAGGAGAAGCGGAGCAGACGATGCGCACACGCTTGCTCGTCGCGCGCGGCCTGGTCGAGATGGTCGAGGAGGAGGCGCTCAATCCCCGCAGCCTCGCCGCCGCCATCGAGCGGGCGCTGGCGCGTCCGCGGCCCGCGCCCGGCGACATCGATCTGAACGGGGCCGCGGCGAGCGCGCGGCTGCTCGCCCAATGGCTGTAGCCTGGGCCCGCTTCGCGGAGGAGATGGAGCGGCGCAAGCCGGTGTTCTGGTTGCGCGACGACGACGCGGTGGCGGTTACGCCCGCGCTAGGAAGGTTTTTATCTTTGGTTCAAAGAAATAACCTGCCTGTTGCCCTTGCCGTCATCCCCGATCTCGCCGAGCCGGCGCTCTTCGACCATATCGGCGACGCCGCGGTGCTGCAGCACGGCTGCGACCATCGCAATCGCGCCGCTGCGGGAGAGAAGAAGACCGAGTTCCCTGCCCATGAAGGAATAGCGGAAGCACTCGATCGCCTCCGCCTTGCACACGAGCGATTGGTAGCGATGGGTGGAAGCAAGGTCCTGCCGGTCGTGGCGCCGCCCTGGAACCGCCTGCGCCGCGAGCTCGCGGCCGAGCTGCCGCGCGCCGGCATCCAGGGGCTCAGCAGCTACGGAAAAGAGGAGGCGATTCCCGGTGTGAGACAGGTCAACACGCACGTCGACATCGTCGCCTGGCGCGCGGGCAAGCGCTTCATCGGCGAGGACGAAGCCGTGCGGCTGGCGATGGCTGCGCTCGCGAGCGGCACGCCGGTGGGCTGGCTCACGCACCACGCCGTGCACGACGCCGAGACGTGGAGCTTTCTCGAACGTCTTTTTTCCTTGCGCGGGCCGCGTTGGGCGCGGGCCTCGGAGCTCTTCTCGTATACTCGGCCGGCGCATGGCTGATCTCCTGACGGTACGCGACCTCAAGGTGAGCATTGCCGTCGACGCCGGCGTGATCCAGGCGGTCGACGGCGTGTCGTTCCGCATTCCCGAGGCCGGCACGGTGGCGCTGGTCGGCGAGTCGGGGTCGGGCAAGTCGGTGATCGCGCAATCGATCATGGGCATCCTGCCCAGGATCGCCCGCATCGACTCGGGCGAGATCCTGTTCCGCGACCCGCGCGCAGCCGCTCGGGGGACGAGCGCCGAGGTCGACCTGTCGCGCATCAAGGGTCCGCCGATGCGCGCCATCCGCGGCGGCCGCATCTCGATCATCTTCCAGGAGCCGATGACGGCGCTCTCGCCGCTGCACACCATCGGCAACCAGATCGGCGAGGCGCTGGCGCTGCATCGCACCGACCTCGGCAAGGACGAGCGCAGGGGGGCGGTGATCGAGATGCTGCGCCTCGCGGGCTTTCCCGACCCGGCCAAGGCGCAGCACACCTATCCCTTCGAGCTCTCGGGTGGATTGCGCCAGCGGGCCATGATCTCGATGGCGCTCGTCAGCCGCCCGGCGCTGCTGATCGCCGACGAGCCGACCACCGCGCTCGACGTCACCATCCAGGCGCAGATCCTGCAGCTCATCAAGCAGCTGCAGGGCGAGCTCGGCATGGCAGTGCTGCTCATCACCCACGACCTCGGCGTGGTCGCCAACATGGCCGAGGAAGTGGTGGTGATGTACCGCGGCCGGGTGACCGAGTCCGGCCACATCGCCGACATCTTCGGCGCTCCCCGGCACCCGTATCTCAAGGCGCTGATGCGGGCGGTCCCGCGCTTCGACATGCAGCCGGGCGAGCGCCTGACGCCGATCCGCGAGGTGCAGATCTCCGGCGGCCACCTCTTCTCCGGCGGCAGGAAGGCGCGCGCGAGCGACACGCCGCTCCTCGAGGTGCGCCATCTGACCAAGCGCTATGCCGTGCGCACGCGCTCCTTCCTCGGCCGCAAGAGCGCCGGCGAGCTGGTGGCGGTCGACGACCTCGGCTTCTCGGTCGGCGCCGGCGAATGCCTCGGCCTGGTCGGCGAGTCGGGCTGCGGCAAGACCACGACCGCGAAGATGATCCTGCGCTCGGTCACGCCTAACGCCGGGGAGATCCTGTTCCAGGACAAGGACGTGCTCGCCCTGCGGGGCGCCGAGCTGTTCGCTTACCGCCGCAAGGTGCAGTTCGTCTTCCAGGACCCGTTCGCCTCGCTCAATCCGCGCATGACGGCGTACGAGATCATCAGCGAGCCGCTCGTCATCCACGGCGTGGGCGACGACGACGAGCGCTTCGCGCGGGTGAAGGAGATGATGGGCCTGGTCGGCCTGGACATGCGCTACCTGCGCCGCTATCCGCACAGCTTCTCCGGCGGCCAGCGCCAGAGGATCGGCATCGCGCGCGCGCTCGCGCTCGGGCCGGAGCTGCTGATCTGCGACGAGCCGGTCTCGGCGCTCGACGTCTCGGTGCAGGCGCAGGTGCTGAACCTGCTCGCGGACCTGCGCACTGCGCTCGGCCTCACCTACATCTTCATCTCGCACAACCTCGCCGTGGTGAATTACCTCGCCGACCGCATCGCCGTGATGTGCGCCGGGCGCCTGGTCGAGCTCGCGCCGAGCGCCGAGCTGTTCCGCAACCCGTCGCACCCGTATACGAAGGCGCTGCTCGCCGCGGTGCCCGAGCCGAGCCTCGCGCGCCGGCTCGACTTCGACGCGCTGATGCAGGGCAAGGCGTCGGATCCCGCCGCCTGGCCCGCGGCCTTCCGCATCGCCGGCGGCGAGGCACCCGGCATGCTGCACCTCGGCAACGGCCACTTCGTGCGCACTCGCGAGGGCGCGGACGCGAGGGAACTTGCCGCGTGAGAGCGATCTTGTTGTTGTTTCTGGTGACGACAAATTCATGGGCGCTGGTCGAGACGCCCATGTTCAAAGCCGACGTCGCCGCGGGGAAGCTGCCGCCGGTGGAGAAGCGCCTGCCGCAGAACCCGCGCGTGATGCCGCTCGCGGGCAAGGTCATGGGCCATCACGGCGGCACCGTGCATTCGCTCGCCGGGCGCAGTCGCGACACGCGGCTGTTCACCATCTACGGCTACGCGCGGCTGGTGGGCTACCAGCCCGACCTGAGGATCGTGCCCGACATCGCCGAGTCGTTCCAGGTCGTCGAGGGCCGTATTTTCACCTTCAAGCTGCGCAAGGGGCACCGCTGGTCCGACGGCCATCCCTTCACCACCGAGGACTTCCGCTACTGGTGGGAGGACGTGGCCAACAACAAGGAGCTTTCGCCCTCGGGGCCGCCACGCGACATGCTGGTGGACGGGGAGCCGCCCAAGGTCGAGTTCCTGAACGAAACCACCGTCCGCTACACCTGGACGAAGCCCAACCCGAGCTTCCTGCCGCGCCTCGCCGGCACCTCGCCGCTCTTCATCTTCCGGCCGGCGCACTACCTGAAGAAGTTCCACAAGAAGTACTCGGCCAAGGTGGCCAAGGCGGACGCGGACGGCACGGCGAAGCGCAAATGGTCGGCGGTGCATAACCGCATGGACAACATGTACGAGGCCGACAACCCCGACCTGCCGTCGCTGCAGCCGTGGGTGAACACCACCAAGCCGCCCGCCGATCGCTTCGTCGCCGTGCGCAACCCCTACTTCCACCGCGTCGACATGGGCGGGCGGCAGCTGCCCTACGCCGACCGCTTCATCCTCGTCATCGTCGACTCGAAGCTGATCGCCGCCAAGACCGGCGCCGGCGAGGCCGACCTGCAGGCGCGCGACCTGAACTTCAACAACTACACCTTCCTCAAGCAGAGCGAGAAGGCGAACGGCTACCGCACGCTGCTCTGGCGCGCCGCCAAGGGCTCGCATATCGCGCTCTTTCCCAACCTGAACGTCAACGACCCGGTCTGGCGCAAAGTGCTGCGCGACGTGCGCTTCCGCCGCGCGCTCTCGCTGGCGATCGATCGCTCGCTGGTCAACCAGGTGCTCTACTTCGGCCTCGCCATCGAGGCGAACAACACCATCCTCCCCGGCAGCCCGCTCTACCGCGACAGCTACAAGGACACGTGGGCGCGCTACGACCGGAAGCAGGCCAACCGCCTGCTCGACGAGATGGGCCTGAAGCGCGGCCTGGACGGCATCCGCCACCTGCCCGACGGCCGCAACCTCGAGCTGATCATCGAGACCGCGGGCGAGAGCTCCGAGCAGACCGACGTGCTCGAGCTGGTGCGCGAGACCTGGCGCGAAGTCGGCATCAGGGCGTTCAGCAAGCCCTCGCAGCGCGAGGCGTTCCGCAACCGCATCTTCGCCGGCGAGACCGTGATGTCGGTCTGGAGCGGCCTGGAGAACGGGCTGCCGACGGCCGAAACGAGCCCGGACGAGCTCGCGCCCACCAGCCAGCTGCAGCTGCAATGGCCGAAGTTCGGCCAGTATTACGAGACGAGCGCCAAGGTAGGCGAGGCGCCGGACATGTCGGAGGTGCAGGAGCTCGCCGATCTCTACCAGCGCTGGCGCCGCTCGACCAACGACGAGGAGCGCGAGCGGATCTGGCACCGGATGCTCGAGATCCACGTCGAGCAGCAGTACTCCATCGGCATCGTCTCCGGCGTGCCGCAGCCGGTGATCGCGCGCGCGACGCTGATGAACGTGCCTGGGGTGGCGTTCTACAACTGGGACCCGGGCGCGTTCTTCGGCATCTACCACCCCGACACGTTCTGGTTCAAGCAGTAGCCATGCTGCGCTACACGATCAACCGCCTGCTGATCATGATCCCGACGCTGCTGGTGATCAGCTTCGTCACGTTCATGATCATCAAGCTGCCGCCGGGGGACTTCCTCTCCAACCAGATCGCCGAGCTGAAGAGCCAGGGCGACAACGCGGCGCTGGAGAAAGTCGACTTCCTGCGCAAGCAATACGGGCTCGACCGGCCCTTCCTCGAGCAGTACGCGGTGTGGGCCGGCCTGTGGCCGAGCGAGGGGAAATTCCATGGGCTCCTGCAGGGCGACCTCGGCTGGTCGTTCGAGCACGACCTGCCGGTGAAGGAAGTCGTGGGGGACCGGTTGCTGCTGTCCTTCATCCTCAACTTCTCGGTGATCCTGTTCACCTGGGCGGTGTCGTTCCCGATCGGCGTCTACGCGGCGACGCGCCAGTACAGCTGGGGCGACCACGGCCTGACGCTGCTCGGCTACGTCGGCCTCGCGACGCCGAACTTCCTGCTCGCGCTGGTGCTGATGTACTTCGCCAACGTGGAGTTCGGCCTCTCGGTCGGCGGCATCATGGCGCCCGAATACCTGGGGCAGCCCTGGAGCTGGGGCAAGTTCCGCTCGGTGCTCGAGCACCTGTGGATCCCGGTGATCGTCATCGGCACCTCCGGCACCGCGGGCATGATCCGGCGGCTGCGCGCCAACCTGCTCGATGAGCTGCAGAAGCAGTACGTCGTCACGGCGCGCGCCAAGGGCATGCCGCCTTTCCGCCTGCTGGTGAAGTACCCGCTGCGCATGGCGCTCAACCCGTTCATCGCCGACATCGGCAACCTGCTGCCGAGCGTGATCTCGGGCTCGGCGATCGTCGCCGTGGTGCTGTCGCTGCAGACCTCGGGGCCGATGCTGCTGGAAGCGCTGAGGAGCCAGGACCAGTACCTCGCCGGCTCGTTCCTGATGTTCCTCTCGCTCCTCACCGTGATCGGCATGTTCGTCTCCGATCTGCTGCTGGCGGCGCTGGATCCGCGGATCCGCCTTACCGGGGGAGCCGCGAAATGAAGCTCGAGCACCACGTCTCCACCGAGCCGTTCGAGCCGTACGCGGCGGAGAAGCTCACGCCGGAGCAGGAGCGCTTCTATCGCGCCTCGCAGTGGCAGATCATGTGGTGGAAGTTCCGCCGCCATCGCATCGCCGTCATCGCCGGCGCGATCCTGCTCGCCTTCTACGCCTCGATCCTGGTGAGCGAGGTCCTCGCGCCCTACAACCTGCATACGCGCGACACCAGGCACATCTACGCGCCGCCGCAGGCGCTGCACCTCTTCCACGAGGGCAGCTTCGTCGGGCCGTTCGTCTACGGCTACAAGATGGAGCTCGACCTGACGTCGCTGAAGCGCGTCTACACCGACGATCCGGCAAGGGTGCACCGCGTGCGCTTCTTCTGCCTCGGCGACGAGTACCGCTTCTGGAACCTGTTCGAGGCGCGCTTCCACCTCGTCTGCCCCGCCGAGGGCGGCACCTTCTATTTCCTCGGCACCGACCGGCTCGGGCGCGACCTGCTCTCGCGCATCATCTACGGCACGCGCATCTCGCTCACCGTCGGCCTGTTCGGCATCGTGGTGAGCTTCCTCATCGGCATCGCGCTCGGCGGCGTCTCGGGCTATTACGGCGGCTGGATCGACAACGTCATCCAGCGCTTCATCGAGATGGTGCGCTCCTTCCCCGAGCTGCCGCTGTGGATGGCGCTCTCCGCCGCGCTGCCGATCACCTGGAGCCCGATCCTCGTCTACTTCGGCATCACCATCATCCTCGGGCTGCTCGACTGGCCGGGACTCGCCCGCGCGGTCCGGTCAAAATTGCTGGCCTTGAGAGAAGAGGATTTCGCGACCGCCGCCGTGCTCATGGGCGCGAGCCCGGCGCGGGTGATCCGCAAGCACCTGCTGCCCTCGTTCGCGAGCCACCTGATCGCCTCGGCGACGCTGTCGGTGCCGGCCATGATCCTGGGCGAGACGGCCCTTTCATTCCTGGGTTTGGGTTTACGGCCGCCGATTACGAGCTGGGGCGTGCTCCTGAACGAGGCGCAGAACATCAACGTCGTCGCCCTGTACCCCTGGCTCATGCTCTGCGTCGTGCCGGTGTTCGTCATCGTGCTCGCCTTCAACTTCTTCGGCGACGGGCTGCGCGACGCCGCCGACCCGTACAGCAGCGCCGCCCGGACGTAGAATCCGCCGCGGGGGGGGGGGAGCATGGAAGACCGCGTTGCAGACCTGCGGGCGCGCTGGACACCGGAAGCGACGGCGGCCGCGGTCGCGTTTCTCGAATCGCGCCCGACGAGCTTCGACCTGCCGACGATGGAGCAGGGCGGCGAGACCTACCTCGACCTGCGCGGCCTGCGCATCGAGCAGACCCAGGTCGACCGCGCGCTGCTGCGCAACATCAACCTGCGCTGGGCGGTGTTCCGCGACGTCGGCTTCAAGAACGCGCGCTTCATCGGCTGCAACCTGAGCCAGGTGCAGTTCGAGGATTGCTATCTCCGCCGCGCGCAGTTCGAGAAATGCGACCTCGTCAACTCGCGCTTCGAATCCTGCGATTTCTCCCAGGCGGTGATCAGCGAATCGCGCGTCGACTTCGCCAGCTTCCGCAACTGCGAGATCAGCCTCGACTCGATCCGCTTCCCCGCGGACACCAGCGCGCGCGCCATGGTGCGCGTCTGCCGCAACCTGAAGCTGAACGCGATGTCGATGGGCAACTTCGCCGACGCGGGTGAGCTCACCTACCTGGAGAAGAGATATGAGCGCCTCGGCTACTGGCGCGACAAGGCCTGGGGGCGCTGGGCAGGGTCGCTCGCGCTCAGCGCGCTGTGGGGCTACGGCGAGAAGCCCTGGCGCCTCGCCCTCGTCATGGCGTTCAACATCGTCTTCTTCGGCAGCTTGCTGCACTGGATCGATCCCCTGCCGGGGAAGACCTGGTGGGAGCATGTCTATTTCAGCGCCATCACCTACCTCACCGTCGGCTACGGCGACCTCGCGCCGCATTCGCCGCTCGCGCAGCTGCTGTCGGTGATCTGCGCCGCCTCCGGCATCGCCACCTTCGGCATGCTGATCGCCTCGGTGACGAAGAAAGTCATGTACAGGTGAGCCGCGTCCTCCTCGTCGAGGACGATCCCGACCTGGTGGCGCTGGTGAAGCACTGGCTCGAGCGCGACGGGCACCAGGTCGAGCATGTCGCGGACGGCGCCGCGGCGCTCGAGGCGCTGCGCTGGGCGCCCCTGCCGCACCTGGTGCTGCTCGACGTCATGCTGCCGAAGATGGACGGTTTCGAGGTGCTGCGGCGGCTGCGCGCCGAGCCGCGCACCAAGGGCCTGCCGGTGGTGATGGTGACCAGCTTCTCGCGCGACCGCGACGCGGCGCACGGGCGCGAGCTGGGCGCCAACGACTACGTCGTCAAGCCGCTGATGGAGCTCGATTTCCTGAAGCGCATCGAGCATCTCATCAAGGATCAGTAGGAGGTAAAGATCTCCACCGGCTCGCCGACGCCGCGCAGGCGGTGGCGGCCGAGCGAGCGCAGCCGCGCCGCGAGGTGGCGCGCCACCTGCTCCGAGATCGCCAGGTCGACCTTGAGCGTCTTGCACAGGCCTTCGATGCGCGCCGCCTCGTTGGCGGCGGCGCCGATCACCGTGAACTCGATGCGCGTGGGCGTGCCGATGTTGCCGTAGAGCACCAGGCCCAGGTGCAGGCCGATGCCGAAGCGAAGCCGCGGCTGTCCCGCGGCCTCGCGCTTGTCGTTCAGCGTCTTCATGCGGGTGAGCGCCTCCTGCGCCGCGTCGAGCGCCTTGCTGCAGGCGACGCTCGCGGGCTCGTTACCGATCGGGAAGATGGCGAGCGCGGCGTCGCCGATGAAGCGCAGGATCTCGCCCTTCCTTTCCTGCACCGGCCCGAGCACGCACTCGAAATACTCGTTGAGAAGCGCGAGGAACGCCTCGCGGCTCATCGACTCGGCGAGCGGCGTCGAATCGCGCAGGTCGCAGAACCAGATCACGGCGCGGATCTCCTCGCCGCCGCCGCGCTTGATCTGCCCGGCCAGCACCTTCTGCCCGGTCTGGGCGCCGAGGTACGCATCGAGGATGTTCTGCGCCTTGCGCCGCAGCGAAAGGATCTCGGCGACGCGGCCAAACGGCGCGCGCAGCCGGCGCAGCGCGGCGAGCTCGGCGTCGCTGAAGCCACCCGGCTGACGGGAGGTAAAGCTCGCCAGCAGCTTTTCTCCGGTGATCGTCGGCAGCGGCGTGGCGTAGTAGTCCGTCATCCCTTCCGCTCGAAGCTCGGAGAGGATCGGGAAATCGATGGGGCAGGCCGGGTCGGCGAGGTGGCGGCGGATCTCCTCGCCGGTCGCCTGGATGGCGTGGATCGGGCTTGCGAGATGCGCGTCGCTGCCCATCCAGTCGTGCTCAGCGACCGTGCCCTCGACCTCGGTGGGCTTCTCCGCGCGCCAGAAGAAGCCACGGCCGGCCACGTTCGGGTGCAGGGTGCGGGCGAAGACGGCGAAGCGCGCGATGGCGATGCCGTGCGCCAGCATCTGCTGGCACGCGCTGGCGATAAAGGTATCGGGCATCGCCGGCTGGCTGCTCTCGAGCCATTCGACCAGGGCGTGGACGTTCAGTGTTTTCTCAGCCATAGGCTCGATTCGATGGCGCCGGCGACGAGGGGCAAGCGGCCGAGGACGCCGCGCTGCAGGAGATCGGGGCGGCGCGAGACGAGCCAGTGGCTGGAAAACTCGCAGGCGTGTCCCGCGTGCACCAGGGCCGCCACCGCAGCCTGCTCGTTGTACCGCCGCCAGGCCCAATGCGCCGGGTACTCGTCGGGCAGGAAGATGTCGTGGAAGTGCAGGCGCACGCCCGCCGGCAGCTTCGGCACGATGCGGCCAATCAGGAATTCCACATCGCTTCCCGGCTTCAGCTGGTGGCTGGAATCGATGAACAGGATGTCAGCCGGCTCCAGGCCGTGGAAGAGATTTTCGGGCGCCTGCTGAACGGGCTGCTGGACAAATTCGACCGCCAGGCCCTCGATGCGCGCCCGGGGCTCCGGGTCGATGGCGGTGATGCGCGTCGCGAGCCGGCCGTCGGCGACCGCGCGGGCGAGGAAGCGCGTCGAGTGCCCCGAACCCACCTCGATGATCCGCTGCGGCGGCTCGCTCCGGACCAGGGCATAGGCGGCGGCGGCATCCAGGCGCGGGAACCAGTCCTGGTCCCAGCGGGGCGCGGGCGGCGCATCGGCTCCGATGGCCTCCAGGTCCCTGCCGTATTGCTCAATCCTGTCGAGAACCGAGAAAAACGGTTCCGGATTCACAGCTCGAGGACGAGCCCCTCGCGCGCGATGACCGATCCGGGCAGCTCTTTCTCGACCTGGCGGCCGATGCCGTCCAGCATCTCGTCGGTGTGCTCGGGGTCGTGGTGGAACACGATCAGCTTCTTCACGCCCGCGGTCTTGCACAGGCGCACGCCTTCCTGCCAGGTCGAGTGTCCCCAGCCGACGAAGCGGGGGTACTCGTCGTCGGTGTACATCGAGTCGTAGACGACCGCCTCGGCGCCTTCCATGAATTTGGCGAGCTTGCGGTCGATCGCGCCCGGCACGTGCTCGGTATCGGTGAGGTAGCAGAACGCCCGGCCGTCGAACTCGACGCGGTAGCCGGTGGCGCCGTCGGGATGGTTGAGGGCGATCGTCTTCACCCGCACGTCCGGCCCGGCGGAGAGGTCCTTGCCGCAGGTGAAATCCTTGTAGTCGACCGTGGCGCGGAACACCTGCGGCGGCACCGGGAACAGCGGCGCCACCATGAACTCGTCCATCACGCGCCGCAGCGTCATGCCGGCGCCGAGATGGCCCGCCCAGAGGCGGAAGCGGTTGCTCGGCTGGAAGAAGGGCCGGAAAAAAGGGATGCCGCAGACATGGTCGTAGTGGGTGTGGGTGAGAAAGATGTCGGCGTCGACGGGCGCGCTGTTGTCCATCGTGTTGCCGAGGTAGCGCATCCCGGTCCCGGCGTCGAAGAGCAGCACGCGCTCGCCGCAGCGCACCTCGAGCGACGAGGTGTTGCCGCCATAGCGCGCGGTGCGCGGCCCGGCGCAGGCGATGGACCCGCGTACCCCCCAGAATCTGACGCTGAAGGTCATCACCTATAATCTTACAGGGGAAAGCAGGGCGCACTTTTTTTCATCGGGGCGAGCCACGGTGGACCGCAGCCTGTTCGGCTTCATCATCCGCTACAGCAAGCGCGACCAGCTCCTGATCGTGCCCCTGGTGCTGGCGACGATGGTGGTCTACTACCTGTCGCTGGACCTGCCCAAGACGATCATCAACGAGGCGATCCAGGGCAAGGGGTTCCCGCAGGCCGACTCGACCACCCACTGGCTGGGACTCGACCTGCAGCGGCTGCCCTACCTGCTCGCGCTCAGCGTGGTGTTCCTCGCCCTGATCGTTCTCCAGGGCTGGCTCAAGTTCCAGATCAACACCATGAAGGGCTGGATGGGCGAGCGCATGCTGCGCCGCCTGCGCTACGCGCTGTTCGACCTGGTGCTGCGCTTCCCGCTGTCGCGCTTTCGCCGCGTCAAGCCGGCCGAGGTCGCGACCATGATCAAGGACGAGGTCGAGCCGCTCGGCGGCTTCATCGGCGAGGCGCTGATCACGCCGCTCTTCCTCGGCGGGCAGGCGCTCACCGCCATGGCTTTCATCCTCTACCAGCACTTCGCCCTCGGCCTGATCGCGTTCGGCATCGTCGGCGTGCAGGCGTTCATCATCCCCAGGCTGCGCAAGCGCCTGCTGGTGCTCGGCCGGGAGCGCCAGCT
>Ga0075352_1000043_pt1 | contig 16159 bp, 10 predicted proteins | sample Sandmound_TuleA__FD_120092 | JGI IMG/M metagenome (GOLD analysis project Ga0075352, IMG submission 120092) | Natural and restored wetland microbial communities from the San Francisco Bay, California, USA, that impact long-term carbon... | ecosystem: Environmental > Terrestrial > Soil > Wetlands ...
CGAGGCGGTGCATCCGTATCTCGCGCTCGAGAGCATTCTTTCTTCTTCCCCGGACAAGACGAAAGCCGTCAAGAACTACGTCAAGGCGATCGGCAAGGGGCTGAAGAAGGTGATGTCGAAGATGGGCATCTCGACCTACATGTCGTACACCGGGTCGCAGCAGTTCGAGGCGGTCGGGCTCGCCCGCACGCTGGTGGACAAGTACTTCACCGGCACCGCGTCGAACATCGAGGGCATCGATGTCTTCGACGTTGCCGACGAGGCGATCCGCGTGCACCGCGCCGCTTTCGACGAGCGCGACCCGGTGCTCGCCGAGGCGCTCGACGCCGGCGGCGAGTACGCCTGGCGCGTGCGCGGTGAGGACCACGCCTGGACGCCCGACGCCATCGCCAAGCTGCAGCAGGCCTCGCGCGCCAATTCGTACCCCACCTACAGGGAGTACGCGGCGATCATCAACGACCAGTCGCGCCGGCACCTGACCTTCCGCGGGCTGTTCGAGTTCCGTTTCCGCGAGGGCAGGAGCGTGCCGATCGAGGAAGTCGAGCCGGCGAAGGAGATCGTCAAGCGCTTCTCCACCGGCGCCATGTCGCTCGGCTCGATCTCGACCGAAGCCCACACCACGCTCGCCATCGCCATGAATCGCATCGGCGGCAAGTCGAACACCGGCGAAGGCGGCGAGGACCGCCGGCGCTACGCGCCCGTCAAGGCCGGAGAGTCGCTGCAAAGCCGATTGGGCAAGACCCGGGTGGAGGTGGACATTCCGCTGCGCGAAGGCGACTCGCTGAAGTCGAAGATCAAGCAGGTCGCTTCCGGCCGTTTCGGCGTCACCGCCGAGTACCTGGCGAGCGCCGAGATGCTGCAGATCAAGATCGCCCAGGGAGCGAAGCCGGGCGAGGGCGGGCAGCTTCCGGGCAAGAAAGTCTCGGAGTACATCGCCGAGCTGCGTTACGCGACGCCGGGCGTCGAGCTGATCTCGCCGCCGCCGCACCACGACATCTACTCGATCGAGGATCTGGCGCAGCTGATCCACGACCTGAAGAATTCCAATCCGCAGGCAGCGATCTCGGTGAAGCTGGTTTCCGAGGTCGGCGTCGGCACCATCGCGGCGGGCGTGGCCAAGGGCAAGTCCGACCACGTCACGATCGCCGGACACGACGGCGGCACCGGCGCGAGCCCCTGGTCGTCGATCAAGCACGCCGGCACGCCCTGGGAGCTCGGCCTCGCCGAGACCCAGCAGACGCTGGTCCTGAACCGGCTGCGCGGCCGCATCGCCGTGCAGGTGGACGGCCAGATGAAGACCGGGCGCGACGTGGTGATCGGCGCGATCCTCGGCGCCGACGAGTTCGGCTTCGCCACCGCGCCGCTGGTGGTCGAGGGCTGCATCATGATGCGCAAGTGCCACCTCAACACCTGCCCGGTGGGCGTGGCGACGCAGGATCCGGTGCTGCGCCGCAAGTTCGAGGGCAAGCCCGAGCACGTGGTGAACTACTTCTTCCACGTCGCCGAGGAAGCGCGCGAGCTGATGGCGCGCCTCGGCGTTCGCACCGTCAACGAGCTGATCGGGCGCACCGACCTGCTCGATACGCGCAAGGGGATCGAGCATTGGAAGGCGAAGGGACTCGATTTCTCGCGCATCTTCGCCATGCCGAGCGTCCCCGAAGGCGTCGCGGTCTATCACCGCGAGAAGCAGGACCACGGATTGGAGAAGGCGCTCGACAACCGCCTGATCGAGCTCGCCAGCCCGGCGCTCGAGCGGCGCGAGAAGGTGACGATCGAGATCCCGATCCGCAACATCAACCGCACTGCCGGCACGATGCTGTCGTACGAGATCGCCAGGCGCTATGGGCACGAAGGCCTGGCCGACGACACGATCCACGTGCGCCTCGCGGGCTCGGCCGGGCAGAGCTTCGGCGCGTTCCTCGCGAAGGGTGTCACGCTCGACCTGGTCGGCGACACCAACGACTACTGCGCCAAGGGTCTCTCGGGCGGGCGCATCTCGGTGCAGCCTTCGCCGAAATTCCGCGGCGAGCCCACCGAGAACATCATCACCGGCAACGTCGTTCTCTACGGCGCGATCGCCGGCGAGGCGTACTTCCGCGGCGTCGCCGGCGAGCGCTTCGCGGTGCGCAACTCGGGCGCCCACGCGGTGGTCGAGGGCGTCGGCGATCATGGCTGCGAGTACATGACGGGCGGCATCGTCGTCGTGCTCGGCTCGACCGGCCGCAACTTTGCCGCCGGCATGTCGGGCGGCTACGCGTACGTTCTCGACCTCGAGGGCGATTTCGCGAAGCGCTGCAATGCGGCGATGGTCGATCTCGAGCCGGTGCTCGCCGAGTCCCAGGACGAAGCGAATCTCAAGCGCCTGATCGAGAACCATCAGAAGTACACCGGTTCGAAGCGCGCGCAGGACGTGCTCGGGAAGTGGACGCAATACCGCAGCCGCTTCGTCAAGGTATTCCCGAAGGAATATCGCCGCGCGCTCGCCGAGCTCGCCGCCGCGCAGAAGAAAGTGGCGTAGATGGGCAAGATCACCGGCTTCCTCGAGTTCGAGCGGCTCGAGGAAGCGCACGAAACGGTCGAGGCGCGCAGGAAGCACTATCGCGAGTTCCACGTCCGCCTGAGCGACGAGGCGGCCGGCGTGCAGGGCGCGCGCTGCATGGACTGCGGCATCCCGTTCTGCCAGAGCGGCTGCCCGGTCAACAACATCATCCCCGACTGGAACGACCTGGTTTACCGGCAGGACTGGAAGCAGGCGATCCAGGTGCTGCACTCGACCAACAATTTCCCCGAGTTCACCGGCCGCGTCTGTCCGGCGCCGTGCGAGGAAGCGTGCGTGCTGCGCATCAACGCCGATCCGGTGGGGATCAAGTCCATCGAGCACGCCATCGCCGACAAGGCCTGGGAAGAGGGCTGGGTGCGGCCGCAGGCGCCGGCGCAGAAGAGCGGCAGGAAGGTCGCCGTAGTGGGCTCAGGCCCGGCCGGCCTCGCCTGCGCCCAGCAGCTCGCGCGCGCTGGCCACGACGTCACCGTGTTCGAGAAGAGCGACCGCATCGGCGGCTTGCTCCGCTACGGCATTCCCGACTTCAAGCTCGACAAAGGCGTGATCGACCGGCGCCTCGAGCAGATGCGCGATGAGGGCGTGAAGTTTCGCGCCGGCGTATTCGTCGGCACAAGGAAACCCGCCGGTGGCGTGGGCAGCGACGCCCGCGAAAGCATCGCGCCGGAAAGGGTTCTCGCCGATTTCGACGCCGTGGTGTTGACGGGTGGCGCCGAGCAGCCACGCGACCTGCCGATCCCGGGGCGAGAGCTGCAGGGCGTGCATTACGCGATGGAGTTCCTGCCGCTGCAGAACAAACGGGTCGCGGGCGACGCCGAGGTGCCGGAGCTGAACGCCGCCGGAAAGCACGTCGTGGTCATCGGCGGCGGCGATACCGGCTCGGACTGCATCGGCACCTCGAACCGCCAGCAGGCGGCCTCGGTCACCAATTTCGAGCTCTTCCCGATGCCGCCCGACGTGGAGCGCAACCCGGTGTGGCCGTACTGGCCGACGCGGCTGCGCACATCCTCGTCGCACGAGGAGGGGGTCAACCGCGACTGGTCGATCGCCACCAAGGCGTTCGTCGGCGAAAAGGGCCGCGTCAGGGCGCTGAAGGCCGTGCGTCTCGCGTGGCAGGACGGCAGGTCGAGCGAAGTCCCCGGGTCGGAGTTCGAGATCCCTGCCGACCTCGTGCTGCTGGCGATGGGCTTCGTCTCGCCGCTGCAATCGATGCTGGAGGAGTTCGGCGTGCAGAAAGACGCGCGCGGCAACGCCAGGGCCGACACCGACGGTGCGCGCGCCTACGCGACGTCAGCGCCGAAGGTGTTTGCGGCGGGCGACACGCGCCGGGGGCAATCGCTTGTGGTGTGGGCGATCCGCGAGGGGCGGCAGTGCGCCCGCGCGGTCGACGAGTTCCTCATGGGGTTTTCAGAGCTGCCCCGCTGAGCGCGAGCACCGCGAAGGCGAGGCGGTGCTCGCTGACGTGCGGAAGGGCTGCTTTCAAGTGTTTTTCCGCAATTCCCTGCAACCCCAAGGCGCCGAAGCACCACGCGCGCGACAGGCACAGGCCATTGTGGTGCGGAGGCTCCGCCAGCGGCCCGATTCCCGAAGGCAGAAAGCCATTCAACCAACGGCCGAACTCGACCGGATCGAGTAGCTGCTGCATGAGCACGGCCTCGACCAGCGACGGCGACAGGAAATCGTCGCGCGAGGACTCGTCGGCGAGCGGCGCATCGCGATCCGAGCCGTACCAGCGCCGCGCGGCCTTCTTGATCGCCAGTTCCAGCGGCAGGTCGCCGCTCGCGCGCGCGTAGTCGAGCGCGAGGATGCATGCGAAGGCGGTGTTGCCATGACCGCCGGTACGAATCGGGTCGGGCGCCGAAACGAATTCGTCCATCCCGGCGGCCAGGCGCTGCGCGAGCGGAGCCAGCGCGCGCGACCATCGCGCCTTCATCCGCACAGCCTCGGCCTGCAACTCGAGTCGCCAGGCCCAGCCGTACGGGCGCTCGAACAGGGGATTCGCCTGGAAGTGGCGCAACTCCGCCTCCAGCACCGCGGGAGCGAGATGAGCGTCGAGCAACGCGGCGATGCGACCGTTCTCCGGCAGCATTGGGTAAAGGCGCAGCACGCGCATTAGCGACCAGTGCAACGGGTGCTCGCGCTCGGTACAGGCAAGCGCGACGCGGGCGAAGGCGGAGGCGAGGTCCTCGGTCAGCAAGGTAGAATTTCAAGCAGAATCCAGCGCATGGCGCTCGACATCATCGTTCTCGCGGCAGGCTTGGGCAAGCGCATGCGCTCAGAGCAGCCGAAAGTCCTGCATCCGCTCGCCGGCCGGCCGCTGCTCGCGCATGTCCTCGAGGTCGCGCGCGCGCTGTCGCCGCGCACGACCATCGTCGTGCACGGCCACGGCGCCGAGCGCGTGCGCGCGGCGTTCCCCGATCCTGCGCTCGCCTGGGCGCTGCAAGCCGAGCAGCGTGGCACCGGCCACGCGGTCATGCAGGCGATGCCGCACGTTTCCGCGGAAGAGGTCCTGATCCTCTACGGCGACGTGCCGCTGATCCGACCCGCGACGCTCGAGCGCTTGCGCGCCGCGGCACGCGGCGGCGTCGCGTTCCTCAGCGTCGAGCTGCCCGACCCGAAAGGCTACGGGCGCGTGGTGCGCGAGGGCGGCAAGGTGGCGCGCATCGTCGAGGAGAAGGATGCTTCCGCCGCGGAGAAGGGTATCCGCGAAGTCAACGCCGGCTTCATGGCCATGGACGCGCGGCGGCTGGCGGCCTGGATCAAGAAGCTCGGCAACCACAACGCGCAGAAGGAGTACTACCTCACCGACGTCGTCTCGCTCGCCGCAGGCGAAGGCATTCCGGTCGAAGCGGTGAAGGTCGACGATCCCTGGGAAGTGAGCGGCGTCAATTCCAAGCAGGAGCTCGCCGCCCTCGAGCGTGTCGCGCAAGCCCGGCAGGCGGCGAGCCTGCTCGAGGCCGGCGTGACGCTCGCCGACCCGGCACGCCTCGACGTGCGCGGCAGCCTGGAATGCGGTCGCGACGTTTCCATCGACGTCAATTGCGTGTTCGAAGGCAAGGTACGGCTCGCCAATGGCGTGCGCATCGGGCCGCACTGCGTGCTGCGCAACGTCAGCATCGGCGAGGACAGCGAGGTGCGCGCGTTCTCGCATCTCGACGAGGCCGAAATCGGCGCACGCTGCATGGTCGGCCCCTATGCGAGGCTGCGCCCGGGCACGAGCCTCGCCGACGAGGTGCACATCGGCAATTTCGTCGAAGTGAAGGCGAGCCGCGTCGGCAAGGGCTCGAAGGCCAACCATCTCTCGTACGTGGGCGACTCGGAGGTCGGCGCCAACGTCAACATCGGCGCCGGCACCATCACCTGCAACTATGACGGCGTAAACAAGAACCGCACCGTGATCGAGGACGACTGCTTCATCGGCTCGGACGCGACGCTGGTCGCGCCGGTGCGCATCGCCCGCGGCTCCTATATCGGCGCCGGATCGACCATCAACAAGAACACGCCCGCCGGCCAGCTGACGGTGGCGCGCGCCAGGCAGACTTCGATCCCGGGCTGGAAGCCGCCCAAGAAGACGGACAAGAAGGGCTAGCCATGTGCGGCATCGTCGGCGCCGCGGCGCGCCGCGACATCGTCCCTCTCCTGGTCGAAGGCCTGCGCCGCCTCGAGTATCGGGGCTACGATTCGGCCGGCCTCGCGGTGGTGGCGAATGCGGAGCTGAAACGGGTGCGCGCCGCAGGACGCGTCGCCGAGCTCGCATCGCAGGCAACCGAGCAGCATGTCGCGGGCCGCACCGGCATCGCGCACACGCGCTGGGCGACGCACGGCGCGCCGACCGAAAAGAACGCGCATCCGCACGTTTCCGGCGAGCTCGCGGTCGTGCACAACGGCATTATCGAAAACCACGAGGAAGTCCGCGAGCGGCTCAAGCGCGCCGGCTACAAGTTCGTCTCGGAGACGGACACCGAGGTCATCGCGCATCTCATCGCCGAGCACTGCAAGAAGGGCGACGGCCTGTTCGCCGCGACGGGACGCGCCTTCCGCGAGCTCGAAGGCGCCTACGCGGTCGCCGTGGTCTGGGCGGGTGATCCGGAAGCCGTGGTCCTCGCCAAAAAGGGCGCACCGCTGCTGCTTGGCCTCGGCGAAGGCGAGAATTTCGCCGCCTCCGACGCGTCGGCGCTGGTGCAGGTGACGCGCCGCGTGATCTACCTCGAGGACGGCGACTGCGCCGAGATTCGACCCGGCAGCTTCCGCATCGCTGGCCGGGACGGCGCGCCGGTCGAGCGCAAGGTCCATCTCTCGGAGATCAGCGACGACGCGGTCGCGCTGGGGCCCTATCGCCACTACATGCAGAAGGAGATCTACGAGCAGCCGGGCGCGATCGCGAACACGCTGGAAGTGGTCGCCGGCGCGAGCTCGCTGCAGCCGGGGTTGTTCGGCGCGGAAGCCGGGCAGGCGCTGCGCGACGCGCGCTCGGTGCACATCGTGGCCTGCGGCACCAGCTACCACGCGGCGCTGATCGCGCGCTATTGGCTCGAGGACCTGGCCGGCATCCCGACGCGAGCGGAGATCGCAAGCGAGTACCGCTACCGGGCTTCGGTTCCCGATCCGGCAGGACTGTTCATCACGGTCTCGCAATCCGGGGAAACTGCCGACACCCTGGCCGCGCTCGAGCACGCCAAGTCGCTCGGCTACCGTTCGACGCTCAGTATCTGCAACGTGCCGGAAAGCTCGCTCATTCGCGCCTCCCGGCTGCGTTTTCTCACCCGTGCCGGGCCGGAGATCGGCGTCGCCTCCACCAAGGCCTTCACCACGCAGCTAGCGGCGTTGTTCCTGCTCGCGGTGCTGTTGGCGAAGATCCGCGGCCGTCTCGACGCGAAGGCCGAGCAGGCCTACCTGCACTCGCTGCGGCATCTGCCGGCTGCGCTCAACGACGTGCTGCAGGTCGAGCCGGAGATGTCCATCTGGGCTGCGCGCTTCGCGAAGAAGGAGCACGCGCTCTTCCTCGGCCGCGGCGTGCATTGGCCGATCGCCATGGAAGGGGCGCTGAAGCTGAAGGAGATCTCCTACATCCACGCCGAGGCCTACGCCGCGGGCGAGCTGAAGCACGGCCCGCTCGCGCTGGTCGACCAGAACATGCCGGTGGTCGCCGTCGCCCCCTCCGACCGCCTGATCGAGAAGCTGATGTCGAACCTCCAGGAGGTGCGCGCGCGCGGCGGCGAGCTCTACGTCATCGCCGACCAGGGCACGCGCATCAAGCCGTCGGAGTTCGTGCACATCGCCGAGCTCGGCGCGCACGCCGGGGCGCTCTCGCCCATCCTGCACGTCCTGCCGCTGCAGCTTCTCGCCTACCATACGGCGCTCGCGCGCGGCACCGACGTCGACAAGCCGAGGAACCTGGCGAAGTCGGTCACCGTAGAATAATCTGACGCATTCGAGGAGGGAGGAACGATGTCCATTCGCAACCTGCTGGTCGTGCTGGCGACGTTTTCCGCGACGGCCCACGCACAGACGGAGATCGCCTGGTGGCATTCGATGGGCGGCGCGCTCGGCGAGAAGGTCAACGAGATCGCCGGCAAGTTCAACGCCAGCCAGAAGGACTACAAGCTGGTGCCGGTCTACAAGGGCCAGTATCCGGAATCGATGACCGCAGCAATCGCGGCGTTCCGCGCCGGTAACGCGCCGCACATCCTGCAGGTGTTCGAGGTGGGCACCGCCACCATGATGGCGGCGAAGGGTGCGATCGTGCCGGTGGCGAAGGTGATGGCCGATGCGGGCGAGCCGTTCGACCCGAAGGCCTACCTGCCGACTGTCGCCGGCTACTACACCGACCTCAAGGGCAACATGCTGTCGTTTCCGTTCAACAGCTCGACGGCGCTGTTCTACACCAACGACGACGTGCTGAAGAAGGCCGGCATCGCCGTGCCCAGGACCTGGAAGGAGGTGAAGGCGGCGGCCGACAAGCTCAAGGCCTCCGGGCAGCAGTGCGTCTACACTACCTCCTGGCCTTCCTGGGTGCACATCGAGAACTTCAGCGCCTGGCACAACGTGCCGATCGGCACCAAGCAGAACGGCATGGGCGGCTTCGACACGCAGTTCACCGTCAACTCGCCGCTGCATGTGCGCCACGTGGCGATGCTCGGCGACATGGCGAAGAAGGGCGAGTTCACCTACGCCGGCCGCACCAACCAGGGCGACGCCAAGTTCTCGAGCGGCGAGTGCGCGCTCTTCACCGGCAGCGCGAGCGCCCAGGCCGGCATCAAGAAGGCGGCGAAGTTCCACTGGAGCGCGCACTTCCTGCCGTACTACGACGACGTGAAAGGCGCGCCGCAGAACTCGATCATCGGCGGCGCGTCGCTCTGGGTGATGGGCGGCAAGAAGCCCGGCGACTACAAGGGCGTGGCGAAGTTCTTCGCCTTCCTGTCGAAGCCGGAGGTGCAGGTGGACTGGCACACCAGCACCGGCTATGTGCCGATCACGCTGGCGGCCTACGAGATGACGCGCAAGACCGGCTACTACCAGCAGAACCCGGGCGCGGAAACGACCATCAAGCAGCTCACCAACAAGGCGCCGACCGCGAACTCCAAGGGCCTGCGCTTCGGCAACTTCGTGCAGGGCCGCGAGGTGATCGAGGAAGAGATGGAGGCGGTGTTCGCCGGCCGCAAGGAAGCGAAGCCGGCGCTCGACGACGCCGTTCGGCGCGGCAACGAAGTGCTGCGCAAGTTCGAGGCCACCGCTCGGCAATAACGCCGCTCCGGGCGGATGGAAAAGCGCGTCGTCTTCCGCTCGGCCTGGCTGCCCTACGCGCTGCTCGCGCCGCAGATTGCGGTCACCGTCGTCTTCTTCTTCCTGCCGGCGGCGCAGGCGGCGTGGTACTCGTTCCAGCTGCAGGACGCGTTCGGCTTGCACAGCGAATTCGTCGGCTTGCAGAATTTCGCGGCGCTGTTCGCGAGCCCCCAGTATCTGCAGTCGTTCCGCACCACCGCGATCTTCAGTGTCCTCGTCGCGGCCAGCGGCATCGCGATCTCGCTGCTGCTCGCCACCATGGCCGACCGCGTGCTGCGCGGCGCGCTCGCCTACCGCTCGCTCCTCATCTGGCCCTACGCGGTCGCGCCGGCGGTCGCGGGCGTGCTCTGGGCGTTCCTGTTCGCGCCGTCGATCGGCATCGTCACCTATGTCCTGAAGCGCGCCGGCATCGACTGGAACTGGATCATCCACGGCGACCAGGCGATGCTGCTGATCGTGATCGCCTCGGTGTGGAAGCAGATTTCGTACAACTTCCTGTTCTTTCTCGCCGGGCTTCAATCCATTCCTCGCTCGCTGATCGAGGCGGCGGCGATCGACGGCGCCGGTCCGGCGCGGCGCTTCTGGAGCATCGTTTTCCCGCTGCTGTCGCCCACCACCTTCTTCCTGCTGGTGGTGAACATCGTCTACGCCTTTTTCGACACCTTCGGCGTGATCGACGCGACGACGCAAGGCGGGCCGGCGACCGACACGCAAATCCTGGTCTACAAGGTCTACTACGACGGCGTGAAGGCCGCCGACCTCGGCGGCTCCTCGGCGCAGTCGGTGATCCTGATGTTCATCGTCATCGTCCTGACTGCGCTGCAGTTCCGCTTCGTCGAGCGCAAGGTCCAGTACTGATGGTCGAGCGCCGTCCCGGGCTGACGCTGTTCGCGCACGCGGTGCTGATCACCGGCGTGCTGCTCGTCGCCTTCCCGATCTACGTCACTTTCGTCGCCTCGACGCTGACGCTGGAAGAGATCATGTCGGTGCCGATGCCGCTCCTTCCCGGCGACCAGCTGGTCGCGAACTATTCGCAGGTGCTGAAGGCCGGGACCACCGGCGGTTCGCAGGCCTCGGTGGCGCTGATGCTCTTCAACAGCACGGTCATGGCGCTCGGCATCGCGCTCGGCAAGATCGCCATCTCGATCATCGCCTCGTTCGCCATCGTCTATTTCCGCTTCCCGCTGCGCCATTTCTTCTTCTGGATGATCTTCGTCACGCTGATGCTGCCGGTCGAGGTGCGCATCATCCCCACCTTCAAGGTCGTCTCCGACCTGGGCATGCTCAATTCTTACGTGGGGCTGACGCTGCCGTTGATTGCCTCGGCCACGGCGACCTTCCTCTTCCGCCAGTTCTTCCTCACCATACCCGACGAGCTCGCCGAGGCGGCGCGCATCGACGGCGCCGGGCCGATGCGCTTCTTCGTCGACGTGCTGCTGCCGCTGTCGAAGACCAGCATCGCCGCGCTGTTCGTCATCCAGTTCATCTACGGCTGGAACCAGTACCTGTGGCCGCTGCTCGTCACCGGCGACGAGTCGATGTACACGGTTGTGATCGGCATCAAGCGCATGCTCACCGGCGGTGACGCCGCAAACGAATGGCATCTCGTGATGGCAACGGCGATGCTCGCGCTGCTGCCCCCGGCGCTGGTGGTGGTGCTGATGCAGAAGTGGTTCGTGCGCGGTCTGGTGGAGACCGAAAAGTAGATGGCCTCGGTCTCGTTCCGCGACGCGCGCAAGAGCTACGGCGAGCTGGAGGTGATCCACGGCATCTCGACGGACGTGGCCGACGGTGAGTTCGTGGTGATCGTCGGCCCCTCGGGCTGCGGCAAGTCGACGCTGCTGCGCATGGTGGCGGGGCTCGAGACCATCTCAGCCGGCGAGATTCGCATCGGCGAGCGTGTCGTCAACGACCTCGAGCCCAAGGACCGCGATATCGCGATGGTGTTCCAGAACTACGCGCTCTATCCGCACATGAGCGTGTACGAGAACATGTCCTACGGCTTGCGCATCAAGGGCTTTTCTCGCGAAGACATCGAAGCTAGGGTCCGCAGGGCCGCTGGGATCCTGGAACTGGAGCGGTTCCTCAAGAGGAGGCCGCGCGAGCTGTCGGGCGGGCAGCGGCAGCGCGTGGCGATGGGGCGGGCGATCGTGCGCGAGCCGGCGGTTTTCCTGTTCGACGAGCCGCTCTCCAACCTCGACGCCAAGCTGCGCGTGCAGATGCGCGCTGAGCTGCAGGCGCTGCACCGGCGGCTGGGAACCACCAGCCTGTACGTGACTCATGATCAGGTGGAGGCCATGACGCTGGCGCACCGCATGATCGTGATGAACGCCGGCCGCGCCGAGCAGATCGGCACGCCGCTCGAGGTCTATGCGCGGCCGGCGACCACTTTCGTCGCCGGGTTCATCGGCTCGCCGCCGATGAACCTCATCCCGCGCGACGGCCGGCTGCTCGGCGTTCGTCCCGAGCACCTCGAGCCCTGCGCCGAACCGGAGGCGATGCTGGTGGCGCAGGTCGAGCTGGTCGAGCAGCTCGGCGCCGACATCCTGGTCCACGGCAAGGTGGACGCAAGCCCGATCGCCGTGCGGCTGCCGGCGTCGCGCAAGATCGCGGAAGGGCGGTTGCCGCTGCGCTTCGACCCTGCACGCGCGCACTACTTCGACCCGGCGAGCGGCGTGCGGATGGGGGAATGAAGTACGACGCGGTCGTCGTCGGCGCGGGTCACAACGGCCTGACTTGCGCGTGCTATCTCGCCAAGGCAGGACTCACGGTCAAGGTGCTCGAGCGCCGAGGCGTCGTCGGCGGCGCGGCCGTGACCGAGGAGTTCCATCCGGGCTTTCGCAACTCGGTCGCGGCCTACACGGTCAGCCTGCTGCAGGCCAAAGTGATCCGCGACCTGCGGCTCGCGGCACACGGCCTCAGGATTGTCGAGCGGCCGCTGTCCAATTTTCTTCCTTTAGCAAATGATTATTTGAAAGTCGGCGGCGGGCTCGAGGCCACGCAGCGCGAGTTCGCCCGCTTCTCGGCGCGCGACGCGAAACGCCTGCCGGATTATTGGCGGACGCTCGAGCGCGTCGCCGACGTGCTGCGCGCCATGGCGCTGGAGACGCCACCCAATGTTGGCGGCGGGGCACGGGATTTGTTCCAGCTGTTCTCTTCGGCGATGAAACTGAAGAAGCTCGACATGGGAGCGCGCCGCGACCTGCTCGGGCTCTTCACGCGCAGCGCCGCCGACTGGCTCGAGGACTGGTTCGAGTCGGCGCCGGTGAAGGCGGCGTTCGGCTTCGACGCGGTGGTTGGCGCCTACGCGAGCCCGTATCACTCCGGCACCGCTTACGTCCTGCTGCACCACTGCTTCGGCGAGGTGAACGGCAAGCGTGGCATCTGGGGCCACGCCATCGGCGGCATGGGCGCGATCACGCAGGCGCTCGCCGCCGAGGCGCGCCGCCTGGGCGTCGAGATCGAGTGCAATTCACCCGTCGAGCGAATCCTCGATCGCAAGGTCGTGACCCGTAGCGGCGAGTTCGAGGCGCGCGCGATCGTCGCCAACGTGGATCCCAAGCTGCTGTTCCTGAAGCTGGTCGATCCGTCGCGGCTCGAGCGCGACTTCCGCGAGCGCATCGAGCGCTACAAGTGCGGCTCGGGGACCTTCCGCATGAACGTCGCGCTCTCCGCGCTACCTCGCTTTTCCGTGCTGCCGGAGGAGGGACCGCACCACGGCTCCGGGATCATCATGGCGCCGTCGCTCGCTTACATGGACCGCGCCTACCTCGATGCGCGCGCCGAAGGCATCGCGCGCCGCCCGATCGTGGAGATGGTGATTCCGAGCAGGCTCGACGACAGCCTGGCGCCGAAAGGCGCGCACGTCGCGAGCCTCTTCTGCCAGCACTTCGATCCCGACGCCGACTGGGGCTCGCGCAAGAGCGAGGCGGTGGGCCGCATCCTCGACGTGGTCGAATCGCACGCGCCCGGGTTCAGGGCGAGCGTGCTCGGCCACAGCGCGCTTTCGCCGGCCGATCTGGAGAGTGAATTCGGCCTGACGGGCGGCGACATCTTCCACGGCCAGCTCTCGCTCAACCAGCTCTGGTCCGCGCGGCCGGTGCTGGGCCATGCGGACTACCGCACCCCACTCGAAGGGCTATACCTGTGCGGTTCCGGGGCGCATCCCGGCGGCGGCGTCACGGGCGCGCCCGGGCACAACTGCGCGAGGGAGATCCTGCGCGATTTCGGGAAACGCTTTCCGCGCTAGACTGGCACGTCCTCCGAAGGAGAAGCCCCATGAGCACGAGCATCTACCAGACCGCCGCCCGCCCCGTGAAGGAGCTGCCGATGACCGAGGCGGAGCGCAAGGCTCGCATCCAGCTCGCCGCCGCCTATCGCATCTTCGACATGCTCGACTGGACCCAGCTCATCTTCAATCACATCACGCTGCGCGTGCCGGGGTCGGAGCCTCGCTTCCTGATCAACCCGTTCGGCCTGCGGTACAACGAGATCACGGCGTCGAGCCTGCTGCTCATCGATCTTGCCGGCAACGCGCTGCGCGACACCAAGTGGCCGGTCAACCGCGCCGGATTCGTCATCCACTCCGCAATTCATGGCGCCATCCCGGAAGCGCACTGCGTGATGCATACGCATACCACCACCGGTAGCGCCGTCGCGTGCCTGAAGGACGGGCTCTCGCCGGACAACTTCTACGGCGCCATGCTCCACGGGCAGGTCGCCTACCACGACTTCGAGGGCGTCACGACCGATCCCGACGAGAAGCAGCGGCTGGTGCGCGACATCGGCGACAAGAAGGCCGTGATCCTCCGCCACCATGGACTGCTCTCCTGGGGGCACGACGTGCCCGAAGCGTTCCTGACGCTCTGGACGCTGCAGCGCGCCTGCGACGTACAGATTGCCGCCGCTGCTGCGGGTCCCGTGGAGCGCATCCCGCCCGAGGTCCTGGCGAAGACGATGCACCAGGGCGGACCCGCCGAGAAGCGGACCTGCGACGATGTCTTCGCCGCCCTGCAGCGCATGGTCGACGCGCGCGACCCGTCCTATCGCGACTGAGCCCCGGCCGCGTTGACGTTTACGTAAACGTCAAGTAGGCTCGCCGGTCTTCCGCCCATGACCGACCTGTCCGACTCCGCGAAGCTCGTCTACAAGGCGAAGCACAAGATCCGCTTCGTCACCGCAGCGAGCCTGTTCGACGGCCACGACGCGTCGATCAACATCATGCGGCGCATCCTGCAAGCTTCGGGCGCCGAGGTGGTCCACCTCGGCCACAACCGCTCGGTGGACGAGATCGTCACCGCCGCGCTGCAGGAGGACGTGCAGGGCGTCGCCGTCTCCTCCTACCAGGGCGGGCACGTCGAGTTCTTCAAGTACATGCTCGACCTGCTGAAGGAGCGGGGCGGCGCGCACATCCGGGTGTTCGGCGGCGGCGGCGGAGTGATCGTTGCCGACGAGATCGCCGAGCTGCAGGCGTATGGCGTCGCGCGCATCTATTCGCCCGAGGACGGCCAGCGCATGGGCCTGCAGGGCATGATCAACGACATGCTCGCGCGCTGCGATTTTGATCCGGTGATGAAGGAGCCGAAGACATTGGCGCAGATCATCACGGCGCTGGAACTCGGGGTTCTGAAGAAAAAACCCGAAAGCACCAAGGCCGTTCCCGTCCTGGGGATCACCGGCACCGGCGGCGCGGGCAAGAGCTCTTTGACCGACGAGCTGGTGCGTCGCTTCCGGCTCGACCACGGCGAGCAGCTGAAGATCGCCGTGCTGTCGGTCGACCCGACGCGGCGCAAGACCGGCGGCGCCCTGCTCGGCGACCGCATCCGCATGAACGCGATCCACGGTTCGGGCATCTTCATGCGCTCGCTCGCGACGCGCGACACCGGCAAGGAGATTTCCGCCGCGCTCGGCGACGCCATCGCCGCATGCAAGGCGGCGGGCTACGAGCTGGTCCTGGTCGAAACCGCAGGCATCGGCCAGGGCGATGCGGCGATCGTGCCGCACGTCAATGTCTCGCTCTATGTCATGACGCCCGAGTTCGGCGCCGCGAGCCAGCTGGAGAAGATCGACATGCTGGACTTCGCCGATTTCGTCGCCATCAACAAGTTCGACCGCCGCGGCGCCGAGGACGCGCTGCGCGACGTACGCAAGCAGCTGCAGCGCAACCGCGAGGCGTTCCGCACCCCCGCGGAGCAGATGCCGGTGTTCGGCACCATCGCCGCGCGCTTCAACGACGACGGGGTGACTGCGCTCTATCACGCGCTGGCGGAGAAGCTCGGTTTCAAGACCGGCCGGCTGCCGCGTCCCGAGGGCAGGACTTCCTCGGCGGTGCACGTCGTCATTCCGCCGCCGCGGCAGCGCTACCTCGCCGAGATCGCCGAGTGCGTACGCGGCTACCACGACTTTTCCGCGACGCAGGCACGCCTCGCCCGCGAACGCCAGCAGCTCGCCGCGGCGCAGGCCATGGCGGGAAAGAAGATCCCGGAACTGGAAAACCTCATCCAGGCGCGCAAGCTGGATTCCCTGGCGGAACGGCTGCTCGACTCCTGGGCCGAGACGGTCAAGGCCTACTCGGGCGACGAGCGGGTGGTGAAGGTGCGCGACAAGGAAGTCCGCACCGCGCTGACCGCGACTTCGCTCTCCGGGACGCACGTGCCGAAGGTCGCGCTGCCGAAGTTCGAGGACCACGGCGAACTCTTGCGCTGGCGGATGCGCGAGAACCTGCCCGGCGAATTCCCGTTCACCGCTGGCGTCTTCCACTTCAAGCGCGAGAACGAGGATCCCACCCGCATGTTCGCGGGCGAGGGCGATCCGTTCCGC
>Ga0075352_1000044_pt1 | contig 16034 bp, 17 predicted proteins | sample Sandmound_TuleA__FD_120092 | JGI IMG/M metagenome (GOLD analysis project Ga0075352, IMG submission 120092) | Natural and restored wetland microbial communities from the San Francisco Bay, California, USA, that impact long-term carbon... | ecosystem: Environmental > Terrestrial > Soil > Wetlands ...
CACGGCGCGCGCGCGGCCGACGAGAACCTGAACGCGCCCGGCATGCACTTCGTGCCGCTCGCGTTCGAGCAGTCCTGCTCGCTGCCCGATCCGCACGCGCACTGCGACGCGCCGCCGAACCGCTTCTACGCCTACGGCGTGGTCGCGCGCCTGGCGCTCGCGGCGGCCGGACTGGAGCTTGAAACCACGGCGCCCGCCGGGTGAAGTTTCTCTTCATCCTCGACCCGCTCGAAACGCTCAAGGCCTACAAGGACACGAGCGTCGCGATGATGCGCGCCGCGCAGGCGCGCGGCTACGCGATCTGGGTTTGCGAACCGGAAAACCTTCTTTTGAACAAGAGCGAGGTCAGCGCGGACGCAACGCGCCTCTCGCTGACGGACAATGACGAGGACTGGTACCGCGCGCACGAATCCGAGACGCGAGCGCTGAAGAGCTTCGCCGCGGTGCTGATGCGCAAGGATCCGCCGTTCGACCTCGAGTACGTCGCCAGCACCTGGCTGCTCTCGGCGGCGGTGCGCGAGGGCGCCAGGGTCTTCAACGCACCCGACGCCATCCGCGACCACAACGAGAAGCTCGCCATCGCCGAGTTCGGGCGCTTCCTCGCGCCGACGCTGGTGACGCGCGACGCCGAGCGGCTGCAGGCGTTCATCGCAGCCGAACGCGACGTGGTGCTGAAGCGCCTCGACGTGATGGGCGGCGAGAACATCTTCCGCGTCCGCGTCGACGATCCCAACCGTAACGTCATCGTCGAGACCATGGCGCAGGGCGGCCGCCGCAGCGTCATGGCGCAGCGCTACATCCCCGAGATCTCCAGGGGCGACAACCGCGTGCTGCTGATCGACGGCAAAGCGGTGCCGCACTGCCTGGCGCGCATCCCCAAGGCCGGCGAGTCGCGCGGCAACCTCGCCGCCGGCGCGCGCGGCGTCGCGCAGCCGCTCAGCCCGCGGCAGCGCGAGATTGCGCAAGCCATAGGTCCTGTCCTTTCAAAAAGAGGGTTGCTTCTGGTCGGGCTCGACATCATTGGTGACTACCTCACCGAAGTGAACGTCACCAGCCCGACCTGCTTCCGCGAGATCACCGACCAGACCGGCTTCGACGTGCCGGGCATGTTCATGGACGCGCTCGAGAAGAGGCTCGCTTGATCGGCGTCCTGCTCGTCACCCACGGCGAGATCGGCACCGCGCTGCTCGAGAGCGCGTGCCAGATCCTCGGCGGCAAGCAGGCGCAGGTGGCGACGCTCAGCGTCTGGCGCCAGGACGATCCCGACGACCTCGTCCTGCGCGCGCGCGAGCTGCTCGAGAACATCGATGCCGGCGACGGCGTCCTCGTCCTCACCGACATCTTCGGCGCCACGCCCGGCAACGTGGTCTCGCGGCTGCTCGAGGACGGCAACGTCGAAGGCGTCTCGGGGGTTTCGCTGCCGATGCTGCTGCGGGTCCTGAGCAGCCGCAACGGCTCGCTTCCGGCTTCCGTTCAAAGAGCGATTTCAGGAGGGGCGGACGGGGTGGTGCACATGAACAAGGACCGCTGCTGCGATGCCTAAAGGAGCCGGCACCCGTGCCTAAGGTGGACGCCGCCATCGTCAACAAGCTCGGCCTGCACGCGCGCGCCGCGGCCAAGCTCACGCACCTCGCGAGCGGCTTCCAGTGCGACATCTGGATCTCGCGCAGCGGCCGGAGAGTGAACGCGAAGAGCATCATGGGCGTGATGATGCTCGCCGCCGGCCAGGGCAGCTCGGTGCTGCTCGAGGCCGAGGGCGCGGACGCCGAGGCGGCGCTCGCCGCCCTCACCAAGCTGATCGCGGCGCGGTTCGGCGAGGGGGAATGAACTTCGTTTTGCACGGCCATGCCGTGTCCACAGGCATCACCGTCGGCTACGCCCACCTGGTATCGACGGCGAGGCTGGAGGTCGCGCACTACGAGGTTGCCGAGGACCGGGTCGAGGCCGAGGTGAAGCGCTTCGACGCGGCGATGCGCACGGCGCAGGACGAGCTCTACGAATTGAAGACGCAGATCGCGGCCGACGCGCCGGCCGAGTTCGGCGCCTTCCTCGACCTGCACCGCATGATCCTCAACGACTCGGCGCTGTCGCAGGTGCCGCGCGAGCTGATCCGCAGCCGCCGCGCCAACGCCGAGTGGGCGCTGGTGCAGCAGATGGAGCGGCTCTCGGAGCGCTTCGACGAGATCGACGATCCCTACCTGCGCGAGCGCAAGGCGGACGTGCAGCAGGCGGTAGAGCGGGTGCTCAAAGCGATGATGGGCGGCGCCGATACGAGCAAGTCGCTCGCCGAGGCGGGCGCCACCGAAGAGCAGAAGCTGATCGTGGTGGCGCACGACCTGTCGCCCGCCGACATGATTCTCTTCAAGCGCCACCGCTACGGCGGCTTCGTCACCGACGTCGGCGGCGTCACCTCGCATACGGCGATCGTCGCGCGCTCGCTCGGCATCCCGGCGCTGGTCGGGCTGCACCATGCCCACCGCACCATCAGCGAGGGGGAGCTGCTGATCGTCGACGGCGTGCAGGGGCTGCTGGTGGTCAACCCGGACGCGGCGGTGCTGGCCGAGTACCGCGGCCGCCAGACGCAGCTCAAGGCCGAGCGCCAGCGCCTCAAGCTCCTGAAGAAGACGCCGGCGGCGACGCTCGACGGCACGCCGATCGAGCTGTTCGCCAACATCGAGCTGCCGCAGGACACGCCCGAGGCGATCGAGGCCGGCGCGGAAGGCGTGGGCCTTTTCCGCACCGAATTCCTGTTCCTCAACCGCAAGGACCTGCCGAGCGAGGACGAGCAGTTCGAGGCCTATCGCCAGGTGGTGCAGGCCATGCAGGGCCGCCCGGTGGTGCTGCGCACGCTCGACGTCGGCGCCGACAAGGCGATGGACGGCGGCGACGGCTCGCACAACATGCCCAACCCGGCGATGGGCCTGCGCGCCATCCGCTACTGCCTCGCCGAGCCGCAGATCTTCCTCACCCAGCTGCGCGCCATCCTGCGCGCCTCGCACTACGGCAAGGTGAGGATCCTGCTGCCGATGCTCGCGCACGTGCACGAGATCGAGCAGACGCTGGTCCTGATCGCCACCGCGCGGCAGCAGCTCGACGAGCGCAAGCTGCCCTACGACAAGGCGGTCGAGATCGGCGGCATGATCGAGATCCCGGCGGCGGCGCTGGCGCTGCCGATCTTCATGCGGCGGCTCAACTTCCTCTCCATCGGCACCAACGACCTGATCCAGTACACGCTGGCGATCGACCGCACCGACGACGCGGTCGCGCACCTCTACGATCCGCTGCACCCGGCGGTGCTGACGCTGGTGGCGAACACCATCCAGACCGCGACGCGCGGCGGCGTGCCGGTGGCGGTGTGCGGCGAGATGGCCGGAGACCTGAAGCTCACGCGCCTGCTGCTCGGCCTCGGCCTGCGCAATTTCTCGATGCACCCCTCGCAGCTGCTGCTGATCAAGGAGCGCATCCTGCGCACGCGCCTCGCCGACGTGCAGACCATGGCGCAGCGGATTCTCCGCACCACCGACCCCGCCAAGACCCGCGACCTTCTCACGGAGCTCAACACATGAAGAAGTTTCTCGTTCTCGTTCTCTTCGCAGCCAGCGCGCAGGCGCAGACCTACCCGTCCAAGCCGGTGAAGCTGCTCGTGCCCTTCCCCGCCGGCAGCGCCACCGACCAGATCGCGCGCGTGGTCGGCCAGCAGCTCCAGGAAGGCCTCGGCCAGCCGTTCGTGGTCGAGAACAAGCCCGGCGCGCAGGGCTCGATCGCCGCGACCGAGGCCGCGCGCGCCGCGCCCGACGGCTACACGCTGCTGGTCGCCACCAACACGCCGCTGGCGGCGAACCCGAGCCTGTTCAAGAAGCTCAACTACGACCCGGTGAAGGACTTCGCGCCGGTCGCGCGCCTCGGCACGATCTCGTTCATGATCATGGTGCGGCCGGATTTTCCCGCGAAGAACTTGAAAGAATTTTTGAGTTATTCAAGAAATAATCCTGGCAAGCTCTCCGCCGGTTATGGCTCGGCCGGCTCGCAGGTCTCGCAGGCGATGCTGCGCTCGATGGGCGGGATCGACTTCATCGACGTGCCCTACAAGGGGCTGCCGCAAGCCATCACCGACGTGCTCGGCGGCTCGATCAGCTTCACCTTCGCCGACCTCGCCAATGCGCTGGCGCAGATCAAGGGCGGCAAGCTGCGCGGCATCGCCGTCACCTCGGCGAAGCGCTCGCCCCTCGCGCCGGAGGTGCCGGCGATCGCCGAGGAGCTTCCCGGCTACGAGCTGATCGCCTGGTTCGCGCTGGTCGCGCCGGCGGGCACGCCGGCGCCGGTGGTCGCGCGACTGCATGACGTGACGGCGAAGTCGCTGGCGAAGCCGGAGGTCGCCGCCCGTTTTGCCAATCTGGGCACCGATGTCGCGCCGATGAATCCCGAGCAGTTGGGCGGCTTCATCCGCTCCGAGATCGACAAGTGGGCGAAGATGGCGAAGGCCGCCGGCATCCAACCGGAGTAGCGAGATGGCGGGACCGCTCGCCGGCGTCCGGGTCCTCGACCTGAGCACCGTGGTCATGGGACCCTATGGGACGCAGATCCTCGGCGATTTCGGCGCCGACGTGATCAAGATCGAGCCGCCCGAGGGCGACGTGATCCGCTACGCCTGGCCGTTCCGCCACCCCGGCATGGGCTCGATCTTCCTCAACACCAACCGCAACAAGCGCTCGGTGGTGCTCGACCTGAAGAAGCCTGCGGCGCTGGAGGCTTTTCTGCTTCTGGCGAAAACATCCGACGTCCTCGTCTACAACGTGCGGCCCCAGGCGATGGCGCGCCTGAAGCTTTCCTACGAAGATGTTTTTGCCGTCAACAGGAAAATCATCTATGTCGGATGCTTCGGCTATAGCCAGCGCGGCCCCAACGCGGCCAAGGCCGCCTACGACGACATGATCCAGGGGGCGTCGGGCATCCCCTGGCTGCTGCACAAGCAGGGCGCGTCCGAGCCGCGCTACGCGCCGATGATCGTCGCCGACCGCTCGGTCGGCCAGCAGGTGGCGAGCGCGGTAAGCGCGGCGCTCTACTACCGCGAGAAGACCGGCAAGGGGCAGAAGATCGACGTGCCGATGTACGAGCACCTGCTGCAGATGATCCTCGGCGACCATCTCGGCGGCTACACCTTCGAGCCGCAGCACGGCGAGCCCGGCTACCACCGCATCCTCGCCCCGGATCGGCGGCCGTACCAGACCAGGGACGGCTACGTCTGCACGCTGATCTACAACGACAAGCAGTGGAAGGCGTTCTTCGAGGTGATCGGCAAGCCCGAGATGCTGCAGGCGAAGGAATACGCGACGCAGCAGGCGCGCAGCCAGAACTACACCAAGGCCTACGCCTTCGTCGCCGAGGAGCTGAAGAAGCGCACCACCGACGAGTGGCTGGAGGCGCTCGGCCGCGCCGACATCCCGGTGCAGAGGATGAACAGCCTCGACGACATCGTCGCCGATCCGCATCTCGCCGCGATCGGCTATCTGAAAACGGTCGAGCACCCGAGCGAAGGGCGGATCAAGGTGCTGGCGGTGCCCTCCGAGTGGTCGGAGTCGGTCCCCGAATACCGGCGCCACGCACCGCGCCTTGGCGAGCACACGCGCGAGGTGCTGGCGCAAGCCGGGCTAGCCGAAGAGAAGATCGCTGAGCTGACAAAGTCGATATAATCCGGTTGCGCCGATTTGAAGTCAGCTTGCGGGCGCCTAAACAAATACTGCTAAAGAGACGATGAACGCGCCGCAGCACGATCCCTCATCCGTTGGCCCCGTCGTCGCCCAGAAGGCGCGCTTCGACACGCCGCTCAAGCTGCGCAGCGGCGCCGAGCTGCCCTCCTACGAGCTCGCGTACGAGACCTACGGCACGCTGAACGCCGCGCGCTCGAACGCCGTGCTCGTCTGCCACGCGTTGAATGCGTCGCACCATGTTGCAGGCTTTTATCAAAATGAGCCTGAAAACGTGGGATGGTGGGACAACCTCGTCGGCCCCGGAAAGCCGCTCGACCCGCGCCGCTTCTTCATCGTCGGCTCGAACTACATCGGCAGCTGCTTCGGCTCGACCGGGCCGGCGTCGATCAACCCGAAGACCGGCAAGCCCTGGGGCGCGGACTTCCCGGTGGTCACGGTCGAGGACTGGGTCGAGGCGCAGGCGCGGCTCGCCGATCACCTCGGCATCGAGCGCTTCGCCGCGGTGATCGGCGGCTCGCTCGGCGCGATGCAGGCGCTGCAATGGACGCTCTCCTATCCCGAGCGCGTGCGCCACGCGATCGTCATCGCCGCCGCCGCGAAGCTCACGCCGCAGAACATCGCCTTCAACGAAGTGGCGCGGCAGGCGATCATGACCGACCCGGACTTCCACGGCGGCCACTACTACGAGAAGGGCGTGGTGCCGACCCGCGGCCTGCGCATCGCCCGCATGATCGGCCACATCACCTATATCTCGGGCGAGGCGATGGCGGAGAAGTTCGGCCGCGTGCTGCGCCGCGGGCAGCCGGGCTTCGACTTCGACGTCGACTTCGAGGTCGAGTCCTACCTGCGCTACCAGGGCGACAAGTTCTCCAGCTACTTCGACGCCAACACCTACCTGCGCATCACCAAGGCGCTCGACTACTTCGACCCGGCGGCCGATTACGGCGGCGACCTGACCGCGGCGCTGGCGCGCGCGAAAGCCGCGTTCCTCCTCGTCTCGTTCAAGTCGGACTGGCGCTTCACGCCGGCGCGCTCGCGCGAGATGGTCAAGGCGCTGCTCGACAACCGGCGCATCGTCTCCTACCTGGAGATCGACGCCCCCGGCGGCCATGACGCCTTCCTCCTCGAGGACGAGCGCTACCACGCCGGCCTGCGCTCGTACCTCGCCAACATCGATCTCTAGGAGAATGAGGTGAGACCCGACCTCGCCGCGATTGTCCAGTGGGTGCCCAAAGGCGCGCGCGTCCTCGATCTCGGCTGCGGCGACGGCTCGCTGCTGCGCTCGTTATGGCAGGAGCGTGAGGCGCCGGGCTACGGCGTCGAGATCGACGACGACAACGTGCTCGCCTGCGTCGCCAACGACGTCAACGTGCTGCAGGTCGATCTGGAGAGCGGGCTCTCGCTCTTCGGCGACGGCTCGTTCGACTGCGTCATCCTCTCCGAGACGCTGCAGACCATCCACCGCACCGAGTTCCTGATGCGCGAGATGCTGCGCGTCGGCCGCGAGATGATCGTCAGCTTCCCCAACTTCGGCCATTGGCGCGCGCGGGTGCAGGTCGCGCTCGGCCGCATGCCGGTCTCGCAGGAGCTGCCCTACGAATGGTACGAGACGCCGAACGTGCACCACTGCACGATCCGCGACTTCGAGGACCTTTGCCGCCGTCTCGGCGTGCGCATCCGCGAGCGCCTCGCGCTGCACGACGGCAAGCCGGTGACGACGCTGCCGAACCTTCTCGGCAGCCTGGCCGTCTACCGCTGCACCGCCGCCTGAACGAGGGACTGCGCGCAGTCGCGCTGTTCGAGGCGTTCAAGGGCACGCTTGCGCTGCTCGCCGCCAGCGGCCTGTTCTACGTCATCCCGCACGACCTGCGCCATGTCGCCGTCGAGCTCGCCGGCCGCCTGCACTTGAACGCCGGCAAGAGCTATCCCAACGTCTTCAATCGCATCATCGAGGACACGAGCAACGCGCAGCTTTGGCTTATCGGTACCCTGGTGCTCGTCTATGCGCTGCTGCGCTTCGCCGAGGCCTATGGCCTGTGGCGGGGGCGGCGCTGGGCGGAGTGGCTGGCCGCGCTGAGCGGCAGCATCTACGTGCCGGTGGAGATCTACGAGCTCACGCGCGGCGTCAGCGGGATCAAGGTGGGCGCTCTACTGCTGAACGCCGCCATCGTCGCCTACATGTGCCGTGTTCTCTGGCGAGGGCGAAGCGGATAATCCTCAAATCACATTTCAGGGGGATCACATGAAAAACCAAGCAAGATGGGCGCTCGCGCTCGCGCTCGGCGTCGGGCTCGCGCAACATTCTCAGGCGCAGGAGAAGATCCTGGTGCAGGTTCCGGCGGTGCTCGACGCCGGTTCGGGGGTCGGCGACGCGATCAAGCGCGACTGCGGTCTGGAGTCGCTGATGGGCAGCCACGCATTCGAAAGCGTGAGCAAGAAATTCCCCGGCAGCGCGCGCGTCGAAAAGGCCGACGGCGAGCAAGGCAAGGTTCTGAGGCTGACGATCACCAGCGTCGTCGGCGCCGGCGGCGGCGCCTGGTCGGGGCCGAAGACCATGACAGTGCGCGCCGACCTGCTGGAATCGGGCAAGGTCATCGCCAGCACGGTGAAGTCGCGCAGCTCCGGCGGCGGCGCGTTCGGCGGCATGAAAGGCACCTGCCAGATCTTCGAGCGCGTGATGAAGACCCTCGGCGCCGATGTCGCGGCCTGGCTGCCGAGCGCCCTCAAGGGGCAGTAGCGAAGAGCTAGGCGGTCTTCGTCGCGACGAGGTTGATCAGCGTTTCTTCGCGCTCGCCCTGCCTGGGCACGCCGAAGCCCCACCACTCGACCGCGCCAAGGTCGGAGCGGCTCCACCAGAGGTAGGGAAAGGAGACGTTCTCCGGGCCGAAGCGGAAGCCCGCCTCGCGAATCATCGCCATGTACTCCTCTGCGCTCCTCTGCACGTCCATCGGATGGCGGAAGAGCAGGCGGATGAGCCACGAATAAATGTAGGCGCGCGTCGACTCGGCGAAGAGCAGCAGGCCGCCGGGCTTGAGCACGCGGCGGAACTCGGTGAGCGCCTCGCGCTGGCGGACGAGGTGATGGAACGTCTGGTGGCAGAAGACGAGGTCGACGCTTTCGTCGGGAAGCGCGAGCGCAGCGGCGTCGCCGCGCTGGATCTCGACGGCGACGCGATCCTTGGCTGCCTGCTCGAGCGCGCGCTCGATGCACGCCGGCTCGAAGTCGATGCCGATCAGCCGCTGCGGCGCGAAGCGCTCCTGCAGCGGCTTGAACGACTTCCCCTGTCCACAGCCGACATCGAGTACGACCGGGCGAGCGGGCTCGCTGCCCGCCGGGATCAACCGCTCGAGATCGTCCAGGGCGACGCGAATGACGCGCGTTTCCCAGGTCTGCGTGCCGAGGAACCAGAAGCCGAGGCGGGTTTCCGGGACGAAAAGGGGAGACAAGCCGGTATCAGGAGCCAATTTCTTCTTCAGTCGCTTTCTTTGCCCGCCGAGCCGGCCGGGAGATCGGCGAGGCCGGTGCGAATCATGAACCAGAAGAGGACTACGCCGGGTAATGCTATGAGTGTCGTGAGCAGGTAGAAGTTCACGTAGCCGATCGCCTCGATCAGCCCGCCCGCAGTCGTGCCGGTGAGAAAGCGCCCGGCGATGCTCGCCAGCGCTGAAAGCAGTGCGTACTGCGTCGCGGTGAAACGCAGATTGCAGAGCGCGGAGAGGTAGGCGACCACGGTCACGCCGCCGATGCCGCTCGCGAAGTTCTCGAAGCCGACCGCGGCCGCCATGCCGGGATTGCTGTGACCGGCCGCGGCCAGGCCGGCGAAGCTCAGGTTCGACACCGCCATCAGGATGAGGCTCGCCAGCACCGAGCGCTTCATACCGAGCCGCGCGTAGAGAATGCCGCCGACGAAGATGCCGACGAGCAGCGCGACGAAGCCGATGCCGACGTCGTAGAACGCGACCTCGTCGTTCGTGAAGCCGAGGTCCTTGAAGAGCAGCCGCAGCGTCAGGTTCGCGAGCGTGTCGCCGATCTTGTGGATGAGAACGAAGAGCAGCACGACGAGCGCGCCCTGGCGCTGGAGGAATTCCACCAACGGGCTGAAGTAGGCGACCAGCGCCTCGACCACGCCGTGCGGCCGCGCCGGCTCGCGGTGCCTCGCGGGCTCGCCCATGACGACGCCCACCAGCATCGCCGGCAGCGCGAACACCGCGCAGGCGAGATAGGCGCCGGTCCAGCCGACGCGCGCGGCGAGGACCAGCGCCAGGCCGCCGGCGGCCGCGGCGCCGATCCGCCAGCCGTACTGCGACATGCCCGAGCCGACGCCGAGCTGGCGCGGCTCGAGCAGCTCGATGCGATAGGCGTCGATGACGATGTCGAACGTCGCGCCGGCGACGCCGAGCGTGATCGCGGCAATCGCGACCACCAGCAGCGAGTCGTCCGGGTTGGCGATGCCGAGGAACGCCACCGCGGCCATGCACAGCGCCCCGACCAGCCACAGCCAGCTGCGACGCTGGCCGAAGCGGCCGATCACGGGCAGGCGCACGTTGTCGACCAGCGGCGCCCAGAGGAACTTGAAGTTGTAGGCGAGAAAAGTGAGCGCGAACGCGGTGACCGCGCTCTTGGTGATGCCGTGCTGGGCGAGGCGCGTGGTGAGCGTCGCGCCGATCATCGCGAAGGTGAAGCCGGAGGAGATTCCCAGGAACAGCGCCGCCAGCGGCGCGCGCTCGAGGTACGGCCTGACCGGGTCAGCCCAACGGGTAGTCATAATCGATCGTCAGCGGCGCGTGGTCGGAGAAGCGTTTCGCCTTGTAGATCGATTCTTTCCTCGCGGTGGCGGCGACGCCCGGCGTGGCGATCTGGTAGTCGATGCGCCAGCCGACGTTCTTTTTCCACGCCTGGCCGCGGTTCGACCACCAGGTGTACTGGTCGGGCTTGTCGTTCAGGCGGCGGAAGACGTCGACGAAGCCGAGCTCGTCGAAGACGCGCGTCAGCCACGCCCGCTCCTCGGGCAGGAAACCCGAATTCTTGCGGTTGGAGCGCCAGTTCTTCAGGTCGATCTCGTGGTGGGCGATGTTCCAGTCGCCGCAGAGGATGATTTCGCTCTTTCTTTCCCGCAGTCTTTCCAGGTGAACCAGGAAGCGCTTGAGGAAGCGGAACTTCGACGCCTGACGGTGCGGTCCCGCCGAGCCCGACGGCAGGTAGAGCGAGATGACCCACAGTCTTCCGAAGCGCGCCTCGACGTAGCGGCCTTCGGCGTCGAACTCGCGGCTGGCGAAGCCGCGGCGCACCTCGTCGGGCGTGCCGCGACTGTAGAGGGCGACGCCGCTGTAGCCTTTCTTCTTCGCGAAGGCATGGCAGGCTGCGAAGGCCTTCAGGCCATGCAGCTTGGCGTCGAGGTCCGACTCGTGGCACTTCAATTCCTGCAGGCAGACGACGTCGGCTCGCTGCGTTTCCAGCCAGCGGAACAACCCCTTGCTGGCCGCGCTCCGGATGCCGTTGACGTTGAGCGTTACGACCCGGATGGAAAACTCGAGACGCCACCGTGCCCGGCCGACCACTTGGCAGGCTCGTGCAGGAACTTCTCGACCTCCGCGATCTGCGACGCCTGGAGGTAACCGCCCTTCTTCACCACCTTGAGCACGTCCCACCAGGTGGCGAGGTAGTGCAGGCGCACGTTCAGGTCGGCGAGCGTCTTCTTCGCTTCCGGGAAGATGTCGTAGTAGAAGTTGACGAACACGTGCTCGACGATCGCCCCCGCGTCGCGCAGCGCCTTGCAGAAATTGATCTTCGAGCGGCCGTCGGTGGTCAGGTCCTCGACCAGGAGCGTGCGCGCGCCCTCGCGGATGTCGCCCTCGATCTGGGCGTTTCGGCCGAAGCCCTTGGGCTTCTTGCGCACGTACTGCATCGGCAGCGCCAGCCGGTCGGCGAGCCATGCCGCGTACGGAATCCCCGCCGTTTCGCCGCCCGCCACCACGTCGAACTGCTCGAAGCCGACGTCGCGCGCGAGCGTGCTGGCGGCGAAGTCAACCAATTGGCCGCGGATGCGTGGATAAAAGATGAGCTTGCGGCAGTCGATGTAGACCGGGCTCGCCCAGCCGGAAGTGAAGACGAAAGGCTTCGCTTCGTAAAAAAGCACCGCCTTGACCTCCAGCAGCATGCGGGCGGTAACTTCGGCGATGACCGACTGGTCGGCGAAGTGCATGGCCGCGCGGATTCTAGCAGCCGGGAGGGTAGAATCGGGCATCTTCCCAGCAAGACGAACGGACGGGGGCTCAATGGGACGGATTCTTGGAGCGATTGCATTCGCGGCCATCCTCGCAGCGCCGCCGCTCGCGCAGGCGCAGGCGCTCACCTATCGCTGCACCAGCGCGGACGGAAAGAAGTACTACGGCTCGGCGATCCCGATGCAGTGCGCGGGGCGGCGCGTCGAGGTGCTGAACTCCGGCGGGATGGTGATCAAGCGCATCGACCCTGCCGCGGAAGAGGCGGAGCGCGCCGCCAAGGCGGCCAGGGAGGGCAAAGCGCCTTCCGAGCAGACGACGGCCGAGAGGGACGAGGAACGCCGCAACCGCGCTCTGCTCGCCACTTACACCAGCGTCAAGGACATCGAGGACGCGCGCGGCCGGGCGCTGCGCGAGAACGCGACGCAGGCGGGACGCTTCGAGCAGCGGATCAAGGAACTGCAGGCGCGCCGGGGACGCTACGAGAAAGAGCTCGAGACCTACAAGAAGGAAGGCAAGGCCTCCCACACCGTGGAGGACAACATCAAGAACGTCGACCTCGAGATCGCCGCACAGGCGGAACTGCTCCAGTCCAAGCGCAACGAGGTGACGGGCATCAACGCCAAGTACGACGAGGACAAGAAGCGCTACGCCACGGCCAAGGCCGCCGGCACTGCCGGGACCGCGAGGTAGCCCGGCCGCTCAGCCACCGAGCTTGCGGCGCAGGATCTCGTTCACCTGCGCCGGATTCGCCTTCCCTCCGGTCGCCTTCATCACCTGCCCGACCAGCGAGTTGAACGCCCTCTCCTTGCCGGCCTTGTAGTCGGCGACCTGCTTCGCGTTCGCCGCCAGCACTTCGTCCACCGCCTTCTCGATCGCGCCGGCGTCGCTGATCTGTCTGAGGCCGCGCTTCTCGATGATCTCGTCGATTGCGGCCTTCTCGCCCTCGAACTTCGCTCTTAGCAACTCTTTCGCGATCTTCCCTGAAATCGTGCCGTCGGCGACTCTTGTTTGCAGACGCGCCAAATCTTCCGGACTCAGGGGACTCTCCGCAAAAGACAAGCCCGCGTTACCCAGGCTTGCCGCTACGTCACCGACTATCGTATTGGCGATTGATTCGGGAATACGCGGGAACCTGGCTACATCGACAGCGCTTAGGGATCTCTCGAAGAATTCGGCCTTATCGCGGCTTGTCGTCAGAAGCGCGGCGATATGCGCGGGCACGTTGCTGCGGACGTATCGCTCGCTCTTCGCCTCCGGGAGTTCAGGCATCGAGGCCCTGGCTCGCTCGATCATGTCCTCCGTAACGACCAGTGGCAGCAGGTCGGGGTCCGGAAAATAGCGGTAGTCGTGGGCTTCTTCTTTCGTCCGCATCGAGCGCGTTTCGTTGCGATCGGGGTCGTAGAGGCGGGTTTCCTGGACGATCTTGCCGCCGCTTTCCAGGATCTCGATCTGGCGCGCGGCCTCGAACTCGATCGCCTGCTCCATGAAGCGGAAGGAGTTCAGGTTCTTCAGCTCGCAGCGCGTGCCGAGCCTGCGATCGCCGATCTTCCGCACCGAAACATTGGCATCGCAGCGGAACGAGCCTTCCTGCATGTTGCCGTCGCAGACGCCGATCCACATGACGAGCGAGTGCAGCGTGCGCGCGTAGGCCACCGCCTCGGCGGCGCCGCGCAAGTCGGGCTCGGAGACAATTTCGAGCAATGGCGTGCCGGCGCGGTTGAGGTCGATGCCGGTGGTGTCGCGTCCCTCGTGCAGGGACTTGCCCGCATCCTCCTCGAGGTGGGCGCGCGTAAGGCGAACGGTCTTGCCGCCGACTTTCACCTCCCCGCCCTGGACGATCGGCTGCTCGTACTGGCTGATCTGGTAGCCCTTCGGCAGGTCGGGATAGAAGTAGTTCTTGCGCGCGAAGGTCGAACGCGGATTGATCCTGCCGTCGACGGCGAGACCAAACCTGACGGCGCACTCGACGGCAGCGCGATTCGCCACCGGCAGCACACCCGGCAGGGCGATGTCCACCGCCGACGCCTGGCTGTTTGGCGTGGCGCCGAACGCGGTCGAAGCGCCGGAGAACATCTTGCTGCGCGTGAGAAGCTGCGCGTGCGTCTCGATGCCGACGACGATTTCCCAGCCGGCGCTCATCGCCTCGTCTACCTCGCCTCGGGTCTGAGCAGACGGCAGCCGCCGCGGCGGTCGACGAGCAGCGGCTCGAGATAGGCCTGCGAGCCGCAGCGCTCGGTGCAGTTCTCGGCCGAGACGCGCACGTAGTCGCCGAGGTCGCGCAGCGTCACGCGGCAGCGGCCGGAACGGACCTGCAGCCCGCCCTTGAAAGGACGCTGCTCGGCGCCGGCGATGCTGCAGGTATGGCCGGTAAGGGCGAGCGTCGATCGCCATTCCAGCGACTTGAGCTTCCCCTCATCGACGACGTAAGCGAGGCTGGACGCGTACGCGGCGTCGCCGGCGTCGCAGCGCACCGCCGCGCTGTAGCCCGACATCGCCGGGAACTCCTCGCTGAACTCGAAGCGCTCGCGCTCCTGGCCGCCGGGACCGTATCTCATTCCCTTGAAGGTCCCGCCGCGCAACGAGCCGCGAAGCTCTCCCGTCGGCTCGCGGCCGAAGAGGATCGGCGTCGTCCCCTCGCGCAGCGTGGTGACGCCGATCTCGGGGCTCGCCTCGCCGTCGACGAAGCGCCGCTGCAGCGCCGGCAGGACGATGTACTCGCCGGTCAGGTGCAGCGCGCCGTCCGCGCCGCGGGTGGAATGCAGCACCAGCAGCGCGGTGCGGTTGCCGAGCTGCCCGATCATCTCCACGGCTTGGGTCTTCTCCTGAGAAAAACCCAATTGGGGAATGATGGCGAGAATCAAGACCCAAATTCTCACAGGGGCGTCTCCTTCGGCACGCGCTGGTGCCAGTCGGTCGCCTGCTGGTAGCGGTGCGCGGCGCCGAGCAGCCGCGCTTCGGAGAAATGCGGCCCGGTGAGCTGCAGGCCCACCGGCAGCCCCTGGGCGTCGAAGCCGCAGGGGACGGACAGCGCCGGCAGCCCGGCGAGCGGCGCCGGGATGGTGAAGATGTCGCCGAGGTACATCTGCACCGGGTCCTCGGTCTTCGCGCCGAGCTCGAACGCCGTGGTCGGCGCCGTCGGGCCGACGATCAGGTCGCAGCTCTTGAACGCCAGCGCGAAATCCTGCGCGATCAGGCGGCGGATCTTCTGCGCCTGCAGGTAATAAGCATCGTAGTAGCCGTGCGAGAGCACGTAAGTGCCGACCAGGATCCGGCGCTTCACCTCGGCGCCGAAGCCTTCGCCGCGTGTGCGGCAGTACATGTCCACGAGATCGTTGTATTCCTTCGCGCGGTGGCCGTAACGCACGCCATCGAAGCGCGACAGGTTGGACGACGCCTCGGCGGGCGCGATCACGTAGTACGCCGGCACGGCGAGACGCGTGTGCGGGAGCTCGACCTCGACGACCTTCGCCCCTTGCGACTTGTACCAGGCGACCGCCGCCTCGACCGCGGCGCGCACCTGCGGCTCGATCCCCTCGGCGAAGTACTCGCGAGGCAACCCGATCCTCAGGGATTGGATTTCAAGATTCAAGGAAGCGCCGTAGTTCTCCTTCGCTCGCTGCACGCTGGTGGAATCGCGCTCGTCGAAGCCCGCCATCACGTCGAGCAGTGCGGCAAGGTCGGCGGCGCTCTTCGCGATCGGTCCGGCCTGGTCGAGCGAGGAGGCGAAGGCGACGAGGCCGTAGCGCGATACCAGGCCGTAGGTCGGCCGCAGGCCGCACACCCCCGAGAATGCCGCCGGCTGTCGGGTCGAGCCGCCCGTATCGGTACCGAGCGCCCCCGGCGCCATGCGTGCCGCGACCGCCGCCGCCGAGCCGCCCGAGGAGCCGCCGGGGACGCGCCTGCGGTCCCACGGATTGCGCACCGGGCCGAAGTGCGAGCTCTCGTTCGACGAGCCCATGGCGAACTCGTCATTGTTGGTCTTGCCGAGAAGCACCGCGCCGTCGCGCCAGAGCTGCGCGGTCACGGTCGACTCGTAGGTCGGCACGAAATTGTCGAGAATGTGCGAGCAGGCGGTGGTGCGCACGCCTTCGGTCGCGAATAG
>Ga0075352_1000045_pt1 | contig 15979 bp, 13 predicted proteins | sample Sandmound_TuleA__FD_120092 | JGI IMG/M metagenome (GOLD analysis project Ga0075352, IMG submission 120092) | Natural and restored wetland microbial communities from the San Francisco Bay, California, USA, that impact long-term carbon... | ecosystem: Environmental > Terrestrial > Soil > Wetlands ...
TCGCCGCTCGCTCGAACGTCAGCACTACGAACGGCGCCAGCGCGAGCGCCTGCAAGAACACATAGAGGTTCAGGGTCGAGAGCGCAAAGCCGCCAATCGAATACACCGTGCCGGACACGAAGGCTCCGAGTTGCGACATGCCCCGCGTGCGGCCTAGCGCGTAGGCGCCGAGCGCGGCCAACGGTAAGTGCAGCGTGAGGAGCCAGGACACGAACTCCGGACTCGAATCGAGAACATGCAGCAGATCGAGCGGGTAGAACGAAGGCAGCATGAACTCGCCTTCATGCACGTAGGGATTCCAGAACTGCAATCGTCCCGCCGCAAGTTCGCTGGCCTGAAACTGGCGTAGAGGCAGGAACGTGAGCGAGATATCCCTGAAATAATAAGTCCACTGCGGCAGCGCGGCCCACGGGTCGGGAAGCAGCGCAACCACGATCAATCCCAGCAACCACAGCGCGGTACCCAGACGCTGGCGCGCAATCGTCATGCTGCTTATTTCTTTCCCGCCTCGCGCCGCAACTCGTCGTCCAGCTTGCGCAATTCCCTCAGGCGCGATTCGGCACTCGACAGCTGGTAGAAGTCCCCGTCGCCGCTCTTCAGGCCGAGCCTCAACTGCTCCATCGCCCCGCCCAGATTGCCCATGCGAACATAGGCCTCTGCCTGGGCGCGGTGCTGGGAAAGCCGCTTGTTGAGCGCCGCGTAAGCGCGCGCCTGCAGCAGGTACAGTCGGTAGTCGTCCGCGATCACCTGTAGACGCGCCTCGACAAACCGCAGCGCTTCTTCCGGCCGCTTCGTCTGCAGCAGCACGTCGGCGTTGTCATAGACCAGGGCACGATAGGAGGGATAGGTTTTCAGCGCTTCGCGAAAGCAGGGGAGCGCCTTTTCCGGCCCATACGCTTGGTAACCGAATTCGCAGGTCAGAGTATCCACGATCGCGTTTGCCGGCACGAGCTTGCGCAAGGACTCGAGTTCCGTCCGCGCGCGGGGGTAGTCCCGCGCACGCGTCAGGCTCGCGACCAGGCCATAGCGGCTCGCGGCCTCGCTCAGGAACTTGCGCTCGGCGAGGCTCTGCTCGAAGAAGGTGATGGCGTCCCGCGGGGCATCGAGTTGCGCCCTCAATTTCGCGCGGATCAACTGGAACTCGAGGCTGTCGGGAACCTGGCGGTAGCTCATCGCCTCCGTACGGCTCTGCATGTCGGCAATGCGCTCGAAGGTGAGCGGGTGCGTGCGCAGGTAGGACGGCGCGCCGGACTCGTAGACACGGGTTGCGCGCTGCAGCCGTTCGAAGAAGGTCGCCATCCCGCTGGGATCCAATCCGGCCTGATCGAGGATCTGCAGGCCCACGCGGTCGGCCTCGCGCTCGTTGTCGCGCGTGAAATTGAGCTGGCTCTGGATGGCGCCCGCCTGGCCGAACGCGACGGCGGCCTCCGCCGCCTGCGTACTCACGCGCGAGAGCAGCAGCGCTGCCGCGATCGTCCCGAGCGTGGCGAGGCTGCTCTGGCTCTGCTGCATCAGCATGCGCGCGATGTGGCGCTGGGTCACGTGCGCAATTTCGTGGGCCATCACGCCCGCGACCTCGGATTCGGCCTGCGCGGCCAGGAGCAGCCCGGTATTGACGCCGATGAACCCGCCGGGCAGCGCGAAGGCATTGATCTGGGAGTCGCGGATGAGGAAGAACTCGAAGTCCTGGCGCGACTCGGTGCTGCGCGAGGCGAGGCGGTTGCCCAGCGTATTGATGTAGTCGGTCGCCTCCGCGTCATCATAATAGTCGCGGTCGGCGCGGATCTGGCGCATGATGGCTTCGCCGAGCCGCCGCTCCTGCAGGGGCGTGAAGCCCGCCTGCGCGACGTCACCGAGGTCGGGCAGCCCCTGGGCGAGAGCGCCCGGAACGGCAACCAGCAGCACGGCAAGCAGGGCGCGCATCCGCATAGTGATATGATAATTCGGGCGGGCTGGAGTTCCTAACGGGAACGCCGCGTTTCACGCTGCAATCCGGGCTTTGAAGAAACTCACGCATTTCGACGCGCGCGGACAGGCGCGCATGGTTGACGTCGCCGGCAAGGGCGCAACGCACCGCGTTGCGCGCGCCGCCGGCCGCATCCGCATGCTGCCCGCGACGCTGAAGAGAATCGCCGCCGGGACCGCGGCGAAAGGCGACGTGCTCGGGGTCGCGCGCATCGCCGCGATACAGGCTGCGAAGCGCACGGCAGACCTGATCCCGCTCTGCCATCCGCTGACGCTTACCCACGTGAGCGTGGACTTCACCCTGGAGCGCAAGGCCGGCGCAGTGCGGTGCGAGGCAACCGTGGCCACGACCGGGCTTACGGGAGTGGAGATGGAGGCGCTCACCGCGGTTACTGCGGGCCTGCTCACGATCTACGACATGTGCAAGTCCGCCGACCGCGGCATGCGCCTCGAGAATATCGGGCTGCTGGAGAAAAAGGGCGGTAAATCAGGTCACTGGGTCGCAACGCCGCGCTGAACCCGCGCCGCGACATTTTTTCAGCTTTACTTATGGACCGATAAGGAGTGCACGGTGGACGGCGCTGAGGAACTCGCACTAATATTTCGGTTTGATTTCCAATAGGCAGGCGGCGACCCGCCCGCCTGGAGTTCCAACCGAGGAGAAGAGATCGCTTATGAGTACCCTGCGCAGAAATTTCCTGAAACTGACCGGCGGAACCGGCGCGCTCGCCGTCGCCTGGGCCGCGGGCCTGATCGCAAGCGGCCAGGCGCGAGCCGCGACCTGGAACAAGTCGGGCTTCGAGGCCAAGACACTGGCCGACGTCATGAAGAGCCTCGGCGCGACCGGCGCCACGGAAAGCAAGGACATCATCATCACCGCGCCGGACATCGCCGAAAACGGCGCAGTGGTTCCAGTCGCGGTCACGAGCAAGCTGCCCGGTACCCAGCAGATTTCGATCGTGGCCGAGAAGAATCCGTTTCCGCTCGCCGCAACGTTCGACGTGTCCGGCGGAGGCGACGGCTACGTGTCGGCCCGCATCAAGATGGGGCAGACTTCCAACGTGTGGGCGGTGGTCAAGGCGGACGGAAAGTACTACACCGCGAAGAAGGAAGTGAAAATCACCGTCGGCGGCTGCGGCTGACGCGGGCGCGCAACAAGAAGAGGATGGCATCATGGCTGAACCGATGAAAATCCGCGCGACGCTCCAGGGCGACGTCGCCGACGTGCGGATCCTGATGATGCACCCCATGGAAACCGGGCAGCGCAAGGACGCGAAACGGGAAGTCGTGCCGCTGCACTTCATTCAGAGCGTGGTGGTCACCCACAACGGCAAGACGGTGCTCGACACCCAATGGAGCCAGGCGGTTTCGCGCAACCCCTTCCTGGGGCTGCGCATCAAGGGCGCGAAGGCCGGCGACAAGATCGGCGTCACCTGGATCGACAACAAGGGCGACAAGCGCACGGACGAAGCAACGGTGGCGCCGGCTTCCTGACCGGCGTCGCGCGCTAGCAACAGGAGGAGGAGAACATGCCGACAACGCGCGCAGGGATCGCCGCGATCGCACTCGCGTGCCTCGCTTGGCCGGGCGCGGCTTACACGCAGTCTGACTCGCTCGGGGTCGGGCGCAAGATGCTCGCCGAGGACAACCCGGGCGAGCTCTGGGTGGAGCGCGGCAAGCGCGTCTTCGCCGAGCCACGCGGACCCAAGCGCGCCTCGCTCGAACAGTGCGATTTCGGCCTCGGGCCGGGAAAACTCGAGGGCGCGTACGCCGCATTGCCGCGCTACTTCTCCGACACTGACAAGGTCCAGGACCTCGAGTCGCGGCTCGTGACCTGCATGGTCAATCTCCAGGGCTTCAAGAGCGAAGACCTGGCCAAAACGGCGATGGGCAATCTCGACCAAATGTCCGATATGGAGGCACTGGCCGCCTACATCGCCTCCCGCTCGAACGGGATGAAAATGAACGTCCGCTTGAGCCATCAAAAGGAGTACGACCTGTACAAGGCGGGCGAGTACATCTTCTTCCGGCGTAACGGGCCAACCGATTTTGCCTGCGTGACCTGTCACGGCGACAACGGGAAGCGTATTCGGCTGCAGGACCTGCCCAACATGATGGATCCGAAGCAGATGCAGGAAACCGTCTCGACTTGGCCCGCTTATCTCGGTACGCAAAGCAACCTGCGCACGATGCAGTGGCGGCTGAAGATTTGCTACTGGCAGATGCGCCTGCCCGACCTCCCCTACCTGTCCGATCTCTCGATCGCCATCACCAGCTATCTCAATTACCAGGGTAACGGTGCGGTGATCCAGGTTCCCGGCGTCAAGCGCTAGCGGACGGAGGAGGACACAATGCGCAAGTCGAATTGGTTGGCAGTTTCGGTATCGTTCGCTCCGATGCTGGTCGTCGCGGGCTGCGCGAGCTTCCCGGACGAGGCTACGACGCGCCAGCAGGGGGAAAAACTGGTGAGCGAGGCGTATTCCCGCACCTCACCGGCATTCTCCGGTCGCGTGGTTCAGGATGAATCCCAGCGGATCTGCAGCAAGATCGGCGCCGCGAAGCTCTCCCAGCAGGAGGCTGCGGAGGTGGTCAGGCTCGCCCGCGCCTCGATCAAGTATCCCGCGTCAGGCAAGCTGGCTGGCGACTGGAAGGTGGGCGCAAAGCTCGCTTACGACGGCCAAGGGGGCCGCATCCTCGGCGGCAAGCTCGAGACGAGCAAGGTCAACGGCGGTCTTTGCTCAAATTGCCATGCCCTCGACCCCAAGGAATTCAACGTGGGCAACATTGGCCCCAGCCTGACCGGTTACGGCGCGCAACGCGGCAATTCGGAAGCGGTGGCGAAGCTTACCTACGAGAGGATTTACGACGGCTGGGCCTTCGCGCCCTGCTCCAACATGCCGCGACTCGGGGCGAATGGCCATCTCACGCCGGAGCAGATCACGGACCTCGTGGCGTATCTCATCGACCCGCAGTCGCCTGCCAACCGGCGATAAAACGGACCCAAACGCGCCGTTTTATCTGCGCGCATACGAGCGGATGATCGGATCACCGCTCAATGCGCGCTCTGCTGCCAGCTCCCCTCGATGTCACTCGGCCGCCGCGAATTCCTGCAGATGCTGGCGGTCGCGGCGGCACAGGGCATGCCGCTTGGGGGGCGCGCGGCGGAGACGCAACGCGGAGATTCCCTCTACGACCTGCCGGGACCGCGCGGCAATGTCACCCTCCTCCACTTCACCGACTGCCACGCGCAGCTGCTGCCGATTCACTTCCGGGAGCCCGACGTCAACATCGGCATCGCCGGCGCGCTCGGCAAGCCGCCGCACCTGGTCGGCGAGGCGCTGCTCAGGCATTTCCGGATCGCGCCCAAGACGCGGCTCGCCCACGCCTATACCTATCTCGATTTCACGGCCGCCGCGCGCAGGTTCGGGGCGGCCGGGGGGTTCGCCCACCTCGCCGCGCTGGTGAAGCGGTTGCGCGCGCAACGCCCGGGCGCGCTGCTGCTCGATGGCGGCGACACTTGGCAGGGCTCGGCCACCTCGTTGTGGACGGGCGCCCAGGACATGATCGATGCCAGCCGGTTGCTCGGCGTCGACATCATGACCGGCCACTGGGAGTTCACCTACGGCGCCGCGCGGGTGGAGCAGGTGGTGAAAAGGGATCTCGCCGGGAAAACCGAGTTCGTCGCGCAGAACGTCAGGACGACGGATTTCGGCGACCCGGTGTTCAAGTCGCACGTGCTGCGCGAGGTAAACGGCGTGCCGGTCGCAGTCATCGGCCAGGCGTTTCCGTACACGCCGATCGCCAATCCGCGCTATTTCGTACCGGAATGGACCTTCGGCATCCAGGAAGAGAGCCTGCAGAAGGTGGTCGACGCCGCGCAGGCGAAGGGCGCGCAGGCAGTGGTGCTGCTGTCGCACAACGGCATGGACGTGGACCTGAAGCTCGCCTCGCGCGTGACCGGAATCGACGTGATCCTCGGGGGGCACACGCACGACGCCGTGCCCGAGCCGGTACCGGTGAAGAACCGCGCCGGCACGACCCTCGTCACCAATGCCGGATCGAACGGCAAGTTCCTCGCCGTGGTCGATCTCGACGTCGGGGACCGGCGCGTGCGCGATATTCGCTACCGCCTGCTGCCGGTCTTCGCGAACCTCCTCGAGCCCGACAGGGAAATGGTGGCGCTGATCCGCCGCGTGCGGGCGCCCTACGCGGAGCGCCTCAGCGAAAAGCTCGCCGTCACCGAGGGGCTGCTCTACCGGCGCGGCAACTTCGTCGGCACCTTCGACCAGGTGATCCTCGACGCGCTGATGGAGGTCAAGGGCGCCGAGATCGCCTTCTCGCCCGGATTCCGCTGGGGCACGACGATACTTCCCGGGGAAGCGATCACGCTCGAGCACGTGATGGACCAGACCGCCGTGACTTACCCCTACACCACCGTCACGGAGATGACCGGGGAAGCCATCAAGAGCGTCCTCGAGGACGTGTGCGACAACCTGTTCAATCCCGACCCCTACTACCAGCAGGGGGGCGACATGGTGCGCGTGGGCGGAATGCGTTACCGCTGCGACCCGACGCAGAGAATCGGGGGCCGCATCAGCGGCATGACGCTCGCCGGCAAGTCGATCGAGGCGGCGAAGCGCTACAAGGTTGCGAGCTGGGCGCCGGTCGCGGAAGGCGCGAGCGGCGAGCCGGTGTGGGACGTGCTCACGCGCTACCTGCGCGCGAAAAAGGTCATCCCCCCCGTCACGCCCAATCGCCCGGCGCTCGCGGGCGTGCAGGGCAATCCGGGGCTCGCGGCAGCGACCGACTAGCGAGCAGCCACGCGCGTTTCCACGCGCAGCATCTGGTCGCGCTCCGCGAACCACTCGCGCGCATACTCGCAGCCCCGGTAGTCGTCGAAGTAGGGGCCGCCGAGGGTGTAATGCACCAGGGCGGCGTCCCGGCGCGGGGGGTTGTAGCCGACGAGATGGTTCCAGCGCTCGGGCAGCGCGCCGATGAGGTCGTCGCTTTCGAGCCACCTGAACTGGTGCAGCTCGAGCCCCGATGCACGGTTGACGTACTCCGGGGTCAGCGCCCGGCAACGGGCATTGTTGAACAGCATCACGCTCGACCAGTTCTTCTTCTCGTACTTGCTCTGCGGCTCGCCCAGGAACTTCACCGTTTCCTTCGGCACGTGGTTGTGCTTCACCACCATCACCGCGTAGCGGTCGTCCCGCAGCTTCCAGAGGTTGGCGATGTCCTCGAGCATCAGCATGTCGCAGTCCATGAACGCCGACCAGCCGGCGTAACCCGAAAGGTGCGGCGTCAGGAAACGCGAAAACGAAAAATCCGTGCTCTGCAGCGGATGGCGCTCGCGCGTGAGCACGCCCTTCAGCTGGGACAGCCTGAGCGGCGTGACCGAAACCGGCTGCGAGGCGCGCGCCTGGATGCTGTAGGCGAGGACGCTGTAGGCGACCGCTTCCCGCGGGTCGTAGCCGATGAAGACGTGGATCATTTCGAATGGAAGCTTTCCCGCGAAGCATATCACGCGGCCTGCGCCCGGCCTATCGGCGGAGACCCGGCGCCGAGGAGTTACGCGCACGCACATCGGGTGACAAACGGCCGTGACGGGCAAGCCGGGCCTGGGCTACACTCGCGGTCAATCGAAAATCGGGAGTGACATTGACGAACCGGAACGTTTCGCTGCTCTTCGGCCTCTTCACCCTGTCCGGCTTCACCGGGCTCATCTACGAATCCGTCTGGTCGCACTACCTGAAGCTCTTCCTCGGCTCCGCCGCGTTCGCGCAGTCGTTCGTGCTGGCTGCGTTCATGGGCGGGATGGCGCTCGGCGCCTGGATCGCGAGCCGCGCGACGCGGAGAATCGGCAACCTGCTTGCCGTCTACGGCTGGATCGAGGCGGGGATCGGCCTCGCGGCCCTCGTGTTTCACGAGGTGTTCGAGTGGCTCACCCAGGCTTCGCTCGACTCCGTCATCCCGGCGCTCGGCTCGCCGCTCTCCGTGGAGATCTACAAGTACACCCTGTGCGGCCTGCTGATCGTCCCGCAGACGGTGCTGCTGGGGATGACGTTTCCGCTCATGAGCGGGTCGGTGATCCGGCGCAGCCCCGAGGCGAGCGGCCACCACCTGGCGATGCTCTATTTCACCAACTCGATCGGCGCCGCGGCCGGCGCGCTGGCGGCGGCGTTCTTCCTCCTCGGCTGGATCGGCATGCCGGGCACCATGCGCGCGGCCGGCGTGCTGAACCTCGTCCTGGCCGCGGTTGTGCTCTCGCTCGCACGGGCCGGCGAGCCGCGTGCGCCCGCGGCCGCGCCGGTCGCCGGGGCGGTCCCCGCCAGCACCTACCTGGTCCGGCTGTTCCTCGCCGGGGCATTCATCACCGGGGCGTCCTCATTCATCTACGAGATCGCGTGGATCCGGATGCTCTCGCTCGTGCTCTCGTCCTCGTTCCAGGCGTTCGAGCTGATGCTCTCCGCGTTCATCACCGGGCTTGCGCTCGGCGGATTGTGGATCCGCCGCCGCATCGACCGCATCGCCGACCCGGTGCGCTTCGCGGGCCTCGTGCAACTCGCCATGGGGCTCGCGGCGCTTGCCACCATCTTCGTCTACCACGCCAGCTTCGACTGGATGGCGTGGGTGCTGCGCGTGCTCCAGCGCAATGAAGAGAGCTACCCGTTCTTCAACCTGTTCAGCCACGCCATCGCGTTCGCTGTCATGCTGCCGGCGACCTTCCTCGCCGGCATGACCCTGCCCCTCTTCACGCACGTCCTGCTGCGCGGCGGGCACGGCGAGCGCGCCATCGGCCAGATCTACTCCGCCAACACGCTCGGCGCGATTGCGGGAGTGCTGCTCGCCGTGCACGTGCTCATTCCTGAAGCCGGCATGAAGCTCGCGCTGGTGCTCGGCGCGGCGGCGGACGTCCTGCTCGGGGCATGGCTGCTGCGCTACTCGCAGGCGGCATTCCGGCGCGCCTACGCGTTCGCGGCCTTGATTATCGGAATGCTCGCGGCGACCGCGACCGCCCGCGCAAACGTGCTCGAACCCGACCGGCTCTCCTCCGGCGTATTCCGCTACGGCCTCGCGACGCTCGCGGACAGCGAGGTCTTCTTCTATCGCGACGGCAAGACGGCATCGGTCGCGGTGCGGCGCCACACCAACAACTCGGTCGGGATCATCACCAACGGCAAGCCGGACGCCGCCATCCAGATGGACCCGGACCGCCCGCCGACCGGCGACGAGTACACGATGGTCATGGCCGCCGCGCTGCCGCTGCTGATCAAGCCCGACGCGACGCGCTTTGCCAATATCGGATTCGGCTCGGGCCTCACGGCCGAGACGCTGCTCTCGCACAGCGCGCCGCGCGAGGTGGACACGATCGAGATCGAGCCGGCGATGGTATCCGGGGCGCGCTCCTTTATCCCGCGCGTCATCCGTCCCTACCGCGACCCGCGCAGCGGCATCGCCATCGAGGATGCCAAGAGCTTCTTCGCGCGCCACGGCAAGCGCTACGACGTGATCATCTCGGAGCCTTCGAACCCCTGGGTCAACGGCGTGGCCGGCCTGTTCACGACCGAGTGGTACCGGGACATCAAGCGCTATCTCGCGCCGGGCGGCCTTCTCGTGCAGTGGCTGCAGACCTACGAGTTCAACGACCGGCTGCTCGGATCGATACTGGCGGCGCTGGGCGAGAACTTCGCGGACTACGAGATCTACGAGATGAACGGCGTGGACCTGATCGTGGTCGCCGTCGCCGAAGGCAAAGTGCAGCGTCCCGGCCCGCTGCCGGCCAAGGAAGCGGGTTTCATGGAACAGCTGAAGCGCCTCGGCATCACGCGCGCGGAAGAGATCGCGGCCCTGAGCGTCGGCACCAAGAGCGGGATCGCGCCGTTGTTCGCGCCGCTTGCGGTCCGCGTCAACTCCGACTACTACCCGTTCGTCCAGCTCGAAGCACCCCGCGCGCGCTTCAACGGCAGCATCGCGACCGCAATTCCCACGCTCCTGTTATCGCCGTTGCCCATTTTCGAAATGGCCACCGGGTCGCCCGTGACCTACCTGCAGGAGCCGGTGCCTGGATACGTTCCGTCCCTCAACCTCCGCACCCGGTCCGTCGCGCTCGCGATCGCGCGCGGGCTCCTCGAGCGATCGGCGGAGCCCCTCCAGAACGGGGACCCGGCGGTGATGACCCTGTTGCTCGCATTGAAGCGCCCCGGCGCGCTGTGCGGCCCCGTGCCGTCGAAAGCGGCCATCGAGCAGCTGCACCGCGCCGCCGAGCTGACGCTTGTCAAGCTCGCGCCGGAGCCGCGCCGCGCGCTGTGGATTGAACGGCGTTGGATCGATTGCGCTCGCGCCAAGCTCGCGCCCAGCGTGCGCGAGCGGCTGGATCTCTACGCGGCGATCGCGGCGCGCGACGCGCCCGTCATGCTCAAGCTTGCGCGCGCGCTGCTCCAGCAGGGCGGAACGCGCAACGGCGGAGACGACTGGGGACGCTACCTGCTCCTCACCGCCATGCTCGGCGCGCAGGCCTCCGGTGAACATAGGGAAGCGGAGCGGCTCTGGCGCGAATATGGAACCGCGCTCTATCGCGGCGGCGTGATTCCACCGCACGTAAGCTACATCACCAACCTGAACTGACCGCCTAGGCGCAATCCGGAGCCGCGCGGCTCAACCGCGTGGCGCCGTTGCCGCCCCGGGCAAGGGCTCGTCGCACGCGTCCGTCCGCGGCTTGGGCTTGGCCGCTGGCAGCAATCCGCTGCCGGGAGAGTCAAGGCTGCTGAGCCGGTGGTCAGCGCCCCTGAAGCCCAGCTTGCTGGCGAGCCGGTACTGCGCCCTCGCCTCGTCCAGGCAGCCCAGGTTCTCCAGCGCCACGCCGAGATGGTGGCGCGCGGTCCCGGATTTCGCGCGCAGAGCGATGGCGCGGCCGAGGTGCGGCAGCGCCTGCCGGTACTCCTCCTGCTGCAGGTGGATCGAGGCGCGCGCCATGTGGCAGTCGTAGGTATCCGGATACTCCGCAAGGCAACGATCGGCGACCTCGGCCGCCTCGCGAGCGCGGTCCCGGTAGAGATACTCCCGGCCAAGGTTGTAGAGCGTCCTCGAGCCGCCCGGCACGGCCCGCCGGGGCAATTTCGCGGCGGCGTCCTCCCACAGTGCAAGGCTGCTCGAGAATACGCGCAGCCGGTCATGGGCCTGGTAAAACAGAAGCGGCAGGACCAGCAGCGCCACTGCAGCGACGGCGCGGCCGGGCAGCCGGGCGAGCCCCGACGCGAGAAGCACCATCAGGCCCGGCGCCCACAGGTAGCTGCGGTAGAGGACGAACGGTTCCTGGAAGCGGATCGTGGCGAACTCGGGCAGGAACAGGATCCACGGGTACAGCAATCCGAACCCCGCGACGCGCGCCATCCCTTTCCCGCGCATCAGCCACCAGCCCAGTACTCCGTAGGCGACGAAACCCACCACCGAGACAAGCGACCCTGCGAGCGGCCACGCGCCGGCGAAATCCACTCGAAGGTCGATAGAAAGCGCGGCGCTGTCCGGGTAGATCCACAGCGCGAGATAGCGGAAGTAGAGCCCCGCCTGCGTCACGGCGCTTTCGAGCCAGGGTGACCCCAGCAGCGTGGATGCGCCGGCCTGCTCGATCTGCGCCGACACCACCGCGAAATCCGGCTCGTACGGGGTGCCAATCTTGCCTTTCACCAGCAGGGTCACGAGCACGGCGGCCGGCACACAGCACGCGAGATAGAGAGCGGCATGGCGGAGCGCGAATCGCCGTTCCGCCGCGACGACGATGCCCGCAACCACGGCTGCGGCCGGAACCATGACAGCGGTTTCCCGGGACAGCACGGCGAGGGAATACGCCAGCGCGGCCGTAAGCGCGTCGGCGTGGCTGCGGCGCGCGAGCCCGCGGCTGTAGAAGAGGATCGAGACCATGGAGAACAGCGTCGCAAACACTGACATGCGCTGAATCAGGTAGCCGGCGCCATACACCGCCACCGGATGGACGGCGAACGCGGCGGCGGCGACGAACGCCGGGGCATGCGCCTGCAGGCCCGACACTGCCGGTGCGCCGGCGCGCCGGGTTGCGTATTGCTGCAGGTCAAAGATCAGCTTGTAGAGCGCGAGCGAGCAGACAACGTGGAACGCGAGGCCGACGATGCGATGGGCCTCCATCGTTCCCCAGATGACCTGCACGATGGCGAGCGAGAAATAGGGAGGGACCCTCAGCTCGAGGCCGAGCGGGTGCGTCGCGTAATAGGAGAACAGCCGGCCTGAAAAGAAGCCAAGGTCGTCGAATACCGGCGGGTTGGCGAGGAACGGCAGATAGAGGGCACCGGCCAGGCCGGCGATGAGCCCGACGCCGATCAGGACCGAAAAACGTCTCAAGGCGCTCGCCACCGCACGCAGGATATCAGGAAAAAAAAGAGGCACCCCGAAGGGTACCTCTTTGTGCAGCCCGTTGCTTTCGGTTACACGCCGCGGCAGGAGCCGGGCAGGTACTTCTTGTCGACGGTGGAGCCGGTGCTGCCGCAGATCCAGCCGAACAGGCCAACGCCCATGTCGGTCGCGGAGGCAGCCGGGGTGCTGGCCTTGGACAGCGGAATCAGCGTCACGGTCTTGGTGTTGACGTCCGTGCTGACGCCCTGGATCGTCGCCATCACCACGCCGTTCGCATCGGTGTTCAGGCCCGCCACGTACTTCGTGACGATGGGCGTGCCACCACCACCCAGTTCGCCGCAGCCCCACTGGTTCGCAGCGGGCGGCGTGCCGCCGGTCTGATACACCTCGGTAATGGTCGTGCGGCAGGCGCTCATCGCCAGGATCACCTCGGACATCTTCGCCCGCACGGTGTAGTCCTGATACGCCGGCAGCGCAACCGCCGCCAGAATGCCGATGATCGCGACCACGATCATCAGTTCGATGAGCGTGAAGCCCTTCTGAACGTAACGCATTTGATGCTCCTTTCTCGAGTTAACCCTATAAAAAACAAGCAATTTTCATTGCTCGCAGTCAGCGTTTCAGCAATTGTCGTGCCAATCCTGGCTCGGTCCCGACGGGCGTGACTTTCGGCCGGACCAGCTGCGCGGAAGCGGAATTTTGACCGCGGATCTGGCAGCCTTCCATTCAACCGGCAAGCCAGAGCGGTCAATAAGTGACAAAAAACGTCAACCGGTATTGCACCACGCGCGCCACATCTGCCGGTACGCGTTTTCCAGGTCGCGCACGAAGCGCTTCTCATCCATGAGCGGCGAGGCACGCAAGCGATCGCGCAGCGTCCTGCGCAGTCCAGCCAGGATCCCGTCAGCGCGGGCAAATTCGACCGCCAGCCGCACGTAGTCCTCGGGACCCGTGGCGATCCACTCCGCAAGTCCTGCGGTCGTCAGGATGCTCGCGGTGCTGCGCGACGACGGCCGGGTTCCGGGCGCGGTCACGACTGGTACCCCCATCCACAATGCATCGAGGCTGGTGGTGCCGCCGCTGTAGGGCGTCGCGTCCAGCGCAATGTCCACGGAGTTGAACCCGTTGAAATAGTCCTGCAGGGAGACGTACGGAAGGACCGTGATCCTGCCACGCTCGCCTCCCGCCCCCACGAGATCGGTCACCAGCTCATCCCGGGCCCGCCCTTCCGCAATGCCGAAGATCACCATGCGGGAACCGGGCAGGCGCTGGAGAATCCCGGACCAGAGGCGGCGTGTCTCGGGGGAGATCTTGAGCGCCTGGTTGAAGGAGCCGAACGTCACGTGACCGTTACGCGTGAGCGGGGGCATCTCCGCGCACGCGACTGACACGAAGGGGCGGTAACACCACTGGCTGTGCGGCAGCCGGACGAGGGTCTCGGTGTGGTAGCGGTCCGTGAGGCCCGTGGGATCGGCGTGGCGGTCGGTTATCCGATAGCGGATGCGCGACATCCCCGTGGTGTTGAGGTAGCCGAGCCAGGTGGCCTGGACCGGCGCCGGCTGCTCCGCGAACACCGCGAGTTGTGGAATGCCCGAGTGCCCGCCCAGATCAACCAGGATGTCGATGCGATCGCGGTTGATTGCATCGGCCACTCCGGATACGGGGAGCGCAGAAATGTCCCGCCAGTGGTCGGCGCGCGCCGTGAGCTCCCGCGTGTAGCCGTCCGCCCGGCCGCCCGTCGAGTAGCAATAGACCTCGAAGGCAGAGCGGTCGTGCCGCTCGACTACGGGGAGCGTGAACAGCGTGACAACGTGATAGCAGAAATCCCCCGATACGTAGCCCACGCGCAGGCGCCGCTCCGGTTCACGCGCGTTGCGGTACGGCTCGAATCGCGGAGGATAGGCCTGCTCGATGCGGGCGCCGAACGCCGCGTGCCTTGCGAAGAGCGCATCGTCCGCGATGCTCCCGGAGCTGTTGAGCGCGAAGAGCTCGGCCGACTCGAGGTCGAGATCGCCGGGGAGCCGCTCGCGTGCCGCGCGATAGAGCGCAAGCGCCTCGTCCGTGCGGCACTGCCCAAGCAGAACGCTGCCCAGCATGCGGCAAGCGCGCGCGTGTCCCGGCTCCGAAGCGAGCGCGCCTCGAAACGCAGCCTCCGCTTCGGCGACCCTCATGAGCCTCTTCAGGACGCTGCCGTAGTTGTAGAGCGCGTCCGCCCAGCCCGGGCGCTGCGCAAGCACCGCTTCCAGCTCCGCCGCGGCGGCGGCAAGGTCGCCACGCGCCTCGTGCACTTCGGACAATCGCGCGTGCGCGTCCACGGAATCGGGATCGCGCTTCAGGACCGCGCGCAAGGGCGCTTCGGCCTCCCCCGGTCTGCCGCGCGCGAGCAGCAACGCCCCCAAGGCAAGATTGGCGTCGGCATTTTCCGGATCGATCGCAAGGGCGCGCTTCAGCGCGCCCTGCGCTTCGTCGAGCCGCCCCTGCTTGAGCAGCACGCCCGAGTAGAGGTACAGCGCGCCGAAGTCATCCGGCCTGAGCCGCATCGCGGTCTCCAGTGCCGCCACCGCCGCGCCGAGATTTCCTTGCGACTCCAGCACGCGCGAGAGCACCACCTGCGCTTCCGGGAACCCGGGGCGGTTTTGCAGCGCCTGCCGCAGCCTCCGCTCCGATTCCTCCGGGACGCCGCGCGTGTAGAGGAGTTTGCCGAGGTTGTAGGCTGCGAAGGGTTCCGCCGGGTCGATCGCGAGCGCCGCCCGATAGGAGGCAATCGCCGCCTCGGCCGCGCCGGTCGCCTCGAGCCCAATGCCAAGATTCAAATGCGCCCGGGCATAACCCGGCGCCGCCCGCACCGCTTCGCGATAGCGCTCGCAGGCCTCCCTTACGTTGCCGGCGTCCTCGGCGCGATTGCCCTCGGCGATCAACCGGTCCGCGGCTTCACGGGGAGCGGCATCGGACGGGGAACGCGGCGCGGCAGGCGCTTCACCCGTGCCCAGAAGCCGGTTCAGGAGTCTGCGTACCTCCATCAACCGCGCGGCGCTTTGTCGAGCGTGATCAGGATGGCAAGCTCGTAGGTCCAGGAATCGACGAACTCCGGCGGATAGCCCGCCTCCGCAAGGGCCCACCGGAACTGGTTGCCGAGCCGCGCCCGCTTGTAGACGTTGAGTGGATGCGTGCGTGCGAACTTTCCGGCGCGGGCAAAGATCGCGTCGTGTGTGTTTCTCAGTCGCTCTGCCGCCTTCCGCGTGCGGGATTCGAGCGCCGCCGGGGGGACGCGTTTGACAAGTTCAGCGGCGATTGCGGCCGCGAGCTCGTCGACCTCCCGCGTGCTGAACCAGTCGAAGATTCCCATGAACGCGTCTCAGCGAACCTGGATCACGCCGGAAGCAGCCGGCAACGGCCGCCGCGGCCTACGCCGCCGGCGGTGGAACATAACCGGGAATCTGGGCGAAGTCGACCTCGTCGATCTGGTCCGGGTCGAGAAACTCGCGCGCGTATTTCTCGTACACCTTTTCCCACATGAAGATGTCGAAGAGGTCGGGGTCGATGTGGCCGTTCAGCTTGAACTTGCCGAGGATGGCAAGCGACTCGGTCAGCGTCTTGCCCTTCTTGTACGGACGGTCCTTGGCGGTCA
>Ga0075352_1000046_pt1 | contig 15806 bp, 14 predicted proteins | sample Sandmound_TuleA__FD_120092 | JGI IMG/M metagenome (GOLD analysis project Ga0075352, IMG submission 120092) | Natural and restored wetland microbial communities from the San Francisco Bay, California, USA, that impact long-term carbon... | ecosystem: Environmental > Terrestrial > Soil > Wetlands ...
CAATCCCGAGATGGTGGCGGCGTTCCGGGGCGAAACCCTCGAAGAGTTCCTTAAGACCCGCAATGTGCCCGGGGCCAGGTGACCCAAGGCCCCGCTAGCAGCGCTTGAAGGAGTGCGCGCAGCCGCTCTGGCACCACCAAAGTGCGTTGATCGTGCAACAGCTCCGCGACGCGTTTCAGGCCGGTTCCCGGCTTTGCCTAACCTGTGGCACGGAAGAAGCGCCTTGGAGTTGCCAGAGTGCGGAAAAGACCTTGCCGCACTCTGACAGTTGGAATAGATTGAAGCGGGTATCGACTCAGGCCTGTCCTGCGCAGTCCGAAACGCTTCGCATGCGCGCTCCCGGCGCCTCGGCTCGGCAAACAGGAATCGAGGCTCAATTGAATTTCCTATGTCTTCAGCCGCTGCGTATGGCTTCACTTGCGCATCACGCTGGGCCATGGCGACGTAAAGGAAATGATGGCCGGGCACGGCGCAGCAATTGGCGCCGTGCGCTGACCGCGTTCGGCCTGGCGCTATGCCTGTCCGGCTGCGCCACCTTTCGCAGCTACGACACCGAGCTGCACAGGGCACTGGACCAGGCGTCCGGTGGCAACGTCGACAACGCCATTGAAATCCTCAATTCCAACAACCGCTTTGAGAACAAGGATCTCCTCTACTACCTCGAGCTCGGCATGTTGCAGCGGCTTGCGGACCGCTACTCTGAAAGCCAGAAATCGTGGGGATCGGCGAACGAGCGCGTGCAGATGTGGGAGCGCGTTGCGCAAACGGATCCCGCGAGGCTGCTTCCGGGCGCTGCCAGCTACCTGATCAACGACAAGCTGCGCCCCTATGAGGGCCGTGACTACGAGAAAGTCATGCTCCTCACGTACATCGCGCTCAATTACCTGGCCATGGGCGATTACGAAAACGCCCGCGTGGCAGTCAGGCAGATGCACGAGCTCGAGGCCGTGATCGCGGAGCTGCGCAGCACGGAGATACTCAAGGTGGAACAAGACGCGCAGAAGCGGGGCGCGAGCACCAGCTTCAAGGAACTGAACGGGTATCCGGTCCAGACCATCGACAATCCCGAGGTGAACGCCCTGAGGAACAGCTACCAGAGCGCGCTCTCGCACTATCTCGCCGGCTTCGTCTACGAGGCGCTCGGCGAGCCGAGCCTGGCGGCGCCGGGCTACCGTCTGGCAAACGAATTGCAGCCGAACCAGCCGCTGCTGGAGGAAGCGCTGCGCGCCCTGGACCAGCGCGTGAGCGCCGACTACGACGGTTTGACCGACGTGCTGTTCGTGATCGGATCGGGCACGGCACCCGCCCTGCGGTCGCACGCGTTCCGTCTGCCGGTCGTGGCGAACGACAAGTTCATCCAAATTGCGATGTCGTTCCCGGTGATGGCAGCGACATCAATGCCGTACCTGCCCGTTCGGCTCACGCTGAATGACGGGCGGTCGCTGGACGTGGCGCGGATAACCAGCATCGACCTGATGGCGCGTCGCGGGCTCCGGGACGACATGCCCGGCATCATGCTGCGCGCCACGGTCCGCGCCACCGTCAGGGTCCTGGCGCAGTACGCGACGCAGCAGCAGGCGCAGAATCAGAACAGCGCCGTCATGGGGATGGTTGCGCTCGCCGTTTTGCTCGGCTCGATGGCGACCGAGTCGGCCGATGAGCGCACCTGGCGCACGCTCCCATCGGAAATCGCCATCGCCCGCGCGCGCCTCCCGCCCGGCGTGCATACCATCACGCTCCAGACCCCCGACGGCGTCCGCAGCGTGCGACTGAATGTAACCGGACGCTACGCAGTGGTAGACTTACGCCTATTGGGCAACCAGGTATTTGTGCAGTCCCCGGAAGCGGCGGTCGGGGGCGGCGGCCGGCAACCGGCCGATGCCGGCGCCGCGCCGGGGCCGTCAACCGGCGGCCAGCCGGGAACGTTGAAGCAGTAGCCTCACACCATGGAGACGCCAAGATGAACCGGACATGGACGATCGTAGCACTGCTGGCGGCCGCGCTCGCGGCCGGGTGCGCCACCAAGAAGGGCTTTGAAAAGCCCGGCTTCGCCTTCGGTTGTCCGATTGGCGACGCCAGGGTGAGTTCGATGGAGGACTTGGTCAAGCTCAAGGTCGTGAGCGAAGGAAAGCGCACCACGATCGCGCCGACTGAAATGCGCTGCACGATGACCGGCGATCTGCTGAAGATCGACACCAATCTCAACAACGACAGCTCCAGGGTCAAGCGCATCGCCTACAAGTTCCGATGGATGGACCGCGAAGGCATGCGCGCGTGGGAGGAGGAAGCGTGGAAGCCGCTGCTCATGTACGAGAACTCCAATATCACGGTCAGCGCCGTGTCGCCCACGAACAAGGCCGTGGACTACCGCCTGATCCTCATGAGCCAGGAGTAGTTCCCGCCGCAGGCGCCTTCCAGGGAACGATGTCGCTGATGCGCTGCGGGCCCATTCTGTAAAAGGAGAGCATTCCATGATCGAATCAAGCCGCGCCCGCCTCCTTGCGCTGTTGCCGCTGCTCGCCGCCGTCGCGCTCGCCGCAGGGTGCGCGACCCCGGATAAGACTCGCTACGGCGACGCGAAAGGCATAGAAACCGTCACCAACCAGTTCGGCTCGACCGACCTGCAGATGATCGCCGAGTCCATGACGCGTTCAATGCTGCAGGCCCCGGTGATCATCAGCGGCAACCTGCCCATCGTGACGGTTCAGGAAGTCAAGAACAAGACGAGCGAGTACATCGACACGCGCGCCATCACGGACAGCATCCGCGCCGAGTTGCAGAAGGGCGGCAAGGTCCGCTTTGCGGTGGACGCGGCCGCCATGAAGCAACAGGTCGAGGAGTTGGAGCGCCAGCAGAGCGTGTACTACGACAAGGAGGAGGCGGCGCAAAAGGGCAAGTTGGTGGGCGCCCAGTACCGCATGGAGGGCAGCATCACTTCCATCGTCAAGCAGGTGAAGGACGTCAAGGACGTCTACTACAAGTTCAACCTGCAGCTGTGGAACATCCGCAATGGGCTGCTCGAGTGGTCCGACGAACAAGAGATCCGCAAGACCACGACCAAGGGTTGAGCACGCCAGCGCTTTACGCGTTCATCCTTTAGTCGGCGCGCGCGCCCGAGGCGCGCACCACCGGCGCCCAGCGTTTGACCTCGGCGATCATGAAGTCGGTGAACGCCTTCGGGTCGAGGGCGTTCGGCTCGATGCCATCAGGCCGCAGCCGCTGGCGCACGTCCGGCAGCTGAAGGATCTTCCGCACCTCGGCATTGAGCCGATCGACCACGTCCGCGGGCATGCCGGCCGGACCGGACAGCGAGAACCAGACGGTTCCCACGACGTCGCGGTAGCCGAGCTCCCGGTACGTCGGGATGCCGGGGTAGTCGGCGAGCCGCTTCTCCGAGCTTAACGCGAGCGCCCGCACCCGGCCGGCTCGGATCTGCGTGCTGGCGGTGGTGAGGGTGGTCGAGATCGCATGGATGTTGCCGGCGACGATGTCGACCATCGCGACGGCGGCGCCCTTGTAGGGCACGTGTACGATGTCGATCTTCGCCCGCTGCGCGAAAACTTCTGCCATCAGGTGGCCCTGCGTCCCAATCCCGGGTGAGCCGTAGGTGAGCTCGTGGGGGCGCGACCGCGCGAGCGCGACGAACGCTTTCAGATCCTCCACGGGCAGCGACGGATGGACCCCGAAGACCGCCGGCGGGCCGCCGAACAGCGCGATGTGCGTGAAGTCCCGGACCGGATCGAACGGGGCTTTCGCCGCCAGCTCCGGCGCGATGACGTGCGAAGCGACGCCGGAGACGACAAGCGTGTAGCCGTCCGGCGGGCTCTTCGCGACGAGTTCCGAGCCGAGCATGCCGCCCGCGCCGGGGCGGTTCTCCACGATGAACGACTGGCCCAGGCTTTCGGTGAGCTTCGCCGCGACAATGCGCCCAAGCGTATCGGCGGTGCCGCCCGGCGCGAAGGGCGCGATGATGCGCACCGACTTAGCCGGATATTGCTGCGGCCAGGCCGGCGCCGCCGCCAACAGGCCTAGCGCACCGAGCGCCACCCATACTGACTTCATTGCTGATCCCTCCTCGTTATTATTTATTCGACCTTGACGCCCGCCGCCTTCACCGCCTTGGCGTATTTCGCGATGTCGACGCGGGTCTGCGCCAGGTATTGCGCCGGCGTGTTGCCCACCGGCTCGATTCCGAGAGTGACGTAGCGGCCAGCCACATCCGGGTGCTGCACCGACTTGGCGATCGCCGCCGCCAGCTTGTTGATGACCGCTTTCGGCGTCTTCGCCGGCGCGAGCACGCCGATCGCGGGCGGGTAGTCGTAGTCCTTGATTCCAGTCACTTCGCTCACCGTCGGCACGTTGGGCGCCTGCGGGCTGCGCTTCAGGGTATTGACCGCGAGCAGCTTCACCCGTCCCGTCTTGATGTGCGCCTCGATCGCCGGCAGCGCCGAGAACACGAGCGCCACCTCGCCGCTGATCATCGCCGGGATGGCGACACCGTTGCCCTTGTACGGCACGTGCACGATGTCCAGCCCGAGCGGAGTCTTCAGCGCCTCCATGCTGAGATGATGCACGCTGCCGATGCCGCCCGAGCCGTAGCTCATCTGGCCGGGCTTGGCCTTCACGAGCGCGATCAGCTCCTTCAGCGAATTGGCCGGCACCGAGGCGTTGGCGGTGAGGAACTGCGCCGAGGTACCCATGAGGGTGACCGGCGCGAAATCCCGCAGCGTGTCGTAGGAGAGCTTGGCGTAGAGCGCCGGGTTGATCGCGGTCTGCGCGACGTCGGCGATCAGCAGCGTGTAGCCGTCGGGCGTCGCGTTAGCGACGAGCTCGCACGCGCCGATGCCGCCCGCGCCGGGCCGGTTGTCGACGACGACCTGCTGCTTGAGGATTTCGGTGAGCCTCACCGCGGCGAGGCGGGTCATGGTGTCGGGCAGGCCGCCCGCCGCGTAGGGCACCACCATGCGGATCGGCCGCGTCGGGAAATCCTGCGCGCCGGCGGCGCCGACGCACATCAGGCCCGCGAGCACGCTCAACAGCCATTGGCGAATCATGGGAAGTTTCTCCTCCGTGTGGGTTGCGCCGCCAGGGCGCTGTGTGTACTGCGAGTTTAAACCATGCGCACGGCGGGCTGAAACGCCGCCCGATCTCAGCGACGCCGGCGCCCGCGGCGCGGCCAGAGGCGCTTCGTCGCGAGGCGCGCCCCCGCCGCCAGCGCCTCGAGCTTGGCCCACGCGATCTTCGCGTGGCCGACGCGCGGTCCGAGCCCGCAGTCGGTACCGCCCATCACATTCTCCCGCCCGACGAGCTTTGCATAGCGCACCAGGCGCTCGGCCACCAGCTCGGGGTGCTCGATGAAATCCGAGTAGTGGCCGACCACGCCGGGGATCAGCACCGCGCCCCCCGGAAGCTTCACGTCCTCGAACACCCGCCACTCGTGCTGGTGGCAGGGGTTGGAGGCCTCGATGGAATAGGCGGAGGCGCGCACCCGGAAGATGATGTCGACGATGCGCTCGAGCGGGATGTCGTGCTGGTGCGGGCCGTGGAAGCTGCCCCAGCACACGTGCAGCCGGATGCTCTCCCGCGGGATGCCGCGCAGCGCGTGGTTCAACGCGTCCACCCGCATCGTCGCGTACCTGCGGTAGCCGGCGACGCTCATACCCGGGTACATCTGCCAGCCGTCGGGGAGGTCGGGGTCGTCGATCTGCAGGAGAAAGCCCGCGTCCACGATCGCCTTGTATTCCTCGCGCATCGCCTCGGCGATCGCGTAGACGAAGGCCTCCTCGTCGGCGTAGTGCTCGTTGCGCAGCCAGTGCTCGATCGTGCCGGGCGTGTTGGCGGACAGGAACGCTTCCGGCACCTTCGCGCCGCGCAGCGCCGCCCGGAAGTTCTCGAGATCGTCCTTGAGCGCGGCGTGGCCGACGTACTTCAGCGGCGCGACGCAGAATACCTGCGGCCGGCTCGGACCTGCCCCGGCGAAGGCGCCGAAGCCGCGGCCGCCGGCCTCGAAGTACTCGGGGAACTTGAGGAGATCCCGCCCGGCGATGGACAGCGGCTTCGGGCTCTTGCCCGGCACGTAGGGGCGTGTCTCGAAGCCGGCCAGGCGCTCGCGCACGTAATTGTTGAAATTGGTCTTGCCGAGCTCGCCGTCGTTGACGCTGTCCACGCCGCAGGCGACCTGCCGGCGCACGACCTCGGCGACTTCCCTATTCAGTCGGGTGGAGAGCGCCTGCCCATCATAGGGCCGGCCCTCTGCCCGCGCGAAGACGAGATCCTTCAACTCCTCGGAGCGCGGGAGCGATCCAGCGTGCGTGGTCAGAATGCGATTGCGCTTCATGCCCTGCTCGTCCTCCCGCCGCGCGAGTTTCGGCGCTCCGCCGCTTGCTTGTCAATGATCATCCTTCCGCCTTCATCCTTCATCCTTTACGATAGGGGGGTGCCGCAATCTCCCGGCTTCGTTCCGCCGCCCAAGGGCGATCTCTCCCACCTGGCGCGTCTCGGCCGCTTCGTCCTGCCGTACCGCGGGCGCATCGCCGCCGCGCTCCTTGCGCTGGTGACCGCCGCGGGCTGCGTGCTGGCGCTGGGGCAGGGGCTGCGCCATGTCGTGGACGCGGGCTTCGGCAGCGGCGATCCGCGCCTGCTCAATGCGGCGCTTGCGGCGGTCGTCACCGTTGCCGTCGTGCTGGCGTGCGCGACGTGGGTGCGCTTCTACCTCATGATGAGCGTCGGCGAGCGCATCATCGCCGACCTGCGGAAGACGGTGTTCGCGCACGTCCTCACGCTCTCGCCCACGTTCTTCGATTCGGCCCGCACCGGCGAGATCGCCTCGCGCCTCACCAACGATTCGGAGCAGCTGCGGCAGGTGATCGGCTTTGGCCTCTCGATGCTGCTCCGGAACGGCCTCATGATGGTGGGCGCGCTGGTGCTGCTCTTCGCCACCAGCGCGAAGCTCGCCGCGCTGATCGTGCTCGGCGTGCCGGCGACGCTCATCCCGATCCTGCTGATGGGCCGGCGCGTGCGGCGGCTGTCGCGCGTCAACCAGGACCGGGTGGCGGACGTCTCCGCCCACGTCGACGAATCCCTGCACGAGATCCGCACGGTGCAGGCCTATCGCCACGAGGAGCGGACGCGCGAGCAGTTCAATGGCGCGACTTCGGCAGCCCTGGAAGCCGGCCTTCATCGCGTGCGGGTAAAGGCGTGGCTGATTTCGCTCGTGATGCTGATCGGCTTCTGCGCCGTGGGTGTCATCCTGTGGATCGGCGGCCACGACGTATTCGCCGGCCGCATGAGCGCGGGAGAGCTTTCGGCGTTCGTGTTTTACGCCGCGATCGTCGCCAGCGGCGCGGGCACGGTGTCAGAGGTGTGGGGCGAGATCCAGCGCGGCGCGGGGGCGACCGAGCGGCTGATGGAATTGATCGATACTCTGCCCGCGCTCGTCACGGCCGCGCCCGTCATCAAGCTGCCGCCGCACGTCGCCGGCGCGATCCGCTTCGACGAGGTGACGTTCGCGTATCCCTCCCGGCCGGAGATCACCGCGCTCGGCCCGGTATCCTTCGCGATCGGCCCCGGCGAGCGCGTGGCACTGGTCGGCCCGTCCGGCGCGGGCAAGTCCACCGTATTCGCGCTGCTGCTGCGCTTCTACGATCCGGCCTCGGGACGCGTTCTCGTGGACGGCGCCGACATCCGGCACTGCGAGCCGGAGGACCTGCGCCGCGCGGTCGCGCTGGTGCCGCAGGACCCGGTGATCTTCGCCGCGAGCGTAACCGAGAACGTGCGCTTCGGCCGGCCGGATGCGCCCTTTGAGGCGGTGCGGGAAGCGTGCGCCGCGGCGCACGCACTGGAATTCATCGAGCGCCTGCCGCAGGGCTTCGACACCGACCTCGGCGAGCGCGGCGTCAAGCTCTCGGGCGGGCAGCGCCAGCGCGTGTCGATCGCGCGCGCGATCCTCGCCGACCGCCCGGTGCTGCTGCTCGACGAGGCGACGAGCTCGCTCGACGCCGAGAGCGAGCGCCAGGTTGCGCAGGCGCTCGAGCGCCTCGCGCGCGGGCGCACGACGCTCGTCATTGCGCATCGCCTCGCGACCGTGCGCCACGCCGACCGCATCATCGTGCTCGACCGGGGGCGCATCCACTCGGCGGGCACTCACGAGGATCTCCTGCGCGCCGACGGCCTCTACGCGCATCTCGCGCGGCTGCAGTTCATCGCCGAGGGCGAAGCGGCCTGACGGCGAAGGCGGAAGTCAGAAGTCAGAAGGCAGAAGGCAGAAGGCAGAAGGATGACCCGGCGGCGTCGCCTGAAGGATGAAGGCGGAAGGATGAAGGATGACCGGGTCTGCCTTCTGACTTCTGCCTTCTTCCTTTGCTGTGCGCTGACAGCGCCGGTGGAGGGCGCGCAGCCCACTTCGACAGGCTCAGGACAGGCGCATCCCTCGCGGCCGGTGCGTTTCCTTGTTCCCAATCCGCCGGGCGGAGGCACGGACCTCGTGGCGCGGATCGTGTCGCAGAAAGTCTCCGAGCGGTGGGGCGTCAACCTCGTCGTAGACAATCGCCCGGGAGCCGGCGGGATCATCGCGGTCGAGGTCGCGGCGAAGGCGGCGCCCGACGGCTACACGCTGCTGATGGCCCACTTTCCGCTCGCCATCACCGTCAACATCGCCAAGGTCTCGTTCGACCCTGTCCGCGATTTCGCGCCCGTGATTCTGCTGGCGACGACGCAGAACGCGCTCGCGGTGAACCCCGCCGTGCCCGCGAAGTCGGTGAAGGAGCTGATCGCGCTGGCCCAGTCGAAGCCGGGCGAGCTGCGCTACGCCTCGGGCGGCAACGGCACCTCGATGCACGTGTCGGCCGAGCTGTTCGCGCTGATGGCCGGCGTCAGCCTGACCCACGTTCCCTACAAGGGCGCGGCGCCGGCGCTGGTGGACCTCATCAGCGGGCAGGTGCAGGTGAGCTTCGTTTCGGTGCCCGCCGTGGCGCCGCACATCAAGTCGGGCAAGGTGAGGGGGCTGGCCGTCACGGGGTCCCGGCGTTCGCCGCTCGTTCCCGACCTGCCCACATTGTCGGAGGCGGGGCTCAAGGGCTACGGCTCGGAGCAGTGGTACGGCGTGCTGGTTCCGCGGGCGACGCCGCGCGCGATCGTCGAGCGCCTGAACCGGGATTTTGCGTGGGCGCTCGGCCAGCCCGACACGCGCTCGCGGCTGCAGGACAGCGGATTTGAAATTGCGTCGCGCACGACCGAAGCGTCATTCGGCGCCTTCCTCGCGAGCGAGATCGCCAAGTGGGCGCAGGTCGTCAAGAAAGCCGGAATAAAGGCTGAGTAATCGGGTATCATCCCGTTGTAGCCGTCCTATTCCTGACCCCACTTTCGTTCCATTCCTTTCGGAGAACCCGCATGATCGCATCGTCTTTTTCGCGTCGCACTTTACTGACGCTGATCGTTTCCCTCGCTGCTGCCGTTGCGTTCGCGCAGGACAAGCCGGCAAGCGGCGACTTCCAGCCGGAGGTGGGCCAGTCCGGCAAGGACGTGGTCTGGGTGCCCACGCCCCAGTCGCTGGTGAACAAGATGCTCGACCTGGCCAAGGTCACGCCTGCGGACTTCGTGATCGACCTCGGCTCCGGCGACGGGCGCACCGTCATCACCGCCGCCAAGCGCGGTACGCGCGCCCTCGGCATCGAGTACAACCCGGAAATGGTCGCGCTGTCGCAGCGCAACGCGGCGAAGGAGGGGGTCACCGACAAGGCGGCGTTCATGAAGGCCGACCTCTTCGAGAGCGATTTTTCCAAGGCCACCGTAATCACGATGTTCCTGCTCCCGGATATCAATCTGAAGCTCCGCCCGAAGATTCTCGATCTCAAGCCCGGGACGCGCATCGTGTCCAATTCCTTCACCATGGGGGAGTGGCAGCATGACCGCAGCGTCCAGGCGACCGAAAGCGAGGGCTGCCAGTCCTATTGCACCGCCTATCTCTGGATCGTCCCGGCCAAGGTCGACGGCAAGTGGAAGCTGCCGGAAGGCGAGCTCACCCTCAAGCAGAGCTTCCAGATGATCACGGGCACGCTCACGGCGGGCGGCAAATCGACCCCCATCAAGGGTCGCCTGAGCGGGGACCAGATCACGTTCAAGGCCGGCAACACCGAGTATCGCGGGCGCGTCGCCGCCGACGACATCCGGGGCACCGTCAAGGCCGGCAGCGGCGCTGGCGAATGGTCCGCCCACAGGAGCGGGTAAAGAAGCGGCGCGGTTGCGGGGAAAGTCGATGCGCAAGCTGAGGACGCAGCGCGACAACCAGCAATGGATGCTCGACCTCGCGCTCAACATGCGCGGGCGCGTGCAGAACTTCGAGCGCGACGACCTCGAGGTGCCGCCGGGCAAGCGCGCGCGCAACTACCGCATGCTGCCCAAGGTGTGGCGCGAGGCGGCGGAGCGGCACGAAAAGCTCGCCCGGCGCGCCGACGCGATGGGCGCGCGCGAGACAGCGACCTACCACTACGACCACGCGATCGAGTCCTATCGCATGGCGCAGCACCCGATCTACTTCGACGACCACCCCGTCAAGATCGCGTTGAGCCGCAAGCTCGCCGAGATGGTGGACCGCCGCTCGAAAGTCGCGGCCTACCCGATCGAGCGCGTGGAAGTGCCGTTCGACGGCGGGAAGACCCTCTCCTGCCTGCTGCATCTCCTGCCGGACCGCAGGCGGGCCCCGGTCGTGATCTACGTCCCGGGCATGGACCAGACCAAAGAGGTGTTCCCGAAGGCCTACCACAACATCGCGCTTTCGCGCGGCTTCCACGTGCTCGCCATGGACGGGCCTGGGCAGGGGTCCTCCAACCTGCAGAAGATCCGCGCGGTGAAGGACAACTACGAGCGCGCGGGCGCGGCCGTCATCAGCTATCTCGTGAAGCGGCCCGAGATCGACGCGAAAAAAATCGCGATCTACGGCATCAGCATGGGGAGCTACTGGTCGCTGCGGCTGTCGAGCTACGACCACCGCGCGGCGGCGGTGGTGAGCGCGGTCGCGTGCTTCAACCCGAACAACACGATCTTCACTCAGTCATCGCCCCGCTTCAAGCAGATGTTCATGTACATGGCGGGCTACGACGACGAGGCGAAATTCGACCGGGAGGTGGCAAGCGGGATGACCGTGCGCGGCTACCTCGGCAAAGTGAAGTGCCCGACGCTCCTCGTCACCGGCGAGTTCGATCCCCTGTGCCCGCTCGAGGACGCAGTCGAGGCCTACCACGACCTCAAGGTCCCGAAGGAGATGTGGGTGTTCGAGAACCAGTACCACCCCCTGTGGAGCATTTCCAACCTGGGCGGGATGGACACCCACGACTACGTGCTCGACTGGCTGAAGGGGCTCTTCTCCGGCAAGCGCGTGCCGGCGAAGCGCGGCCGCATCGCCTACATCCGCGAGGGCGGCGACGGGCCGTGGGGCCGATGCGAGTGGGCCCCGCCCATCAAGCCCGGCCAGGCCTATTTCTAGCCGTGACTCCTTCCCCCTTGATGGGGGAAGGCTGGGATGGGGGCGGCTCTACGGGCTGACTCCCCTCCTGTAGTCAAGTCATTTCAGGCCCTTGCAGCGGCACGCGAACTCTTGACGCGATTTTTACGCCGCCATCCCTAGATTAACGGTTTCAGAAGCCATCACGGACACATAGGGAGATACCCATGTCGGACGTCATATTCATGCTGCTCTCGATCGGATTTTTCGTCGCGACGATCGGCCTTGTCCATCTCTTCGAACGGTTGAGGGGGGGCAAATGAGCAGCCTCTACATCCTGGGCGCCCTCGTGGCGCTCGGACTCGCCGTCTATCTCGTCTGGGCGTTGTTCCGGCCGGAGGATTTCTCGTGACCTCGAACATCCTCATTCAATGCGGCGTCTACCTGGTCGTGCTGCTCGCGCTGGCGAAGCCGCTCGGCGAGTACTTTGCGCGCGCGCTTACCGGGCAACGCACGTTTCTTACCCCCGCCCTCGGCTGGCTCGAGCGCCTGACCTACAAGGCTTCGGGCGTCGATCCCCAGCGCGAGATGCGCTGGACCGAGTACGCCGTGGCGGCGCTGCTATTCAACTTCGCCGGCCTGCTGGCGGTTTACGCGCTGCAGCGATTCCAGGGACTGCTACCGCTCAATCCCGCCGACCTGGGCGCGGTTTCGCCCGATTCGTCGTGGAACACCGCGGTGAGCTTCGCCACCAATACCAACTGGCAGGGCTACGGCGGCGAGTCCACGATGAGCTACCTCACGCAGATGCTCGGGTTGGCGGTCCAGAATTTCGTCTCGGCCGCGACCGGCATTGCGGTGCTCGCAGCGCTCATTCGCGGCTTTGCGCGCAGGCAGGCCGGCACGATCGGCAACTTCTGGGCTGATCTGACCCGCTCGACGCTCTACATCATGCTGCCGCTCTCCTTCATCCTCGCCCTCGCACTGGTGAGTCAAGGGGTAGTGCAGACGTTCGGTCCCTACGTCAAGGCCCAGACGGTCGAAAAGGTCGAGTACGAGGAGCCCAAGAAGGGCGCCGACGACAAGCCGCTGACGGACAAGGATGGCAAGCCGGTGATGGAGAAGAAGACGACACGGGAGCAGATCCTGGCGCTCGGTCCCGCGGCTTCGCAGATCGCGGTGAAGCAGCTCGGCACCAACGGCGGCGGTTTCTTCAACGTCAACTCGGCGCATCCGTTCGAGAACGCGACGCCGCTTTCCAATTTCCTCGAACTGCTGGCGATTCTCCTGATTTCAGGGGCGCTCTGCGTCACCTTCGGCAGGATGGTCGGCGACGTGCGCCAGGGTTGGGTCATCCTCGCAGCGATGACGATCGTCTTCGTGGGTCTTCTCGCGGTGGCAGTGGTCTCCGAGCAGGCCGGCAACCCGATCCTCGCCCAGGCGGGCGCCGACACGCAGGCGAGTATTCTGTCCTCCGGCGGCAACATGGAAGGGAAAGAGGTTCGCTACGGCATCGCCAACTCCGCGCTGTGGGCGACGGCGACCACGGTCGCGTCCAACGGCTCGGTCAACTCGATGCACGATTCGTTCACGCCGCTCGGCGGCCTGGTCCCGATGTGGAACATGCAGCTCGGCGAGGTGATTTTCGGCGGCGTGGGCTCGGGGCTCTACGGCATGCTGATGTTCGCGCTGATCGCCGTTTTCGTCGCCGGCCTCATGATCGGCCGCACGCCCGAGTACCTCGGCAAGAAGATCGAGGCCTTCGAGGTGAAGATGGCCTCCGTTGCGATCCTCCTGCCGCCGCTCGTCGTGCTGGTCGGAGCGGCGATTGCAGTGCTCGTCGAACCCGGCAAGGCCGGAGTCGCGAATCCCGGCGCGCACGGCTTCTCGGAGATCCTTTACGGCTTTTCCTCGGCCGGCAACAACAATGGCAGTGCCTTCGCCGGCCTGGGGGCGAATACGCCCTTCTACAACACGGCGCTCGGCTTTGCGATGCTGTTTGCCCGTTACTGGCTGATCGTCCCGGTGCTGGCCATCGCGGGCTCGCTCGCGGCCAAGAAGACCGTTGCGGCCGGCCCGGGCACTCTGCCGACGCACGGGCTGCTTTTCGTCGTGCTGCTGATCGGCACGGTGCTGATCGTCGGCGCGCTGACCTTCGTGCCCGCGCTCGCGCTCGGCCCGATCGTCGAGCACCTCCAGATGCTGGCTGCGAAATGAGGTTACGAATATGAGCAATCACACCGCCGCGCTGCGCGCGGTACAAGCCGAAACCCTGCGCTCGATGATCGAGCCGGCGTTCGTGAGACCGGCCGTATTTGAAGCGTTCAAGCGCCTCGCGCCGCAGGTGCAGTGGAGGAACCCGGTGATGTTCGTCTGCTACGTGGGCGCGATTTTCACGACCGGCCTGGGCGTCCAGGCCGTCCTCGGCAAGGGGGAAGCATCCGCAGGCTACATCCTTGCCGTCTCTCTCTGGCTGTGGTTTACCGTGCTGTTCGCCAACTTCGCCGAGGCGCTCGCCGAAGGGCGCGGCAAGGCCCAGGCGGCGGCGCTCCGGGCGACGCGCCGCGACACCAACGCCAAGAGGCTGATGGAGCCGCGCCGGGGCGCGACCCAGCTGCTCGTCAAGGCCACGCAGCTGGAGAAGGGCGATGTCGTGCTCGTCGAGCCAGGCGACATCATTCCGCTCGACGGCGAAGTCATCGAGGGCGTCGCCTCCGTGAACGAGTCGGCGGTCACGGGCGAATCCGCGCCGGTGATCCGCGAAGCCGGCGGCGATTTCTCCTCCGTTACGGGCGGGACGGTGGTGATCTCCGACTGGTTGGTGGTGCGGATCACCGCCAAGCCCGGTGAGTCCTTCCTCGACCGCATGATTGCGATGGTCGAGGGCGCCAAGCGCCAGAAGACGCCGAACGAGATCGCGCTCACCGTGCTGCTCGTGGTGATGACGCTGATCTTCCTGCTCGCCTGCGCGACGCTGCTGCCGTATTCGATCTACGCCGTCGAGACCTCGAAAGCGGGCGCTCCCGTGCCGATTACCACGCTCGTCGCGCTGCTCGTCTGCCTGATCCCGACGACGATCGGCGGCTTGCTGTCGGCGATCGGCATTGCCGGGATGGGCCGAATGATTGCCAAGAACGTGGTCGCCATGTCGGGCCGCGCCGTCGAGGCAGCGGGCGACGTGGACGTCCTCCTGCTCGACAAGACCGGCACCATCACTCTCGGCGATCGCCAGGCCGATGCGCTGGTGCCGGCGCCGGGCGTCACGCGCGAGGAGCTCGCCGACGTCGCCCAGCTCGCGTCGCTCCCCGACCAGACGCCGGAGGGCCGGTCGATCGTCGTGCTGGCGAAGCAGCGGTTCGGCATCCGCGAGCGCGACCTGAAGGCGCTCGGCGCCCAGTTCGTTCCGTTCTCGGCGCATACGCGCATGAGCGGGGTGGACCTCGAGGGACGCCAGATTCGCAAGGGCGCCGCGGAGGCGGTGCGAGCCTGGGTCGAGTCTCGAGGCGGGCGCGTTCCGCAGGAGGTCACCACGCTCGTGGAGACGATGGCGCGGCGCGGCTCCACCCCGCTCGTGGTCGCCGACGGCATCCGCGTGCTCGGCGTGATCGAGTTGAAGGACATCGTGAAGGGCGGGATCAAGGAGCGCTTCCTGCAACTGCGCCGCATGGGCATCAAGACGGTGATGATCACCGGGGACAATCGCCTGACCGCGGCGGCGATCGCCGCCGAATCCGGCGTCGACGATTTCCTGGCTGAAGCGACGCCGGAAGCGAAGCTCAAGCTCATCCGCGAGCAGCAGGCTCAGGGCAAGCTGGTGGCGATGACCGGCGACGGCACCAACGACGCGCCGGCGCTCGCTCAGGCCGACGTGGCGGTCGCGATGAACACCGGCACCCAGGCGGCGAAGGAGGCGGGCAACATGGTGGACCTCGACTCCAACCCGACGAAGCTGATCGAGGTGGTCGAGACCGGAAAGCAGATGCTGATGACGCGCGGCGCGCTGACCACGTTCTCGATTGCGAACGACGTGGCCAAGTACTTCGCGATCATTCCCGCCGCGTTCGCCGCCACCTACCCCCAGTTGAACGCGCTCAACATCATGGGGCTCGCCACGCCGCAATCGGCGATACTCTCCGCGGTCATCTTCAACGCGCTCATCATCGTTGCGCTCATCCCGCTCGCGCTCAAAGGCGTGCGCTACCGCGCGATTGGCGCGGCGGCCGTGCTGCGGCGCAACCTGTGGATTTACGGCGTGGGCGGCATCATCGTCCCGTTCATTGGCATCAAGCTAATTGACCTCCTGCTCGTGGTGACGGGTCTGGCGTGACGAGCGCTCCCAATATGCTTAACCGCGCTCGACCCCTCACCC
>Ga0075352_1000047_pt1 | contig 15761 bp, 11 predicted proteins | sample Sandmound_TuleA__FD_120092 | JGI IMG/M metagenome (GOLD analysis project Ga0075352, IMG submission 120092) | Natural and restored wetland microbial communities from the San Francisco Bay, California, USA, that impact long-term carbon... | ecosystem: Environmental > Terrestrial > Soil > Wetlands ...
CAGCGGCTTTCTGCACCTGAACGGCGGCACCGGAAACGACACGTTCAGTTTCGCCAACGCCGGATCCATCGGCGGCAACTTGAACGGCGGCGCCGGCAGCGACACGCTGGATCTCAGCGGCAAAGCCGGAGCGGTCACCATCAACCTGCAGACGAGCACTGCCACTGGAATCACTGGCACGTTCGCGAGCATCGAGTCTGTTGCCGGCAATGGCGGTAGTACCACGCTCATCGGAGTCAACGCGGGTGCGACCTACACGCTGAGCGGCGCCAATAGCGGCAGCGCTGGCGGCGTGGGTTACGGCGGCGTAGGGAACATCACCGCGGGGTCGGGGGCGGACACGTTTACCGGCGGCGGAAGCCTGAGCGGAAGCCTGAACGACGGCGGCGGCGCGACGACGATCAACAGCAACATCACGACCGGCGGAGCGCAGACGTACTCGGGCGCGGTCACAATCGGCGCCGTGGTTACCTTGTCCGCGGGCACGAGCGTCTTGTTCGGCAGCACCGTGACCGATCCGAACTTCAACTTCACGATCACCGCCGGCACCAACATCACGCCGGGAACGATGACCGTCGGCAGCGGGACGCTGTCGCTGACGGCGGCTGGAATAATCAACGGCGGCTCGCTGACGGGGACGTCGACCAGTCAGAACACCCTCAGCAGCGGCGCGAGCGTCACCGGTCTCGCCATCGACTTCCAGAACGTGCCGCTGCTTCTGACCGGCGCCGCAAGTTCCTGGACGCTCACAGGGCCGGCCACCGCGCCTCAGTGGTCCGTGACGAATCCGCTGACCAACATCTTCTACAACGGCTCGCCGGTCAGCGGCGCGGCGGTGGTCGCGATCCAGCAGAGCGGCAGCGTGATCGGCTCGACCCTGGCGGAAATCGCACGCGCGGCGCTGCTCGAGGCGCAGGACACCGACAGCGTGCAGAAGCAGATCGCCTACGGCTTCGCCGGCGACGTCGGCACCACGCCGCCGATGGATCATCGGATCGACGAGACCGGCATCTCGGTGCCGATATGCTTCAACGACAGCCGAGAAGGGCAGCCCTGCCGGTAAGCGAGCGGTGTGGCATTCGAAGCTCGGGAGCGCAGCGCCGCGACGCCCCGTTTTGTTGGGTGCCCTGTACAATCCGCCTGACCCTAGGGAGGCCCGGCAGTTAAATGGCGGAAAAGGCTAGCGAAGCGGCAGTCCTCTTCGCGGACGTGAGCGGCAGCACCAAGCTCTACGAGACCGCGGGGGATGCGATCGCGCATGCCGCCATCGAGAAGTGCGTCAACCTGATGCGGGAAAAGACGGTTCAGGCGACGGGCCGCGTGATCAAGACCATCGGCGACGAAGTGATGTCGGCGTTTCCCACCGCCGACGCCGCCGCCGACGCCGCGATCGAGATGCAGTCGGGCATCGCCGAGATGCCCGCGGTCGGCACCACCAAGATCGGCATCCGCATCGGCTTCAATTTCGGCCCGATCGTCGAGCGCGACGGCGACATCTTCGGCGACGCGGTCAATCTCGCCGCGCGTCTCTCGCACGTCGCCACCAAGGACCAGATCATCACCGCCAAGGACACGGTGATGCGCATGTCGCCGATGCTCAAGTCGTCGACCCGCTCCATCACCACCATCCAGGTGAAGGGCAAGGCGGAGGAGATCCAGGTCTACGAGCTGATCTGGCAGCAGAGCGAGGACATGACCACGCTTGCCTCCAGCAAGTCGGTCTTCAAGCCGAAGAAGACCGTGCTGCGGCTGAAGGTGCAGGGCACCGAGATCGAGCTCTCGACGGACCGGCCCGTGGTGGCGCTCGGCCGCGACGCCACCGCCGACGTCGTGATTCGCGAGCGCATGGCCTCGAGAGCGCACGGCAAGATCGAGCGCCGCCTCGACAAGTTCATCCTCACCGATCACAGCGCCAACGGCACTTACGTGACCATCGAAGGTGACCGCGAGATCGTCCTGCGTCGCGAGGAGTTCACGCTGCGCGGTCACGGCTGGATTGCCTTCGGACAGCCGCGCGCAACGTCAACGGACGTCATCGAATTTTTCTGCGAATAACATTCGCATAACACATTGTTGCGTCGCAACAACATCAACAACGATCAGCGGTAGGTAGCGCGCGACATTTCGCCTTGTCAGGCACCTGTGGCTGCCCGGATAATCCAAGTACTCAGGAACTTGGGGGCAATTCGTTGTTTTGGGCCACGACTGGCGAACGCTGGACCACATGGCGGGCCGCGGCGGCGAGCACGTCGGAAAGGTATTGCTGAGCCATGGCGGCTGCCCCTGAGCTCAAGACCCTAGGCCGGTACAACATCGAGCGCGTCCTCGGCAAGGGCGCGATGGGCGTCGTCTACGAAGGCGTGGACCCGCGCCTCGGCCGGCGGGTGGCGATCAAGACCATCCTCAAGAGCCACCTCGACGAGGACACCGGCAAGGACTTCGCCATGCGGTTCGTGCGCGAGGCGCAGGCCGTGGCGCGGCTCAACCATCCGAACATCGTCCAGGTCTATGACTTCGGCGAGGAGAAGGAAATTGCCTACCTCGTCATGGAGTTCATCAAGGGCAAGGAGCTCAAGAACTTCTTCGACGCCAACGAGCGCTTCGACCTGAAGGAGGTCGTGCGCATCATGAGCGAGCTGTGCGAGGCGCTCGAGTTCGCGCACAACGCCGGCATCATCCACCGCGACATCAAGCCCGCGAACGTCATGATCGACGCGCAGGGCCGCACCAAGCTCACCGACTTCGGCGTGGCGCGGGTGCAGGACTCGGACAAGACCTCGGTCGAGCGCACGCAAGCGGGCACGATGGTGGGCACGCCAGCCTACATGTCGCCCGAGCAGATCACCGGCGGCACGATCGACAAGCGCACCGACGTGTTCTCGGCCGGCATCATCCTTTACCAGTTCCTGACGGGCGAGAAGCCGTTCACCGGCAGCGGCGCGTGGACGATCGCGAAGAAGATCATCCAGGAAGAACCGCCCGCGCCCTCCACGCTCAACAATGCGGTAACGCCGCTCTTCGACGCGGTGGTCAACAAGGCGCTCTCCAAGGACCCGACCACGCGCTTCCAGTCGGCGAAGGAGCTCGGCCTCGCCCTGCAACGCGCGATCGAGGGTCGGGGCGACGAGGACGATTCCGAGAAGACCGTGGTCGGGCCGATGACCGGCGCGCCGCTCGCGCGCCCCGCGCCCAAGGTCGCCGGCGCCTCCGCCGAAGGTACGGGGGCGAGCAAGACCACCACCGGCACGCAATCGAACCAGGAAGTCGAGCTCGAGTTCTGGCGCGCCATCAAGGACGGCAACGACCCGGACGACTTCGAGCTCTACGTGCAGCAGTTCCCGACCGGCATCTACGCCGCGCTGGCGAAGCGCAAGATCGCCAAGCTGCGTGGCGAGCCGCTCGACGACTCGAGCGTCAAGGCGAGGGAGCAGGAGAAGAAGGAGCAGGAAGAGGCCGCGCGGCGCGAGGCCGAAGCCAAGACGAAGCTCGAGGCCGACAAGGCCCGTCTCGAAGCCGAGATGGCGAAGAAGGAGGAGGAATACAAGAAGCGCGAAGCCGAGGCGCAGGCCAAGGCGGAGAAGGCGCGGCAGGAAGCGGCCGCCGAGCTGGAGAAGCGCGAAGCCGAATTCAAGAAGCGCCAGGCCGAGCAGGAAGCGAAGCTCGGCATGGACGCCAAGCAGCGCGCCGAAGCCGAGGAGAAGGCGCGCAAGGAAGCGGTCGAGAAGGCGCGCCAGGAGGCCGCCGAGCTGGCGAAGAAGGAAACGGAGCGACAGAAGGCGGAGTTCGCCGCCGAGCGCGAGAAGACGCGCCTCGAGGCCGAGAAGGCGAAGAAGGAAGCCGCGGCCGCCGCCGAACAGGCGAAGAAGGAAGCCGCCGCCGAGCGCGAGCGCGCGCGGCTCGAGGCGGAGAAGGCGAAGAAGGACGCCGCCCTTGCCGCCGAGCAGGCGAAGAAGGAGGCCGCCGCCTTCACCGAGAAGACGAAGAAGGAAGCCGACGCCCTCGCCAAGAAGCAGATGGAGGAGCGCGCCAAGCGCGAAGCCGAGTTCAAGAAGCGCGAGGCCGAACTGAAGGCGCAGGCGGCCGCGGGCGGCAAGAAGAGCTCTCCGGTCGTTCCCGCGATCATCGGCGTGGTGGTGCTGGCGGTTGCCGGCACCGGCTACTGGTTCCTGAGGCCCGACGACAAGGCGCAGAAGGCGCAGATCGAAGCGATGCAGCGCCAGCTCGAGGAAGCGAAGAAGAAGCAGCAGGAGCTCGAGCAGGCGAAGAAGCAGGAAGAGCAGGCCCGCCTGGCGCTCGAGAAGGCGCGCGCGGCCGAGGAAGCGGCACGCAAGTCGGGCGACCTCGCCAAGCAGAAGGAGTTCGCCGAGGCAAGAGCGAGGGCCGAGACGGAGGCAAGGAAGTCGGCCGACACGACCCGGGCGCGCGAGGACGATGCCAAGCGGAGCGCGGCGGCCGCGGAGAAGACCAGGGCGGAGCAGGACAGGCTCGCTGCGGCGAAGAAGGCCGCCGCGGAGAAATCGGCCGCCGACAGGGCCGAGCAGGAGCGGATCGCGAAGGAGAGAGCCGCGACGGAGAAGGCGGTCGCCGAAGCGAGGGCGCAAGCCGAGCGGGCGATCGCCGATGCCAGGGCCGCTGGCGAGAGAGCCGCCGCCGAGAAGGCGGCCGCAGAAAAGGCCGCCGCCGAAGCGAAGGCGCAGGTCGCCGCGACGAAAGTCGCGAGCGCGCCGTCCTCGGGCGATGCGCTGTTCAGCAAGGCCGAATCTCTGGAGCAGGAAGGGAAGGGCCGCGAGGCGGTGAAGATGTACACACAGGCCGCGCGCGCGGGCAACGGCAAGGCGGCGAAGCGGCTGGGCGAGATTTACGACAAGGGACTGGTCGGCATCTCTCGCGATTACGCCGAGTCGCTCAAGTGGTACAACGCGGCGCGCGTGCTGGGCGAAGAAGTGCCCATGGCGAGGAGCCGCTAGCAGGCCGTTCACGTCGCCGGCGACCCCGGTCGGCGAACAAGCAGGGGAGGGGAATGAGCGAAGGGGTCCACCATGCCGTTACCCCAGGGGATGCTGACGCCACCGTAGTACTTCCGACTCAAGGCCGGCGCCCCGGCCAGTTCCGCTTTGCTCCATCGCTCGACCGCCAGGCGAGCGCCGCCGATCTCGCCGCCCTGGGCGGGCTGAATCCGCTCGTCGAAGCCGCGAACCCGCTGCTCGCCGCCCTGCCGCAGATCCGGCACGCACTGAAGCATCCCGATCCGACGGGGCTGCGCACCCGCCTACGCAAGGAGCTCGATGGGTTCGAGCGCGCCGCGCAAGCCGTGGGCGTCGCGGAGGACCGCCGCTTCGTCGCGCGCTATGCGCTCTGTGCGGCGCTCGACGATGCCGCCGCGGCGACGCCGTGGGGGCGGGACTGGATCGCCAAGGGTCTGGTCTCGGAGCTGCACGGCGACGCCGCCGGCGCCGACAAGTTCTTCGCCCTGCTCGACCCGATGCTGGCGCAGCCCGATGCGTACGCCGACCTGCTGGAATTCTTCTACGCCTGCCTCGCGCTCGGCTACGAGGGGCGCTATCGCGGCGGCGAAGGCGGCCGCGTGGCGCTGGCGCAGATCCGGACTCGACTGCTCGGCATCATCGCCGGCCGCCGGCCGCCGGGCGGCGAGCTCTCGGCGCGCTGGCGAGGCGCCGAAATCCGGCCGCCGCGTAACTGGCTGGCGGCGATCCGCGCATGGCTGGGCTGGCCGGGAGGGGGCGCCAAGGCCGACGCATCCGAGCCGGCAACGCCCGAAGTCGGCTTGCTGCGCCGCCGCTTCGGGGAGGCGCTTGGCGCGGCGCGCAAGGCGCGCTTCGTTAGCGCTGATGGCAGGCGCCGCACTGCGGCGGAGCTGCCGTGGTATCTCCTCATCGGCGCGCCGGGCTCCGGAAAGACCACCGCGCTGCTGCACGCCGGGCTGCGCTTTCCCCTGGGCGATCCGCAGCAGGACGACGGCGAAGGCACGTTGTTGCCGGTGCGCGGCACGCGCAATTGCGACTGGTGGTTCACCGACGAGGCCATGCTGCTCGACACGGCGGGCCGCTATGCCACCGACGATCCCGACGCGGATCGCGCGGCCTGGCTCGGCCTGCTCGACCTGCTGAAGCTGAATCGCCCGCGCCAGCCGCTGAACGGCGCGATCGTGACGCTCAGCGTCTACGACCTGGTGCACTGGGACGAGGGCGAGATCGAGCGCTACGCGGCGCAGGTGCGCGAGCGCGTGATGGAGCTGCAGCGGCGGCTGGGGATGCGCGTTCCGCTCTACCTCCTGGTCACCAAGGCAGACCTCCTCGCCGGCTTCAGCGAATTCTTCTCCGGCCTCGACGCCGAGCAGCGCGCGCAGGTCTGGGGCGTCACGTTCGACCGCAGCGAAGTGCACGCCGACCCGCGCCGCCTGGTGCAGCGCTTCGAGGAGGAGTTCGATCACCTCGAGCGGCGGCTCTACGGCATCCTGCCGGCACGGCTGCACGAGGAGCGGGACCTGCAGCGCCGCGGCGCGATCTATCGCTTCCCGCAGCAGCTGCGCGGCACGCGGCCGCTGATCGCGGTGTTCCTCGATGCGGCGTTCGGCAGCGCCTGGACCGGCGAGCGGCCGTTCCTCAGAGGCATCTATCTCACCAGCGGCACGCAGGAAGGCAGTCCCATCGACCGTGTGGTCGCGACGCTGTCGCGCAGCTTCAACCTGGAGCGAAAGGTGCAGCCGCCCACGATCGGCACCGGCAAGAGCTTCTTCCTCAGGCGCCTGCTGCGCGACGTCATCTTCGGCGAAGCCGGCCTCGCCCAGCGGAACGACTGATGCCGATCAGCGTCCGGATTCTCAACCACACCGGGACGCGTCCAGCGCTCTACGCCAGCCGCGACTTCGATCGTCCACCGATCAGCATCGGCCGCGACTCGACCTGCTCGGTGGTGCTCGACGACCCGAACAAGCACATCTCGCGCTTTCACGTCGAGATCGAAGAGCTGGACGGCGTCTATTGGATGTCGGTGGTCTCGAAGGTGAATCCGGTCATGGTCGGCGGGCGCCGCTACGGCCCCGGCACGCGCCTGACGCTGAAAAGCGGCGACTCCTTCGAGATCGGCGAATACGAGGTTCAAGTCTCGCTGCCCGACGCCGCGGCGGGGCTTGCCACTCCGCCGGCGGCGGATCCGACCGCGCCGCCGATGAGCGACAGCCCGCTGCTGCGCGTGCTCGCGAACGCCGCGCCGGCGGCGGCGACGCCCGCACCGACGCCGACGGCTGCGCCGACCCCGTCGCCGACCGTCGCTGAGGACCCCGCGCTGCAGGAGGCGACGTTCGTCCCGACCGCGGCCATCAAGGCGCTGGCGCGCGCGCAACCGGGAGCGTCGCTGGCCCCGGACGCGGCGCTGCGCGCCTTCCTCGAGGGAGCCGGGCTGCCGTTCAAGGAGATGAGTGCGGCGCAGGCCGAGCGGATGCTGCGCGACTGCGGCGCGATCCTGCGCGCCACGGTGGAAGGCGTCATGATGCTGCTCGTCTCGCGCGGCGAGCTGCGCAAGGAATTGCAGGCCGAGGACCGCACCATGGTCGGGGCGGGCAACAACAACCCGCTCAAGCTGATGTCGGATCCGCACGAAGCGATGGCCTATCTGTTCGATCCCTCCGAGCGCACCGACGGCTTCCTCGACCCGGTGCAGGCGGTGGGCGACGCGTGCGAGGACCTGCGCGCGCACGAGCAGGCGCTGGCGGCGGGCATGCGCGCGGCGGTCATCGGCATCCTGAGGCGCCTGAACCCGCATGCGCTCGAGGTCGCGTTCGAGAAGTCGACCACCGCCGGGCTGCCGCTGCCCGGCCGCAAAGGACGGCTCTGGGATCTCTTCGTCGCCCACCACGGAAAGCTCGCCCACGACGCCCAGGAGGACATCAACAAGGTCCTCGGTCGCGAGTTCATGACCGCCTACCAGTCGCAGCTGCGACGCATGAAGGGGGGACGCTAGACCCCGAGCCAGTACTGTATATAATTACAGTATCATGGCTCTCGAAGAAGTCCTGCGGCATCCCCGCGTCTGGCGGGGCAATGCCCTGGCCGGCAGCGTGCCGGCCGTGCCGACCGGCTTTGCCGGGCTCGATGCCGAGCTTCCTGGCGGCGGCTGGCCTGCCGGGGCACTGACCGAGCTGCTGGTACCCACCAAAGGCATTGGCGAGCTCGGCCTGCTGACACCAGCGCTCGCCCGCCTGACCTGCGCCGGGAAGCGGGTAGTCTGGCTGGCGCCGCCCTGCCTGCCCTACGCACCGGCGCTTGCCGCTGCCGGCATCGACCTGCCGCATCTCGCTCTGATCCGCGCTGCCGGGCGGCACGACGCGCTGTGGGCTGCGGAACAGGCGCTCCGCGCCGGCAGCTGCCATGCGCTGCTCGCCTGGCTGCACAACCCTGGCTACCAGCATTTGCGGCGCCTCGCCGTCGCGGCCGAGGCCAGCCGGGCCCTGCTGGTTCTTTTTCGCCCGTCGCGGGCCGCCGGCGAATCCTCGCCCGCCAGCCTGCGCATTGTGCTGGAGCCGACTCAGGAAGGATTGCTCGCGCGCATTCTCAAGCGCCGCGGCGCGCCGGCCGCAGCGCCGCTACTCCTGCCGGTGAAAAGACCATTCCATGCTCTGGGTCGCGCTGCACTTTCCAGGCCTGTCGAGCGAGGCGCTCGCGCCGATCGCCGGCTGGGCCTGCCAGTTCACGCCTAAGGTCGCGCTGGCGGCGCCGGACGCACTGCTCGCCGAAGTGGAGGCGAGCCTGCGTTATTTCGGCGGGCTGGAAGCTTTTCTCGAGACGATGCGGGCAAGGCTCGAGACGCTCGGGATGAGCGCCTCGCTCGCCGTGGCGCCAACCGGCCTGGCGGCCTTGTGGCTGGCGCGCGGCGGGACCGGTCCGCTCGAAGCGCTGCCGCTGGAAGTCACCGGCTTCGAGCTCGATTTTTTCCGCGGCGTCGGCGTCACGACCGTGGGCGAGGCGCTCGCGCTTCCGCGTGACGGCCTCGCGCAACGCTGCGGCAGCGCTGTGATCGACGCTCTCGATCGCGCCTGCGGGCGACTGCCGGAAACCTATGCCTTTTTCATCCCGCCGGAGCGTTTTTGCGCGCGCCTCGAGCTGCCGGGCGCGGCAGCGCATGCCGAAGCGCTGCTCTTTCCGGCGCGGCGGCTGCTCGCCCAGCTCGAGGGCCTGCTCACGGCACGCCAGGAGGGCGTCCGCGCTTTTACTCTCCGCCTGATTCATTTCGATTCTTCCCGCGAGGAAATCGAAGTGCGGCTCGCTTCCTCGTCGAGGGACGCGGCGCGTTTCGCCGATCTGCTGCGCGAGCGCCTGGGCGCGTTCACGGTGGGCCAGCCGGTGGAAGCACTCGAGCTGCACGCGGCTGATTTCGCGCCGCTCGGGCCGCGCAGCGGCGGCCTGTTCGGCGACGCGGCCGCGGACGAGGAGGACTGGGCGCGCCTCGTCGAGCGTCTGCGCATGCGGCTCGGCCCCGAGGCGGTGTGCGGCCTCGCGACCCAGCCCGATCATCGCCCCGAGCACGCCTGGCGGCGGGTCGAGCCGGGTGAATGGGATCCGCGCGAATTCCGGCAGCCGGGAGCAAGGCCGTTGTGGCTGCTCGAGCAGCGCCGCCACCTCGGCGAGGCGGAGTTCACGCTCCTCAGCGGGCCGGAGCGCATCGAGTGCGGCTGGTGGGACGGCGACGAGGCGAGGCGCGACTACTTCGTCGCCCGGCTGGCGCACGGGGCCGCCGGCTGGATCTGCCGCGAAGGCGGCGAATGGACCCTGCATGGACTGTTTGCCTGAATACGCCGAGCTGCACTGCCTGTCGAACTTCAGCTTCCTGCGCGGCGCCTCGCACCCGGAAGAGCTGGTCGAGCGGGCGCATGCGCTCGGCTACACCGCGCTGGCGCTGACCGACGAATGCTCGCTTGCCGGCGCGGTGCGCGCGCATCTCGCGGCGAAGGAGCGCGGTCTCAAGCTCATTTTCGGCACCGAGGTCACGCTGCAGGACGGCCTCAAGCTGGTTCTGCTCGCGACCGACCGGCGTTCGTACGGCGCGATCTGCTCCCTGATCACCATCGGGCGTCGCCGGAGCAGGAAAGGCTCTTACGTCCTGCATCGCAAGGACGTCGAGGCCGTGGTCGGGCCGCTCTTGCTTCTGCTCTCGGAGAAGGAAGAAGACGCCCGTTGGGCGGCGGAGCATTTCCCCGGTCGCGCCTGGATTGCCGTCGAGCTGCATTGCGGACCCAACGATCGAGCAAAGCTCGACTCTCTAAAGCGCTGGGGACTCCCTCTCGTTGCCGCAGGCGACGTGCACATGCACGTTCGCTCGCGCAAGCCGCTGCAGGACGTGCTGACGGCGATCCGGCTGGGAAAGCCGGTGGCGCAATGCGGCCAGGCGCTGCACCCCAATGCGGAGCGCCACCTGCGCCTGCGCATGCGGCTGGCGCGGCTCTATCCGCCGGGGCTTCTCGCCGAGGCAGTGCGCATCGCCGCGCGTTGCAACTTTTCGCTCGAGGAGCTGCGTTACGAGTATCCCGAAGAGCTGGTGCCCGGGGGCGAGACGCCGGCGAGCTGGCTGCGCAAGCTCACGCTCCAGGGGCTCGCCTGGCGCTTCCGGGAGGGCGTTCCGGACAAGGTGCGCGAGCTGGCGGAGCGCGAGCTCGCGCTCATCGCCGAGCTGCGCTACGAGCCGTTTTTCCTCACGGTGCACGACGTCGTGCGCTATGCCCGCGAGAACGACATCCTCTGCCAGGGACGCGGCTCGGCGGCGAACTCGGTCGTGTGCTACGCGCTCGGCATCACCGAAGTCGACCCGGCGCGCATGAACATGCTGTTCGAGCGCTTCGTCTCCAGGGAGCGCAACGAGCCGCCGGACATCGACGTCGATTTCGAGCACCAGCGGCGCGAGGAAGTCATCCAGTACGTCTATCGCAAATACGGGCGCGAACGGGCGGCGCTCGCCGCTACGGTGATCTGCTACCGGCCGAGGAGCGCGGTGCGCGACGCTGGCAAGGCGCTTGGCCTGCCGCCGGAGGAGATCGATCGTCTGGCGAAGAACTTCACCTTCTGGGACACGCGCGTTCCGGCCGACAGCCTGGTGCTGCAGGTCGCAGCGGCGCTGGTGGGCTTCCCGCGCCACTTGTCGCAGCACGTCGGCGGCTTCGTCATCTCGCGCGGACCCCTGGCCGAGCTGGTGCCGGTCGAGAACGCGGCGATGGCCGAGCGTACCGTCATCCAGTGGGACAAGGACGACCTCGAGGCACTGGGCCTTCTCAAGGTCGACGTGCTGGCGCTGGGAATGCTGTCGGCAATCCGCCGGGCACTGCATTTCACAGGATTGAGAATCCAGGACATCCCTGCTGAAGATCCTGCCGTCTACGCGATGATCCAGAGGGCCGACACCATCGGCGTGTTCCAGATCGAGTCGCGCGCGCAGATGAGCATGCTGCCGCGCCTGAGGCCGAAGACCTTCTACGACCTGGTGATCGAGGTGGCGATCGTGCGTCCCGGGCCGATCCAGGGCGGCATGGTGCACCCGTACCTGCGCCGGCGGCGCGGCGAAGAGCCGGTGACGTATCCGAGCGACGCGGTCCGGCAGGTGCTGGAGCGCACCCTCGGCGTGCCGATCTTCCAGGAGCAGGTGATGCAGCTCGCCATGGTCGCCGCCGGCTTCAGTCCGGGTGAAGCCGATCGCCTGCGCCGCTCGATGGCGGCGTGGAAGAAGAGAGGAGGGCTGGAGCCTTTCGAGGAACGGCTGAAGAGCGGCATGGCTCGCAACGGCTACAGCGCCGAATTCGCCGCGGCCATCTACCGCCAGATCCTCGGCTTCGGCGAGTACGGTTTTCCCGAGTCGCATTCGGCGAGTTTCGCGCTCCTCGTCTACGTTTCTTCCTGGCTCAAGCATCACCATCCGGCCGCCTTCTGTGCGGCGCTGCTCAACAGCCAGCCGATGGGCTTCTACGCGCCGGCGCAGCTCGTCCAGGACGCGCGCCGGCACGGCGTCGAGGTGCTTCCCGCCGATGTGAATGCCAGCGACTGGGACTGCATGCTCGAGAACGGCGCTCTTCGCCTGGGTCTTCGCATGGTGGGCGGTTTATCGGAGAAATCAGGCAGACGAGTGGCGGCAGGCAAGCCTTATGAATCGGTCACTGCAATCGAAGTCAATCGCAAGGAACTGCGCTGCCTCGCGGCGGCGGATGCGCTGCGCTCGCTCGCGGGCCACCGCCGGCTGGCGCACTGGGCTGCGGCTGGCGCCGGCCCGCGCGCGCCACTGGATGCGGCGCCGGTCGAGACGAGCGCGCCGGATCTGCGTGCTCCCCGCGAAGGCGAGGACATCGTCGCCGACTACGCGAGTCTCGGACTGACTCTCGGCCGCCACCCGCTGGCGTTGCTGCGCAAACGACTGAAGGGTTTCTTGAGGGCGGAAGAGCTCAAAAGCAGGCCGCAGGGCAGCACGGTGCAGGTCGCCGGGCTGGTGACCTGCCGGCAGCGCCCCGACACCGCGAGCGGCGTGATCTTCGTGACCCTCGAGGACGAGACCGGCTGCGTCAACGTCGTGGTCTGGGCCGGCGTGGCGGAGCGCCAGCGCGCGGCGCTGCTCGGCTCGCGCCTGCTCGGCGTGCGCGGCGCGATCGAGCGCGATGGCGACGTGGTGCACGTGATCGCCCGGCGCCTTTCGGACCATAGTCGTCTGATCGGTGCGCTCGACGCTCCGGCACGAAATTTTCATTGAAGGCATACTGCGGATGCCTTGGCCAGTGTCAGCGACATTCTTGGCCTGATCGCCTGCCGGCGCGACCGGTTGCCGGCGCGCCGCCTGCCGTTCCTCGATGCGCTGTTCCAGCGCCTCGCCGCGTGCCCCGGGACCGAGGCCGCCGAGACCGAAGAGCGCATCTGGCAGGTGTGGATGGACCATCCCAACCGCGCCGCCGCCGCGGTGCTCGAGGCCGCGACGCGCGACATCGCCGCGCGCCGCTACGACATCGCCGAGACCCGCCTCACGCGCCTGCTGCGCAGCGCGCCGGATTTCGCCGAAGCGTGGCACAAGCGCGCCACCCTCTACTATCTGCTCGCGCGCGACGCGGAATGCCTGGCCGACATCGGTCGCACGCTCGCGCTCGAGCCGCGCCACTTCTGCGCGATGCTGCATTTCGGCGAGATGCTTCTTGCCGGCGGCGCGACGGAGGAGGGTCGCTTTGCTTTTCGCGCCGCGCTTTCGCTGCATCCGAATCTGCCGCGGGCGCGCGAGAGCTTGTCTGACAAACCCTGACCGGGGGTGGAGGCTCGGCCCCTATAATGCCCGGGATGGACGAAGAGGCGTACCTCGTAACCGTCGCTAAGGACCTTGAAGACCTCATCCCGGTCTTCATGAGCAACCGCAAGAAAGAGATCGACGCCTTGCGCGTCGCGCTCGCCGCCGCCGATTTCGAGCAGCTGCGCCAGCTCGGCCACCGCATGAAGGGCGTCGGCAACTCCTATGGCTTCGCCCGCGTCTCCGAGATCGGCAAGTACGTCGAGGACGGCGCGCGCAGCGGCGACCGCGCGCTGCTCGAGTCGGCGATCGCGCAATACGGCGATTTCCTCGCCAAGGTCCAGGTCATCTATGAGTGAGGCCGTTCTGGCGGAGCGCCTGGCGCCCGGCCCGGTTTATGAGAGCATCCGCAGCATGATTCCTGCCGGGGCAGCGAAATCCCAGGGGGACGTGCCGCTGCGAGGCAAGAGCGGCACGACCCCGGTCTGGTCGATCGCGTTGTAGCCGTGCGCGTCCTCATCATCGACGACGACGAGGACCTGCGGACGCTCCTGACGCATTACATCAAGGGGCGGTGGGACAACGCCCAGGTCGACGAGCTCGACCCCATCGAGCAGGACTTCCCCAACGCGGACCACGCGCTGGGCGGCTACGACGTCATCATCCTCGATTACATGCTTGGCCGGGGCGACGGTCTGGACTGGCTGGCGCGCCTGAAGCAGCGCGCCGATTGCCCCAAGATCCTGTTCCTCACCGGCGCCGGCAACGAGATCATCGCCGTGCGCGCGATGAAGGCGGGCGCCGACGACTACCAGCGCAAGCAGGAGCTGACGCGCGAGAAGCTCATCAACTCGCTGCGCGAGCTGACCGCGAGCGACATCGAGCGTACCGCCTCGGCGGAAATGTCGGCGCGTGTCGAAGGTGTCTCCCTCGGCTCGAAGATCCGCATTTCCGGCATCAAGATCCTGCACCTGATCGGCGAGGGCGGCACCGCCCGGGTCTACCTCGCCTCGCGCGAGGCCGACGACGAGCCGCTGGTGGTGAAGATCCTGCGCTCCGAGATCACGGCCGAGAACAAGGCGCTGGCGCGCTTCATGGAGGAGTACAGCCTCGTCGAGCGCATCCAGAGCCGCCACGTCGCGCGCATCCATGACCATGGCACGATCGATGGCCACACCTATCTGGTCATGGAGTTCTTCGAGGGGGGCGACCTGAGCAAGCGGCTGCACGGCGAGGCATTGCCGCCGGAAGAGGCGCTGCGGCTGTTCCGCGAGCTGATGTTCGCGCTCGGCGACATCCACGAGAAGGGCGTGCTGCACCGCGACCTCAAGCCGCAGAACATCATGTTCCGCAACGACGGCAGCCTGGCGATCGTCGATTTCGGCATCGCCAAGCACATCGACGCGATCGACCGCACCGGTCACGGCGAGATTCTCGGCACGCCGCGCTACATGAGCCCGGAGCAGGTGCAGGGCCGCGCCCTCGATCTGCGCACCGACATCTACAGCGCCGGCGTGGTCCTCTACCAGATGCTCGCCGGGCGGCACCTGTTCGAGGCCGCTACGGCCGTCGAAGTGGCGCTGCATCACCTCAACACCCAGCCCTCGCCGCTGCCCGAAGGGCTGGAGCGCTACCAGCCGCTGCTCGACAAGCTGCTCGAGAAGGACCGCGATGCGCGCTTCCGGAACGCCGACGAGGTGATCGGCTACCTGTCGCGCAAGTTCACCCAGTAGTCAGAGAAGTCCCGTCCTGCCGTCAGGGCAGCTTGGTCCAGATCGCCCGCAACTGGTCGGGCAGGTCCTTGGGCGAGAACGGCTTGGAGATCGTGCCGGCGGCGCCGAGCGCCATCAGCTCGTCGAGATCGCGCTGCGCCGCCTTGGCGGTGATGAACACCACCGGCAGGCCGCTCGTCTCGGGGCGGGTCTTCATCTGCTTGAACAGCGTCGGCCCGTCCATCGCCGGCATCATCCAGTCGAGCATCACCAGGTCGGGCTTGAACGCGGCGATCGCCTCGATCGCCTTGGTCGGATCGCTGACGACCGAGACGGCCATCTTGCCGATGCGCTCCAGCGACATGCGCACGATGCGCTGGATATCCTCGTCGTCCTCGACGTAGCAGATGCGGTTCAGGGCGCGTTCAGGCATGGCGGCTCTCCAGTCAGTGTCGCGGCAGCTCGAACCAGAAAATGGTGCCGCCGCCCGGGCGGTCGTCGAAGCCGATCCGCCCCTGCATCATCTCGACCAGCCGCTTGCAGATGGCGAGGCCGAGGCCGGTACCGCCTTTCTGTCGCGCCGTGGTGGAATCCGCCTGCGTGAAGCGGCCGAAGATGCGGGTGCGGAAATTCTCGGGAATGCCGGGGCCGCGGTCGTGCACGCCGATGCGGACCACGCCGTCGCGATCCTCGGTCGTCACTTCGACCACTTCGCCCTCGGGCGAGAACTTGGCCGCGTTGGACAGCAGGTTGGTCATCACCTGCAGCAGGCGCTTGCGGTCGGCGTGCACC